>Ga0187852_1000215_pt1 | contig 63239 bp, 54 predicted proteins | sample June2016WEW_6_40_FD_134511 | JGI IMG/M metagenome (GOLD analysis project Ga0187852, IMG submission 134511) | Peatland microbial communities from SPRUCE experiment site at the Marcell Experimental Forest, Minnesota, USA - June2016WEW_6_40 | ecosystem: Environmental > Terrestrial > Soil > Wetlands... | reverse complement strand
GGCGAGAGAATCATCCATATCTTGACTCATATTTTCGACCCGCTCGTCCCCTTCAATCGCGCCGCCGCGCGCACTTTCCCGAAAACTGTTGCTCCCGGGACTCACCCCGCTTGGGAGTTACGTCGAAGCCGTGAATGGCATGCACCGCTTCGTAACGAATGATCTTTTCCAGAATGTTGGCGGGCGTCGTCCAATCGATCCGTCGCAACACGAGAAACCCTCGGTTGAACCACGACGCGAAGAGATGGACGAAATCCTGGTCGAACGCGGCGAGAGACGGATTCTCCGACGCGTGCGCGAGCAGGTCTTCGCGCATGCGCACGAGGGCGAGCGTGCCGCCCGGCGCATGATTGAGTCGGCGCACGAGCTCCTGACGCTTCGGCTCGGCTTTGGCCGCGAGCGTCGCCGCGGCGGCCTCGTCCGGATTGGCGAGAAACGATCGCGCCGCCTCGCCGAGCGCCGCCAGATCGTGTCCGTAACGCGTGGCGACGCCAACCAGAAATTCGAGCCTGTGCGCCGGGCTCAGCTTGGAATAGCCGCTGAGAATCGTCTGCGCGAGAGCGGCGCCGGAAGCCTCGCCGCGCCCGGTCAGCAGCTTCAAGGCCAAAGCGAGCAGCGCCTCGACGCCCTCAGCGTCGGCGCGGCCCCGCCCGACGAGCGCGCGCCCTCGATCGGCGACGGATTGCAAAAGCCCGGACAGGAATGAAGCGTTCGTCGTCGATTCGTTCATGAACGGACTCATGGCTGCGCCCCGAGGGGAATCTTTACCAATTCGCCATTATCTCGCCGCCCGGGCCGCCTTGCGCAAGAGCGCGGGCTCAGGGAAATATTCGCCGCCGCCCAGGCTCTCGAGAATGCGCCCGCGGCGATTGTCGCCGCGAGCGCGCGAATCGGGCCTTAAGCGATTGTTAACGCTTTCACCCAACAGTGATTTCGCCGTGATGATTCGGAGTCAGTCGACGCGCTGACACAGGGCCGACCCCGATTGGTCCGCGCCGCCATTAAGGCCGCAGAGCGTTCACGCGAAGGCTCACGCCATGCCGCTTTCCATCGTCTCCCGCATCGGGTTCGACGCCAACGTCGCGCATACCAAGGGCGACCCCAGACGCCCGTCCGCGAAGCCGCAGCCCCTCAAGCCCGCGGACCCGCCTCCCGTCACGAGCGAAGTCGTCGAAGCGGACGCGAGCGACGGCGAGGACGCCGGCGATGGCGCCGCCTCGACGGCCGGCCTGTCGATTTTGGCTCAAGCGCTGGCGGCGTACAGCGAGAACTAGCGGCCAGCGCCCGCCGCGCACGCCCTTTTTCTCGCGCGCCTCGTCCGTTCGCCGCGGATCGGCGCTCACGCCGGATGGGACTTTGCTTCTGCGATTGCGGCGGCTCCGACGAAGCCGCCGCAATTCCGTCATCTCAGAATGAGGCGTCGCCGATCACGGCGGCTTCGGCCCGAAGGCCGAAACCTTCCTCATGAAGTCCTGCTCAGTGGTGATGCCAGTGGCCGCCATGGCCCCAGCCGCCGTGGCCCCAGCCGCCATGACCCCAGCCGCGACCGCCGCGCCAACCGCGCCAGCCGTATCCGCCGCCCCAACCGTAACCCTGATTCCAGGCGTAGCCGCACCAGTACCAGCCGGGGCCGTGCCAGCCGACGGGATACCAGCAATAATTATAGCCGCCCCAAAAGTACTGCGTCTTTTCGACCGGCGCGATCTGATGCTGCAGGACGTCCGCGCCAATCCCGTCATAGGCCATCGCCGCTTCGGCGGCGCTGGCGAGCGGGAGGGCGGCCGAAGCCATGAGCGCGGTCGACAGACCGAGCGCGGCAAGAATCTTGCGCATGTGGAGCCTCCACTGTGTCGGCCGCCGGAATTGGCGGCGAGTAAGCAATCGTCTATCAGGAATCGCGTGAACCGCACGTGAATGGTCGGGCCCGACATTTCCCGGCGTCGCGCCGTGGCGTCGCTCGCCCGAAGCCGGGCCTTTCGCGCGGGCGCCTCGGCCGCCCTCGCAGGCGCTCGGACAAATCAGATTCGCGCTTCGAGGAGAATTGCGCGAAACTGTCGCGTCGTTGGCGACGCGTCGCGGCGATGACGGCGAGCGGGCGAGGCGTCCGCCGAGCGCGACGGGAGGGCGGAGGCGCTTCATGAATGGTTCGCAGCTCCTCGCCAATCTGCCCAATCTGATCACCCTCGCGCGCCTGTTGATGACGCCGCTCGCGGTGTCGATGATCGTCTCGCAGCGTTTCGTCGCGGCGTTCGTGATTTTCGTTCTGGCCGGAATCTCCGACGCCGTCGACGGCTTCATCGCCAAGCGCTTCGACTTGCGCACCGAGCTCGGCTCCTATCTCGATCCGCTCGCCGACAAGGCGTTGCTGATCTCGATGTACGTTTCGCTCGCCGCGATCGGCGCGCTGGCGCCGGCGCTCGCCATTCTCGTCGTGTCGCGCGATCTGATGATCCTGTCCGCGGTGGTCGTCTCCTGGCTGCTCCTGAACCCCGTCGCGATCCGCCCGGTCTGGATATCGAAACTCAACACCGTCGCGCAGATCGCCTTCGCGGCTTTCGTGCTTGGATCGAAGGCCTTCGGATATGACGAATTGGCCGCGCAGCAGGGACTGGCGCTGATCGTCGCCGCCTCGACGCTGGCCTCCGGAGGCGTTTATATCGCGCAATGGCTCGACCATATGAGCCGCTGAGACCCCGCGCCGTGACCCAAAGCCTCGCCGCCGTCGCCTTTCTCGTCCCCGACGCCGATTCGGCGATCGCTTGGTTGCGCGACGCGCGCGGCGTGAATCTTCTCGAGGACGCGGCGCCATGAGCCTCGAACGTCAAATCCTTTTCTGGGCCATCGCGCTGGCGGCGTTCCTGTATTTGCTGCACCTCCTGGGATCGCTGGTGACGCCGTTCGCCACCGGCATCGCGGTCGGCTATCTCCTCGATCCCGTGGTGCGCCGCCTCGAACGGATCGGCCTCAGCCGTCTGGCCGCTTCGCTGCTGATCCTCGGCGCGTTCGTCTTCATCGTCGTCCTCGTTCTCGTTCTTTTCGCGCCGATCCTGGGCAACCAGTTGATCGGCTTCACGCAGAAATTGCCGAGCTATGTCATGCGTCTGCAAGCGCTCGCGATCGACGAAGGCAATGCGCTGCTCGATCGATACGGCGGGGAATGGCGCAATTCGCTCGGCCTCGGCAATTCCCTCTCGGCCGAACAGATTCAAAAGTCGATCGGCGATTTCGTCGGGCAAGGCGCGCAATGGCTGCTGAACGCCGTGCGCTCGCTCGCCTCCGGCAGCGCCGCGATCGCCAGTTTCTTCTCGTTCATCCTCGTCATGCCCGTCGTCGCCTTCTATATCCTCGTCGACTGGAACAAGATGATGGCGACGCTCGACGGCTGGCTGCCGCTCGACTATCGCGACTCCGTGCGAGCGATCGCTTCCGAGATCAACGACGCGCTGGCCGGGTTCATTCGCGGCCAGTCGCTGGTCTGCCTGTTCGACGGCCTTTGGTACGGGATCGGACTGACGCTGATCGGCCTCGACTTCGGCTTCCTCATCGGCGTGATCGCCGGCATCCTGAGCTTCATTCCCTTTGTGGGATCGCTGACGGCGCTGATCTTGTCGCTCGGCGTCGGCCTCGTCCAGGGCTGGCCGAGCCTCAAGCTGTTCTTCCTCGCCCTCGCCGTGGTCGGCGTCGGGCAGTTTCTCGAAGCGAACGTCATTGCGCCCAAGCTCGTGGGCGGGTCCATCGGTCTGCATCCGGTATGGCTGATGTTCGCTCTGTTCGTATTCGGCGGCCTCTACGGCTTCACCGGTCTTCTCATCGCGGTTCCGACCGCCGCGGCGATCGGCGTGCTCGCGCGTCACGCGATCGGCCTCTATCTCAAGAGCCCGCTTTATCGCGGCGCCGCCGGCGCGGGGAGCGGGTCGTGAGCGGTCCGGCGCGCCAATTGACGCTCGATTGGCCCCATGATCCCAGCTATGCGCGCGAGGACTTTCTCGAGGCGCCGGGGAACGCCGAGGCGTTGCGCGCGATTCTATCCTGGGCCAATTGGCCGGGCCGGATGCTGATGCTGGTCGGGCCGAGCGGCGCGGGCAAGAGCCATCTCGGCGCGATCTGGGCGCGCAAGGCGGCGGCGCGCGTCGTCGCCGCCGAGGCGCTTTCTCGCGCGCCGCTGGTCGAACTCGCCGCCGCCAGGGCGCTGTTGATCGAAGACGCCGATCGCGTCGGCGCTGAAGAGGCCGCGCTCTTCCACCTCTTGAATCTGGCGCGCGAGAGCGGCGCGCACTTGCTCCTCACCGCGCGCGGCCAGCCCGACGGCTGGGGCCTGAAAACCGCCGATCTCGTCTCGCGGCTTCGCCTGGCGCCCATCGTTTCGCTCGGCGCTCCGGATCTCGACCTGACCCAGGCCGTGCTGTTCAAATTGTTCAGCGACCGCCAGCTCATGGTCGATCCGTCGGTCGTCTCCTATGTCGCGCTGCGCATCGAGCGTTCGCTCGATGCGGCGCGCGCGATCGTCGCGGCGCTGGACCGCGAGGCTTTGGCGCAGGGAAAGCGGGTGACGCGTGCGATGGCCGCGCAATTCTTGCGCGACGAGCCGCCCGCCGGCTGAAAGCGCCTTAACGCCGTCACATTATTAATATTACGTGAATTTTGCCTTGTCGGGCCCTAAGGGCTCGCCGATGGACGGGCGCGAACGCCCGGGCAAAGGCCAATGACAACGATAAAATTGGGGAGGAGACGGGCATGCTCAGGCCATTCCTTTTGTCCCTCGCTCTGTCGGGCCTCGGCGCGGCCGGCGCCGGCGCCGACGGGGCGGCGCCCGAGGTGTCGACTTGGCGCTGGAGCGTCAGCGCAATCCTCGACGCGCAGCGCGCGTCGGCCCCGAGCGTGGGGGCCGTAAACACCGAGACGTTCGGCCAGCGCTACGAGCGCTATTCCGCGTTGGGATTGCCGGAAGGTCCCGTCGAGGCGGGCCGACGCTGACCGAAGGCGCGCCCGAGTTCGACGGCCCCGCAGAGCCCTCCCACGCATCAAGACCTCGCGGCGCTCAGGCCGGCCGGAGGAGCGCGCGCCGGCGCGGCCGCGCGCGAGCCCGAAGTCTGCATGAAATCGGCGCGGCGACGGCGATGTCGGCCATGGCGAGCCGCCTTTGGGAAAATTGATTCGACGTCCTCAGCAAATTTCGTTGTAGATCGTCGCCAATACAATTTATCCGCGCTCTTGCGGGCCTATCGCCGCTTCTGCACACTGGGCGCAAAGGATTCTTCGCTCATGAACGCGCCCCTCGACGTCGCCCGGCGTCCTTCGGTCTGCCCGCACGATTGCCCGTCGGTCTGCGCTCTCGACGTCGAAGTGATCGGCGGCGCGCGGATCGGACGCATCCATGGCGCGGCGGACCAGCGCTACACCGCGGGGGTCGTCTGCGCGAAGGTTGCGCGCTATGCCGAGCGCATCCATCATAAGGATCGGCTGACCCTGCCGCTGCGCCGGGTCGGACCCAAGGGCTCCGGACAATTCCAGCCGATCGCCTGGGACGACGCGCTCGACATCGTCGCGGAAAATTTCCTGAGCGCCGAGCGCTGCTTCGGCGCCGAAAGCGTCTGGCCGTATTTTTACGCGGGCACGATGGGCCTCGTCATGCGCGACGGGATCGAGCGCCTGACGCACGCCAAGCGCTATTCGCGCTTCTTCGGCTCGATTTGCGTCGCCATCGCCTGGCCCGGCTATCTCGCGGGGACGGGACGCATCGCCGGCGTCGATCCGCGCGAAATGGCCAAGTCCGATTGCATCGTCATCTGGGGCACCAACGCGGTCACGACGCAGGTCAATGTGATGACCCACGCGATGCGCGCGCGAAAGGAGCGTGGGGCGAAAATCGTCGCGATCGACATCTACGACACCGAGACGATGCGGCAGGCGGATCTGGCGCTCCGTCTCCGGCCCGGCACGGACGGAGCGCTGGCCTGCGCCGTCATGCACATTCTGTTTCGCGACGGCGCCGCCGATCGCGCCTATCTCGAGCGCTACGCCGACGCGCCGCGCGAATTGGAGGCCCATCTGCAGACGCGCGATCCCAGCTGGGCGAGCGCGATCACCGGCCTCAGCGTCGAATCCATCGAAGCCTTCGCGGCGCTGGTCGGGAGCACGAAGCGCACGTTCTTCCGTCTCGGCTATGGGTTTTCGCGTCAGCGCAACGGCGCGGCGAACATGCACGCGGCTTTGTGCGTCCCGACCGTCACGGGCGCCTGGGCGCACGAGGGCGGCGGCGCCTTCCATTCCAATAGCGGAATCTTCAAACTCGACAAGACCATGATCGAAGCGCTCGACGCGCGCGACGAGTCCGTGCGCCGCCTCGATCAATCCCGCGTCGGCGCGGCGCTGACCGGCGAGAGCGAGGCGCTCAAGGGCGGCGGCCCGGTCAAGGCGATGCTGATCCAGAACACCAACCCGCTCGCCGTCGCGCCCGACCAGGAGAAAGTGCGGCGAGGCTTCGCGCGCGACGACCTGTTCGTTTGCGTGCACGAGCAGTTCCTGACCGACACGGCGCGCTATGCCGACATCGTGCTTCCCGCGACGATGTTCCTCGAACACGACGACCTCTACACCGGCGGCGGGCACCAATACCTGCAGTTCGGCCCGAAGGCGATCGAGCCGCCCGAGGGCTGCCGCTCCAACCACGAGGTGATCGTCGCGCTCGCCGATCGGCTCGGCGCGCGCCACCCCAGCTTCGCCATGAGCCCGCGCGAAATCATCGACTGGACCTTGCGCGCCTCGGGCCGCGGCTCGCTCGCCGAACTCCAGGAAAAGAAATGGCTCGATTGTCAGCCGCCGTTCGAAGAGGCGCATTACCTCAACGGCTTCGCCTATCCCGACGGCAAATTCCGTCTTCGCGCGAACTGGGCCTCGACGCCCTTCTCCGGCGACGGACTCAAGGGACCGTGGCGCGATATGCCGACCCTGCCCGACCACTGGGCGGTCAACGAGGCGACGGACGAGACGCATCCCTTCAAGCTCGCGACTTCGCCGGCGCGCAATTTTCTCAACTCCAGCTTCACCGAGACGCCGACGTCGCGCGCGCGCGAGCGGCGGCCGACCGCGCTGATGAACCCCGAGGACCTCGCCGCGCTCGGCTTGAGCGACGGCGAAATCGTGCGCCTCGGCAACGCGCGCGGCGAGACGCGCCTGCACGTCCGCGCGTTCGCCGGCCTGTCGCGCGGCCTCGTCGTCAGCGAGGGCGTCTGGCCGCCGTCGGCCTTTCTCGACGGGCGCGGCGTCAACGTCCTGACCGGCGACGACAGCGTCGCGCCGTTCGGCGGCGCGGCGTTTCACGACGCCCGCGTCTGGGCGCGCAAGGGATAGCGCGCGCCGCGCCCTTTATTTGCCCGACCGACCGGGCTATAGGACGCGCCGATGTAACTTTCGACTTATCCGGTGCGAGGCGTCCACGAGTGCCAATAAAGAAGCCGTCAGGCAAATCCTCCGCCGAGCCCACGGCCGGCGGCTTTGATCTTTCCGTCGTCGCCGCGCTCGCCAAGATCGCCGCGCACCATGATTTGAGCGAAGTCGAGATCGAGCACGCCGGCCTGCGCGTGCGCGTCGCACGCAAGCGCCACGCCCCGGTCGAACTCTCTCATGTCGTCGCCGCGCCAGCGCCCGCTCCGGCGCCGCCCGTCGAAGCGGCGGTCGTCGCGCCGGCCGAACTCGCCGGCGCGGTGAAGTCGCCGATGGTCGGCACCGCCTATTTGCGGCCGAGCCCGGAGGCCAAGCCTTTCGTCGAAGTCGGCGCGTCGGTGAAGGCCGGCGATAAGATCCTGCTCGTCGAGGCGATGAAGACGTTCAACGAAATCGTCGCCCCGCGCGCCGGAAAAGTGACGCATATTCTCGTCGAGGACGGCGCGCCGGTCGAATACGGCCAGGCGTTGATGGTCATCGAATGAGCGTGACGTCGCGCGCAACGATGCGTCGCTCGCCGCGAGGAGCCGCCCGGCATGTTCGATAAAATCCTCATCGCCAACCGGGGCGAAATCGCGCTCAGGGTGCTGCGCGCGGCCAAGGAGCTCGGCATCGCCACCGTCGCGGTCTATTCGACCGCCGACAAGGAGGCGATGCACGTCAAGCTCGCCGACGAGAGCGTTTGCATCGGCCCGCCGCCGGCGCGCGACAGCTATCTCAATGTGCCTGCCCTGCTCGCGGCCTGCGAGATCACCGGCGCCGACGCCGTGCATCCCGGCTACGGCTTTCTGTCGGAAAACGCGCGCTTCGCCGAAATCCTCGCCGAGCATCACATCGCGTTCATCGGCCCGAAGGCCGAGCATATTCGCCTCATGGGCGACAAGATCGAGGCCAAACGCACGGCGGCGCGGCTCGGCATCCCCTGCGTGCCGGGATCGAGCGGAGCGGTGGGCGAGGACGCCGAAGCGCTCAGAATCGCCGCCGACATCGGCTATCCCGTCATCGTCAAGGCGTCGGCGGGCGGCGGCGGGCGCGGCATGAAAGTCGCCAAAAGCGCCGACGAACTGCTCAACGCGATCTCGAACGCCAAGATCGAGGCGAAGACGGCGTTCGGCGACGACTCGGTCTATCTCGAAAAATATCTCGCCAAGCCACGCCACATCGAGGTCCAAGTGCTCGGCGACGGCAAAGGCCGCGCGATTCATCTCGGCGAGCGCGACTGTTCGCTGCAGCGCCGTCACCAGAAGGTCTGGGAGGAAGGCCCCTCGCCCGCGCTCAACGCGACGCAGCGCGAGGAGATCGGCGCCATCGTCGCGCGCGCGATGGCCGAACTCGGCTATGTCGGCGTCGGGACGATCGAATTTCTCTACGAGGACGGCCAATTCTATTTCATCGAGATGAATACGCGCATCCAGGTCGAACATCCCGTCACCGAGATGATCACCGGCATCGACCTCATCAACGAGCAGATCAAGATCGCCGCCGGCTCGCCCTTGACGATCATGCAAGAGGACGTGCGCATCCAGGGCGCGGCGATCGAATGCCGCGTCAACGCCGAACACGCGCGCACCTTCCTGCCCTCGCCGGGCCGCATCACTTATTTCCACCCGCCCGGCGGCCTCGGCGTGCGCGTCGATTCGGCGGCCTATCAGGGCTATGTCATTCCGCCCTATTACGACTCTCTCATCGGCAAGCTCATCGTCCACGGCCGCACCCGAACCGAGGCGCTGATGCGCCTGCGCCGCGCGCTCGACGAATTCATCGTCGACGGCGTCGAAACGACCCTGCCGCTGTTCCGCGCCCTGGTGCGCAACACCGACGTGCAAAACGGCCAGTACGACATTCACTGGCTGGAGAAGTTTCTGCAGGAGGACGAGGAATCGTCATAGCCGCCGGTCGGTCGCTCTGTTCGATTTACGCCGCGCTCGTCAATGGCTTCGCCCGCTCGATGCGCTCGCGTTCGCGCGGCGCGTTCATCGTATCCCACAAATCGTTTCGACGTTGAACGTTCAGCCAGAAATCCGCGCTGTTGCCGAAAACTCGGGCAAGGATCAGCGCGGTGCGGGCGGTCGCCTTGCGACGGTTGTTGCAGAGTTCATTGACATGCTTGCGCGGCACGCCCATCGCGTCGGCCAAGCCGCCTTGCGACAAATGCATCGGGGCCAAGAACTCCTCGGTCAAAATCTCGCCGACCGTCGCCGGCCTTCGCTTAGTCATCGGCATATCGCGCCTCATTTATAGCTGTGATGCCGAGGGTGAGAAACATTGGCCGCCGTCATGACCGGGCTTGTCCCGGTCATGACGGCGTTGATTATATTGGGCCATTGGTACTGTTGTCGCGATAGCCGCCCGTCGCTATGCGATTCGATGCGACCGGCGCCTCGCTCGAGCGCTTCAAACATCCGCCCGTCAAACCGATTGCGTCTGCGAACTCCAGTTCGCGCGCGTGACCCCGCTCTCCCCGGCAAGGCGGGCGCGACGCCCAAAGCCGCGTCGCGCCGCCCCCTTGCGGCGGACTATCCCTGTTGCCCGATCGCCAGCATGACGATCCGGAACAGAACCAGTCCGCCGGCGACGACGAGATAGAGCCGCAGGACGCCCATCCAGGTCTTGGCGGCGAGCGACAGCTTCGCCGGCGGCAGCTGATCCAGCGGCGGCATGCGCCAGGTGTGGCGCGAAGCCAGCGCGGCGGCGTCTTCGGCCGGCGCTCCGTTCCCGCCGTTCTGGCTCAAGGCCATGATCACCAGCGCGGCGACCACGGCGACGACGCCGCCCCCGCCGAGGATGCCGAGGATCACCTGCTCGTTGGTGGCGTCGGGAAACAGCACCGAGACGGTGAGGATGACCGACAGCAGCACCAGCACGGCGATGACGGCGCCGGTGAAGGTATTCAGCCAGCGCGTGTTCACCCAGGGACCGAGAACGGGCTTGTCATTGCAGAGCAGCAGCAGGAACACCGTCGCGCTCGGCAGCAGCACGCCGGCGAGCACCTGCACGGCGACGGTCAGGAGCCCAAGGGGGGAGCCTGGGGTCAGCACGATCGCCGCGGCGATCGCGATCAGCAGAAAATAGACGGCGTAGAAACCCTTAGCCTCCGTGACCTTGCGGTGCAGGGAATGGCGCGCCGAAAACACGTCGCCGATCGCATAGGCCGTCGAAAGCGAGACCGCCGAAGCGCCGATCAGCGCGGCGTCGATCAGCGCGATGGCGAACATCACGGCCGTGGTCTTGCCGACATATTTCTCGATGCCGGCGGCGATGCCGCCCGCGTCGGTGAAATTGCCGAACTCGCTCTGGCCCGCGAAGGTCGCCGCCGTGAAGGCGATGATCGCCACGGCGCCGACAATCACCAGCGCGATGCCGAGCCAAAGGTCGAGGCGCTCGTATTTGATGAAGCGCGGCGTGATGCGCTTGTCGATGACGTAGCTCTGCTGGAAGAACAGCTGCCAGGGCGCGACCGTGGTGCCGACGAGGCCGATGATGATCAGCATCACGTCGCTCAGCTTGGCGCCGACAGGCAGCTGCGGAACGACCAGATCGCGCGCCACCTGGGCGAGCGGCGGATGGACCACGAAATAGACCGGCAGCAGCAGCAGGCTGCCGAACACCAGGACCATCGCGAAGCGCTCGAAGCGGCGGAAGTCGCCGGTGCTGACCGCCACCATGACGAGCGCCGCGGAGACGATGACGCCCGTGGTCTTGTCGAGGCCGAGGTAATCGAGCGCGAGCGCGATGCCGATGAATTCGGTGATGATCGTCAAGCCGTTGAGCAGGAACAGGTCGATGACGCTGAACGCGCCCCAGAACTTGCCGAAGCGCTCGAAGATGAGACGCGCGTGGCCGACGCCGGTGACGGCGCCCAAGCGCAGCACCATCTCCTGATTGACGTAGAGAACCGGGATCAGCAGCGCCATCGTCCACAGCAGCGTGGTGCCGTAATTCTGGCCGGCCTGGCCGTAGGTCGAGAAGGCGCCGGCGTCATTGTCGCCGGCCATGACGATGAGGCCGGGTCCGAGAATGGCGAGAAGCGTCGTGAGCCGATGCTTCCAGCTCGTGCGCGGGGCGACGTCGCCGTGAAGAATGGTGCCGAAGGCGCCCTTGATGTGGCCGATGTGCGCGTCGTCGAGGACGGCGGTCACCGGCGCCGTGATGTTGGCTTTCATGGTCATGGCTTGGCTCCTTTGCCGGCGCCACGACGTGGGGAAAGCCTAGGGCCATCAGCTGGCTGGGCTTGCCCCGCATCGCATGCGCAGCGGGATGATGAGTCGGTGGTTCGGGACTTTCAGATCGGAACCCGCCGAGACGTCGGAGACGCCGCCGGCGGGTCTACTAGGGCCGTCGTTCAAATTTTTCTCCTTCTGCTCAAACAGCCAGCAGCAACAGAACGCCGAGCGTCCAGAGCAGCTTGGAGCCGCCCTCGAGACCGGCTTCGCTGCCGACCTCGACAATGGCGTCGATCGGGTCCGGAACGACAATGACGAGGCTGCGGCTGTTAGGGGTGACGGATGGCGCAACCGGGCGCCGAGGCGATGCGCTCGGAGCGAGTCTGCGCGGAACGGTCGCGAAGGCGCCGTCGAGGGCGACTGCGGTCACCGGTTCAGTGATTTTGGCGATCATGGTCATGGCTCGTCTCCTGCGCCTCGAGGCGCGGGAGCGAGCCGGACGGCTTTAGAAGCCTTCGTCTCGCTTCGCCCTCGGGGCGGTGGACTTTGTTTGCAGCTTGGATTTACCGCCCGCCGACGCGTTCGAGATCGCGCCAACGGGCCTACTCGGGCCGTCGTGCATTGGGGATCTCCTTCAGCTGGCGCGACGCAAGGGAACGGGCGAGGCCGGCTCGCGCGCGCCCTGGGAAACGGTCCAGACGCAGCGCAACGCCCCGGTCGCCGGATCGCGCCGCCAATGGCAGACGAGCGGGCCCGCGGGCGCGGCGCGCAGGTTCGCGCGCGCTGCGGCGAAACGAAGCACGTTCGACGCCGGCTGACGGCGCGCGGCAAGATCGATCACGTCGCGATCGATCGGGTTAAGGGAGAGCTGGTTCATGGCTCGCCTCCGATCCTTGGTTTGTCCAAAGCCGGAAGGCGAGGGGGCCGTGGGCCTCAGGCCCGCAAGACGCCTCGCGCACGGGATTCCGGCCCGTGGACGCTAACGATGTCTAGGGGCGACGAATCGACGAACCTTGCCGCGATCGTGCCGCCCGAGATGGTACTGCCCATGTCTCTACAGTTGAGTTAAGGAACGCCGGGCGAAACGAATTTCACGCCGACAATCGCCTAATGATCCCGCAAAATCTTTCTGTCAACCCAAAAATTCGCCCGGTCGCAATTTTGTGCTGATCCGTCGTCAAGCGCCTCTCGCGCGGCGCCTGTCGGCGCCTTTGAGCGCGGGCGCTCGGGTGGGTTTTTTCAGATGGAATTGTCCCGGCCATCGTCGCGAGCGAAGCCGGCAGAGGCTTGGTTCAAGCTGGAGATAGCGGGCGCTATCGCTTCTTCGCCTTGGCGAGCTTCACGCCGACGGCGCTTCCGTTGCGCCAAACCACTTCCGCCTCGCCCACGGCGTTCGCCATGTCGACTTGCAACTGGAACGAGTCCGGCAGTTCGGCCCCGTTCAAGGGCGCCACGCTGGCGCCCTCCTCGGAGACGTCGACGATCAAGCAATCGACGACGGGAGCGATTCCTCCCGGATCGGCCCAGGCGCGTTGACGCGTTGCGCGCCGGCTCTTCTTGCGTCGATCGCGGTCCTTGAGAAAGGGATTGTCGCCGAAGTCGTTCACCTGCGTCTCCGCACACGGCTCGCCATGAATAGGGCTGACGTTTTTAATCCCGAGCCATTAACGAGTCGTCAACACATTGCTTCGCAAATGCTTAATCGGACCGACGCCGGCGCGCGGCGCGAGACGGCTCAGGCGACGAAGCGTCGCGGCTCGCGGTCCGTGGATTTGGGCCGACGCACGATCTCGATCGTCAAATGCGAGAAGCGCCCGGCGCCCGTCGCCGCTTCGCGATAATGGCTCGTCTGGCGCTCGCTGTCGGTCTCGATCGAAAGGATGGCGCCGAGGTGGCCGGGGCCGAGCCGCCAGAGGTGAAGGTCGGCGAGGCGGTCGCCGTCGCGCTCGATCGCGCGCCGCAATGCCTGCGTGATTTGACGATCGGGGTTCATGTCGAGCAGCACCGCGCCGGTGTCACGGATGAGGCCCGCCGACCAGCTCGCGATCACCCCGGCGCCGACGAGCCCGGCGAGCGGGTCCATCCACAGCCAGCCGAAGCCGCGCGCCAGCAGGAGCCCGACGATGACGAAGATCGACACCGCCGCGTCGGCCATGACGTGAACGATCGCGGCGCGCATGTTGTTGTCGCGATGTAGCGCGTCATGCGCGTGGGAGCGCTCGGCAAAATCCGTTGCGACGCTGTGCGCGCCGATTTGGACGCGCGCGGCGAATTCATGCGGCTCGGGGATTTCGACGACGGATTCGAGGTAGCCGCCGCGATCGGCCATGGCGAAACGCTGGCGCGCGCCGCCGGAACGGGTGATTTCCACTGATGTCGCGGCGGCGTCGAGCGGCGCCCCGCTCTCCCTACGCAGGCGGAAGCGCGGCGGCGCGCCCGCCTCGAAGATCTCGAGTCGATAGGCGCCGAGCGCGGTCGTCAGTTCCCGCGATTCGTCATGGGCGTGCGCATCGCCGTGATCGTGCCCGTGATGGCCGTGTCCGTGGTGATGATGTCCGTCGCCGCCCCGACTGAGCAGCCAGGCGCTGAGGGCGTTCACCGCCAGGCCGAGCGTCGCGATGGGAATCGCCTCGGCGAATTGAATGGGCGTGGGCGAGAAGAAGCGTGACGCGGATTCATAGGCGATGAAAAGCGCGATCATCGCCAGGATGATGGCGCTGGTGAAGCCGGCGAGATCGCCGAACTTGCCCGTGCCGAACGTGAAGCGCGGATCGTCGGCGCTTCGGCGCGCCAGGGTGTAGGCCAGCGCCGCCAGCAGCAAAGCGCCGGCGTGGGTGCTCATGTGGAAACCGTCGGCGACGAGCGCGATCGAGCCGAACATCAGCCCGCCGACGATCTCGGCGATCATCATCGCCGTGCAAAGCGCGATCACCATCCAGGTGTTTCGCTCGCCGCGCTCGTGATCCTTCCCGAGGAAGGCGTGGCTATGCCCGAGCGCATCGCTTGAATTTCCGGTCGCCGTCATTTCCTCGCGCTCCTCGTCATCGCGGCGCTCGCCGGCCCGCGACGAGCGGATTTCGTCGCTCACAGGTACTTCGCTAGCTGCTTCAAATCCTTGAGAACCGACGCGCCGTCCGCCGGCGTTCCTTCGAGGCAATGCTCGATATGATCGCGGATCAGCTCGCTCTTGGCGTTGGCGACGGCGTTTTCGACCGCATGCAATTGCTGCGCGAGATCGAGACACGGCCTCCCCTCCTCGAACATGGCGAGAACGGAGGCGAGGTGGCCATGCGCCCGCTTGAGACGCTTGACGATCTCCGGGTGGCTGGCGTGTTTCAATTCAAACCTCGATCGATCGGGCGCCGGCGACGCCCTCCCTCATCGCGCATATCCTATCTAGGTGGATAGGATTGGTCAACGGAAGCGCGCTTTGATGGCGGCCCGGACGACCCCGGCGCTTTGGACTATTCGGCCTGTTCGAGATCGCTTTGGCTTCCCGGCGGCCCGCGCCGACGGCGAACTCTTACGTCTTCGGGATCGCCATGCCGCGCTGGACCGCCGGCCGCGCGCCGACGTTTTTGAGCCAGCGCTGAAATTCCGGCTTCTCCTTAACGACTTCGCCGAGCGCCGGGGCGAGATAGGTCGTCGCCGCCAGCGCCCAGGGGTAGGAGGCGATGTCGGCGATCGAATAGTCGTCGCCAGCGAGATAGGCCGCCTCGCTGAGGCGCAGCTCCATCACGCCGAGGAGGCGCTCGGCCTCGTCGGTGAAGCGCTCGATCGCCAGCGGCGCCTTTTCCGTCGAACGCACCGCGAAAAAGCCGAGCTGTCCGAACATCGGCCCGAGCCCGCCGACCTGCCAGTACAGCCATTCCAGCGCCTTGTATCGCGCCGCGCCGTTCGGCGCGAGGAACCGGCCGGTCTTCTCCGCGAGATAGGTCAGGATCGCGCCGCTCTCGAACAGGCTGAGCGGGCCGCCCGGCCCATCCGAATCGACGATCGCCGGGATCTTGTTGTTGGGGGAAATGGCGAGGAATTTCGGATCGAACTGCTCGTCGCGGCCGATGTTCACGGGATGAACCGCGTAAGCGAGGCCGAGTTCCTCGAGCATGATGGAGGCCTTGCGCCCGTTCGGCGTGCCCCATGTGTAGAGATCGATCATGCCTGTCTCCCGCGCCGCGGCCCGAATGTTCCGCCTCGCCGCGAGCGCGGCCGCGGCGCGGCGAATTGGTCGAAAGCAGCGCTTTGACCGCCGCGAACCCAATGCTATAGGGGCGCCGAATTGACCGCGCAATATCGCGAACGCTGGGAAACCCGTCGATGTCCAAGATCAAAGTGAGCCATCCCGTCGTCGAACTCGACGGCGACGAAATGACGCGCATCATCTGGCGCCTCATCCGCGAAAAGCTCATCAACCCCTATCTCGACATCGATCTGCAGTATTTCGACCTCGGCATCGAACATCGCGACGCCACCAACGATCAGGTCACGATCGACGCCGCCGAGGCGATCAAGGCCTGCGGCGTCGGCGTCAAATGCGCGACGATCACGCCCGACGAAGCGCGCGTGAAGGAGTTCCATCTCAAGGAAATGTGGAAGAGCCCGAACGGCACGATCCGCAACATCCTCGGCGGCGTCATTTTCCGCGAGCCGATCATCTGCAAGAACGTGCCGCGGCTCGTGCCGGGTTGGACGAAACCGATCGTCGTCGGCCGCCACGCCTTCGGCGACCAGTACAAGGCCACCGACTTCCTCGTGCCGGGCAAAGGCCGCCTGACCATGCGTTTCGAAGGCGACGACGGCACGGTGATCGAGAAGGAAGTGTTCAAGTTCCCCGACGCCGGCGTCGCGATGGGCATGTACAATCTCGACGCGTCGATCCGCGACTTCGCGCGCGCCTCGCTCAACTACGGCCTGTTGCGCAAATATCCGGTCTATCTCTCGACCAAGAACACCATCCTCAAGGCCTATGACGGGCGCTTCAAGGACCTGTTCGAGGAGATCTACGAGGCGGAGTTCAAGGCCAAGTTCCTGGGGGCCGGCATCACTTACGAACACCGTCTGATCGACGACATGGTGGCGTCCGCGCTCAAATGGTCGGGCGGCTATGTCTGGGCGTGCAAGAACTACGACGGCGACGTGCAGTCGGATACGGTCGCCCAGGGCTATGGCTCGCTCGGCCTGATGACCAGCGTGCTGATGTCTCCGGACGGCCGGACGGTGGAGGCCGAAGCCGCGCACGGCACGGTGACGCGCCACTATCGCGAACACCAGAAAGGCCGGGAAACCTCGACCAACTCGATCGCCTCGATCTTCGCCTGGACGCGCGGACTCGCCCATCGCGCCAAGCTCGACGACAACGCGGCGCTGGCGCGCTTCGCCGATGCGCTGGAGCGCGTCTGCGTCGAAACCGTCGAAGCCGGCTTCATGACCAAGGACCTCGCCCTGCTGATCGGCCCCGAGCAGAAATGGCTGTCGACGGCGGGATTCCTCGACAAGATCGACGAGAACTTGAAGGCGGCGATGGCGAAGTAAGGGGCGCGATCCCTTCCCCCCTCGCGGAGAAGGGGCGCGATCCCCCTGTCAAATTCCCTGCCGCCGTCCTAGATTGGGGCGCCCCCCGCGCGCCCCGGTCTTGCCTTGTCCGTTTTCACCGATCTGGCCTTCGAAGCGAGCGTGGTCGCGCGCTCGCTCGCCGATTTTCTCTCCGGCGGAGGCCTGCGGCTCGGGGTCACCGGGCTGTCGCGCGCGGGCAAGACCGTTTTCATCACCGCGCTCATCGACAACCTAATCGCCGGCGCCCGGCTGCCGGTGCTGCGCGCCTGCGCCGAAGGGCGCATCGTGCGCGCGCAATGATCCGCCTGCCCAACGCCGCTCTCGCGATCGAGCGCGCCGGGTGCGACGACTCGACGCGCCGCGCCTCGTTCGCAAGGTGAAACGAATCAATCAGCGAGATATAGGTTGCGTCTTTAAATTATCGGGCGGCAAATTTGTCGGAGCAAGGGGGCGTGGCGTATCCCCTGGAGGGCTGCTGAGAGGAACAGCGTACGGTGAAAGCGTCCGACCAGTTTGGGGGGCGGTCACATGACGGCACTTTTTGCGTCGTTGCGCCTTAGGCTTGGGTTTGTCGCCGCCTGTTTCCTCTGCTCTCTCCTCGCCGCGCCGCTCCTGACGGCCGGAGCGGCCGGAGCGCAAGAAAGCTTGACGGGCAAGTCGGCGGATGCCCAAGGGGTGCTCCCGTCGTCTCCGCAAGCGCCGGTCGATCAGGCCGTGCGCGCGCCACAATGGACCTTCTCGGCCGACGGGATTGTTTGGGGGCGTACGGGTGGCGTAAATCAACCGCTGGTTTCGCGCGTGCCGGGCGACGTGCCATTCTACGTCTACCCTACTCCGACTCCTCCCAGTCACGATTCAGCGACTTACCCTGGCGTCGAAGCGCTCAACAGCGACCAGTTTCGACAGGGTTTCTCCGCCGGACCGAAACTCAGTCTGACGTACCACAACGATTCCGGGTACGGCGTCGAGCTTTCGTATTTTGACGTCCTGGGCCTGAGCGCCGCCAAGGCCATCGGCCCTGACAATCCGGCGGACTGGCTGGTGATGAAGGCCCCCGGCTCGTTCTGGCAGACTCAAGATTTCCCCTACCAAGCGATGGCATGGAAAGACGCCACGAGCCTTTATGGCTTCGAGGCCAACGGGCGGTTGGATCTTTCCCCCCACGTGACCATGCTGGCGGGATTCCGCTGGCTCCAGTTGAACGACGAGCTTCAGGGGACGTTGACCCCAGCAGATCGCGGCGAGCCGTCCTGGAAAGAGGATAATCCCAGTCCCACTCTTTTGCAGATTCAAAACCCCTCTCCGAGCACGCCAGTCGTAATTAACCCCCCCTTCTGGACTACAAATACAACGAACAACCTTTATGGCGTCCAGATCGGCGTCGACGGAAAATTATGGGAGTTTGGTCGCCTTTCACTGGACGGGCTGATCAAGGCTGGCGTTTATGACGACAACGCCGAGCAGTCGACCCTGGTCAGCATGGCGAAGCAGCTATACCTGGCGCAGGCCGCGACCAACGCCGCCGCCTTCGTCGGCGAAGCCGGATTGCACGCGAAATATCAACTCGCCGACGGGCTCGCGCTCAAGGTGGGCTACGAAGCGCTGTGGCTCGACGGCGTCGCTTTGGCGCCCGGACAGATCCGGGAGACCTACACAACTTCGCCCTCTCCATCTTCTCCATCGACTCCGGTCAGCGCGAGCGCGCTTGGCGTCAACTGCCGCTCGAACGCGCTCTTTCAAGGGGTGACCTTCGGCTTGGAGTATTCGTTCTAGAAATCGCCGCTTTGTAAACGCTTCGGGGCGCCCCCTGTCAAATTCGCTGCCGCCGTCCTAAATTGGGGCGTCCCCCGCGCGCCCCGGTCTCGCCTTGTCCGTTTTCACCGATCTGGCCTTCGAAGCGAGCGTGGTCGCGCGCTCGCTCGCCGATTTTCTCTCCGGCGGAGGCCTGCGGCTCGGCGTCACCGGGCTGTCGCGCGCGGGCAAGACCGTTTTCATCACCGCTCTCATCGACAACCTGATCGCCGGGGCTAAGCTGCCGGTGTTGCGCGCTTCCGCCGAAGGGCGCATCGCGCGCGCCCATCTCGAGCCGCAGCCGGACGACGCGGTGCCGCGCTTCGCCTACGAGGAGCATCTGGCCGCCCTGAGCGGCCCCGATCGGCGCTGGCCGCAATCGACGCGGCGCATTTCGCAATTGCGGCTGACGATCGAATTCGAGCGCGCGGCCTCCTGGGGCGCGAAGGCCTCAGAGCTGACGCTCGACATCGTCGATTATCCCGGCGAATGGCTGCTCGACCTGCCGCTGCTCGACAAGTCCTACGCGCAATGGTCGCGCGAGACGCTCGAAGCGAGCCAAGCCCCGGCGCGGGCGCCGCTCGCCGCGCCCTGGCGCGCGTTTCTTTCCGGCCTCGACCCCGCCGCCAAGGCGGACGAGGAAACCGCGCGCGCCGCGGCGGAACTCTTCACCGCTTATTTGCGCAAGGCGCGCGACGACGTCTACGCGCTCTCGACCCTGCCGCCGGGCCGGTTCCTCATGCCCGGCGACCTTGCGGGATCGCCCGCGCTGACCTTCGCGCCGCTGCCGCTGAACGAGGATTCTTCGATCGCGCCGCGCTCGCTGGCGGCGATGATGGAGCGGCGCTACGAGGCCTATAAGACGCATGTGGCGCGGCCGTTCTTTCGCGACCATTTCTCCCGCCTCGACCGGCAGATCGTCCTCGTCGACGCGTTGACGGCGCTCAATTCCGGCCCGGCGGCGCTGCGCGATCTGGAAAACGCGCTCACTGGAGTGATGCAGGCGTTTCGCGCGGGACGCTCCTCGCGGCTCGCTTCGATCTTCCGCCCGCATGTCGACCGCATTCTGTTCGCCGCGACCAAGGCCGACCATCTGCATCACGCCAGCCACGACCGGCTGGAGGCGATCCTGCGCGTATTGACGGGTAAGGCGATCGCCCGCGCCGAAGGGGTCGGCGCCGAGATCGACGTGATCGCGCTCGCCGCCATCCGCGCCACGCGCGAAGCCGAGATCCGCCACGCCGGCGAAACGCTCGAGGCGATCATCGGCGTGCCCGAGGCGGGCGAGAGGGTCGACGGGCAGGTCTTCAACGGCGTCGCCGAGGCGGCGGTGTTCCCCGGCCAGTTGCCCGAAGACCCCGAGGCGGTCTTCGCCGGCGATCGCATCGCCTTGCCCGAAGCCGACAACGATTGGCGCTTCGTGCGCTTTCGTCCGCCCGTGACGGCGCGCGGCGCGCCGCCCCCGCACATTCGCCTCGACCGCGCGCTGCAATTCCTCATCGGGGACAAACTGGCATGAGCGAACACCGCCCGCGCCCGCGCGCCTTCCGCCTCGACGACGAACGCATCGCGGTCGACGGCGCGCCCGCGCCGCCGGCGCCGACCGCGACCATTCGCTCGCAAAGCGCCCCCATTCCCGAACGAAGCGCGGCCGAGCCGATCGACGAGGCCGAGCGCGCCGTCGAGGCGGCGCAGCGGGCGGGAATGCTCGCGCGCTGGCGCCCGAGACTGTCGACGCTGGTCTGGGCGGGCCTGGGCGGGCTCGTCTCGCTCGGCCTCGGCCTGTGGATGAGCGACCTGATCGAGGGCCTGTTCGCCAGGGCGCGCTCGCTCGGCGCGCTGGGCGCCGTTTTCGCCGCGCTGCTGGCCGTCGGCGTCGTCGGTCTCGCGATGCGCGAAATCGCCGCGCTCGTGCGCCAGAGCCGCATCGCCGAATTGCACGCGGCGCTGGCGCGCGCCCGCGCGAGCGATGATCGCGTTGCGGCGCGCGCGCTGGTGGCCAGGCTCGCCGCGCTCTATGAGGGACGGGCGGAAACCGCGCACGCGCGCGCCGAGGTGGCCGAGGCCAGCGGCGCCATCGTCGACGGGCGCGACCTCATCGACATCGCCGAACGCGCGCTGCTGCGGCCGCTCGACGTCAAGGCGCAAGCCGAAATCGCCGCGGCGGCGCGGCGCGTTTCGATGGTCACGGCGATCAGCCCCCGCGCGGTTCTCGACGTGATTTTCGTCGTCGCGCAGATCGTTCGGCTGGTGCGCCGCATCGCCGAACTTTACGGCGGCCGGCCGGGCTTCCTCGGCTTCATCAAGCTCGCGCGCTCGATTCTCGCGCATATCGCGATCACCGGCGGCATGGCGGTCGGCGACAGCCTGTTGCAACAGCTCGTCGGCCACGGCATCGCCTCGCGCATCTCGGCGCGCATGGGCGAAGGCGTGCTCAACGGCCTGCTCACCGCGCGCGTCGGCCTTTCCGCGCTCGCGGTCTGCCGCCCCGCCCCGTTCGCAATCGACAAGCCGCCGGGCGTCGCCGAAGTCGCGCCGTTCCTATTCGGCGCCGGCAAGGACCGCTGAAGTCCTGCGCAGCCGCCAGTTGCGCGCGGCGTAGACGACGAAGAAGGCGAGGCCGGCGAGCGCGACGTAATGGCTCGGCCGCGGCGACATGTCGGGATCGAAATTGGCGCTCAGGACTCGCCAAAAGTCGATATGGCGCACGATCGCGTACCACGTCGCCTCGATGAGCGCGGTCGCCAGCGGCGCGACGGCCGCCGAGCCGACGACGACGCCCCAGGCCGGCCAGCCGCGGTTCTGCAACAGGCGCGTGAGCATGAGGATGAAGTACAATCCCATCATCAGCACGGGCTCGGACACGTCGGCCTTCGACTGCAGATAGAAATGGAAAATCGCTACCGCCGCGATGGCGTAGACGAGCTGGTGCAGATGGTTCCAGCGCACAGGCCCCAGGCGCCTGATCATCGCGTCGGTGGAGGTCGCGCTCAGCGCGGCGAGGCCGAGCCAGGCGGCGAAACCGATAGTGAGATAGAAGCGCAAGGCGATTTCGGCCGCGACGTGAAGAAAATCGTATTTCTTATCGACGACGAAGAGGCTGAGATGCGCGAGGGCGTAAGCGAAAGCCGCGACGCCGACCATCCGCCTGACCGCGATCAGCTTCGGCCATTGCGCGAAGCGGCGCAGCGGCGTCACCAGCAGCGAAAGCAGGACGAGGCGCACCGCCCAATCCCCCGTGCGATGGATCATCTCGGTGACGGGCTTGGGATCGAGCATCCCCGTCGCCGCTTGGCAGACGATCCAGCCGGCCGGCGCGAAGAGGAGGGCGAATACGATCGCCTTCACGCGAGAAAAGCGCCCGTTGCGCTCGTTCCAGGGGGCCTTCAACCTCGGCATGGCGACGAACCTATCCTTCGACGGCGGCTTGGCAAGCCTGCAAGCGATACGCTGGGAAGGACGGGTTTGTTTCACGCCCGGGCGGAAAAATCGAGCGCTTCGCGGCGAGCCGCGCCGTGCGCGGCGCCTGCGACAACGCTGGGCGCGTCGCCATTAAGTGATTGCTAAGCTGCGTGAATTAGTCTCGCGGCGCCCAATCCGCGGCAATGGCGCGTTCGCGCGATTCCTCGAAGACGGCGCCAGCCGCGACACGATTTGTCGAGCGGCCCGATTTAGGTGACGAGTAGTGGCGATTCCTCCCGAGCTCAACGAGCAACTGACCAGGCACTTCGAGACCGCGGATCGATACGCGGCTTGGGTGAAGCGACTACGCTCGGGAAAGCCGGTCCCCAGGCTTCCGTTCGACGCGAGCGATCCCTTGGCCCAACTCGGCCATCAACTTCTCTTGCTCGCCGACACGTTGAACAGACGAGAGGCGGAACTTCGGCAACTTTTCGGACTCATCCAAACCGTCGAGCAGGGCGTTTCGCCGGACGATATTTTGGGTCGAATTTTCGACGGCTTCGCCGGTCTGATCCCCTATGAGCGAATCGGTTGCGCGTTCATCTCTCCCGACGGCGCTCAGTTGACCGCTCACTGGGCTCGTTCGAATCTCGGCCCGGTGCAAGTTTCGGCAGGATATTCTCAACCCCTCGCCGGCAGCAGTCTGGAGACAATTCTGCAAACGAATCAGGCGCGGATCATCAACGATCTCGAGGCTTATCTCAGAGACAAGCCGGAATCCGACTCCACGCGCCGGATCGTCGCGGAAGGGGGCCGCTCCAGCTTGACATGCCCGTTGGTCATCAACCAACGGCCCATCGGGTTCCTGTTCTTCACCAGCCGCGAGAAGAATGCCTACCGCGATTTGCACCAGGCGATCTTCCATCAGATCGCCAACCAATTGTCGGTCGTCATCGAAAAGAGCCGCGTCTTCGCGCAGATCTCGCACACCGCGCATCACGACGCCTTGACCGGCCTGCCCAATCGCACGCTCTTCTTCGAACGGCTCGAACAGGCGCTCGAAGGCGTGCGGCGCGGCGAGCGGTTAGCCGTCCTCTATCTCGACCTCGATCACTTCAAGCGCGTCAACGATACGCTTGGACATGCGTTCGGCGATCAGTTGCTCAAAGGCGTCGCGGATCGGCTGCGCGACTGCGTGGGAAGCGCCGGCGCCGTCGCCCGCCTGGGCGGCGACGAATTCGCCGTCATTGAAACCTCGCTAAACTTGCCCTCGGAAGCCGCGGCGCTCGCCACGCGAATCGGCGAGACGATCCGCGCGCCCTTTCATCTCGATGGCCACGAAATCGCGGCGGACGTCAGCATCGGCATTTCCCTCGCGCCGAATTACACTAGCGACAGCAGTGAATTGCTGAGAATGGCCGACGTGGCTCTCTACGAGGCCAAGAACAACGGACGCGGCTCGTATTGCTTCTTTCGAGCGGATATGAACGAACGCGTGCGCGCTCGGATCGAACTGGAGCGAGACCTCCGCCGCGCGCTCGCCGACGGCGAGTTCGAGTTGCATTATCAGCCGATCGTCAATCTTCGAGACGACAGGATCGTCGCCTTTGAGGCGCTGGTGCGCTGGCGCCATCCCGAGCGCGGGCTGATCCCGCCGGCCGAGTTCATCCCGGTCGCGGAGGACATGGGCCTCATCGTCGCGTTGGGCGAGTGGGTGTTGAGAACGGCGTGCGCCGAGGCCGCGAAATGGCCGGACGACATTCGAGTCGCCGTCAACGTGTCGACCATTCAGTTGTCCGACAAGAATCTCGTCGCCGCGGTCGTCGACGCCACGCGCGCGGCGTGTCTGCAGCCCGGCAGGCTGGAGATCGAGGTCACGGAATCGGTCTTCATCGACAACACGGTGGCGATCCTCGCCACCCTGAAAGAGCTGCACGACTACGGCGTCACAACCGCCATCGATGATTTCGGCACCGGATTCTCCTCGCTCAGCTACCTCCTGACTTTCCCATTTGGCAGGATCAAGATCGATCGCGCCTTCGTCGCCGGGCTCCCCGACAAGAAGGAGTCGCGCGCGATCGTGCGCGCCGTCTCTCAGCTCGCCCGAAGCCTCGACATCGGCGTGACCGCCGAAGGCGTCGAGACCGAACAGCAATTGCGGCATGTCCGAATCCTCGGCTGCACCGAAATGCAGGGATTCCTGTTCAGCCGTCCACGACCGGCGGCGGAACTGCACAGGCTCTTTCTACAGCCTGCCGTCGCTGGGGACGACGAGCCGGCGAGGGGTTCTCGACGCCGATCCGGGACTGAATCCGCCAAGCGCCGGGCCTGAGCAGGCTCGAGAGGTCACGGCGCCGCAGGGAGCCACGTCTTATCCGGATCGTACTCGCTCATGCGGCGCGCGATGGCGACCGTGTTTGGGCCGAGATTCTTCTCAAACACGACGCCGTTCTGGTTCACGACGAAGGTCATCACCCCGGAATCGTCGTATGTCGCGGGGAACGCCACCAGCGCGAACCCGCCGGTCAGATGCCCCTTGACGAGGTAATCCCGGGCGCCGCCCGGCGCGCTTTTTCCCTGGCGCGTCAGAACCCTGTAATAATAGCCGTGGAACGGCGCCCGGCCCTCGGCGGCGGCCGCGCCGAAGCCCTCGGCCTCGGCGGCGGCGACGAGCGGGCCGAGTGGGCTTTCTTCCTCGCCCCGCGAGATTGGCCAGTAGAGCCCGTCGCGTTTGCCCCCGGCGCTCGCGACACGCCGCGCATATTCGTGGAGCCCATCGCCGAGACGATCCTTCGCGGCATACTCGCGTTGCGCCTCGACATAGGCGCGGCAGACCTCGATCGCGTTCAGCTCGTCCCGGCCGATCCGGCGATCGATGATTTGCTCGGCGCCGGCCTTGACGTCGAAGCGCCAGCCCGCTCCTCGTTTGACGAGCGGAATTGGATAGGGCCATTCCTCCTTGCCAAGGACGATGATCGCCTTGTCCGCGCCTTCCGTCTCGAGCCGATGCGCGTCGTCATATGACGAGGCGAGCCGCTCCCGCGCCTCCTTCTCCGCAATCGGATCGCCCGAACTGACGAGCCGGTCGCCAGCCGATCCAAATATCGCGAGGATTTCGTTTTTGCCGCCGCTCCGCCACGCCGCGGCCAGGGCCGCGGCCGCCTGTTCGGGCGAGGAAAACGCCAGCGCTTCCGCGGCGAAGGCGCCGCCGCCCGCCGAGGAAACGAGGCTGGCCGCCGCCAAGGCGACCGACAGAACGAGGCCGGCCAGTCGAAGCCGCGGCAAAAGCTCGGGGGCGCTTGGGTCTGGCGTCAGCATTTCGACCTCTCGGAGTTGGTCTCGATCGCCGCATATCGTCATCGGAACCTCGCGCCGCCGCCCGAGGGCGCGAAATGGGGCGCAAAACCTCCCGGCGCCGTCGGCGCCGACATCCGGCTGGAAAATCCGCGTTCGCTCTGCATTCGCACGTCGGCGCCGCGCCCGAAGGATTCGAAGGCCGGCGGGACGTGTCTGACCGCAGGCGGCGCCACGACGCCACCCGCCGGCGCCGGTCCGACGCGCGGCGCCGTATAGATTTGCGGCGTCGCGCCTGTCGGATAGCCACGGAACGCCCGACGCCCCTCTGGCGAAGCCGTAATCCCGGCAAATCGGGCGCGCAGGTTCGGATCGCGATAGGGAACGCCATGGCGATGGGACGGATCGTGCCGCCAGACGGCGTCGCCGATCGGCGGGCGATGCCCATTGAGCGCCGCGAACTTGTCGCGATCGATGTCGATTCGATGCTGGCGCCAATTCCAGTGGCGCCAGCCCCAGAGCGGCTCGATGATCGGCGCGCCGAACCATCCGCAGCCGAAGGCGCCGACCGTCGCCCCGTCGAAAAACTCGGGAAAATAGTCCGCGGGATAGGCCGGATATGGCCACGCCCCGTAAACGAGCGAAGGGTCGCAGACTGGGAAATAGACGATTTCGGAGCTCGGCGGTTCGATCGTGATCTCCGGCTCAGCCGTCGTCACCGCCGCCTGGGGCGCCGAAACGAGCACGCCGGCCGATTGGGCGCGCCGACGCAGACGCTGGATCGAATTCATCACCGCCGCCTCATCGGCCAGAAAGGCTTCGCCGAGGCGTTCGGTCCATTCGAGCTTGCTGTCCATCATGTGCAAGATGCGCGGATAGGGGACGAGCGACGTGACGCTTGGATCCCAATTTTGCTGCTCCAGCGCCGCGGTCAGTTGCTCGCCCTTGAGCGAAGCATTGTGCGGGTCCTCGAGCCAGCGATCGGCCTCGATCACTTCGAGCGGATAGGTCGCCGCCATCAGGATATCGACGAGGAGGCCGTCCGGATAAAGCGCGATCGGCGCCAACATCGGGTCGAGCTGTTCGGGCGTGAGCTGCGGGGCGGCCTCGGCCTGCGGCGTCGGCGACGGAGTCTGCGCCGGGGCGCCCGACGCCCCGAGAATGATGGCGACAACGGCGCCGGCGATCGCCTGGAGCAGTTTGCCCTTCATGTTCTGTCCCTTCGCGCAGTCGCAAAGCCGCCGAGCGCCCCCACAAGCCCAGTAAGGAGCGCTTGGCGGCCTCAATCCATGATTTGCGTCAATGCATCGAGACTTGGCCGCCGATCGCCGCGAACGAACGCGGCCAAACGGCAAGCGCGCCGCCGAGCTTTTGAGCGACGCGCGGGCCCCGCCCCCTCAGCTCACCCCGAGCTTGCGCTGCAAGTTCGTCGACGAGGTCGTGTACTGGAACAGCAGCTTCTTGTCGGGATAGACGTAGCGGTGCGCCTTTTGCGCGGCGAGCGCGGCTTCGTGGAAGCCCGACAGGATCAGCTTCAGTTTGCCGGGATAGGTGATGATGTCGCCGACCGCGAAAACGCCGGGGACGTTGGTCTCGAATTTCTCGGTGTCGGTCGGGATGAGGTTCTCGTGCAGATTGAGGCCCCAATCGGCGAGCGGTCCGAGCTTCATCGTCAGGCCGTAGAACGCCAGCAGATCGTCGCATTCGACATCGAACGTCGCCTGATCGGCGCCCCGCAGCGTCACCGCGCTCAATTGGCCGTCGGCGCCCTTGAGGCCCGCGAGCTGGGCGATCGCCAGGTCCATCTTGTTTTCCGCCACCAGCGCGCGCATCGCGTTGACCGAGTGCGGCGCGGCGCGGAATTCGTCGCGGCGGTGGACGAGCGTGATCCGGCTGGCGACGGGATAGAGGTTGAGAACCCAGTCGAGCGCCGAATCCCCGCCGCCCGCGATCACGACGCGGCGGTCGCGGAAATGCTCGATTCCGCGCACGGAATAGAAGACGCTCTTGCCCTCGTAGGCCTCGACGCCCGGCGTCGGCGGACGCTTGGGCTGGAACGACCCGCCGCCCGCCGCGATCAGCACGACCTTGGCTTCGAGAACCGTGCCGGCGTCGGTGGCGACGCGGAACAAAGGCCGCTCCGGCGTGCCCAACACTTCGAGCTTCTCGACCATTTCGCCCAAGTGGAAGGTCGGCCCAAAAGGGTGGATCTGCCGGCTCAGGTTGTCGACCAGCCCCTGGCCGGTGATCACGGGAAAGCCGGGAATGTCGTAGATCGGCTTTTCCGGGTAGAGTTCGGCGCATTGGCCGCCGATCTTGGGCAGAATGTCGATGAGATGGGCCTTGATGTCGAGCAGGCCCAATTCGAACACCGCAAACAGGCCGATCGGCCCGGCGCCGACGATGATCGCGTCGGTTTGGATCACTTCGCTCATCGCGTTCATCCCTGCTTGGTCGGGGTCGTCACGACGAGGCCGTCCAGCGCCTCAGTGACCTTGATCTGGCAGGAGAGGCGCGAATTCGGCCGCACGTCGGCGGCGAAATCGAGCATGTCCTCTTCCATTTGCGAGGGTTTGCCGACGATATCCGTCCATTTTGGCTCGACATAGACATGGCAGGTCGCGCAGGCGCAGGCGCCGCCGCATTCCGCTTCGATGCCGGGAATGGAATTGCGCAGCGCCGTCTCCATCACCGTCGAGCCCACCTGGGCCTCGACCGTGCGCGACGCGCCGGATGCGTCAATGAATGTCACTTTTGTCATCGGGACTGCGTCTTCCTTATCTCTGGCGAACTCTTCGAACCGCGCGCGGACGAGGACGCGGCCGTCCAAGGGGCCGTTTTCGCGCGCGCCTACATAAAGCGCGCCGCCGGACAACGGAAGGGCGTTTTCACGATCCCAATTATCGGGAGCCGCGCCAAAGAGCCGCGGCGGAAGGTCAGCCGCGCAGCCGCGCGATCACGGCGCGGGCCTCGGCGATCGCCTCGGCGAGCGCCGCGAGGGCCGCTTCGATCTCGAATTTTTCGGCGTTTGGCCGTTCGAGCGACGTTTCGAGCGCCTGCGCGGCGCGCGCCACGGGTCCGGCGCCGACGGCGAGCGCCGATCCGCGCAGCATGTGCGCGGCGTCGACGCGGCCGCGACGCGGCGCGTCCTCGGCCGACAATTGCGCCAACAGGCTCGCCGATTGGCGGTCGAAAAGGCCGAGCAGTTCCTCCTCCAGCGCCGAATCGTTGTCCGTCTGGCGGGCCAAATGGACGAGGTCGATGGCGGGTTCGCAGGCGGACAAGTCATTCAGACCGGGAAAGGCGGGGCGGGGCGGGCTTTGGCGCGTCGGCGCGAGAATTGCGGACATTGCCATCTCCAGATGGGCGGAAGTCCGTCAGTTTTCCACGGAAATCCGCAAGAATCGTTACGGGCCGCCCCTCGTCCCGACTGAGCTTGTGGGAATATGGTAACCGAAGCGTTAACGACGTTTCAAAGATGCGATTCCGTAGATGTTTCAATCTCGCCTCGCGACCTGTAGACTGACATTGGTTAACGCTCGGAGCGCCGCGACGCGAGGCCAGATGCGGCGCGCGTGCGAAAGGGCGCTTCGCGACGAGCCATGGCCTGTCGCGATCGATCGAATGAGGCGGATGCAATGGCGCAGAAACAAACGGCTCAGGACGCGGTTTCCGCGGCGATGTCGGCTATCGAGGACGCTTTGAATTTGTCCTCCGACGAAAGCCGCGTCGAGGAGGCCGCGCCCCCGGTCCCCAGTTCCGATCCCGGGCTCGCCCCTGTCAAGCCTTTGCCTGCCGCCCCTGCGGCGTCGGCCGCAGCGCCGAAGACGCTTCCGGCGCAAGAGCCCGGCGAGCCGCCGCTGTTCGTTCGCCGCCAGCCGCCCCAACCCGAGGAGGCCAAGCCGACTCTCAGCGCGCAGACTCCGCCGGCCAATGACGATCGTCCCGCGATCGGCCCGATCGTTCAGGCGCTGCAGTCGCGCCGTCCGAGCCGGGCGCCTTTCGTGGCGGCCGCCGTCGCGGCGGTCGTCTGGCTGGGGCTCTGCGTGGCCTATGCGGTTTCGCGCTATCCCGCGACGGGAATGGATCTGGCGGCGGCGCGCGATTATGTTTTGCGGCCCGAGACGGTCTTGCTCGTCTTGGCGGCGCTCGGACCGATGATCCTCCTGTTCGGCTTCGCCGCCTTGGCGCGCCGGCTGCAGGAATTGCGCATCTCGGCGGGCTCGATCACGCAGGTCGCGTTGCGGCTGGCGGAGCCCGAAACCGTGGCGGGCGAGCAGGTCGCCACGCTGTCGCAGGCGATCCGCCGGGAAATCGCCTCGATGGGCGACGGCATCGAGCGCGCGCTGGCCCGCGCCGCCGAGTTGGAGACCCTCGTCCGTTCCGAGGTGTCGACGCTCGAGCGCGCCTATTCCGACAACGAACGCCGCATTCGCTCGCTGATCGCCGAGATGGCCGACCAGCGCGAGGCCATCGTCGCCAACGGCGGCCGCGTGCGCGCCGTCATAGGCGATGCGCATCAGGGGATCGCCGCCGATCTCGAAAATATCGCCGAGCGCCTCGGCGAACGCATTTCCAACGTCGGCGAGCGCGTCGCCACCGCGCTCGGCGTCTCCTCGGGGGAGATCGCGATCGCGATGGACCGGGCGGGTTCCGCGACCGTCGACCGGATCGCCGCGCAGGGCGCGCAAATGCAGCAATCCCTGACCGCCGTCGGCGAGGACGTCGCGGCGCAGCTCGCCGACGCCAGCGGCCGAAGCGCGGACGAGATCGTCGCGCGCGTGGCCGACATCGATCAAAGAATCCGGGCTACCGGTGAGACCCTCGTCGCCGATTTTAGCGAGCGCAACGAGGACTTCGTCAAACGCATCGCGGCCAACGGCGACGCCGCCGTTGAAGCGTTGCGATCCCATGGCGAGGCCGTCTCGTCGCAATTGATTGCGTCGACGGAGGCCGCGACGAACGTGTTGGCGACGCAAAGCGGCGAAATCGTGGGCCGCATCGACGCGAGTGGCGCTCAAACCGTCGAGGCGATCCAATTGCACGGCGAAGCCGTGGCGACGCGCCTGGCCATGGCCAGCCAAGCCTTGGCGCGAGATTTCAGCGAGCGAAGCGACGACCTCGTCGATCGCGTCGACGCCACCGGTCGCCGTCTTTCCGAGACGGTGTTCACCCACGGCGACGGCCTCGTCTCACGGCTCAACGAGGCGTCCGAGCGGCTGCACGAAACGATCGTGGTGCGCGGGCAAACGTTCGAGGACGCGCTCGCCACATCCAACGAGCGGCTGGCTTCCGCCTTGAGCGCCAGGACCGAAGACGCGCGCGCCGTCTTGGACGCCGCCGGCGCCATTTGGTCGGAGCATTTCGACGCGCGCCATGCGCAGCTGCGCGGCTTCATCGACGAATCCGCGGGCGCTTTGAGCGGCCAGATCGAGGAATCCGCGCGGCGGGCGGTCGAGGCGATCGCGAACCAGGGCGCGACGACCCAGGACCGCTTTGAAGAGGCCTCGCAAGCGTCTCTGGCGCAATGGAGCGATCAAGTCGCGCAGGTCGGCGAAAAGTTCGGCTCCGTCGCGGGCGAGGCCGTCGCCTCGATCGCCGTCGCCGGCGACAGCATGCATGACACGTTGGCGTCGACGATCGCGACATTCGAAGAAACGCTGGGCGCGCGCGGCGGCGCGCTGGTCAACGCGTTGACCACCCAGACTCGGCAGCTGGACGAGCAACTGAATTCGCTTGCGGGTCTGGTGGGAGACGGCGGCGACAGCGTCGTCTAACGAATCGGCGCCCACGCCACGCGCCTGGGAGAGAGCATCGGCGCCCATGTCGAAGCGATCGACGCGATCATGTCCAATCGCCAGGCCGAGCTCGACGACCGCCTGACCGACCACCACGCGCGCTTCGAAGAAGCCTCGAACGCCCGTCTGGCGGAATTCGAGAACGCCTCCGTCGCCCATCGCACCGTCGTCGAGCTCGCGCTGTCGACGCACGCTCGCGTCGTCGACGATTCCGTGCGGGATGGAGTGGCGAACTTTGAAGCGACCTTCGCTCAGCACGGCCAGCAACTTGTCTCGCGCCTCGACGCGGAAACCGAATTGCTGACGACGCGCGCTCGCGTCATCGACGATTCCATGCGGGATAAATTGACGAACTTTGAAACGACCTTCGCCGAGCGCGGCCAGGATCTGGTCTCGCGCCTCGATGCGGAGACCAAATCGCTGGCGACGCAGCTCGACGGCAAGTTGTCGGCGATCGAAGAAACGATCGTCACGCGCGGCGGCGCCCTCGACGAGCGGCTCGGCAAACGCAACCAGGAGGCGGCCGCGCTCTTCGACGCCGGCATGCAAGCCGCCGACCACCGCGCGACCGCGAAGCTCCAGGAGGTCGCCGCCACGCAGAACGAGTTGCTGCAACGAATCGACAGCGGATTGGCCGCGCGCGGCAAGGCGCTGAACGAAACGCTCGCCAAGAGCACGATCGAAGCGGCGAAGACGTTGAGCGAAGGCGGACGCGAAATCACACAGGGGATCAGCGCCAAGTCGACCGAAATCGAACAATCGCTGCGCGCTCGCGCGGAAGCCTTGACGGAAGCGCTGTCGAAACTCTCGACGCAGATCACCGCGACTCTCGCGGGCAAGCTCGACGACATGACCGGCGCGCTCGGCGGCAGCGTCGATCGTTTCCGGAATCAGGTGGTCTCGCCCTTGCAGACCCTTTCGACCCAATTCGACGCCAGCGGCGCCGAACTCTCGAACAAGATTTCGTCTCACGCGACGACCCTGGACAGTCTCGTCGGCGCTCATGCGGAACGCATCGGCTCGGTGCTCGATAAGCACTCCGGCGCGATCGACGCCGCGGTCAGCGCCCACGGAGCCGCCATTCACCAGTCGATCGCCGGCGGCGTCGATGACCTCGTCGCCAAAATTTCCGTGCAGCGGGACGCGATCGCCGCGAGGCTGGCGTCCGCGATCGGGAATTTGGACGCGGCCATGGCTGGGCGGGGCGACGAACTCACCGGCAGTCTCGCCGCGCGGATCGAGGAGTTGCGCACGCTCATCGACGGCCCGGCAGCGGCCTTCCTTACCCAACTCGGCACGCGCGGCGCGCAAGTCTCGGGCCAGATCGCCGGCGTCAGCGAACACGCGGCGCAGACGTTCGAGCAGCAGACCGCGAATCTCGTGGCGTTGATGACGCGACGCGGCGATGATCTGCTCGCCGCGATCAACGCTGGCGCGGCTGGCTCCGTCCGCTCGCTGGGCGCGTTGACCGGCCAGCTCAGCGCCGAAGTCGAGACGTCGACGACGGCGTTGCGCGCCGCGGCGGAAGCCGCCCAGTCGCAATCCTCGGAAACGATCAATCAACTCTCGACCCGGCTCACGGGCGAAGTCGAGACGTCGACGACGGCGTTGCGCGCCGCGGCGGAAGCCGCCCAGTCGCAATCCTCGGAAACGATCAATCAACTCTTGACGCGGCTCACGGGCGAAGTCGAGCGTTCCGGCGCGTCGCTGCGCGAATCGGTCGAGCGCAACGCCGGCGCCTCGGTGACGGCGCTGAGCGTGGCCGGAGACCGCATGCGCAACGAGTTGAGCCAGGTTCTCGATCGCCTGGGCCAGGCCAGCGCCGCGCTGGATCGGGTCGTCGGCGGCGCGGGCGAGAAGCTCGGCGCGATCCAGGGCGGCCTCGGCGAAAAGATCGACGAGATGCAGCACGCCCTCGGCGCGATGGCGGCGCAAGTCACGGCGCTCGACCGATTGTCTTCGACGACGCAAAGCGAGTCCGGCGCGCTCGTCGATCGCATGGCGGCGCATACGACCGCGCTCGCCGAGGTCTCGCGCGATTTGGCGGCCAAACAGCAAACGATCGACCTGGCGTTGCAGCACCGTCAAACGAGCCTGCAGAACCTGTTCGCCGATGTCGCCGCCAAGAGCCAAGAGTTCGACGCCGTGACGCGTCACTTCGCCGCGTCCTTCGAAGAGAGTTTCAGCAAGGCGCAGGCGCGCGCTCAGGAGATCAGCGCCTCGCTGACGGTGGCGACGAAGGGCACGGCCGCGACCGTCGCCAGCCAGTTCGAGATGATCCGCGAGAATGCCGGCAAGGAACGAGAAAAGACCGCCCAGGCGCTGCAGGCGACCTACGAGCAGGCCAACGCCCAGTTGTCCGATGTCATGAGCAAGACCGCGGAGCGGTTTCGCCAGTCGGTCGCCGAAGTCAAGCAGATGGCGGGCGACGTCCAACGCCAGCTCGACGCGACGCGCCAGGAATTGCGCCGCGGCGTCTTCGAGTTGCCGGAGGAAACCACCGAGGCGGCGAGCGCAATGCGTCGCGTCGTGTCGGACCAGATCAAAGCGCTCAAGGAATTGACCGCGGTCGTCACGGCGTCCGGCGCGGATTTCGATGTCGCCGAGCCCGCCCCGGCGACGGCGACGGCGCGCTTCGAAGCGGCGCGCAACGTCGAGGCGTCCCGAATGCTCGATCCCCAGCGCGACGAGGAAGGGCAACTGCTCATCGCGGCGCCGATCGCGGCTGAGCCCGCGCGGTCCGTCCCCCAACCCCCGCGGCCGCGCGCGCCGCAAGCGCCCGCAGGCGCGCCGCCGATCCCGCCCTCGATCGGCGAACGCAATCAATCCGGTTGGTTGTCGAACCTTCTTGCGGCCGCCTCGCGCGACGAGGCGCCGCAGGCGCCGAACCGCGCCGCCAATGAGCCGCTCGAAGGGATCTCGCTGGATATCGCGAAGTTCGTCGACGCCGAGGCCGCCGCGGAAATGTGGGATCGCTGGCGCAGCGGCGATACGACCGCGGTCTCCCGCCGCCTCTACACGGCGCAGGGCCAGCAGACCTTCGACGAGATCCGCCGCAAATACCGCACCGATCCGCAATTCCAGGTTTCGGTGACGCGCTACACGCAGGAATTCGAACGTCTTCTGGCCAAGATCGGCCAGAACGACCGGGACGGCGCCCAATCGCGCGCGACGCTGCTATCGGACGCCGGCAAGGTCTATACGATGCTGGCGCACGCTTCGGGTCGGCTGGGATAATATTCGATCGGGAGAGCGCGACCCCCTTGCCGAGAACCGGCGTCCGCTCTCCCGGTTCATTCGCTACAGTCGCGCCGAGACGAACGCGACGATCCGCGTCATGACCGATGAAAGCGCGCCGTCCAGCGCCGCCGAAACTGCGGCGCCGCTGGTCGAGGCGACGGGCGCCTCGGCGGTGAAGATTTGCGCCGCGACCACGCGCCCGCCGGCGACGGTGACGATTTTGACCGCGAGATCGATCTCGACCCGCGATTGAGCGACGTCGAGTTCGAACGTTCGGATGTCGATTTCGAGATCGTAGTCCGCGGGCGCCGTCGCGCGGCGGCCGACCTGATGCAAGAGATTGGCGTTCTCGAACGTCTGGGCCAGTCGCGATTGAACGAGAAGCGGCAGACGATCGGACCATTTCGCGCCCGCCAGCGTCGCGACTTCCCGGGGGCCGGTGCGCACAAGAATTCGGTCGCTGTCGAGATCGCTCCCGGCGATCGGTTCGTTGACCCGCAGTTGCGCCCTCATCGGCCGCGCGGGCGCGGGTCTGGCCGCGCTGAGGTCGAAAGTGTCCAGGACCGATCCGCCCGCGCAGGACGCGAGCAGCAAGCCCAAGGCGATCGCCGCGGCTCTAGGGGCGCCGGCGCCAAATCCGCCGGCCCACGACCGGCGAGACTTGGCGAGCGCGCGGCCGCGCCGACGCGCGCGACCCTGTGTCGAAGGGAGGTCAACCGACATCAGGGTCCGCCGCGAAATTCTGGCAGGGCCGGCTTGGCGCCAAAGATCAGCTCGTTCGGATTGCGCTCGAAACTTCGCAAGACGCGATCCAATTCATTGACCGTCCGCCGCCCGTCGATCGCCAGGGCTTCGTATTCCCGCAGGCCCGAGGAGCTGAAGCGGGCGAGGCCGACGGCGATGTCCTTGGTGCGAACGTTCAGATCGTCGGCCAATTGCCGCACCGAACGCGCGGCGTCGCCCACTTCGCCCAGCGGGCCCTTGAGGTCGGGAGAACCGACGAAGCCTTGCAGGCTCGCCATCAGCGAATCGATCTTGTCGGCCGATTCGTTGAGCTTGGCGGAAAGCTCCGACGCGTTCTTCAGCATCCGATCGATATTGCCCTTGTTCTCACGCAAGGTCTGGCCGAGCGAGTCGGCGCCGTTTACGAAATTCGCGACTTTTTTCGCGTCGATCGATTTGACCACGGAATCGAAATCCGCCAATGCCGAATCGAGCTGCGTCGACGTTCCGTTGAGATGCTTGGCCAATGTCGCCGCGTCCGACAGCAGCGAATCGATCGACGCTTTGTTGTCCGCCAAGGCGCCGGTAAAAGTGTCGACATTGTTCACGACGCGACGCACCTTGTCGGGGTCGACCGCCGCGACCAACTTGTCGACGTCGTCCGACAGGACCTGCAGATGGTCGGCGAGCGGGCCGATTTTCTTCCCCAGATCGGACAGGCCGGTCAGGGCGGAATTGATTCCCGAGGAATTGTCGCTGAGCGCCTTCGAGAACGCGTCGACGTTCTTGATCGCGTCGTCGATGGCGGCGCTGTTGTCGTTCAGCAGCTTGTCCGCTTTTCCCAGCACCGAATCGGCCTTGGCGGACAGGCTCTGGACGCTCTCCATGATATTCTGCAATTCCGAGGGTTCGGCGACGATGACCGGCGGCGCGCCGTTCTCCCCGAGCAACGGCGGCGCGTCGGGGGCGCCGCCTTTCAACTCGATCGCCGCTCCCCCCGTCAATCCCTGCATCTCCAGGCGCGCCTTGGTGTCCTTCTTGATCGGAACATTTCCGGCGATGTCGGCCATGACTTGGACGCGGCTCGGATCGTTCGCGACGAAATCGATCTGCGTGACTTCGCCGACCCGCAATCCGTTGAACAGCACGGCGCTGCCCCGCGAGAGTCCGGAAACAGAACCGGAGAATAGAATTTCGTAGGTCTTGTGCTCAGAAGTCCTGGCCAGGCCCGAGAACCACAGAACAAACAGAAACCCTCCCGCGATCACCGCCAGGGTGAAAACGCCGATCAATACGAAATTGGCTCGCGTCTCCATCGCCGCCTATCGCCCTCGTGAACGCTTCGAATTGGCCGTCTTACTCGCTCGCCGAGTCCGGCCGCCGCCCTCTCGCATAGCAGATTTCTCGCGTCGACGCCCCATGGGCGAACCGAAGAACCGCGCCCCCATCGCCGCCCTGCCGCGGTTTGTCATGGCCCAGGGCCCGCCCGAAGACCCCGCGCGAGCGCTCATGGCTCGGGCTTCGCGGCGGTTGCGCGATGGAGGACGGCTTCGCGCCCCGAACCCCTTTTTCCATGAAAATAGGCCTTGATCCAGGGATCCTGCGAGATCAGGAGCTCGGAAATCGGACCGATCGCCGTCACACGCCCCTGCCCCAGCACCGCGACACGATCGCAAATCGCATAGAGGCTGTCGAGGTCGTGGGTCACCATGAAAACGGTGAGGCCGAGCGTGCGCTGCAACGTGGCGATGAGTTCGTCGAATTCGCCCGCCCCGATGGGATCGAGTCCCGAGGTCGGCTCGTCGAGAAACAGCAGGTCGGGATCGAGCGCCAGGGCGCGGGCCAGCGCCGCCCGCTTGATCATGCCGCCGGAAAGTTCGGCGGGGAACTTGTTGGCGGCGTCGGGCGGCAGGCCGACGAGGTCGATCTTCAGCATCGCCAATTCGTCGCGCAGGCGCGGCGACAAATCGAGATGCTCGCGCATCGGCGCCTGAATGTTCTGCAAGACCGTCAGGCTCGAGAACAGCGCGCCCTGTTGGAACAGGACGCCCCAGCGCTCTTCGACGCGTTCGCGTTCGGCGATCGAGAGCCTGTCGACGTTCTCGCCGTAAACCTCGATCAGGCCCGCCCGTTTGGGCAACAGGCCCAGAATTGTGCGAGTCAGGACCGACTTGCCGGCGCCCGAAGCGCCGACAAAGCCGAGCACCTCGCCGCGGTAGATGTCGAGATCGAGGCCGTCCATGACCAGCTTATCGCCAAATCCGACTTTGAGTCCGCGCACCCGGATCACCACCTCGGGGGGCGCCTGGCCGCCGGAACGCCGCGGGCCGGGGGGCGCCGAGGGCGCGGCGCCGGGATCGGCGGAGTTTACGGTCAAAACCGCACCGCCGCGAAGAACATCGCGAAAATGCCGTCGAGGACGATGACCATGAAGATGGATTTGACGACGGAGTCCGTCACTCTTTGGCCTAGGGACTCGGCGGAGCCGCCAACCGCGAAGCCTTCGATCGAGGCGATCAAGCCGATCACCAGCGCCATGAACGGCGCCTTGATCAGGCCGACCTCGAACGTGCTGAGGGCGATGGCGTCGTGCAGGCGGTCCAGGAACACGGGGGGGCTGATCCCGCCATAGACCCAGGCCACGCATAGGCCGCCGAAAATCGCCGCCATATCCGCCAGGAACGTGAGCAGCGGCAGCGCGACGATCAGCGCCAGGATTCTCGGCAGAATCAACACTTCCATTGGATCGAGCGCCATCACCATCAGCGCGTCGACTTCCTCGCGCATCTTCATGGCGCCGATTTCCGCCGTGATCGCGGAGCCCGAACGGCCGGCGATCATGATCGAGGTCAAGAGCACGCCCAGTTCCCGCAAGACGAGAATGCCGATCAGGTCGACCGTGAAGGCGGTCGCGTTGAACCGCGCCAACTGAAAGATGCCCTGTTGGGCGACGATGGCGCCGACGAGAAAATTGATCAGCAGGATGATCGGAGCGCCGCGCAGCCCGAACGCCTCGAGATGGAACACCGTCGACGTCCAGCGCCAACGCCGGGGGTGAACGGCGACGCTCGCCCCGACGCTGACCATGCGGCCAAGAAATCCCAGGCCGCTGATGAGATCGGCGCCTGCGGTGTAAACGCTTTCGCCGATGTCGGCGACCAAGGAAGTCAAGGTCAGCATCTGGCGGTGCGGCGGGGTCTCGATCGGCCGAAAATGCGCCTCGCGCAGCAGGATCGCGTGCTCGGGCCGCGCGCCGACGAATCGGGCCTCGACGCCGCGCGCGACCAAGGATTCGCGCGAGCGATCGATGACCCACGCTCCCGCCGTGTCCATGCGATCGATTTGCGAAAGATCGATCGTCGCGTCGCGCGCGCCGCCGGCAAGAGCCAACAGGGCGTTCGCGCCCTTCTCCAGTTGCGACCCGGCGCTGACCGTCCACCCCCCGGCCAGCGCCACTCGAACGCCGCCGGCGGTCTTCTCGCTCGTGATGGCAGGAGCCGTCGGCATCGGGCGCTCGAATTCTGGCGCTTAGGGATCGTCGCGAAACGCGGAAATCGGCATTCGCGGTCCCTTACGCGCATGGCAAAGCTTGAACGACCCGGCGATTCCCAGCCGTTTCGCTCGCGCTCCAGGCTCATAGCCGGACGCGCCGGCCCTGTCGAGGCGGAGCGGTGCGAGACCGACGGCGCGGCCGGCCGCCGGAGCCCGCCTCGCCCTTAGGCCACGCCCCGGCGCCGCGTTTCGCGGCGGGACCGGGCGGCGGGAGCGGAAACAAAACCGGCACGAATCGGCGACGCGCGAAGCGAATCCGCTTTTCCAGGAAAAAGCGAGTCGATTCTCGCCGGGCGCCGACGACGAACGCCGTTGGTTACCGCTTTGCGGCGCCCCCATTCGGCGGCGCGCGTCGAAATGGCGCGCATCGGACGAAAGGCGGGACAAAGCGCGCACGAATCGTGAGATTGCCGATTCGGGCGGGGAAGCGGGCGCCGGCAAGCCTTTTCCCGCGATCGACGAGCCCGGCCGAAGTTTATGGTTTCCCCACCGTCAACGCCGGCTCGCGCCGACGGTCCCGGCGCGGGATCGCGCGTTCAAAGCGGGGACAAAGGCGGCGCGAATCGGCGACGGCGCGAATCGCGGGGCCAAAGGGCGCTCGCAGGCGCGCGCCGCGCGAAGCCTTCAAGCCGCGGAGCCGCGTACGCGCTCCCTCGCCCGCAGCGCCGACACGCTCGCCGCCAAAACCGTCCCCGCGAGCGCGAAAATCGCCATGACGAAATAGGAATATTCGCCGAAGCGAACGACCAGCGGTCCGCCCGCGATCATGAGGACGGCGCCGAGGCCGGAAATCGCCGCGGTCATCCAACCCTGCGCCTGCGCGCGTCGGCCCGCGGGCGCCATCTCCGAGATCAGCAGCATCGTGCCCGCGTGCGTCGCGGCGAAACTCAATCCGTGACCGGCCTGAGCGAGCGCGAGGACGAGATCGCTGGGATCGAACGCCATGACCGTCCAGCGCGCCGTCGCCGCCAGGCCGCCCAGGATCATCATCCCGGCCGCCTGATCGGCGCCGGCGATCCAACGGCCGAAGACGGCGAAGACCAGCGTCTCCGCGGCGACGCCGATCGCCCAGGCCACGCCGATGAAGGCGTCGGAATGTCCGCTTCGCGCCCAGTGAACGGAGGCGAAACTCAGCACCAGCACGTGGCTCGCCTGGATCAACGCGGCGGCGCCGATGACGAGCGGCAGCAGGCGCGAGCCCGTTCCCCCTTCCGCCGCGGCGTCGCTGCGCGTCGAGGGATGAATCAGCCGGTCCAGCGGCCAGGCGCGCAGCGAGACGGCCGCCGCGAGCGCCGCCGCCGCCGTCAGCAACAGCGTGACCGCGGTCAGCGACGTCAGCGTGAGAAAGAGGCCGGCGAGCAGATTGCCGGCGATGAACGCGGCCGAGCCCCATTTGCGCAGGCGACCGTAATCGAACGGCGGCGCGCCGGCCTCCGGCGCCCCGAGGGCGCCGCTCGCGGCCGCGCCCCCGGGGCCGAAAATCGCGAAAGCGAGGACGTCGATCAGCGGCAGGGCGCCGCTCTGTACGAAAAACAGCAGGCCGATCACGACGAGGGTCGGCGTCAGCCCCGTCGTCGCCGCGAGAGCCGCGAACAGAAGCGTCATCGACAAGCTGGAAAGGACGAGCATCGCGACGATTCCGCCGCGCTTGTCCGCCCAACGGCTCAAGGCGGGAACCACGAAGACCTGGAGAATGCGCGGCCCCGCGAGCGCCAGCCCGATTTGCGCGACCCCGAGCCCGCGCTCGGTCAGCCAGACCGGCAGGAAAGGCGACTGGACCCCGAACACGAGAAAGGCCGCGCCGTAGATCAGCGCCAGCCGCCTTTCGATTCCGCGCCGATCGGGCGGCGTCGGCCGCGTCAATCCTTCACCGCCGCCTTGAGGATGCACACCATCGTCGCGTGCGCCGGCGCGGCCGCGAGATTGCGAATGCGGTGCGGCCTGTCGCCGCGATAGCGCAACGTCTCGCCGGCGCGGGCGATTTCCGCGACCTCGCCGACTTCGACCTCGAGTTCGCCCTCCAAGACGGAAAGGCACTCGATCGAGCCGCGCGGATGGGCTTGCGAACCGAGCACGCCTCCGGGCTCGGCGTGAAAATCATACCATTGCAGCCAATCGACGGTGTTCAGCCAACCGATGACCGCCAGCCGGCACAGCCCGTCGTCGGACAGCAGGACCGGCGTGCCGCCGCGGCTCACATGTTCGATGAAAGGCCCCTCTTCGCCGCCGTGAAGAATGGATTCGATGGAGACGTCGAGCGCGTGGGCGAGCCGCCAGATCGTGGTCAGGGTCGGATTGGTCTCGTTGCGTTCGATCTGGGAAATGATCGACTTGGCGACGCCCGACTGGATCGAGAGATCGGCCAGCGAAAGGCCGTAGCCTTTGCGCAGCTTCAGGACGGTGCGGCCCAATTGGTTGGAGAGCGCCGCCGCGCCCGCTTCCAGGACCTTGGCTTTGTCCTTGCCCTCGACGCCCATGTCGGCGATCTCCAGAGATGTTCCGCCGTCTTATAGAGCGGTGCGTCCGGAATATCGAACGGATTTGTCCGGGATAAGCGCCTCACGACGTCTCGGCCGGCATCGCCAGCGCGGCGGCCCGGCGGATGCGCCGCGCCGAATGCTCGCGCCAAATCACGAAGACGCCGGCGGAGGCGACGATCGCCGCCCCGACCAAAATCCGCGGCGACGGCGTTTCGGCGAACAGCGCATAGCCCAGCGCGGCGGCCCAGATCATCGCGACATAGTCGAAAGCCGCGATGACCGAGGCGTCGGCGAAACGGTAGCTGTGCGTCATCAGGATCTGCCCGGTCCCCCCGAGAACGCCGATCGAGCCGAGCAGAACGAATTCGCCTGGGGACGGCGCCACGAATCGCTGCCCCGCCATGAAGGCGGCGCCGGGGGCCTCCGCCGGCCACAGCGCGGCGACCATCAGCAGGGCCGCGCTGATCGCGGCCGTCAGCGAGGAGAAATAAAAGACGATCGCGCCGGTCGGCTCCGATTGCGTCAGCCGACGGGTTTGAATCATCGCGACCGCCGAGCTGACGGCCCCGGCGAGGGCGATCATGGCGCCCATCGAAGAGCGCGCCGCCGCCGCCGAATCGCTCAAGCCCTCGCCCAGGTGGTCGGACAGCATGACGACGACGCCGACGAAGCCGAGCGCCACCGCCGCCCAGCGATAGAAGCGCACGGTTTCGCCGAGCGTCAGCGCGGCCAGGGGAACCACGATCAGCGGCGTGGCGAAGGTTAGGGCGGTGGCGTCGGCGAGCGGCAACAGCGACAGCGCGATGAAATTGGCGAACATGCCGCCCGATCCGGCGATCGAGCGCCCGATATGGCCGAGCTTTCGTCTCGTATGCAGCGCGTGCGGGAACTCGCCGCGCCAAGCCAGCCAGGCGACCAGCACAGCCAAGGCGAAGAGCGAGCGAAACAACACGACCTCGCCGACGGGAAAGCGCGGCGAGGCCGTCTTGATCAAGGCGGACATCGCGGCGAACGCGAACGTCGCCGCGACTTTGAGCGCAATTCCCAGAAACATCGGACCGTTTCAGAACGCGCCGGGAAAGGCGCCGCCGTCGATGAGAATATTCTGGCCGACGATGTAGCCCGCCTGCGCGCTCGAAAGATAGGCGCACAGAGCGCCGAATTCCTCCGGCGCCCCGAACCGGCGCGCGGGAATCGTCGCTTCGCGCTCGGCGCGCGCCGCCGCGAGATCCGCGCCCATCGCCGCGGCGCGTTTGAGCAGGCCGGGTCGAAGCCGGTCGGTGTCGAAGGCGCCGGGCTGGATCGAATTGATGGTCACATTGTCCTTGGCGAGCGCGCGCGCGGTCGCCGCGATGAACGCGGTCAAGCCGGCGCGCGCGCCCGAGGAAACGTCGAGGCCGGGAATCGGCGCGCGCACCGACGCCGAGGTGATATTGACGATGCGCCCGAAACGCCGCCGCGCCATGCCCGGCGCGACCCGCTGAATGAGCGCGATCGGCGTCAGCATGTTGGACTCGATGCCGCGCAAGATGTGCTCGCGCGTCAGTTCGGCGAACGGCGCCGGCGGCGGGCCGCCGTTGTTGTTGACGAGAATGTCGGGCTCCGGACAGGCGTCGAGCAAGGCCGCGCGGACTTCGGCCGAGTCGAGATCGCCGGCGACGGAAACGACCTCGGCGCCCGTCGCTTCGCGAATCTCGCGCGCCGTCGCCTCCAGAATCGCCGAATCGCGGCCGTTGACGATCACGGCGCAGCCCGCCCGCGCCAGCGCCATCGCGCAGGCCCGGCCCAGGCCCTTGCTCGATGCGCAGACGATCGCTTTGCGCCCGGCGATGCCCAAATCCATTTTAAACTCCGTTTCTCCGCCCTTGCGGCCGCGTGGATGGCTTCCCGCGCGAACGCGAGGCGTCTTTGCGGCATTCGGCCCGCGCCGGCGCCGCTTTCGCGTCCTTTTGATCGAAATTTGCCGGCGACGCCAGAGCCGGCGGCGCTTATTTCTTCGGCGATCAACCGGCGAATCGCCGTCGCCCAGGCGCTCTACGCCTGCGGCGCGATCGCTTGTGCGGCCCCGCTGCGAGCGTAAGCGGCGATGCGATGACGTTTCAAGACGGTCGCGCTTATCGAGACGCGCCCGGGTCGAGTTGAACCCGCGCCCTGAGAAGCGCTTCGATTTCTCGCGACTCGACAGGTTTGCTGAAATGATAACCTTGCATTTCGTCGCAATTGTTTTCGCGCAAGAACGCGAGCTGGTCGTCCGTTTCGACGCCTTCGGCGATGACCCTGAGATGGAGCTTCTGTCCCAATGAAATCACGGCGCTGGCGACGGCCTTATCGTTCTCGTCGGCGGGAAGACCGTCAATGAACGACTTGTCGATCTTCAGCCGCGCGACCGGAAAGGTCTTCAGCGCGCTAAGGCTGGAATAGCCGGTTCCGAAATCGTCGATCGAGAGCTGAACGCCCAGGCCTTGCAATTCCCCCATCGTCGCGACGGCGAGTTCGATGTCCTGCATGATGAGACTTTCCGTCAGCTCCAGCTCGAGATATTTGGCGTCCAGCTCGCTGTCGCTCAGCGCCCCGACGACACGGCTGACCAAGTTCCTTTCCTTGAATTGGCGCGCCGATACGTTCACGCACACCGTGATCGGCGGCACGCCCGAATCCTGCCACGCCTTGTTCTGGCGGCAGGCTTCGTGCAGCACCCAGTCGCCGATCGGCACGATCAGCCCTGTTTCCTCGGCCATCGGGATGAATTTGATCGGCGACACCAAACCCAGGGTCGGGTGCTTCCAGCGGACCAACGCCTCGACGGCGAAGATGCGCCCCGTGCGCAAATCGACCTGCGGCTGATAGAGCAGGACGAACTCGGATCGGGCGACGGCGTTTCGCAAGTCTTCCTGCAGCAGGAATTTTTCTTGGACCTTGGTGTTCAATTCGGGCGTGTAGAACTGGAAATTGTCGCGCCCGATTTCCTTGGCGCGGTACATCGCCGCATCGGCGTTGGCGATCAGCGCGTCGGCGTCCATCCCATCGCCGGGATAGCTCGCAATCCCGATGCTGCCCGTCACCCTGAGATCATGTCCTTCGAGATGAACGGTCTGCGCGATGGCCCCGCCTAGTTTTTGCACGGTTGTGGAAATAATGTCCGCGCTCTTGGGTTGATCGAGAAGAAGAATGACGAATTCGTCGCCGCCGAGCCGCACCACAGTATCGGTCGCCCTCACGCAATCGAGCATCCGGCTCGCGACGGTCTTCAGAAGCTCGTCGCCGGCATTGTGGCCCAGGCTGTCGTTGATGAGCTTGAAATTATCCAGATCGATGAACAGCACCGTCACCGAACGGTCGTAGCGTTGCGCATACAGCAAAGCCTGCGAAAGACGGTCCCTGAGCAAGGCGCGATTGGGAAGCCCCGTCAGCGCATCATGGTTGGCCATGAAATGAATGCGGTCCTCGGCCAGCTTGCGTTCGATCGCGATGCCAGCGATGTGGGTGGCGATGTCGATGAGGCGCGTTTCGACCGGCGAGGGTTCGCGCACCGACATCGAGTACATCGCGAAGACGCCCAACACCTCGCCGTGGTTCGACAAGATCGGGGTCGACCAGCACGACCGATAGCCGTGCGCGGCGGCCAATTCGCGATAGTCCTTCCAAAGCGGATCCTTTGCGATATCGGCGACGACGACAGGTTCTCGCCGATAGGCGGCGGCGCCGCACGACCCCACATTGGCGCCGATGCGGACGCCCTCGATGGCCTTCGTATAGGCCTCCGCCAAGCTCGGCGCGGCGCCATGGCGCAAATGGACTCGATCCTCGTCGAGCAACAGGATGGAGCCGAATATCCCGGTCAACTGAGATTCGACCAGACGCACGAGACGATCGAGGACGGCTTCCAGCGGCGCGCCCATCGCGATCATTTCCAGAATCTGCGCCTGGCCGTCGCGCAGCCCCTCCCCCAATTTGCGCGCGGTGATGTCGTGCGCGATGCCGATCAGGCCGCAGATTTCGCCATTGTCGTCGCGCAACGGCATTTTTGTCGACAAGAACCACTTACGCGCGCCGGTCACGTCGACGACGGTCTCCTCGAAATCGATCATCGGCCGCCCGGTGGCGAGGATTTCCAGCTCGAGCGCGCGAAAACCCCGCGCGGCCTCCCGAGCGTGAAAGTCGAAGTCCGTCAGGCCGATCATGTCGCTCGCCCTGACCCGACCGTTGTCCGCTGCGAGCGCCTTGTTGACGACGACGAAGCGGCTTTCGGCGTCTTTGATCCAGAGATAGTCGGGCACCTGGTCGATCAGGGCTTGCAGCGAAATTCGCTCGTTAGCGATGGCGCGCTTGTCCTGAAGTTCGGTAATGTCCTGATGCGTCGAGACCCAGCCGCCGTCGGGCATGGGCTGGTGGTGGATTTGAACGGTTCGGCCGTCCGGGAGCGCGGCGGTCCAGGTTTTCGCTTCAACGCGCGAATTGATCGAGGCGCAATGGGCGAGATAGTCGTCCGCGGCCATGGCGCCGGTTCCGACGGCGACGCGACGTTCCGTGATCTCGCGCAGGGTGGCGCCGGGCGGAACTTGATCGCGCGTGAGGCGGTAGATCTCGGCGAAACGGCGATTGCACAGGATCAGACGCCCTTCGCCGTCGAAGAAGCAAACGCCTTGCGAGATATTGTCGATGGCGGTCTGATAGCGTAGCGCCTGCAACTGCGCGATAATGGCCTGATCGCCGAGCGCGATGACTTCATGGGACTCGGTCGCCGCGCGCGCGAGGGCGGCCATGCCGGATTCGTCGAGCGCGCGCTCGGCGCGCCTCATCGGATTTGCGCGCAAATGACGACCTCCGCCGCGGCGATCCGCGGCAAGCAAATAAAACCGCGCCTGTTCCAAAAGTTGATGCACGCTATACGCGCAGGATTAATGGAGCGTAAATCGCAAAAACATTGCGAACGGACGCGGAAATTTTACTTAATTTAGAATTATTCGCTGTATTCGTTGAAATTATAGAACAACGGCCGAGTCATAGGCAATGCGATGGAAGCGACAGGGCAGCCGCCGTCGGCGCCGATCGCGCGCGACCCGAAGACCCGCGGGCGGTCGCCGCCGGACTCCATGCGACGTTCCGAGATTGTCATGTCGGTCGCGACGCGATTAGGTCGATTGGCCTGATTTCTTGCGAGCAGCCCGGCGGACAGGCGTTCGCCCTTCAACGAGAGCCCATCGGTGAAATCGGATCGATCGAAGTCGCATGCGGCAAGCGCGATCGTCGTGGGCGCCGGCCCCGCGGGCCTGATGGCCGCCGAGGTTCTTGCGGCGAGCGGCCATCGCGTCGTCGTCTACGACGCCGCGCCCTCGCCGGCGCGAAAATTCCTGCTCGCCGGGCGCGGCGGGCTCAATCTCACGCACGGCGAGCCGCTCGACCGCTTCATGACGCGATACGGCGCGGCGGCGGAGCGGCTGCGGCCGGCGATCGAGCGATTTTCGCCCGACGCTCTGCGCGCCTGGAGCGCGGCGCTCGGCGAGGAGACCTTCGTCGGCTCCAGCGGGCGCGTCTTCCCCAAGAGTTTCAAAGCGACGCCGCTGCTCCGCGCCTGGCTGAGGCGCCTCGACGCGCTCGGGGTCGCGCTTCGCCCGCGCCATCGCTTCGTCGGCTTCGGCGAAGACCAGCGCATCCGTTTCGCCACGCCCGAGGGCGTCGAGGAGGTCGAGGCCGCGGCAATCGTCCTCGCGCTCGGCGGCGCCTCCTGGCCTCGGCTCGGCGCCGACGGCTCATGGGTCGAGATTCTCCGCGCGGCCGGAATCGCGGTCGCGCGATTGCGTCCCGCCAATTGCGCTTTCGAGGTCGACTGGTCGCCGGTCTTTCGCCAGCGCTTCGCCGGCCAGCCGCTCAAGGCCATCGCGCTCCAGCATGGCGAGAGGAGCGTGCGCGGCGAGGCGATGATCGGCGCGCGGGGAATCGAGGGCGGCGCCGTCTACGCCCTGTCGGCAGCCTTGCGCGACGCGATCGAAGCGCAGGGGTCGACGATCCTGATCGTCGACCTCAAGCCGGACTTGTCGCACGAGGCGCTGGCGAAGCGTCTGCGGCGGCGGCCCGGTCAATCGCTGTCGACCTTTCTGCGCAAGGCCGCGGCCCTCGCGCCGATCGCGATCGCGCTGTTGCGCGAAGCCGGCGCGATCCCCGAGGACGCGGACGCTCTCGCGGCGCGCATCAAGGCGCTGCCGCTGCGCCTCCTCGCGCCGGCGCCGATCGAGCGCGCCATTTCGAGCGCCGGCGGCGTCGAATGGCGCGAGATCGACGACGCGTTCATGCTAAGGAAAATGCCCGGCGTCTTCGTCGCCGGCGAAATGATCGACTGGGAAGCGCCGACCGGCGGCTATCTCTTGCAGGCCTCGTTCGCCACCGGCGCGGCCGCCGGACGCGGCGCGACGGCGTGGATCGAGCGACACGGCTGAGAAAGGCGACATCTCCATGGGTTGGCTGGCGTTCGCGATCCTCTATCTCGCCATCATGGCGGTGGCGATCAAGCAGATCCGCGACAATCGGCGGCGCGGCGTCCAGTTCGACTGGTCGAAGGGCCTCGCCACGGCCGGCGGGGCCGTCCTCGTCACCGCTTTGGCCATAGGCGTCCTCGTCGGCGCGACGGCGCTCGGCAAGCCGCAGATCGGGCTCGCCCTTCTCGTCGTCGTGCTCGTGATCGGGCTGATCGGGCTGGTCGTCGCCGTCAACCACCGATGGCCGCGGGCGAAAGGGCGATAGCCCCGCTCTCAGTCGTCCATGTTCAGCGCGGCGATGTTCAGGCCGCGCCGACGCTTTTCCGAGGCCGAGTCTGATCGCCTCGGCCCGCTAGGAGCCCTTCGATGGAAATATCCTCGTCCAACTCGTCCCAATGAAGGCCGCGCGAACTGATGCTCACGGCTTCCCTCTGCTCGGGGGAGGCGCGCAATAGGCGCGGGAACCACGCCAGGGGGACGCTCAATGTGCGGCCGTCGGACAGTTCGACCCAGAAACTGTCCTCGTCGAAGCGGACGCTCTTAGCTCTCACCGAAGAACTCATCTGAGGCCCTCTCAATCGATACGCGCGGAGTCGGCGCCTTTTCGCCGTCACTACGAGCGAAGCGAAGCAGTCCAGACTAAGCCGCAGCCGCAGACCCCGCGTCTGGATCGCTTCGCTTTGCTCGCGATGGCGGAGCCCTCAGCTATCCATCTTCAGCGCGGCGATGAACGCTTCCTGCGGAATCTCCACCTTGCCGAACTGGCGCATCTTCTTCTTGCCGGCCTTCTGCTTTTCCAGCAGCTTGCGCTTGCGGGTGGCGTCGCCGCCGTAGCATTTGGCGGTGACGTCCTTGCGCAGCGCGCGGATCGTCTCGCGCGCGATGATCTTGCCGCCGATCGCCGCCTGTATGGGAATCTGGAACATGTGCGGCGGGATCAATTCGCGCAGCTTCTCCACCATCGCGCGGCCGCGCGAATCCGCGCGGTCGCGATGCACCAGCATCGACAGCGCGTCGACCGGCTCGCCGTTGACCAGGATCGACATCTTCACGAGATCGCCGGGGCGATAGTCGGTGAGCGCATAGTCGAACGACGCGTAGCCCTTGGAGATCGATTTCAGGCGATCGTAGAAGTCGAACACGACTTCGTTGAGCGGCAGATCGTAGACCACCATCGCGCGCTTGCCGACGTAATTGAGATCGACCTGCGTGCCGCGCCGGTCCTGGCACAGTTTCAGGATCGCGCCGAGATAGTCGTCGGGCGTCAGGATCGTCGCCTTGATCCACGGCTCCTGGATTTCCGCGATGCGGACGACGTCGGGCATGTCGGCGGGATTGTGCAGCTCGATGACGCTCTTGTCGGTCAGCGCGATGCGATAGATCACCGAAGGCGCGGTGGCGATGAGGTCGAGATTGAACTCGCGCTCCAGCCGCTCCTGGATGATCTCGAGGTGCAGCAGGCCGAGGAAGCCGCAGCGGAAGCCGAAGCCGAGCGCCGCCGAGGTCTCCATTTCGTAGGAGAAGCTGGCGTCGTTGAGCCGAAGCCTGCCCATCGCCGCGCGCAACGCCTCGAAGTCGGCGGCGTCGACGGGGAAGAGGCCGCAGAACACCACGGGCTGCGCCGGCTTGAAGCCCGGCAGCGCCTCGGCCGTCGGGCGCTTGTCGTCGGTGATGGTGTCGCCGACGCGGGTGTCGGCGACCTGCTTGATCTGCGCGGTGATATAGCCGATCTCGCCGGGGCCGAGTTCGGCGACCTCGGTCATCTTCGGGCGGAAGACGCCGATGCGGTCGACCTCGTAATGCGCGTCCGCCCCCATCATGCGGATGCGCATGCCCTTCTTGAACGTGCCGTCGATGACGCGCACCAGCACGACGACGCCGAGATAGGCGTCGTACCAGCTGTCGACCAGCAGCGCCTTCAGCGGCGCCGTCTCGTCGCCCTTGGGCGGCGGCAGGCGCGTGACGATCGCCTCCAGCACGAGATCGACGTTGAGGCCGGTCTTGGCCGAGATCGGCACCGCCTCGGAGGCGTCGAGGCCGATGACGTCCTCGATCTGCTGCTTGATGCGCTCCGGCTCGGCGGCGGGCAGGTCGATCTTGTTGAGCACCGGCACGATCTCGTGGCCGGCGTCGAGCGCGTGATAGACGTTGGCGAGCGTCTGCGCCTCGACCCCCTGGCTCGCGTCGACCACCAGCAGCGAGCCCTCGCACGCGGCGAGGGAGCGCGAGACTTCGTAGGCGAAGTCGACGTGGCCGGGCGTGTCCATCAGGTTGAGGATGTAGGTCTTGCCGTCCTTGGCCTTGTATTCCAGGCGCACCGTCTGCGCCTTGATGGTGATGCCGCGCTCGCGCTCGATGTCCATGGAATCGAGCACCTGCTCGACCATGTCGCGCTCGGCCACCGTCCCGGTCTGCTGAATCAGCCGGTCGGCGAGCGTCGACTTGCCGTGGTCGATATGGGCGACGATGGAGAAATTGCGGATGTTTTCGATGGGGTGGGTGGTCATGGCTTTCCGGCTGGCCCGTTGCACGGGCCCGAAATGTGGCTGGCGCGGGCATAGCAGCGCTGCGCCGCGAAAGAAACCTTAATTGGCGGCAAGGCTTGCGTGCGCGTTTGGCCATGCCGGCTCGGTGAACCGCAGCAGAGTCAGGGCTGGCGCGACAAGGTTCGCGATGCCGTTCGCCCAGCTCGAACGCGTCGTCGGACTTGACGGAGTACGACTACGGGTCCTTGCGGCGGCCACGATGAGTTCCTCCTCGCCGCTGCCGCCCGGAACCTGCGCGGACCGGCCAAGGCGATGCCCGCGCAGGCGCCATTCATGGCGGCCCGAGGCGATGCGACCCTCGCCAACCATCGCGCCAGCCGCGGCCGGCCGCCCTTCCCGCCGGCGAACGGTCGGGTTTTGAACTCGATCGTTACCGACTCGGCGTTCAAATTCTCACAGTTTGCCGGCGGCGAAGATTCCGCTTCCCAGATAGTGCGTCCCAGTAAGGGTGATCGAGCCGCCCATTTCGCCGATCGGGCTCGTCGCGCCCTGGAAGAACGAGCCGTTGATCGTGGCAGCCCGGCCGGTGATGATGCTACTGGTCAACGGGGACAAGGTCGCAAACAGGGTCGAAGAAGGCGTGAGAGTCACGTTTCCGGCATAGTTCGCGCCATCGAGGCCAGTGATCGTAACGGCGCCGGTTTGGGTTCCGAAATTGACGGCGTTGCTGAACGTTCCGGCGACAATGTAAAAGACGCCCCTATTGTTGATATCGGCGACGACCTGGCCGGTGTAGGTCGCGGTTCCCGTCGCCGCCGAAACAATCGACGCGGTGGTCGGAACGCCCGCGACCCAGAGCATCAGGGGCCCGTAGTCGCCATATACCGACACGCCGCCGTCCGTTGACCGCCAGCTGTTCGTCGACCAGAACCCCCATTGCGTATACTCGCAGACGCACGGCGTGACCGTCGCCGAGGAGATCGACGACAGAAATGCGCTCGTATTCGCCCCAACGGCATTGGCCGTAACCATCAACGTGTCTGCGTATTCATTGGTTCCCGTCAGGCCCAACCCATTTATAGTCGTCGTTGGGACATTGGCGCCGCCGTCGAATATGGCCGTGCCGCGGGCCGCAAAATCTGTTGGATCGACGTAGGTTCCCCGCGCCGTATTCCTCCCCGCGGTGTTATTCAGGTCTGACGGATTGTAGCTTCCGAAGTTATATTGGGCCGACGCGAACGGAACCGCTATGCCGGCGCCCACCGGGTTGTTCAAGCTTTTGACGTTAAAGATCGCGCCCATTTGCGAGGATGTCCCGGGCAGATAAATACTGACGTCCCCAGGCTGCCCAGTCGCGTTTGTAATGATGTAAGGCGCCCCAAATGTTCCAGTCCCAGAGGCCGCCGGATTAAAATATCCCGTTTGCATGACGCCGCCGACGTAACCCTGCAACGTTAGATCGGGATGGTTGGGGGTGACAGAGGTTGGCGTTGCCGTGGTCACAGTGTAATTATAATATTCTTCGGTATAATTTACACCTACTGCAGATACGCTGGCTTGCGAAAGCTCCGGGGTGACGGCGCCTGAGTCCAAATTCACAAAATTGGAAGTCAGAGAGTACGGGCCGTTGGGCTGCCCAAAGGCGTTGGTCGGCGCCGAATTTGGCGCGGAACCGGGCGTCGCTGATGCGACCGAGCCTGCCGCAAAGTAATAATAGCCTGGGCCTGGCACCCCCGAGTTCGCAGCGACAAATCCCCCTCCCTGAGTGAATCCGATGTTGGGGGCGTTAGATATTTCGGACGTCATGACAAAGATGGTCGAGGTTTGCGCGGCGCCTTTGCCGGTCAGGCTGAGCCCCGCCTGAAATTGGCGGGAGGTCGTGTCAGTCGTTCCGTTCGCGTTGACGCCGCCGGCGGCATAGCCGAGGATCGGGGAGATCGTGAAGGGTCCGGAAGCGACAAAGTTGCCCGCGAGGTAAGGCGCTGGGCTCGAGCCTAGACTTGTGCTGTAGGGCCCAAGCGTGACAATGGAATACGCGACGGTTGGAGCCGGCGCCGTTGGCGCGGTGACGGCCGCCGCGGCGCCTTGCGCGCCTTGCTGGGCGACCTGCTGGGTCTGCTGGACGATCGCCGTGGACGCGCTGCCCCGAGCGCCCGACGTCTGGTTGACGACGGCCGCCGGCGCGGACGGCGAATTCGCGGTGCCGACGTTGTAACCGGCCGCCTGCTGATCCGTCGGCGCCACGGCCGACCCGCCGGTCTGGCCGGCCGCGCTGGTCAGCTGGGCGTTCGACAATTGGATATCGCCCGCCGAGGCCCTGACGGGCGCGCTGGGCGGCGCGTCCGCCGACTGCGACTGCGCCATGAAGCCGGGACGCAACACGGTCACGGTCTTGGGCGTGCAGCCCGCCTGAGCCCCCGCTCCGCAGCCGGAGGTCATCGTCAACTGTCCATAGCCGAGATAGGCCCGCGTGCCCTCCTTAAGCGAATGCGTCGCCGTCACGATGCCGCCGCGGATGCCGATCACGGCGACCGGCGTGGTGATCGTCGCGCCGCCCGTATGCGTCGCCTGACCGCCCACCAGGCGCAGCACGCCCTTGCTCAACGACACCGCCATCTCGCCCTGCGTCGTCAGCGGATTGAACACGAATTTGTCGAGCACGACGCTCGAGTTCGGGCCGATGCTCAAGGTCGTCTTGTCGATGAACAGCAATTGGACGCTGCCGCTGGCCGAGGTCTCGATCTTCTCGTTTTCGACGACCTGCGCGCCGATCTCGATGACCCTCACGCCGCCGCCCGGCGGTAAGCTCGTCGCCTGCGTGTTGGCCGCGCCCGTCGTGCCGACAACCGCGGCGTCCGCGAGCCCGGCATAGGCCAGCCCCGCCAGCGCCGCGCCGGCCAGAAGCCGCAGCCAATGGTTTCGCGTCAATCTCAGGCGCATGCCATCCTCCGAGATCAGAAGCGGATCGTAGGGCCTCCCGAGACCATGAAGTCGCGAGTGGAGTAGTTCGAGACCGTCGATTGCGTCTGCAGATATTGAACCTGCAGGGCAAAGCCGACATTCTTGTAAAATGTCATGTCGAGCGTCGCGCCGGCCCGCCATTGCTGATCGAGGCGGGTCACGACCGGGTTGACGATCGGATCCGGCGCCGCATAGGCCGTGTGCGAATAGCCGAGGAAAGGCGCGAAGGTCCAGGGCGCCCCCGACCGCGCGAAAGCGGGCGCCGGGAAGGCGTAAGGCAGCGACAAATCCGCCGACGCGTCGTTGTAGGAATAGGGCGTGTAACCGGTGGCGATGTCGTGGGTGAAAGCGAAGCGCGCCTGCCAGGACAAGCCCGCGATCATCGGCAGCGGTCCCGCGCCAATGGCATAGCCGATCCACTGATTGCCGGTCTGGAGGCTCGAGGTGGGGTAATCGCCCGAATTGGCGAACCGCCGGTCGCGATATTCCACGCCGGGGTTGAGTTCGATCGCCGCCGGGAGCTGCAGGCGCAGCGAGGCGCCGCCCCCGACCGTGCCCAGATAATAGCCGTCGCCCAAAGTCACGACATTGCCGAGGACATAAGGATGGATCGAAACCCCGGAGAAGTCGCCCAGTCCGAGACGAGGCCCGGTCGACGCTTCGACCAGCGCCAGATCCACGCGTGCGATCTTGAACTGGCGCGCATCATAGGCCGTCAGATCCGATTCCCAGCCGTCGCCGCGCTGATCGCCGAAATCATAGAAGTGATGCACGGTCGCGATCGCGAAGGCGTTCCAATCCGGGGCCCTCTGGAACTGGCTCGACAGCGTCGCGTTCTGCCCGAGCGCCTGCACCAAGGGGCTGTTCGGGCCCGCGTTGGCGTTGCTCTGACTGCGCACGCCGATCTGCGCGAACATGGCGAATTGATTTTCGGCGACGGCGCGATCGATCGCCACGATGAAGGTCGCCACCTCGTCGCGCACGTCCTGGGGCGTGTCAGGGGAAGCAATCGCCGCGTTGAAATAGCTCCTCGCCATCTCGTAGGAACGCAGCCGGAAATACAGGGCGCCCAGCTCGAGCTTCACGCGCGGCAGGTTCGGATTGTAGAATAGCATGCGCTCCAACGCCCCGATCGCCGCCTCGTAATCGCCGAGCTTCGTCTCGATCTCCGAATAGCGGAAGGTCGCATCGAGGTCGTTGGGCTTCATGAGCATGCGCTTGAACAGCAAGTCCGCCGCGGCGCGCAGATCGCCGTCGCTCGGCGCTGGCGCCATCTGGGCAAACGCGCCGCCGGCGCCAAAAAGCACGAGACCGGCGAGCCCCACGGCTCGCGCCGTCGCGCTCAGGCGCATCGCCGACCCCTGGAGCCGTGCGGCCAAAAAGCGGCGCAAGACCTCGATCCGGCGCGGCGGCCGGCCGCGCACGCCATCGGCGCAAATTGCGCCGCCGGCGAAATGGCTTAGCGGCAATCGATCAAGCGAATGAGAATTACAACGCGCTTGACTCATAGCCCCACCAATTGTGTTTGATCAGGAAATGATGTGCGCTGACGTGCCCCAGGGATTGTTCGCAGTCTTAGGCTGTTTCGTCAATAGCGATCACACGCCGTGTCTTGAGAAAAACGCTCTGAACTGCCGCTTGTCGGCATCGATCCGAAATACGTCTATAGAATGCTTCCGGCAGGGTAGAGGAAGCGCGCGGCGGAGGGACGCGGCCCATTGCCCCGTCCGCGGATCGGGAACGTCCCGAAGGATCGCGGTCGGCCAGCCCATCGATTCCTCTCGAGTCGGAGCCCCGGAATTGCGACAGGCGCGATTCGGACGAAATTCGCGGAAAACAGATTTGCGCGACCAAGCAATACTGGGGAATTATCGCTCTTGCGATCTTCGATCTCGCGCAGTCTATTTTTCCTCGAGCGCGATCATTGGAGCCCAGGACGGGGCGAGATCGCTGCTGACGAGCTCGCCAAAGCGCCTCTGATAGTAAAGGTAGAGCCCTTTGACCTCGTCAGGCGCCAGCTTCGCCGCCTCCTTCGCCTTGTCCATCGCCATCGCAAATTCGCGCGCTTTGTAGGCGGTCAAGATTTCTTCATGCCGCGCGGCAAGTTCCCGGAAGCTTGCGCTGCCTGCATAGCTGGCGCTACCCGCCAAGGCGAAAACAGAGATTGGGCGGGTCTTGTTCTTGAGGAGGACCCAATCGATTTCGAGCCACGCGAAGTCGATCGCTTGATCGCGCGTCGAGGCGCTCGCCACGATATCGACGCCGAAAATCTTCGAGGCGCCCTCGAGCCTGGACGCGACGTTCACTTCATCGCCGATCGCGGAATAGTCGAATCTCAGCGTGGATCCCAGATTGCCGACGCAACATTCTCCCGTATTCAAGCCCACTCCAAACTTCACTTTGCGAAATGGCTGTCCCGATCGGTCGTTTAATTTCGCCCACTGGACGTTCAGCCGCGCCAGCGTTTCGCGCATCTCCAGCGCCGCGCGCACCGCATGAACGCCGTGGCTCGGGTCGTCGAGCGGCGCATTCCAGAAAGCCATGATCGCGTCGCCCATATATTTGTCGACGGTTCCCATTTCCTTGAGCACTACATTGGTCATTGGCGTCAGATATTCGTTCAAGAATCTCGTGAGCTCGATCGCCGAGAGGCCCTCGGAAAGGGTGGTGAATGAACGCAAGTCGCAGAACATCAGGGTCAACGGACGCTGCTGCCCGCCGAGTTGCAGATTTTCCGGATGTTCGGCCAGTCGCGCCACGACGGCAGGCGAGACAAACCGCCCAAAGGCCGAACGAATCTCATGCACCTGGCGCCGCTTCTGGCTGAAGAGCGTCACGACGCCCGCCAAAAACACAAATCCCGAGGAAAGGCTGGGGGTGATCGGGTCGAGCAGCACGCCGTGGCGGGTGAACGCCAACCAGCTCGCCCACGCCATTCCGGCGCTGGCGATGGCGCCTAACAGCGTGCTGCCGAGGACAGGCACGAGCGGCGTCGCCGCGACGAGCGCGAACGTGACGACGGCGCCTGCCAGTATTTCCGCGCCGGGCGCCCAGTCGGGGCGCAGCAACACCACGCCGGCAAGAATTTGTTCAATCAGTTGCGCATGCGCCTCGACGCCCGGGGTTGACGGATTGAGCGGTGTCGCGATCACGTCCGAAAGGAGCGAGGCGCTGGCGCCGACAATGACGATCCTGCCGGCAAGGTCTGACAGGTCGGCGCCTTCGCTGAGTATTTTCCAAGCGGGAATCGAGCGCCGCTCGTCGGAATTCGCAAAATACAGACGAATGTCGGCGGCCGACTGGGTGGGAATTACAAAATCGCCAACCTTGATTGCGCGAACGCCAGCGCTCTCGCCAAAGGCGGGTTCCCCGCTGGCGTTGGTCGACTTGATGAGATAGCTCGAAGCGCCTTGGCCGACCCGCAAGGACTCCATCGCGAGGCTCGGTTGCAACTGTCCGTTGACGTCGAGCAACAGCGGCACGCGTCGAATGACGCGATCGCTGTCCGGCAACCAGTTCATGAAGCCGATTCCCGCCGCGTTTTCCATAAGAATAGGCCGCGGAGCGAGGGTTCCGTATAAATGGCTCAAGTAAGGCGCCGGCGCATCGCCCGCGATTGCAAAGCCGGCTTTCGCGGGAATTCCGCTTCCGACGCCGTTTTTCGTTGCCGTGAAAAGACTGCCGAGAACGACAGGTCGATTGGCGATGGCGCGAGCGAAGGCACGATCGCCGTCGGCGCGCTCTTCGCAGCCCGCGTCCTGACCGGTCAACGCGCCTGCATGGGCGCTGCAGCCGACATTGCTGACGCTTGGTCGTTCTTCCTCGGAGAATAGAACGTCGAAACTGATCGCCGCGACATTGGCTTTTACCAGCGCGTCGACGATTGTCGCCATCTGTTCGCGGGGCCATGGCCAGCGGCCGATGCGCCGAATGGATTCATCGTCAATGTCGAGAATGCGGACGGGCTGATCGGCGTCGTAACTGCGCGGGCGCCAGCGCTGATATTGATCAAATGTGAGGTTTTGCAGGCTGACGCGCACGGGGGTCAATAGCGTCCCCAGAACCAGCGTGGAGATGTATGCGACGGCCGCCACAAGCAAATAATAGCGTAGTTCCCTCAATTTACGCGCTACGGCTTTTCTCATCGGCGCTTCCACGAGGTCGGCGGGCCTATCCGGCCTAGAAAATATTATTTAACGCTCCTTTCTCATATTTTGCCACCGGCTGCCCGTCTCGATCCGTCGGCCGCGCCTAGAGGCTTGCAAAGAGGGCTCGACGCGCTGCGGCGGCCGATGTCGGAGCCAACCGCGGCGTTGCTTCAAATCGCGTGATTCGCATGAAAAGACCGATCGGCCGGAAGCGTAAGAGCGTAGCTGTGCCCCAACTGTTCCAATGGCAGAAGCGCCGCCGCCCCGACCATTCCGGCGGACAAAATGCCGAACGCCAGGGATAATACGCCCATTCGCAAGCTGATTCTCATAACGTCTCCTTCGCCCGCCCGGACCCGTCGCCCGAATTCGACGTTTGGTTATGCTCTGTGCCGCCAAAAGCTGCTTTCGCCTCGGCAAGCTTAAGCAATAGTTACCCAACTGACGAACTACCCTTAGGTTACACTGGATGACTTTACGTCAGTGGAAAAACATAGAGATAATTTAATCGATTTAGTTAACACTTACTGTGAACCGATCCAGGGCACGGGGTAACGGCGACACGCCAGGCGCGGGATGTCGCATTTTTCCTCAAGCAAGGGGCGGCGCAAATAACAAGACCAGCGGCAGGAATGATCGCGGGCGGACTTGGGACGCGCATCCGGAGGGAGCGACGCCGATTTAGCGAATCCGGCGAACGAGGCGCTCGCCAAGATCGGCGCTGCGTGGCGTGCGCCACCCTTGCTAAATTCGTGAACCATCCCCTAGGCTGACCCGCGGCGCGCCATGCGAGCGCGTCCGTTCGGGGGCTGCATGGGTCACATCAACTACCAATGCCTGCGCGGCAAGGTCCATGCCTTCGCGCCGGCGCAGCCGCCGACCAATCCGCATTTGTGGGTCGTCCTCGAGGCCGGCGGCGCCCAATGGTTCGCCACCATCAACGTGCGCTCCGACAAGGACGCGCCGGGCGAGCCGGTCGGCAAGTCCTATCTCTATTATTATATCGACCACGACTTTTCCCACCCGATCGTCCCCTCGGTGCTGGCGCGCCCGCAAGGGCTGTCGCCAGTCGAGCGCTCCTACGTCGGCGGCGCGATCGATTTCCAGCGCGCCAATCTCTTCAATCCCAACGCCATGCGAATCCTGCCGCCCGAGGGCGCGGGCGACGACGGGCTGGTGCATCGGCTGAGCGCGATGCTGCAAGTCGCCAAGGCGCAGGACTGCGACGTGTTTTTCTACGGCAACGCGTTCGCCAAGGACAATGCGCATCAGACCGACGAGGCGTTCGGCTACACGCCGGAGACGGCGTTCGGCCTCGACAATGTCCATATGGCGCAAGGCGACCCGCGCGCGCTCGACCTGCGCCTGCACGAAAACGGCGTCTGGCACGACGGCGCCTGCTTCATCTGGGACGCGCGCGCCCGCGCCATGAGCGCGATCTTTCTCGCGTTCCAGAGCCAGGCCTGGCACACCAACGACAGCGGCGACGTCCTCTTCGGCGCCACCGGCTGCGAAGCGCCGCTCTACGATTTCAGCCAGGGCGCCTTGGCGCCGCTGCCTATCCCTAAGCGCGCCGCCGAAATCACCTCGGCGCATCGCGCGCCCGACGGAACCGGCGTGATCGTCGTCGCCAACATGACCGCCGAGGCGATCGATCTGACGAATTGGCGCCTGCTCGTCGACGCCCAAAGGACCTATCCCCTCCCCGCGACCCATCTGCCGCCCGGCCATCCCATCCCCGCGGCGCTGCCGGCGGGCGCCTTGAGCGACGGCGGCGGCCTCGTCACGCTCGTCAACGCCGGCAATCTTCGCGTCGACGGCGTCGCCTATCTCGGCGGCGATCCGAAAGCCGGCTGGAGCACGAGCTTCGCGTAACCGCGCGCCTCGCGGTTCGCGCTCGTTCGCCACGGGTTCGGGGCGTTCAATTCGCGACTTTCGGCGGTTGCGCTGCGAAAAGTCCTATGTTAGGCAACCCGCGCCTTGGGGTTCGGGCGGCTTTGACCCTGCGCCGCGGCGTTTGACGGATCAATGGTGGATTTACGCGGGATCGACCTCGCTTTGATCGCGGCGTCGGTCACGACGCTGAGCCTGTGAAAGAGCAGTGAATTGGCTGAACAGGACGACATCGTTTCGGGAGTGGCGGGGCGCTACGCGTCGGCGCTGTTCTCCCTGGCCAGGGACGCCCGCGACACCGACGGCGTCGCCGCCTCCCTCGCCGCTTTCGACGCCATGATCGCCGAAAGCCCGGATCTGCAGCGCCTGGTGCGCAGCCCGGTGTTTTCGGCCCAGGAGCAGCTCAAGGCCTTGAGCGCGATTCTCGAGCGGGCCGGCGTTTCCGGAATCGCCGCCAATTTCATCAAGCTGGTCGCCGCCAAGCGGCGCCTCTTCGCCATTCGCGACATGATCGCCGATTACGGCAAGCTCAACGACGCCTTTCGCGGCGTGACGCGCGCCGAAGTCACCAGCGCCGCGCCGCTTAGCGACGCGAACGTCGCCGCGCTGAAGGAATCGCTGCGCGCCGCCTCCGGCGGCAAGGAAGTCGACCTGACCGCCAAGGTCGATCCCTCGATCATCGGCGGGCTCGTCGTCAAGCTCGGTTCGCGCATGGTCGACGGCTCGCTGAAAACCAAACTCAACGCAATTCGCACACGCATGAAAGAGGTCGGCTGATGGATATCCGCGCCGCTGAGATTTCCTCCATTCTCAAGAGCCAAATCGCCAATTTCGGCAACGAAGCCGAAGTCACCGAAGTGGGCCAGGTTCTGTCGGTCGGCGACGGCATCGCGCGCGCCTACGGCCTCGACAAGGTTCAGGCCGGCGAGATGGTCGAGTTCGAGAACGGCACGCGCGGCATGGCGCTCAATCTCGAAAGCGACAACGTCGGCATCGTCATTTTCGGCTCGGACCGTGAGATCAAGGAAGGTCAGACGGTCAAGCGGACGGGCGCCATCGTCGACGTCCCCATCGGCAAGGAGCTGCTCGGGCGCGTCGTCGACGCGCTCGGCAACCCGATCGACGGCAAGGGCCCGATCAACGCCGCCAAGCGCGCGCGCGTCGACGTGAAGGCCCCCGGCATCATTCCGCGCCGCTCCGTGCACGAACCGATGGCCACCGGCCTCAAGGCGATCGACGCGCTGATCCCGATTGGCCGCGGCCAGCGCGAGCTGATCATCGGCGACCGCCAGACCGGCAAGACCGCGATTGCCCTCGACACCATCCTCAACCAGAAGGCCCTCAACCAGAGCGGCGACGAGAGCCAGAAGCTCTATTGCGTCTATGTCGCGATCGGCCAGAAGCGCTCGACGGTCGCCCAATTCGCCAAGGTGCTCGAAGAGCACGGCGCGCTGGAATATTCGATCATCGTCGCCGCCACCGCCTCGGACGCCGCGCCAATGCAGTTCCTGGCGCCGTTCTCCGGCTGCGCGATGGGCGAATTCTTCCGCGACAACGGCATGCACGCGGTCATCATTTACGACGATCTGTCGAAGCAGGCGGTCGCCTATCGCCAGATGTCGCTGCTGCTGCGCCGCCCGCCGGGCCGCGAAGCCTATCCCGGCGACGTGTTCTATCTGCACTCCCGCCTGCTCGAGCGCGCCGCCAAGCTCAACAAGGATCACGGCTCGGGCTCGCTGACGGCGCTGCCGGTCATCGAAACGCAGGCCAACGACGTCTCGGCCTACATTCCCACCAACGTGATCTCGATCACCGACGGCCAGATCTTCCTGGAGACCGACCTCTTCTACCAGGGCATCCGCCCGGCGGTGAACGTCGGCCTTTCGGTCTCGCGCGTCGGCTCGTCGGCGCAGACCAAGGCGACCAAGAAAGTCGCGGGCAGGATCAAGGGCGAACTCGCGCAATACCGCGAAATGGCCGCCTTCGCGCAGTTCGGCTCGGATCTCGACGCCGTCACGCAGCGCCTGCTCAACCGCGGCGCGCGTCTCACCGAACTCCTGAAGCAGCAGCAATTCTCGCCGCTGAAAATGGAAGAGCAGGTCTGCTCGATCTATTGCGGCGTCAACGGCTATCTCGACAAGCTGCCGCTCGAGAAGGTGAAGCCGTTCGAGGACGGCCTGCTCGCGACGCTGCGCTCCAAGAGCCCCGACATTCTCCAATCGATCGGCTCGACCCGCGATCTGACCGACGAGACCGCGGCCAAGCTCAAGGCCGCCGTCGACGCCTTCGCCGCCAGTTTCGCCTGAAATCCCGTTTCCTTAGCCGAGCTTCGCGATGCCGTCCTTAAAGGACCTGAGAAACCGGATCGCCTCCGTCAAGTCGACGCAGAAGATCACCAAGGCCATGCAGATGGTCGCCGTGTCGAAGTTGCGCCGCGCGCAAAGCGCGGTCGAGGCGGCGCGGCCCTACGCCGAGAAAGTCGAGCTGGTGCTCGCCAATCTCGCCGGCGGGATCGCGCAAGGCGCGCAGACGCCGCCATTGCTTTCCGGCAGCGGCTCGAACCAGACGCACTTGCTCGTGGTCTGCACGGGCGAGCGCGGGCTTTGCGGCGCTTTCAACACTTCGATCGTGCGCTTGGCGCGCGATCGCGCCAACGCGCTCGCCCAGCAAGGCAAGACGGTCAAGATTCTCTGCATCGGCAAGAAGGGCTACGACCAGCTCCGGCGCACCCATGAAAAGGCGATCATCGATCAGATCGATCTGCGCGGCGTGCGCTCCATCGCCTTTGAGACGGCCCAGCCGATCGCCAAGAAGCTGATCGATCTCTTCGAACTCGGCGAGTTCGACGTCTGCACGCTGTTCTTCGCGCGGTTCAAGTCGGTGATCTCGCAGATTCCGACCGCCCAGCAGCTGATTCCCCCGGAACTCGGCGCGAAGGACGAGCGCGCGCCGGTCTACCACTACGAGCCCGACGAAAGCGAAATCCTCTCGCAATTGCTGCCGCGCGCCGTGAGCGTGCGCATCTATCGCGCTCTGCTCGAGAACACGGCCTCGTTCTTCGGGGCGCAGATGAGCGCGATGGACAATGCGACCCGCAACGCCGGCGAGATGGTGAAGAAATACACGCTTCGCTACAACCGCACCCGCCAGGCGATGATCACCAAGGAACTGATCGAAATCATTTCGGGCGCCGAGGCGCTCTGAGCCAACCCGTCGCGCGAGCGACCTCCAGGATTCGAAACGAGGACGTCAAGACATGGCGCAAGATACGGCGAACGCCGCGAACTCCACCGGCCGCGTCACCCAGGTGATCGGCGCCGTCGTCGACGTGAAGTTCGACGGCGAACTGCCGCCCATTCTCAACGCACTGGAAACCGACAACCAAGGCTCGCGGCTCATTTTGGAAGTCGCGCAGCATTTGGGCGAAAACTCGGTGCGCTGCATTGCGATGGACATTTCGGAAGGGTTGGTGCGCGGCCAGCAAGTGAAGGACACCGGCGGGCCGATCTCCGTGCCGGTCGGCGCGGGCACGCTCGGGCGCATCATGAACGTCATCGGCGAGCCGGTCGACGAAGCCGGCCCAGTGCCGATGGAGGCGCGCCGCGCGATCCATCAACCCACGCCTTCCTATGTCGAGCAATCGACGGAAGCGCAGATTCTCATCACCGGCATCAAGGTCGTCGACCTGCTCGCGCCTTACGCCAAGGGGGGCAAGATCGGCCTGTTCGGCGGCGCGGGCGTCGGCAAGACCGTGCTCATCCAGGAGCTGATCAACAACGTCGCCAAGACGCACGGCGGCAATTCGGTGTTCGCCGGCGTCGGCGAGCGCACGCGCGAAG
>Ga0187852_1000214_pt1 | contig 63277 bp, 44 predicted proteins | sample June2016WEW_6_40_FD_134511 | JGI IMG/M metagenome (GOLD analysis project Ga0187852, IMG submission 134511) | Peatland microbial communities from SPRUCE experiment site at the Marcell Experimental Forest, Minnesota, USA - June2016WEW_6_40 | ecosystem: Environmental > Terrestrial > Soil > Wetlands... | reverse complement strand
CCGAGGCGATCCAGTTCGCTTTGTCGAAATGGAATTGGGCTGTGGAGGATTGCCGCCTCGTCCTGCTTCACCAGGCCAACAAAACCATGGTGGACATGATCTACCGGGCTTTGAACGTGCCGCCGGAAAAGAGGTTCTATTTCATGGAGAACATCGGGAACGCCGCCGGCGCGTCCTCGCCCCTTTTGTTAAGCGAGGCGTTGCGCCAGGGCAAAGTCAAGCCGGGCGACCGACTCGTGCTGTCGGGGTTCGGCAACGGGCTGTCCTGGAGTGTTGCGGCCATTGAATGGAGTTAGCGATATCGGATGACCACGATCGAGAAGCTGCAGAACGTTTTCCAGGACGTGTTCGACGATCCGTCCATCCGGCTGACGCCGGAGTTTTCCCCCTCATTCTACGGGGATTGGGATTCCCTGGCCACCGTCCGCCTCGTGCTAAGCATAGAGTCTGAATTCGGCATGCGCTTCACCACGGATCAGGTGGCCAAGATCAAGTCCGTCAGAGATATGCTGTCCGTTCTCGAACCCCTGAGTTCATAGACCTTCGGCACAGCGATGACAACGCGAACATTTGGCTTGACGGATCAACTGGCGTTTGCCGAACTCTCCGGTGACTACAATCCCCTCCACATCGACCCGGTCGTTGCCCGCCGCTCGATGTTTGGGGCGGCTGTGGTGCATGGCATCCACTCCCTGTTGTGGGGGTTGGACGTGTGGCTGCGAGATCGTCCCCTTCCGGTCTCCGTCAGTGCAATTCATGCGGCCTTCACGAGGCCAATTCGGTTGGGCGATGTCGTCACTTGCTCCCCGGTGACCGAACGCTCAGATCAAGCCCAACTTCACTTGCTCGTTGACCAGTCCGTGACCACAAAGATCAAGGTCAATTGGCACCCCTCGTCCAGCCGGGATCTGGACCTTTTCGCTGTGGGGTTTCCGCAACGCCAAGAGCCCAGAGTCCTCGCAATGCGCGACGCTGAAAACGCCTCGGGAACGTTGCCTCTGTATCTGAATCCTCAGGCTTCCGCCCGGCTTTTTCCACATCTGGCCGCCGCTATGCCCCCGCTGCGGGTCGCCCAGTTGCTGGCAACAACGCGGCTCGTGGGTATGGAATGCCCCGGACTGTACTCTCTCTATTCGTCTCTGGACATTCTGTTCCGGGCCGATGCGAACATAACTCCTGTCATGACTTACAGGGTCACGAAGCTTGACACGCGCTACGGCGTCGCGATGATGGACATCGGTTCGCCGAACATGACGGGCGTCGTGACCGCGTTCTTCCGTCCGCCTCCCCAGGACCAGGTCAGTTATGGAGCCCTTCATGATACCGTCAACCGCAGTGAGTTTGCCGGCCAACGGGCATTGATCATTGGCGGTTCCCGCGGTCTCGGTGAAGTGACCGCCAAACTCCTTTCCGCCGGCGGCGCGGAGGTGAGACTCACCTATCATCGGGGAGCCGCGGACGCTCGTCGAATCGTCGCCGAGATCACTTCGGCAGGCGGTCATGCCGGTTGTCTTCCGTTCGATGTTCTGGATTGCGCCTCCAATATGGGTGGCGTACTGGGGCCCGAATGGACTCCGACTCACCTGTATTACCTGGCTTCGCCTTTCATCGCCCGAGGAAAGAACGGGGTATTTTCCGGTTCGCTGTTCGAAACGTTCTGCAACTACTACGTTCTAGGCTTTCATCGGATGTTGGAGCCGTTGATCCGCCGCGGGTTGCAGCGGGTGCTGTATCCTTCCACTGCGTTCATTGACGAACTCCCGCCGGACATGGGCGAATACGCGACCGCCAAGATGGCTGGGGAAGGGCTCTGCCGGTTCCTGGAGAAGGCCCATCCGGGCCTCATCATCCACAAGCCCAGGCTACCCCGAATGGCCACCGATCAGACCGTCAGTTTCATGCCGGGCGAGAATCGGGACCCCGTTCCGATCCTTTTGGAACATTTGCGCACCATGGCGAACGATCATGCCCTCTGCTGAGAATATCCTGGAATTAGCACGGGAACGCCGCCGAGCCGGTGACGTGATGGGGGCCTATGCTGCCTTGCGTCAAGCCGTGGTCACGGGACCCGAGACGTACGGTTTCCTCGCCAAGGCCGCGGAACTGTTCGACCGATTGCACAAGCAGTCTCCACCTCCGGGCATCAGTCGCGCGTGTCGGGTCGCGTACCTTTGTAATCACACCGTCATGTTCCACCTGCCGATCTTGCGGGTGCTTGCCTGGTCGGAAGGCTTGGCGCTGGAAATCTACGCATCTCCCTACGGGGCGCTCACCCAAGAGGTGGTGAAGCCGACCTCCGGATTATACGCGTTTTCGCCGGATCTCGTTCTGTTCGCCAACCACTGGCGCGACTCGAATCTCCCCGCTCTTAGCAGCGATCCAGAGTCAACCGTGCAGATGGTCTTGGACGGTCTGAAGGGACAATGGGACGCCGTTGTGAGCCGCCAACCGTGCCGGATCATCCAGCATAATTTCGACCTCCCGGCCTGGGAGGCCTTTGGCACCCTGAGCCAGAGACTCCGCGGGGGCCGGCAGGCCGTTCTGCGGGAATTGAATCTTCGGCTGGCCCAGATGGCGCCGCCGCATGTCGCCATTCTTGATCAATCCCAAGTATCGGCCAACTTCGGAAGAGAGCGCTGGCAGGATGACCGCGCGTGGTATCTGGCCAAGCAGCACCCGGCCCACGAGGCCCTTCCGGTTCTCGCCAAAGCCCAATTGGCATTGATCCGTGCCGGGCTCGGCCTGACAAAGAAAGTGCTCGTCCTCGACTTGGACAATACGCTGTGGGGAGGTGTGATTGGCGAAGATGGCCTCGGGGGCATCCAGCTTGGACCCCCGGACTCCCGCGGCGAGGCCCATCAGGCATTGCAGCGGTATTGTCGCGAGTTGAAGGAGCGCGGAATTCTTCTTGCCGTCTGCAGCAAGAACGACGAACAGGATGCGCGGTTGCCATTCGAAAGGCATGAAGCTTCTGTCCTGGCACTGAACGATTTTGCCGCCTTTTTCGCCAACTGGAAGGACAAGGTTGACAACCTCCAAGCGATGGCGCGCAGACTGAACCTCGGCCTGGACAGCTTCGTATTCCTCGATGACAACCCCGCCGAGCGCGCCCACGTTCGCGCCCAACTGCCGATGGTCGCCGTGCCGGAGATCACAGATGACCCGGCGGAATTCATTCGCGTTCTGGCCGCGGGCCGATACTTCGAGGCCTGGAGCCTTTCCGAAGAAGACCGGCAGCGCACCGAAAGCTACGCCGCCGAGGCCCAGCGCGAACAACTGTTGCGCGGCGCGGCTTCCGAAGCCGAGTACCTGCGTGATCTGCACATGGTCTCCACCCACGGCTCATTCGATGAAGCGACGCTGCCGCGCGTGGCCCAGCTCGTGGGCAAGACCAATCAGTTCAACCTGACCTCGCGGCGTCACAGTCTCGAAGAACTGCGGCGCGTCAGCCAGAACGGGAAGAACTGGACACAGTGGTTCCGGTTGCGGGACCGGATTGGTGATTCTGGTATCATCGGGGTGATCATCGCGCTGGCCGACGGTGACGACGCGTGGCGGATCGATACCTTGCTGATGAGTTGCCGGGTGATGGGACGCGGCATGGAGCAATTCATGGTTCAAACGCTCGTCGCTGAAGCGAAGAAGAGGCGAATTGACAAACTCGTCGGCTCGTACTGCCGCACTCCCAAGAATTCCGTCGTGGCTGACTTCTATGCCACGATCGGATTTCAACAGTTTGCCGCGACCGCCGCGGAAACGGTGTTTGTGTTGACCCCTGGCACGGCGCAACCGCCCGCTTTGCCCATTGAAGACGCACCCTTGGCGGCGAGGAAACAATCATGACTACGCCCACCAGCGAGAAACCGGAGACAACCGAAGAGGTCAAGTTGACCCGAGCGTCGTTCCGCCGGTACCTCGCCACTTCCAACCGGCGGATGCCGCGGGCGGTTCGCTGGCTTTACCGGCGCGTGAATAACTTCAGTGTGCCCGCGCCGCGCCTCGTGGTGAAGCCGATGTTGTGGGCGTATCTCGTGTTGCGGTTTCTGGTGTTCTTTTTCAGGCGCGTGTTCATCGCGGAGCCGCTCTTCAAGGCATACTGCAAGCGCTACGGACGAAACCTGCGAACCGACATCTACATTCACTGGGTCATGGGCAAAGGGGACATCATCGTCGGTGATAACGTGCTGATCGATGGAAAATGCACCTTTGCTTTTGCCTATCGTTTCGTGGACCGGCCCGTGCTGGAGATCGGCGACGGAACCGGCATCGGCGCAGGCTGCGGGTTTTCCATCGGCAAGCGCATCACGATCGGGCGTAACTGTGGAATTGCGCCCGCTTGTTGGATTTTGGATTCGAGTGGACACCCGGTGGACGCGGCCGAACGGATCGCGGACGCGAAGACGCACACTTGGAAACCGCCGTCCGCGGACGACGTGCGTGAAGTCGTAATCGGCGACAATGTCTGGATTGGTCGGCGTTCCATCATCTTTCCGGGAGTCACCATCGGTGAGGGCAGCATCATCTCGGCCGGTTCTGTTGTCCGGATCCAAGTCCCCCCGTATTCCCTGGTCGCCGGCGACCCGGGCAAGATCATTTGCAAACTGCCGGGCGCTCCCAAGGTCACTGATTCTCAACCACCGTCCCCGCCCGCTGAATCCCGCTCACCGTAATTGCGTTTCTATTGTGCGGTATATCCGCCATCGACGGTCAAGACGGTGCCCGTAATCCATCTGCCCGTATCGGCCAGCAGAAAGGCAATCGCGTGGGCAATGTCCTCGGGTTCGCCCGGTCCCAGCGGATGCAGCGCGATCATCCGCGCCTCTTGCTCCGGATCCCAGGACCCGGCGACTTGGGCATACATCGGCGTCCGCACAAATCCGGGAGCCACACAGTTCACGCGGATTCGTTTCGGCGCCAGTTCGAGGGCCATCGAACGGGCCATGCCGATCAGGGCGGATTTGGTCATCGAATAGGCCACGATGGTCGGTGACCCGACGATCGCCATTACGGAAGAAATGAAAACAATTGAACCGTGATTACCCGCGTAAACTTTCCGGCTCTGAAAAGCCCGTGCCAGGGCGAGCGCGGCTTCCGTGTTCACCGCCAGAACGTCACGGTAGCTTTCAGGTTTCAGAACACGGAGCGGCACCGTACAAGGCACCCCGGCGGCATGGACAATTCCATGCAGGGGGCCCCATTGTTCCGCCAATTTCGGCAGCCACTCCGGAATACCTCCAATGTCCCGCAAGTCGCAACTGTGGAGCGTGTGTCCACCCCCCTCAAGAGACGCCACCGTCTGCTCCAGGCCTTCCCGATTCTGATCCACGGCAGCCACACTCCCTGACAAGCGGCTTACCAGGACGGCGGTGGCCCGTCCGATGCCGGATGCGGCCCCGGTTATCAAGATACGGCGGCCATCCAAGTTCAAAGGATAATGCATACCACTCACATGCTCCTCTCATTTCGCAGAAACGTCGGCGGCTAACCGTGGAGTCGAGTCAGCACCGCTGTGAATTGGTTGATCTGAATGCCCAGCTCCTGGCTCATGCCAAGGAACCGACTGGCGCAGGCATATCCGATCTTCCACGACCCACCCGGTCATGCCCCCCCCTGTGGCCGAACGCGGATCGGACCAAAGTGGCGCATGAACTCCACATCCTCCAAGGGTGCGGGCCAGTTGGGCACTGGCAGAAGACCGGTATACTGATCCAGAAGTCGGCGAACATGAACCATGGGAAATTGAATTGCTGCAAGCATCAGGGTTCCCTAACAAGGCACCCTCTGACCGAAGAAGGGCCAGAGCGTGTGGGCCTGCAGCAGAAAGCTGCTTTTGCAGGAGTTTATCCATATCGGCCCTTTTCCCGCGTTCCCCGCACGGTCCTATGTCGCCTCGGAGTCTGCGAGCATTCCTGCATTTTAAGAGCTATTTTGACGACTCACCCGTGCACTGTCAAGCCGGAAGCATTGATCAACAAGCCGCTATGCCACCTCCGCCGCAGTACTCTGATGTGGCATGGATGCATTCGCCCTCCCCTTGATGCACCATCATGCCTCTGCGAGCGAACCGAGTAATACTCCCTGCCAGATTCTCCTTGAAAACCTGGCTTCCTGCATGTTAGCCTGTTTCCCGCTCAAACTGCTCTCATGATCTGGTAGATAGGGCATAGAAGGGGGAAATAGGCATTCCCTATGACTGATGGTCTGAAGTACATCGCCGCTTGGCCTCGTCCGGCGGACAATAAATTGCCGCTTGAGGGCGGTCTGATCAACAAGCCGAAATGGTCCAACGGCCCGGCGGCAGGAGACGAACGAAGGATCCCATCGCAAAAGGGTTGCTGACGAGGAGTCTTGCTATGAGAAAAACGACGCTCGCGGGCTGGATGAGCACGGTCTTACGTGGGGCGGCCTCGATGGTGCTGGGGCTCCTCCTGATCCTCGGGTTCTGGCTCGTTGGTTACGCCGGCGCGCAGGCAACGCCGACCCAGCCCGCGGGAGCCGGCACGCAGCCGGTGGTCAACGCGCAACCGGCCAGGGCCAACAGCCTGGACGACCCGAACTTTGCGCCCGAAGGTGTGGAGTTGATCCACGATGTCGTGATCGGGACCGGCGGTGGGCAAGTCTTGCACGCCGAAATCGCCCGGCCGAAGGTGCTGCCCAAGGACCCCATGCCGGTGCTGCTCCAGATTCACGGTGGCGGCTGGTCGGGCGGCTCGCACAAGACGACCATGACCTACAAGGTGTTTGCCCAGCATGGTTATTTTGGGGCCAGCATCGAGTATCGGCTGGCGAGCAAAGACGCCCGGTGGCCGGCGCAAATTGAAGACTGCAAATTGGCGGTGCGCTGGATTCGCGCCAACGCGGAGAAGTATCACATCAATCCCAATGCCATTGGAGTCCTCGGCGGCAGCGCCGGCGGGCACCTCGTGGCCTGCCTGGGCGTTTTGGACGATCCGGCCTTGGAAGGGAGCGGGGGTTATCCCGGCGTGAGCAGCAAGGTTCAGGCGGTCGTTGACGTCAACGGGCCGACGAATCTGGTCCCCAAGGACAAGTCGCGGGTCTTGCCGCTATTTGCGGGCAGCGCCGAGGCCATGCCGGATGCCTACCGGCAGAGCAGTCCCATCCTGCACATTCACCCGAACGCGCCGCCGTTTTTCATTATCCATGGCGACAAGGACGAAATGGTGCCGGTGGAGCAGTCCACCAGTTTCGCCGAAGCGCTGAAGAATGCCGGTGTGCCGGTGGAGATCCTGATCGTCAAGGGCGCCTCCCACGGCCTGGACATCCTGGTTCCGGGCATCGAGGACAAGATTCTGGACTTTTGCGACAAGCACTTGAAGGGAGTAGCGGCGAAGTAGAGTCGCTGCCGGTTTCGAGGTAGTTCGGGCAGTTCGGGGACACATAATTTATCTCACCTCTTTCCCGCCCCGCGCGGATCGACTTTGACGGCATGCAGGGTGCGTGGCCAGCTGACGTATCTTTAGGTTCCGGGGTTTTGGTATAATCAGTTCACGGCGTGAATCTCTCCGGAGCCAGGGATGATCCATTTCTACAGCACCAATCGGCGGTCCCCACGGGTGGATTTGGGAGAGGCGCTCCTGCAGGGGCAGGCTCCGGACAAGGGCCTCTATATGCCGGAGAAACTGCCGCGTTTCTCCAAGGAATTTCTGCGCCGGGCCAAGGATCTGAGCTATCCGGAACTTGCCGTAGAAATCCTGGCGCCCTACGCGGAGAGCGTCTTCTCCCGGGAAGTGCTCTCTGAGATCTGCCAGGACGCTTATGACTTCCCCGTGCCTCTGGAGCAGGTCAGTGGCCGTCATTACGTCCTGCGCCTGGACCAAGGCCCCACGGCCTCCTTCAAGGACTTTGCAGCGCGCTTCATGGGCCGGGCCCTGGGCCGCCTGGTGCGGGAGAAGGGGCAGGAGTTGCTGATCCTCACGGCCACCTCCGGAGATACGGGCGGCGCCGTGGCCCACGCTTTCCTCGGCGTAAAGGACGTCCGCGTGCTGGTGCTCTACCCCATCGCCGAAGTTTCGGATCGCCAACGGAAACAGATGACGACCTTGGGCGGGAATGTGGCCACCCTGGCCCTGGACAGCAAGTTCGACGATTGCCAGGCCCTGGTGAAGCAGGCCTTCTCGGATCCCGATCTGGCAGCGCTGAATCTTTCTTCGGCCAATTCCATCAACATCGGCCGCCTGCTGCCCCAATCGGTGTACTACCTGTATGCCGCCTCGCGGCTCGCGGATATCGGCGGAGGCGAACCGGTGGTGTTCTCCGTGCCCTGCGGAAACTTCGGCGATCTCATGGGCGGTGTGCTCTGCTTCAAGAGCGGGCTGCCCGTCTCGCGCTTCGTGGTGGCCACCAATGCCAACGACGAGGTGCCGCGCTTCCTGGAAACGGGCAACTACCAGAAGATCGATCCCAGCCTTGGGTGCATCTCCAACGCCATGAATGTAGGACATCCCTCCAACCTTGCCCGCCTGGTGGCCCTTTACGATGGACGCATGGACGAGAAAGGCGTGCTGCACGTACAGCCCAGCATGGATGCCCTTCGCCGGGACTTTTATGCCGTGAGCATCAGCGACGAGGAAACGCGGCAGACGCTGTCCAAAGTTCAGAAAGAGCATGGCGTGATGCTGGAGCCCCACGGCGCCGTCAGTTGGGCGGGTCTGGAACGGTTCATGGCCGTGCATCCGGAATCGGCTCAACTCGCCGCCATCTCTCTGGAGACAGCCCATCCAGCCAAGTTCCCGGACGAGGTGCGGAAGCTCACGGGTCTGGAACCGGCGCTGCCTTCCAGCATGCAAGGGTTGGATGTCAAGCCTGAGCGCATCGTCGAATCCGCCTCCGATTACGCAACATTCAAGGCCCATCTGCTGAAGGAATACCGCTGACGAAAACAGTGATCATCTTGGGCGATGGCATGTCGGACCTCCCCGTGAAGGCCCTGAATGGTAAGACGCCGCTCATGGTGGCCCGCAAACCGGCCATGGATCGCATTGCCCGTGAAGGCGTTACAGGGCTCTTCGCCTCCATTCCCGAAGGCATGCCCAATGGTTCCGATGTGGCGATTCTCTCCGTGCTGGGCTACGACCCCCGGAAGTGCTTGCAAGGCCGTGGCGTGCTGGAAGCCGCCAGCATGGGCGTGGATCTGAATCCCTCCGATGTGGCCCTGCGCTGCAATCTGCTGACGCTCCATCCAGACGGCCGCATCAAGAATCACAGCGCCGGCCATATCAGCAGCGAAGAAGCCTCCATCCTCATCAGGGACCTGGATCGGGAACTGGGCGGTGGAAAAGGAGACCAGCCCGCCGTGTTCCATCCCGGCGTCAGTTACCGCCACCTGCTGGTACTGCCCGGCGGTTGGGCCTCCCCGGATCTGATCTGCGCGCCGCCCCACGACTATGTGGGTATTCACGAATCGGAGTTGCTCCCCCGCGCCAGGCATCCGGAAGCCGAAGCCACCGCCGTGCGTCTAGGCGAGTTGCACAAACGCGCCAAGGCATTCCTCGCGCAGCACCCGGTGAATCGCGCCCGCATTGCCGCCGGGAAGGATCCCGCCAATGCCATCTGGACGTGGTCTCCCGGGCGGCGTCCGCAAATGGAACCCCTCACCGCGCGCTTCGGCATCACCGGCGGCGTTATCTCCGCCGTGGATCTCGTCCATGGCATCGGCAAGTATGCGGGGCTGGATCGCATTCCCGTCGAAGGCGCCACGGGTCTTTACGACACCAACTATGAGGGCAAGGCACAGGCAGCGCTGAAGACCCTGGAGACCCACGACTTTGTCTTCGTTCATGTGGAGGCCACGGACGAAGCGAGCCATGCCTGCGATCTGGATCTGAAGATCAAGTGCATCGAGTACCTCGATGATCGCCTGGTGCGGCCCATTGCCGAAGGCATTCAGGCCAAAGGTTGGGACGCCACCATCGCCATCCTGTCCGATCATCCCACTCCTGTGGAAGTAGGTTATCACGCCAGCGATCCAGTACCCTTCGCCCTCTGGCGCACAGGCATCATAGCCGATGCCAGCACCGCTTTTGACGAAGATCAGGCCGCCAGAGGCTCCATGGGACTCCTGAAGAACGACGAGTTCATCCGGACGGTGTTTGGGCGTTTGCTCTGACCGCATCGGATAATTTCCTCTGATCGAATCTGACCGGATAAACCGGCAGCGTGGCCGCGCTTCCTTAATTCACCCACGATTCGCCGATAGCCCCAGAGCAGGTTCTCGCGGCGCTCGGCTGCATCGTTTAGGAGGTCGTGAAGGCCCACGGAAGCCTCTCCACGGCGCTTGCGGATGCGAAGGCGGACCTGGCGAAGGCCGAGGCGACCGTCGAGAGCTTGGTTACGGCTGCGAAGAAGGCGGTCTAGTGAGATTGGAGCGGGCCGAAGCTTGTGCTTCGGCCCGCTGTCCATTCACCGGGATAATTCGCATCGCAGATTGTTCAGCGGAACTTTTCAAAGACGCTGACGTCCGTGTCGCGCCAATTGCCGGTGTTGCCGATGACCCGCCACTTGCCGTTATGGAAAATGATTGCGTGCGTGTCGCACCGCAGGAGCGTTCCGGGGAAGCACATGTAAACGGGGTGAATGTAGCCTTCCTTCGGCTGTTCAGGCCAGGCAGGCGTGCTTAGGAACGTCATATCCTCGACGAAATATGTTTTGGCTGCGTCCGATACAGGCGGCAATTTCTTATCATAGTGAGACTCCGCTTGAAGTTCTTTGTCGTTCTTGACCAGCGCGCAACGCCATGTGAGCAGTGCGGCAACCGGCGTGCTCTGATCGCGGTAGACCGCGCCAGCCAGAATATCGGCCATCTCGCGCTGGTAGAATTCCGAAATCTGAACGTCGCGCGGATCTCGCAGCCCGCGATATTCCGGCGGAAGGGATTCTGCAATAACGCCGTCCTTGGCGGGCCATAGATAAGCGATCACGAAGTTATCGCCATTGGCCAAGTTCCTTTGCCGGAGCGTCACGGCCGTCCGGCCGTCGGCGTCGTTGACGCAGACCGGACTCGGCCACGAGGAAACAAAAACGGCCGTTTGGGGAAGGATGACGCGATAATAGTTGAGAGAATTGGCAGATCCATTGCCGGCGAGGCAGCGTCGCAGGTTCCCGTCCTTCTGCGTCAGGAATTCAGGGGTCTCGCTATTGGCAACCATGATGAGTTGCAATTTGCTCGTGGGGTCTAACTCGCCCACATGAGCATATAGCTTCCCTTCCTCCCCTTCTTCGGCGGTCAGCTTCTTCCCCGCCATGTCATAGACGTTCACAGAGGCTTTCATTCCGATTTGCCCGATCTCCAGGTTGCCGGTCTCCCTGGAATACCTCTTTGCGGCGATAAAATCGGCCGCGGGCACCTCGGCGTAGGCTGCGGCCTTCATTTGATTCTCGCCAAAACCGAAGGACTGGATAGTTGCATTGTCGCTCGATGGAATATGCGCCTTCCGCCTCTCCTCGTCCAGCCATTTCTTCATTTGCATAACGTCCGCGACCAGGGGTTCATCAATCCGGACTTCAGGCGCGTCGCCTTCTTTCAAAATTCCCTTCTGTCCTGGAACGAGCGTAACAGTTCCGTTTTCCGTCTGTGCCTTGACGGCGCCCTTTTCCACGGTCACCTCCGTAGTCTGGCCGAAGGTCAGAGCGGCAAGAAATGCGCCGATTGGCAACGCCGAGCAGAATGTCAGCCCTCTCATTGGGGTACTCTCCTTTCTGATCATTCGACTGAGACAGTGAACTCCGTCCCCAGCGCCTCCAATCGGCCCTGTGGAGTGCGAATAGCGAACGGTGGATGTCCTTCGCGCATGACGGCCCGCATGGTCCCATGGGTCAGTTCGAACTCCATGCCGCCGTCTTGGTGCGCAATAGACAGAACGCCGCCCGCGGTAAGTGTGACCAGCGAACCGTCGTTCATCGCTAAACTGACTTTCGAAGCGGAACCTGCCCAGAATTGATCCCCGACGCGCAACTGGGAACTGGCGCCTAGTTCTTCCCACGTTGATTCGCCTCGGTGTTTGACCAAGACTGTTCCCTGAATTGTGTTGACGCGAATCGGGACTGGAGGGGACAAGCGCGATTGAGGCTCAGCGATCTGAACGAGAAGGCACAAGGCCACGCCAACCAGGACACCGGCTGCGATTAAGCCGCAGGAAATCAAGCGCCGACTGCCGGAACGGCGTTTCACAAGTTCAAGCCGCTTCGCTGGAGAAGACGCACTTTGAATCAGCTCTCGAATCCGCGCGTCCAGCGCGGGCGATTCCGGCGCACGGAGATTCGCCAGCCTTTTTTCAAGTTCCTCAGGGTTCCAGTCGTTCATTGCGGCCTCCCTGCACTTCTTGAAGTGCAATTCTCACTTCGCTCAGCGCCTGCCTGTACCGATCATGAGCACTGCTCTTGGCAATTTCTTGCAATTGGCTGATTTCTTCGAAGCTGAGCCCGCCCCAGATTCTCAAGCTCAGAATCTCCCGGTTTTCCGGCGAGAGTTTCCTAACGGCGTCCAATAACATCGCGCGCTCTTCCTGAGCCACTGTTCGGGCTCCGGGATCGCTCGCTTTGGGGTCAATCAGGAAGCCCGAGTGCGGTTGCGCGCGCTTCCTCAACGTCTCGCTGCGAAGGACGTTCATAGCGCGATTTCGCACGCATACGGTCAGAAACCCTTCCAGATTGAAGCCATTTTGCAGTCGCCAGTGCTCGCGCACGATTGTGGCGAACGCGTCGTGCACCACGTCTTCAGCCGCAGCCCAATCCGCCGTCAAAGCCGCAGCAAGGATGAGCAACCGATCTCGTAGATCGGCATAGGCTGATTCAATCCGCGCGCGCTTCTCATGAGTGAGCGGCAGAGAATCCATTCCGAATCCTCATTCTGGTGCGGGCTGCGGTTCAATAGCGAAGCAAAGGCAGCCGCGTGCTCACATATAGTAACACTTGAAAGGGAGAAATGTTCGGTAGAGGAGCTACACAATTACAGAAGATTCCACGGTAGCTCCAAGTGGCGGGGAGGCGCAATGGCTCACCTTCTACGGTGAGGGAGCGGTCGAACCTTATCGAACTCGGATGAAGTGGGCAACGAGCAAAAACAATTTTGACGGCATGACAATACAGTGGTCAGCAGGCCATTTTCGCTTTTTGTAACTCTCCACGCCGCAGTAACTAACGACTGACAGCGTCCCGAATGGGGGCTGGAGGTCGTGGGTTCAAGGTCCGGGCAGAAGTCAAAGCTGCGACTTGAGGTCTTGGGAACCGCATGCCGGATTGGCGCTTTGCCTTGTAAACGGCGGCCTTTTCACGCTCTCGCCTGGGTCCGCGTGTCCGCTTGTTCTCCACTTTTCACGCAGAAATAGGGTGGCCGCTCGACGGCGGCGCGCTCGTCCGCCGGGAAGGTCTGAGCGTAGACACCCAGGAGCACGTCCACGGTCTTCCACCGCCCCAGGCGTTGCACGGTCTGAATCGGCACCCCGGCCCGGAGAAGGTGCGTTGCGAACGAGTAGCGGAGGATGTGGAGGTCAAATACGTGCGGGAATGCGCATCTAAAAGTGCGACCCTTGCTGCCACAGGAACGAATGGTGCGCCGGCACCGGGTTCCACCGACCGCGCCACTGACCAGAAACTGACCGTGCAGGCGGGAAAAGGTGGGACTTCGTGGAACGAATTGGGACAACCGGAGGTTGGCGGTTCTGATAGGCCGGACGACGACAATGCCCTAGAAACACCAAGCGACTCTTGCGTTTCCAAGGCTCCTGATGTTGGCACGCCCGGCAGGAGTCGAACCTGCGACCTGCGGTTTAGGAAACCGCCGCTCTATCCTACTGAGCTACGGGCGCTTATGACAGCTTGCGTGAGGTTGTAATGTTCGGTGAAAATCCCGCTGCGAAGTCCTTGGGTAGTATGACCGAACAAGGTGGCCTCGTCAAGTGGTTCCGAAGAAGGCTGATGTGACAGGAGCCCGGTGGATGGGAAGTAGTGGGATTCGTGAGGCCATTGAGAATGAGAGCGGGTCAGCCGGCGCGCGGGGCAATCATCCAGCCGACCGCCGCACGCCGAACTGGTCGTCAAAGACGCAATCTACTTAATGTGACACGTGAGACAAAGCGCGCTCTTCGAGTTCGAGATTATGAGAAACGGCGGTGCGGTCGTGTCGTCGTGCGGATTGTGGCACGTGCTGCATCCGATAGTGTTAGCTACATTCGCCGTGGCGCCGATCTCCAGGGTAATACCCGTACTTCCCCCTATCGTATAATTTGTTACTCCGCCGTAGCCGCTCGAGGCAGTGGCGGTGTGAAAGCTGGTGGTGGCCGTGCCGAGCGCGGGGTATACAATTCCGAGCGGATGGACGTACGTCAAATCCATGCCTATTTCATTGGGATACACGGTTTGGCCGGCGCCATTGACCACCTTCCTTGCCCACGACACGCTCTGGATGGGGTTGGTGGTGTCGTTTACAGTAACATTGACGTTCATGATGCTGAAGTCGCCGACCGCCGTCACACCGTCATGGCAACCCATGCAGAGCAGCGAGTTCCCGTACAGCGTGGTCGCCGCTCCGTTCCTGATGAAGCCTCCGCTCGCCGGACCGACGAAGGTTGCTGCCGTCCCGTTCCCGGAGGTCAGGGCGTGGTTCCACAGCGGGCCATAAGCCGCATTCGGCGCGTTGTGCGGCACATGGCAGGAGAGGCAGATCTCGCCGGTGCCGAGCCGGACTGAGAGGTCGTGAGGGCTGCCCGTGACATACTGCGCCCAGGCCGGCGCAGAAATCAGGATGGCGGCCAGAAGGGCCATCGCTACTGTCGTCTTCATCGCTTTCCTTTCGCCTAGCAAGGGCAACGAAGGATTTGCCGCACCTGGAGCTTCCGCGGTATATCGGGAAACTCTGTAAGCGATCATCGCGGGAAAGCGCGGAATGTTTAGCTCAAACCGGCGGGGAAAAACGCGGGCGCGGAACGATCGGCAACGCATCGGCGCCTGCAAAGGCGGGGCATCATGGGATTTGTGCGCTGTTGAGTGAACACACGGCGGCTATGCGACTACAAGCCAACCGCCGGGAGGCGCGACGCGACGACCGCGGAAAGTTGCGCCTTCTCCCGCGAAACGAATGCGCCGAAAGACTCCGCGCGTTCACCGCAGGACCGGACGTATTCGTCCGCTATCTGCCGAACCGTTTCCGGAACCTGTGTTGCGGGAACGCAGGGATGCAGTTCGGTCGCCAGATTCGCGGTCCGTCCGGCGCCGCCACCCGCAAGCAGACGATAACACTCCTGCCGGACGCCGTTCACGGTCCGAATCCGACCCACCAGGCCGATGTCGGCCACACCTGCATGAGAGCAATTGTTCGGGCAGCCTGAGATGGAGATGCCCAGCGCGCAGTTGGCAGGCAGAGCCGCGCGGATGCTCGCAGCGGTTCCGCGCGAATCGGCGATAGCCCTCGAACACCACGTCGTGCCGGGACAGGGGACAATGCACGGCTCGACAGTCAGTTGCCGGAGCGACGGCGTGAGCGCCGGCGGCACCTTTCCGTGCACTAGCAGGTCATGCTCGAGGCCGATCCGCAGGTCGGCGCCGACCCCTTCGACCGCGCCAGCCAGCTCGTGCGCCAGCGCCGGCGCAAGGTCTCCGAGCGGAGGACGCAGGCGGCATACGAGTTTCGCATGAGCGCTGACCGGCGCCCAGTCCGGTCCCGGCCCATCGTCGTTGCGCAACTCCGCCTTGAACAGGTCATTGAGCCTTTCCAGGAACGCGGCATCGCCCATGCGTTCGCGGACGTGCCGGAGCCTGGCGCGCGAGCGGTTGACCCGGTCTCCTTCAGCATGGAACAGCCGCAGCGCAGCGATGACGAAACGCTGCACGTTCGCGGCGCTCAATGTCCCGTCAAACAGGATGCCGGTTCCCGGCCGGGCTCCAAGCGATCCGGCGACAACGGCGCGGATCGTTCCGTCGGTCTGCGCGATGAGGCCGATGTCGTTGATCCACGGCCTGGCGCAGGCGTTGGGGCACCCCGAAATGCTGATCTTGAACTTTCTGGGAAGCTGGCGAATCCAGGGAAGCAGGCCGGCGCGCGCAGCGATCGCGGCGCCCAGGGCGGATACGTCGCGCGTCTCCGCGCATCGCCCGGTGCCGGGGCAGACGGTGAGATTCCGCAGCGTGTCGCCGCAGGCGCCGAGCACCGTAAGTCCCGTCGCTTCAATATCGCGCTGGACGGCGGGAATGTCATCGCGCCGCAGCTCGTGAAACTCAATGGCCTGCCGCGTAGTCAGATGAAGCTGAGAGCCTGGACCAAAGCGTTCGGCGATCGAGGCGAGCGCACGCAGTTGGTTCGCCTCGATCCGGCCGCCCGGCAGCTTCACGCGCTGCATGAACAGCCCTTCCTGCCGCTGCGGGTAGACACCGAGCAGGCGCGCCTGCGCAGGGTCCTCCGGCAACGCTTCGCACGGAAACTTGATGGCCGCAGCGATGCTCATGTAACTCTCAACTTACCGTTCGGCTTCGATGGTGGTGAACGTCTGGCTGCCATGCGTCGGCCGGCACACGAACATGCGCGGCTCGATGCCCTGAGGCTCGTAATATTTCCGTCTCAGAAGATCCTGCGCCTCGGCCGCGGATTCCCGTTGGACCAGGATCATCACGCACCCGCCGAGTCCGACGCCGGCGATCTGCGCGCCCAGCGTCCCGGGACATTCCCTGGCGATGTCCACCATCCGGTCCACCTCCGGCGTGCTGCACGCGTAGGAGCCGGGCTGCTGCCACAGCGCCGCGCCGCACTCCGCGAGCGGCCGCAGCGACGCGGCGTTCCGCGCCAGCCGGTCCAGCACCGCGTCTGTCGCCGCGCAGTCGAACGGCGCCTGCTTCGGGCTCCATTGCGCAACGCGTTCCCCGTCGTGAGAGAGATTCATCATTCCGCCGAGCGCCGCGGCCTCGTTCCCCTGCAGCAGCTCGCCGGCCCTCATCGCGCGCTCGCATTCGGCCAGGCCGTAGAGCGCCACGCCGCGCACCGGGAACTCATGCGCCCGCACGTCGAGCGCGCTCACAGACATGGCGACGGATGGATACTCTCGCGCCATCCGCTCAACCTCATCGGGCTGAACCTGAAGCGGTAGTTCCTTGACGAGCGCGTAGAGCGCCGGCAGCGTGATATCGAGCCGGCGCGCATTGATATCGCGAAGGTGCTCGATCCGCGGCGCAAACGCCGGGAATTTCTTCTTGATGATCTCCCGCGCCATGTGGAAACAGGCGATGCGTGAATTGAACCGCGCTCGCGCATTCTCCGCCCTCATCGAGGAAGCGCCCGAGTCGCAGACCATCAGCGCGCAGTCGGGCGGGAACGGATGATGCGCGGCGATCTCGAACGGGAAGAACGACACCGTGAGGACCTCGTTCGCGCGGCTGAACTTGATCGCCGCGTGGTCCACGTTGCTGCCGCGCTGCCCGGCGAACCATTCGCCTTCGCCGCAGAGGTCCACAAATTCCTGGACGCCGACGTTGAGCGCGTTGAGCTCGACCAGCGCGTCGGCCGTCGCCACGACGAGGGCGGAGGAGGAACTCAGTCCGCCGGCCGCCGGGATGTTGCCGCAGACGAATGCGTCCATGCCGCGCAGTTTGCGGTCGCGGAAGCGGTGCTGCAGCCGCAGGGCGGCGCCCTTGACGTAGTTCACCCAGTCGCCGGCGGCCTTCGAAACATAGCGCTGCATGAATTGCGTGTTGAGCGTGCGCCGCCAGTCCTCCCACACGATGTCGGTCGCCAGCTCGCTGAAGGTGAACGTGCGGTGCGGGTAGTCGCGCTCGGAGGCGTTCCACAGGTTGACCCGGTCGTCGTCGCGGAGCGCGGCGGCCAGCACGATATCGCGGTCAATCGCCATCATGTTGCACAGGCCGCCCTGGTGGTCAATGTGCCGGCCCATCAGGTTGATCAAGCCGGGCGACCGCACGAGGATGCAGGTCTTCGTCGAACCGATCCGCCGGCCGAGTCCCTCGACCGCCTGCGCGAGCAATCCCTTCTCGTTGCGCGCGGCGAAGCAGTTCGCCCAGGTTTCGACGCCGGGATACTTCTCGGCGCTGATGGAGCGCAACGCGTAGACTTTCCGGACCTCTTCGAGCTCCTGCACCGTGTTGAAGGCCATGCACTCCTCCGGGTTCTGCACCCGGAACAGGCCGACGGCGCCGCCCTTGGAAGCGAGAATCTTCACGATGTCCGTGAGGTACCACTCGCGCTGCACGTTGTCCGAGCGGAGTTGCTCGACGGCGCTGCGGATGGCCGCGAATCGGCCCGCGTAGACGCTGAGGTTCGCCCAGGTCGCCTCAAACGCTTCCTGCACCGGCACCAGGCCGCAAGGCAGGTCGAAGGCGTCGGGGATTTCCTCCGCGGCCGCCGCGACCGTCTCCCACGGGACTTTCTTCTCGGGCGAGCCGGCGGTCAGCCGCTTCAAGGCGGGAAAAACCGTGCCGAGCTTCTTCACGCTGACGTATTGCTCGGCGAGCGCGGCGAGTTCGCCCGCCGTTATCGTCGCGTTGGTCGCCGGGGACCTAAGCCGCGCGGCGAGCTGCCGGACCTTGATGTCCGGCACCTCGATGATCGCCTGTGCGTGCCCTTCGCGCAGGACGATCCGCCCCGCGCCGGGATAATCGCTGCTGCGGCCGGCGACCAGGCACAGGTCGTTGCCCGATGCGGCGAAACTCTCCATCAGTCCGCGGATCACTTCAGGCGCGATGACCTTGTCGCCGGCGGCGATGAGCACGTACTCCGGGCTGTCAATGCCCGCGAGCATCTCCACCGCGCAGCGCACCGCGTCGCCGGTCCCCTTGGGCTGCGTCTGATACGCGAAGAGGACGTGGTAGCCCTTGCCGCTGAGCGTGTCCATCACCTTCTCGCCGCCGCGCCCGACGACGACGGCGTGCTTGTGGATCCCCGCCTGCTCGTACGTCTGCAGGGCATACTCGATGACCGAGATCGTGCCGACCTGGCAGCATGCCTTCGGGCGCAGTTCCGGCGGCATGCGACTGCTCGCTCCGGCCGCCATCGCGATGGAATAAACCTCCGACGACATAGGACGCCTTATCTCAATCGTGATTGTGATCGAACAGGACCCAGGCGAGAACCATCATACCGCGAAGACGCCCGAACCGCCAACCGGCGAGTAGACTTCGGCGGCGACTTCAAGGCGGCGGGGCTCGTAATAGCTGCCGGCGACGTTCTTGAGCAGGTCGGCGACACAGTCCTTATGCACAATCGCATGCACCGCGCCGCCGAGGCCGGCTCCGACCACCCGGGCGGCCACCACGCCATGAGTCGCCAGAGAGGCATCCACCAGAATATCGAGTTCAGGAAGGCTCGCGTCATATCCGCCGGGCATCCTCCAGAGCGCCGCGCCCGCCGCGCGGGCCGGATCGCCGCTCTCCAGGTCCGCGGCGCGCGCCTCGATGAGCCGATCCGGCATGGATTTGTCCAGCGGCTCACGCCGGCCGGACGAGGCCACGCGCGTGACGCGGTCGCCGTCGTGCGAGACATTGACGATCTCGCCGAACTCGGCCGTGTTTCCGCTATGCAGAGCCCGGGCCGCCAGGCCGGACCGCAGGCATTCGGCCATCCCGAAGGCGCAGATTTGCCGGACCGGGTATCCGCGCGCCGGCGGCACGTGCGAGCCGAAAATATGCCGGATCCGCTCGTCGTGCTCGGGCAGCGCCGCGAGAATCTCCTCACGCGTCATCCGCCCCGGCAGGGCGAGCAGCAGACGGCAGATTCCGGCCTCAGTCAGCCCCAGAGATCCGCAATTCACGTCGCGCAACTGCCGCATTTTCGGAGCGAGTCCCGGATTTCGTTTCCTCAGCAGCAGCAGGCCGAATTCGTACGAGGCGATCCGGTTGTTGAACTCGTCTCGCGCGGTGGACGACTTGTTGGCCTCGATCAGGCTATTGCAGAGCACCACGCGCAGGTCCTCCGGGAACGGCGCGGAGTCCACGGTCAGCGGATTCGAGCCGAGGCTCGACACGCGGCCGAACTTGCCGAACTTGATCGCGGCGTGGTCGCCGCACCCGCCGCGCGTGCCGACGTACCATTCCGCCTGGCCGCAGATTTCCACCTGCTCCGGGTCGGAGATCGGCAGGCGGTTGATGTGGGTTAGCGCCTCCGCAGCGACGACGACGACCGAGGAGGACGAGCTGACTCCGGCGCCGCGCGGCAGAGTGCCCGCAATGAGCATGTCCGCCCCGCGCAACGGAGACGCCGGCGCTCCGCGAAGAGTCGGACGAATGTGTTCGAGGTAGAGCGCGGCGGACTTGATGTAATTGATCCAGTCGCCCGCGGTGCCGGCGGCCTTGCGCTCCGCAGCCCGCGCCTGCGTCCAGCGGTCCCAGTCTTCGATCTTCTCCGATCCCAGTTCCTGCCGAATGCAGAATTTTCGGCGCGGGAACAGGCGCTCGTGAGGAGTCGCGCAATCGAGGGTGTCATCCTGGCGCGGCCGGCAGAGGCACCAGGTCTCGCGCACGGCGATCGGGTTGACCACGCCGCCGCGGTGATCCACATGCATGCCGATCAGGTTGATCCGCCCGGCGGAGCGCACGAGCAGGATCGGGGCGTCGCCGGGAAAGAGGCGCGGGAAGAGGTCGAGCAGGTCGAGGACGAACGCAGCCTTCTCGCGCAGAAGCGGCCGGTCCGCGCCGTAGATCGCCGAGAGCGCAGCATACGCGCGGCTGGCCGGGTCACGCAAGAGGTTCACCCATTCCTGAACCGGACGCAGCCCCGCGAGCGCCTGCGAGTTCGCCATTCCGGGAGGCTCCGAAGTTCCGTGCGCAAAAGCGGTCAATCGCCTTTCAACGACGAGACTATACGTCGAAGCAGCCGCTGTCAAGTGGTGATTCGCGCATGCTCGTACTGCGGCGGGTTGGGAACGCTCTGAAGAATTGTTGCGAAAAGGCGGCGGGAAGTCACAGGCGCTGCCCTGTCTCCCTCGGCCCAGCGTTCCGGTCCGGCAAGCTGTTCGCCTGGCGAACCGCGGGCGGGAGAAAGGACTTGACCTTGCCTATCAGTTCATCGAGGTCCAGGGACTTGTCCAGAAACTCGGTGACCGGCAGCCGGGCGGCGTCGGAATCCGAGGCGCCGGACTTCATGGTGAGCTTCTGATTCAGCCCCGACAGCATCAGGATGGGAATTCGGCTCAGCTCACGGCGCCTGTACATTGCGCGCGCCAGCTCCAACCCGGCGAAATCGTCTTCAGGAAACATCACGTCCAGGATGACCAGGTCGGGCGCGCGACTTTGCATCTCTTCCAACGCGGCGCCGGTTTCGGACTTGATGACCATCTCGTGCCCCTCGTGGCGCAGGGCAAGGGCTATCGCCTCGGTGAATGCCTCGTCATCATCCACGATCATCAGATAGGCCACAGGCTTGCCCTCCTTCTTCCAAGCGTCTCTCGGCGCCCGCGCCCGAGGTTGACACTCGTACCACGCTGTGGTATAGTAGCAAATCGCAGCGTGGTCGTCAAGCTGTAAAGCGTTCAAAGGTGGGAAGATGAGCGCAAGACCAGTGGAAGGAAGAGACATGGGAGCAAAAATACTCGTCGTGGACGATGACAAGGATTTTCTTCTTGCGGTAAAGCTGATGCTCGAAGCCGAGTCGTACACTGTCGCCACCGCGGAGAACACGGGCGCAGCGACGAAACATCTGAAGAAGACCCACCCGGACCTGATCTTGCTGGACGTGCGGATGCCGGAGAAAGATGGGTTCACTTTCTGCGATGAACTGTCGGCGAGCCCGGAATACTCCAACATCCCAATCGTCCTCGTTACCGCAGTGGCCGAGAGCCCCGGGATGATGATGTACGCGTTCGAGAAAGATCACGCCCTCAGCGCGAAAGAGGTCCTTCCGAAGACCGCCGTCCAGCAGGACCTCGTTGCCGCGGTGAAGCGGTGCCTTCGAGTGAAGAAATAGCGCCAACAGGAGAGGTCTGGCAGATGAGCGCCCCGGCGAAAAGTGTACTTCTGATTGACGATGATCGGGAACTCGTGACCGCCCACAAACTCCTCCTGGAGGAAGCGGGATACCGAGTGAGCGCGGCGTACGATGGACAAAGCGGCCTGGAGCTGGCCCGCGCCGAGAAGCCCGACCTGGTCATCCTGGACATCATCATGGGGAGCCCGGAAGCGGGATTCGAGTTGTGCAGGGAATTGCGCGCCGACGCGTCGTTGAAGAACTCCCGCCTTCTCGTCTTGTCCGCCGTCGGCCGGCAGTTCCAGATGGCCTTCGAGCCGGACAGCCTGTGGCTCCCGGCCGACCGGTTCCTTGAGAAACCGGTTGACGCCGAAACGTTGATGGCCGAGGTCCGAGGAATGCTCGGCCAGCCTGACCCACGCCCCACGAAGACCGCTTTATCCCAGGAGCACTGATAGTGGAACGCCCGTTTCCCCCTTGCCAGGCCGCATGCCCGGTCCGCACCGACACGCGGGAATATGTGAACTTGATCGCTTGGGGCAGGTTCGAGGAAGCGCTCCAGGTGATCCGAAAGGTCAACCCGTTCCCTTCCGTCTGCGGCCGGATATGCCAGCACCCCTGCGAGGCAAAATGCCGCCGTGGAGCGCTGGACGCCGCCGTGGCGCTGAAGGAGTTGAAACGCTTCGTCACGGAGATCGAGACCGCGCCGGCCCCGGCTATGGAGTTGGTGCCCGTGACCCGTGGCAAGATCGCCATCGTCGGCGCAGGGCCGTCCGGCCTGACCGCCGCGCAGGACTTGCGGGAGATGGGGTATGGAGTCACCGTCCTCGAGCGACTGGCACACCCGGGCGGCATGCTGAATCTCATCCCGAAGTACAGGCTTCCCGAGCGCATTTTGAGGAAGGACGTGGAGGCGATCCTCGCGCGGGGGATAGAGCTCAAGTGCAATTGCGAGATCGGCCGCGACGTGCAACTTTCCGATCTCCAGGCTGACGGATACCAGGCGATCATCGTGTGCGCCGGCCTGTCGCGCAGCCGCGGCCTGGCCTTACCCGGCTTCGGCGCGGAGCGGTTTGTCGCTGCCATTCCCCTGATGATGGATGTGTGGGCCGGAAATCCCGTGCCGGTAGGCCGCAAAGCGCTGGTGATCGGCGGCGGCAACGTGGCCGTGGACGTGGCTCGAACCCTGCGCCGCCTCGGGGTGGAGCAGGTGACGATGGCCTGCATGGAGTCGCACGCCGAGATCCCCGCTTCCGAAGAGGAGATCGCCGCCGCCACGGAAGAGGGCATCGGCCTGATGCCGTCCTGGGCTCCGAAACGGGTGCTGAAGAAGGACGGCCATGTCGCGGGTCTCGAATTGATGCGCGTCACTCGGGTCTTCGACGACAAAAAGCGGTTCAGCCCTCAGTACGATCCCGCCCACGTGAAGGCGGTCGCCGCCGACATGGTGGTGCTGACAATCGGCCAGGCGGGCGACACAAGCTGGACTCTCGGTTCGCCGGTGAAGTTGGACCGACGCGGCCGGATTGTCGCCGACAGGGAATTGCACAGCACGAGCGAGCCGCGCGTGTTTCTCGCAGGCGAGGTCCTCAACGGGCCCGGCAGCGCCATCCAGGCGATTGCGGACGGCCGCCGGGCTGCCGCCATCGTGGACCAGTTCCTGCGGACTGGAATCATGAAGAGTCCGCCGCCGGAAGACCGCGCGATTGTCGGCGAGTTCCCGAAAGCGGCGCACGACAAGCTCCATCGCCTCGACCGCATGCCGATGCCCCAGGTTCCCGGCCCGGAGCGGCTCGCGGGGTTCCATGAGCACGAACTCGGTTACGATCAGGCCGCGGCGCTGACGGAAGCCGGCCGCTGCCTGAATTGCGGGTCCGGGCCGACGATTGACGAGGTCAAATGCGCTTCCTGCCTCGCCTGTTTCCGCCTCTGTCCGCTCGACGGCATCACGATACAGAAGAAGATGGTCGCGGCGCCGGAGACTTGCCAGGCATGCGGCCTGTGTGCGGCGGAGTGTCCCCAGGGCGCAATCACGGTGGGACACTGGACCCGCGAACAGTTCCGCGAGCAGATTGACCGCAACCTTGACGTCGCCAGGCCTGCGCGCCCACGCGCCGCAGTGGTGACGTGTGCGCACGCGGCGACGTCAAAGAGCGAGTCCGACGCCGCTGCCGTTCACCTCCGGGTGCCGTGCGTCACGCACCTCGCCGCTCGCGACCTTCTGCGCCTGATCGCGAACGGGATAGAGGAAATCCGAGTCGTGCTTTGCAGCCCGGCTGCCTGCAAGCACGCGAGCGGTCAGCAACGGGCCAAGCAAGTCCTGACCGCCGCCGTGCAGCGGGCGCGCGCGGTGCGCCCGAAAGTGACGATCGAATTCGTCGAGGCCGGGCAGGTCCTTTCCGAAAGTCCCTCCGTGCAAGGAGTTTCCCAATGATTGTCGTCCGCCGAAAGCCGATCGAGAGCATACTTGCATTCCTGGCGCCGTATCGGAAGGTGCTGCTCCTCGGGTGCGGCTCCTGCGCGGCGGTTTGCTTTGCCGGCGGCGAGAAAGAGACGGAAGAAATGGCCTGTCTGCTGCCGGTCATGGCCGCGGACAAGGGAATGGACCTTGAGGTCCGCGCGGCAACCTGCCAGCGGGTCTGCGATTGGGAATTCGTCGAGCCGGTGCTCGCCGGAGACGACAAGCCGGACGCGGTCGTGTCCTTCTCCTGCGGCGCGGGCACGAACCTCCTGGCGGACCACCTCGGCGCCATTCGCGTTTTCCCGGGCGTCGACACACTCTTTATCGGCGCCACGACGGAGCATGGGCAGTGGCAGGAGATGTGCAGCGGTTGCGGCGACTGCGTCCTCGACCGGACGTTCGGCATCTGCCCCATCGCGCGGTGCAGCAAGAGCATATTGAACGGCCCGTGCGGCGGCTCGAAGGACGGGAAATGCGAGATCAACCCCGAGACGGACTGCGGATGGATAAAGATTGTGGAGCGGGCGCAGGCGCTGGGGAAGCTGGACGACCTCGCCTCCACGTACATTGCGCCCAAGAACTGGGCCTCGTCGCATCATGGCGGGCCTCGTCGAGTGAAAAGGGAGGACTTGAAAATTGCCAAGCCTTGACATAGCCGCGAAACCTCTCATCTCCGGCAGCCGGCTCGAGCGGGTGCTCCGCAGCGGGCAGTTCGCCGTGACCGCGGAGATCGGCCCGCCGCCGGGCTGCGACCCGAGCGTGGTGGTGACCAAGGGCGATCTGCTCCGCAGTTATGCCGACGCGCTCAATATCACCGATAACCAGACCGCCGTGGTGCGCCTCTCGAGCATCGCCGCGGCCGTCCTGCTGATTCAGCGCGGGATCGAACCGGTAATGCAGATGACCTGCCGAGACCGCAACCGGATCGCCATCCAGAGCGATGTCCTGGGCGCGGCGAGCTTCGGCATCCGCAACTGCCTCTGCATCGCGGGCGACCACCAGTCCTTCGGCGCGGCCGGCAAGTTGAAGGGTCATCCGGGCGCGAAGAACGTCTATGACGTGGACTCGATCCAACTGGTGGCCATGCTGAAGAAGATGCGCGACGAGGGGCTGCTCGAGGGCGGAGACGCGATTGAGCACGGCGGGCCGCGGCTCTTCATCGGGGCGGCCTGGACGCCGGTGAAGGAAGTGGGCGATATCCGCGTTCTCCGTCTGGCAAAGAAAGTGGCAGCGGGCGCTGACTTTATCCAGACCCAGGGCGTATACGACATCGAGGAGTTCAAGGGCATCATGTCGCGCGCGCGGGACCGCGGCCTGCACACGCGGACCTGCATCCTCGCAGGCGTGATTGTGCCCAAGAGCGCTGGGATGCTTCGCTACATGCAGTCCTCGGTGGCGGGCGTGAAGGTCCCCGATGCGCTGATCCAGCGCATGGCCGGCGTCAAGAAGGACAAGGCCCGCGAGGAGGGCAAGAAAATTTCGGTCGAGTTGATTCAGCAACTCCGCGAAATCGAGGGCGTGAGCGGCGTGCATATCCAGGCGATCGAGTGGGAGGAAGCCGTGCCGGATATCGTGAAGGCGGCCGGCCTGTTTCCCAGGCCGGAGGTCGAGGCGGCCGTGCCTTCCCGCGAGCCCTGACGAGCCGAAGGTCCCCAGCCTTCGACGCACGCGCACGGCGCATCGGCCGCCCCGGTACCGGTTCTTTCGGGCCATAGAATTGAAACTCAATTGCTGGGAAGTCATGGCGTGCGGCCGCGGACCCGGGGCCGACTCCTCGAAGAAGGGAACCTGTCCCACCGCGCTCGATGCCGCGTCTGACGGGATCAACGGCGGCAAAAACGGGGGGCGCATCTGTTGGGGAATCGCGGGCACATTATGCCTGGACCATCATCAGCCGTCCGTGCCACGGAAGCGGTCGCTCTGCAGGCTATGCCCGTTCTTCCGGCGCGTCAAAGAGGAGGAAGGCGAGCAATTCCGGACGATCACGCTGGCTCCGCCGCCGGGAGGCAAGGCCGGCGAGCCGGGCGAAACCTCGTGGCTTCGCCGCCGGTTCGCGGACCTCGAGCACCTGCTGACGGTGTGCCAGGATATCACGCGTCACAGCGACGCCGGCGCGCTCCTTCGGACGATCGCCCGGCAGGCGTCCATCGGCTGCGACGCGGAACACGGTATCGTCTATTTGCTGGAGCAGGGTGACAAGCAGCTTACCGCCGCCGCAATGTTCGGGCAGGACCTGGTCGGCTTCGACGTGCCGATTGCCGACGACTCACCCGCCGGCTACGCCGCAAAGCACGATACCATGGTCAACATCTTCGACACTTCCGCAGAACTTTCCTATATCTTTCCGACACTTCACGTGCGCCAGGGTTTTCAGCAGCAGTACGGTTTCCCGGTGCGCAACGTGCTTGCCGTCCCGATCCACGGACGGCGCGAGACTTCGCCCGCCGGTGAGGAAGACCCGGCGTCTCCCAATGCCGTCGTCGCGGTGGTCGAGGTCCTCAATAGCCGGCGCGATCATTTCAGCGAGGACGACGAATGGTTTCTGGCGGAGGTCGGCATCATCGCCAGCCTCGCGCTTCAAAGCGCGCATCTGTCGGGCCAGGTTCAGGAGATGCGCCGCGTTGACCAGGCGAAGTCGCGATTTGTCGCCCTCCTGATGCATCAGATCGTCTCCCCGCTGGCCACGGCGCATACCTGTGTCTCGACGCTTGCCAAGCTGGGAGACCGCCTGTCGGCCGAGGACAGGGACTCTCTCATGCGCGGCGCGCTCGCCAAAGTTGTCGTCGTGCAGGAACTGTCGAAGAAACTGGCGGAACTCATGGCGATCCGCGACGGCCGCGCCCTGGCGGACTGCACGGCTGTGGATATCGTAGCCGTCATCCGCGAAGTGGCCGAGAATCACAGGAAGGCGGCGGAAGCGGAAAACCTGCGGCTGCGTGTCGAACTGCCGGCCGGCTCGCCCGGAATCCGCGCCGATCCCGCCGGCCTGCGCATCATCTTCGCGAACCTCATCGAGAACGCGGTCAAGTACTCAGGCGGCAACGGCGATGTGGTCATATCGGGCGGCGTGGAGAACGGGTCCTTTTTCGCCAGCGTCCGCGACCACGGTCCTGGCATCTCGGACAAGGATTCTTTGCGCCTTTTCAGCGAGTTCTTTCGAGGCCCGCAAGCGGTGCGGAAGGGCATTGCGGGTTCCGGGCTCGGATTGGCCTTCGTCAAGGCGCTCGTCACCCGTTACGGAGGCAGCGTCCACGTGGAAAGCCACGTCGGCCGGGGCTCCACGTTCACCGTCAGCTTTCCATGCATCTGAGTCGTCATCCCCGTCGTTCGTCGGTCGCCTGCCTGTGTGCCTGCATTGCTGCCTGCCGTACGCAGGCGAGAAAATCCTCCAGCTCTCGACGCTCAAAATAAGGCGTATTGAGGTCCTTTTCAAGGACGAGGCCCAGAATCCTTCGCCTTCGGCAAATCCTGATCTTCCGGCCTGACCACATAGTTTTAATTGATTCAATATCAGTCAAGTCCACGTACTGCCATCTGCTTTCCTCAAAGGTCGCTAAACGCGACTCGTCAACGTAAAGCATGGCTTTTGCCGCCTGCTCACTACGCCATAGCATATCTCCAAGATTGCCGAAGGGGATTAGCAGCAATAAGGACGAAAAAAGAAGGAAGATACATCCAACGGCATGCAGCACCGGCACTCCCTGATAGAATAATAGAGCACCTGACGCTGCGAATACCACAAAGATAATCAAGTTCCACTTTAGGTAGTGCTTGGCCCGTTTTCGGACGAACTGCGGAGTCGTTCGAAGTTCTCGACGTTCCATGCAATCAGGTCCATTTCGCTGCTTCTGACGACGCCCTGAGAGCCGGATCCGAATGCGTTTACGGGTTGTCGGCGGCCGGCACCTCGATGATGTCCGGCGCGGCCGTCGTGGCGCTCGACTCCGCGCCGTTCACGGCCCAGAGCGAGACATAGTAACGAGTTTTCGACGAGGGCAGGATCAATTCGCTGTCGGTCCAGGCGGTCGCGTCGGCGGGCGCCGACGCCCAGAGGATCCCGTCGCGATAGATGGCGTAGGCCGCGACGGCGACGTCCGAGGGCTTCGTCCAGTTGAGCACCACGGCCGACTTATCGGCCGTCAGGGCGGCTGTAACGTTCGCCGGCGCCGCAGGAGTGCGGCCTGAACCGGCGTCCGCCTTGACGATCATGGCGAAGGGCCGCGTCGTAGCGGCCTTGCCGTCGTCGGCCGTGACCTTCACGACATGCACGCCGGCGTCGTTGGCCGTCGGCATCCATTTGATGACCCGGGCTTCCGGGTCCCAGGTGGCGCCATCGGGCAGGCCGCTGACGGTGATCTTCAGCGGGTTGCAGTCCGGGGAGCACGCGACGACGTACTTCACACAGGGCTCGCCGGGCTTGACCACGTACTTGAACAGCGGCTTGACGACCGGCGGGTGGTTGCGTTCCGGCGCGTGCGGCGGCAGAGTCGCCGGGTCTTCGCACAGGATCAGGCCGTACGGCTCGTAGAAGATTTTCCGCGTGTCATTCTCAATGCGGTCATGCGTGGCCTTGTCAATGGCGCCGCTGATGCCGTAGTAGGCCTTCAGGTCGCTCAGGAAGCGGTTGACCAGTCCCATCGGGCCGGGCAGCGAGGCGAATTCGTAATGGTGGTTGAAGGTGCAGACCGCCGGTTCGACGCGCGGCGCATCGGGCGTGTAGATCTTCGTCTTCGGGTTCCACGTGACGGTCACCGCGCCGTTGGTCAGCAGGCGGCGCAGGTAGTTGGTCACACACCCGGCCTGCGTCGTGTCGCCCTTGATGCGGCGCATGCAATCGAGGACCGCAATGCGCTCGACAAACGGGTTTTCGTAGCCGTTCATCTCCTGCAGTTCCACGCGGCACTCGGCATTGGCCATATCGCCGTACAGGACGTCAACCAGTTTGGTGCCGTTGGGGCCGGTGACATAGCGGTCGCTGCCGCCGCCGGCGTTGCACGGCGCGCCGACCATATCGTTCGCGCCCGCCCACCAGCCGTCGTCGGTGATCAGGTAGTCCGAGCGGAACGAGTAGACGTTATTCGGATAGCCCGGCCGCGCGATCCACGGGTCGGTTGCCGCGGCGTACCACGTCGCGCCCTGGTCGGGGAACGGGTTCCAGTACTTGCCGTTGACGTCGTGGAGATCATTGATCGTCTGACGGTCACCGCCGCTGGCCCCGTAGCAGGGCGTCTTGTAGGTCGGCATGGCCATGGCGATGGCGGCCAGGCTCAGTTCGTAGCCCAGCGGCCAGTGCGAGTCGCCGCCGCCGTTGGTGGCCGAATAATTGTCTCGGAACTGGAGCAGGCTCTTAGCGACCTTGGCCAGGCCGTCGCGCACCAGAATCTCCTCGATCGGCGTCAGGCCGCCGGGGTCCTGTGTGCTGCGATAGAATCCCGCCGCGATGTCGTACGCGACGGCCGCGTCAACCCACAGCTCTTCCGTCTGGCCGAGTTCGCTGAGGTAGTCCTTCGCCGGCGTGATCTCGTCAATGTGGCACTCGAAGCCGATCGGCTCGAGCCGCGACATCCACAGCAGCCGCTGCTTGAGGAGCGGCGCGACCGGCGTCTCTGGGCCTTCGACGGCCACGACGAGGGCGTTGGACAGGGCATTGCCCACCAGGCCCGGCCAGAAGCGCCAGACGCCGCGCTGGTCCGTAAGCTTCCCCGGCAACCCCTGGACCCAACTGTCGCTGCGGAAGCAGTTCTCATAGGAAATCTTGAACGGCTGTACGTTCTTGAGCTTGTGGATCAGGGCCTGGCGCTCGGCCTCGTCGGCCCAGAGCAGGTAGCCGTGATGCTCCGCCGGGGCAGGATAATCCGGCTTGAACACGATCGCGCGGCTCAGCGCCGCGCCGGAATCGCCGCACTTGGCTTCGAGCACGTGCGAGGAATTCGACCCGGAGAAGAGCGCCTCCGTGAGCAACGGCGCGCCGGACCAGGTTTGCCACGCGCCGCCGTCCACGCGATACATCACCGCGGCGCTGTTGGTCAGGTTCACGAAACTGATCTGCACGCCGGAGGTCAGGTAGGTCGTGCGGTCCCAGATTTTCGGGATGTGGTAGGTCTTCAGCGGCGTTGTATAGTACTGCGCTGAGCCGCCGGCAGTGAGCTGCACGATCGGAGTCAGCGGGTTGACGCAGACCGGGACGCAATAGCCGTCGGAGCCTTCGGCCCGCCCGCCGTCAACGTGCAGGGCGGAGCACAGCGGCACGTCATTGTCCCAATAAGTCAGCACGTGCCACTCGTTGCCGAAGGCGTCGCGCTGCCCGTAGCAGAAGCGGGCCTTCGTCGCCTGCGGCGAATTGCCATAGGGCAGACCATTGTCCCCGATCTTGCCCAGCACAGGCGTGCGGGCCGCGTCGCTGTAGGTCAGCGTGTCGAAGTTGAACGGCGCCGCGTAAGCCACAGCGAAGGGCGGCAGGGAGCCGCCTGGGCCGCAGTAGGCGTGCGCCTGCTGGTCGCGGTCAATCTTGTAACGGATTTCGCCGCCGTTGGGAGCGTCCTTCGGCACCGTCGTGCCCAGGACATGCGGGAGCTTCGACGCGCTGTCAATCTCGAGAGTGTTATTGGCGTTGTGGGCCAGGGAGAAGTTGACCGACGATTTGACGTAGAGGATCTGGTCGGCAATCTCCTCATCATGGTAAGTCATCTCGACGGCCCAGTCAGCTCCATTGCTGCCGGACAGCGAGACCGAGATGCCCGACTTGTGGTTCGTCAACGGGAGCGGTGCCGCCGCTGAGACTGATGGAGCGAATGCTGCCATGAGAAGCATGCCGGCAACGAGACGGCCATGTCGCACGAAGTTTGGACCGATCATTTCGAACTCCTCCCTCTAAATCGCCCAGTGCTTATACCGCGATTTGCAATCGGTCGTCAAACCGCCGGGACTCCGGATGATTTGCCGGAATCCGGGCACGCGCCGTATAATGCGCGGAACGTGTAATCCGAATCTCAGTGAAGCGGGCGAGTCATGCGCGCCCGCTTGCTGTCTTTCTGCACATTTGCACCGGGACGTCCGAATGAGCCCTCCGTGGAAGAAGACATTCTACGCCTTGTGCATCGCGCAGTTCATCGCGATGCTCGGGTTCAGTTTCGTCATGCCGTTCCTGTCTTTCTATATCAAGCACCTGCCCGTGCCCATTCCGGAAGGCCCGGAGGCGGACAAATGGGCCGGGATTATCATGATGGCCGGCGGCCTGCCCATGGTCGTGTTCTCGCCGATCTGGGGCCTGCTCGCCGACCGGTACGGCAGGAAGCCCATGGTCCTCCGAGCCATGCTCGGCGGGGCGGTGGTCATCGCGCTGATGGGCTGCGCGCAGAACATCACGCACCTGCTGATCCTGCGGATCCTCCAGGGCATGCTGACCGGGACAGTGGGTGCAAGCATGGCCCTTGCGGCAAGCATCACCCCGAAGGAACGCGCCGGGACCGTCCTGGGCACGCTGATCGTCTCCTCGACCAGCGGCCAATACATCGGCCCGGTGCTGGGCGGATACTCGGCGAAGTTCTTCGGCTACGAACCGACGTTCTTCCTCGCCGGCGGGATTCTGGTTCTCGGCGGGCTCATCGTGCATTTTGCCGTCCGGGAGAAGTTCACGCGCTCCGTGGCGGCCAAGACCGACGTGAGAGGCTCGTTCCTGCCTTTGTTGAAGACGGGTGCGTTCATCGTGCCGGTGGTGACGCTGTGCCTGATCAACTTCTCCGCGACCGCGCCCGGGCCGATCTTCCCATATTTCGTGAAGCGCATCTCGGCCATGAGCGACGCGGAAGCAGGGGCCTTGACCGGCTTGATCCTCTCGATTGTGGGGCCGGTTGAGGCCAGTTCGGCCTGGATGTTCGGGTTCTTCGGAGACCGCTGGGGGCAGAAGAGAGTCCTGATGTTCTGTGTCGTCTGGGGCGGCATCATGGCCTCGCTGCAGGCTTACTCGCAAACAATTGGGCAACTCATTCTGATCCGCGTCCTGTTTGGATTCGGGATGGCGGGAATCTTCCCGACGGCCAGCGCTCTCATACGGAAGGTCGCGCCCGAGCAGAGTATGGGCAAGGCCTTCGGCATCGTCTCGTCGGTAACCAGCCTGGGCTGGTCGCTCGGCCCGCTGGTCGGCGCTTACTTCTCGGTGTTCATGAGAAGCTACCGCGCCACGTTCACCCTCTCCGGCGAGTTGCTCCTCTTCGTCTCGCTCTTTATCGCCTGGCGCGTGAGGCACCCCACGCCTGTCGTGGAGCGGCGTGAAGAGGGCGTGCGAACCCTGGAGCCTGCGCTGAGCCGCGATCCGCCCGAGCCTCCCGGCCCTTAGCAGCTTGTAGTGGCGCCGTCAGGCGCTGGTCCGTATGCCCTGACGGGCACACTACGAGCGGTCAAAGCATCATCTCGGGGTTATCCGGCCCGAAATGTTTGAGCATTACGATCGGGTCCGCCTTGGAGAGATTGGCGATCGTGACGCCGCTCCGCGCGGCATCTTCCGTGACGAAGAACTCGTCATAGGTCAACTGGCCATAGCGAATCATGCTGGGCGTCTCGATGTCCCACACTCCCATCTTGCCGTGCCCTTGCATCATGATAAGGCCGTAGGCGGCTGCGTCGCGGACCGTGACGGTCGCGCCGGGCAATACGGTCAATTCCCTGGCGCTGAACGCGGCGGACTTGTAGCAGATCCAATTCTCCATGTATCCCTCGGCCGCCGTCTGCTCCGGCGGGCGCGCCGGCTTGGGGCGCATAAAGCGATGCTCGCTGAAATCCGGGTCCACGTTCAGGTCCCAATCCAGCACGGAGATCAAATAGTCGAGATCGTCGAGCTTGTCCTGGGGCGTGTTCTTCCAAAGCAGTTCATTCGGGACGACCTGATCCCCGGTCAGGGACTGGTACATGGCGAAGACGTCAGACGCTTTTTGAGGCTCATAGGTGCAAAGGCTGCCGGGCGCGTGAAGGACTCCCGGCGGCACATCCCAGCCGGTCCCGACCTCGAGGCGATAGGCGCGGGAGATGTTCGTGATCTTGTTGTCGCCCCTGGCGAAATCCACGAGGCACTCTCGAAGCTGGTCCTTCGTCGTTCCCGGATTGAGTCCGAAGAAGGTGTAAGGGAAATCGCCTGTGTGGTTGTTCGCCTGCGGCGGGAAATAGTAGGCCTCGGGTTTGCCGAGCTGTCCGGTCAACCGCGCGTGCTCGTCGCGCTGGTGGATGTGGTGCGGCAGCGCGCCCTTGTTGTCGAAGAACTTCGCGTACATGGGCCAGCGGCGGTGCTTGCTCCAGATTCGTTGTCCGACAATGCGCTCCTTGAGTTCCTCGATGGCGTCCCGCAAGAGGATGCGCTCCGTGCGGGGACCGTCCTCGAGCACGATGAAACTGAGCCCTTCGTTCGGAGCGGTGAGCGGCCCGTTGTCAGCCGGGGTGGTGGAAGCGAACCAGCGTTCGTCAATCCCGCCGCGCCGGCTTCCGAGCGCATAGTAATCGTCGGGGTGAAGTTTGATGCGGCGACCCGGGACGCAGTACACTCGCGGCACCCAGTTGGGCGCCAGGCGCAGAATGCCTTTTCCTTGTTCCACGGCTCGTTCGGCCGATGACCTGACGGACATAGGGTTTGTCCTTTCCACTCTGCCAGCTGCCGTACCTGCGCCACCTGCATCATATTCTCACGACCAGGGTCACTCCCCGTCAAGCCACACGCAGCCGTTTGCGCCGGGAACCTCGGTTGCTTTTTCCATTCGCGGAAGCTAAATTCCGCCCAGCCTCGCGATTCATGGGCCATTAAGGGAGATCGCCTTGCCGAACTTCACAATCGATCTGGGCGGCGCCTGGAAACTCCAGCGCGTGGGCAGCGGACAGCGATTCCCGGCGACCGTGCCCGGCTGCGTGCACACGGACCTTCTCAAAGCGGGCGCAATCGAGGACCCGTTCTATCGCGACAATGAGCTGAAGGTGAAATGGGTCGGCGAGGCGGACTGGATTTACTCGCGCAACTTCTCGGTGGGCGACGAGGTCCTGGCGCGCGACCGGGTGTTGCTGCGATGCAAGGGGCTGGACACGTTCGCGGTCGTGACGGTCAACGGGCGCGAGGTGGGCGCGACGGACAACATGTACCGGCTCTGGGAATTCGACATCAAGCCGGCGCTGCGCCGCGGCGAAAACCGCATCAGCATCCGATTCAATTCCGTCCTGCCATACATTCGGCGCAGACAGAAAGGACGGAATCTGGCGGGCTGGGGCGGCCCGCGAGAAGTCGCCGGCCGCGCGTGGGTCCGCAAGGAACCCTGTAACTTCGGCTGGGACTGGGGTCCGGCGCTGGTGACGGCGGGCATCTGGCGCGCCATCAGCATCGAAGCATTCGACGTCGCGCGGATCGCCGACCTGCACATCACCCAGGAACATTCGCGCTCAGGCGCGGTGACTTTGCGCGTGCGCGCCGGGGTCGAGCGCGCGCGCCGTTCAGCGGCGGCGACGCATATCCGCGTCACGGTCCTGCTTCAGGATAAGGCGGTGGCACATGCCGTCGCGCCGGTCCGCGGCCGCGCCGCCGATGCTGAACTGACCATCCGCAGCCCGAAACTCTGGTGGCCGAACGGCATGGGCGATCAACCGCTGTACTGCGTCGTGGTGGACCTGCTCGATGCCGACGACCACCTCATTGATAACACCGTCCGCCGCATCGGCCTTCGGACGCTCGAACTCCAGCGGGAGAAGGACCGCTGGGGAGAATCGTTCCGGTTCGCCGTCAACGGAGTGCCCTTCTTCGCCAAGGGCGCCAACTGGATTCCCGCCGACGCCTTCGCCGTGCGCGTCGGCCTGGGCGACTATGAGTCGCTCCTCCGCAGCGCCGCCGGCGCCCACATGAACATGCTCCGCGTCTGGGGCGGCGGCGTCTACGAGAGCGAGGATTTCTACAACCTCTGCGACGAGTTAGGCCTCTGCATCTGGCAGGACTTCATGTTCGCCTGCTCGACCTATCCCGCCTTCGACCGCGCGTTCCTGAGCAGCGTCCGCGCCGAGGCCGAATACCAGGTCCGCCGCCTGCGCCATCATGCCTGCATCGCCTTCTGGTGCGGGAACAACGAATTGGAGCAGGGGCTCGTGGGCGATCGCTGGTCGGCCCAGCCGCCCCGCATGAGCTGGCGGGACTACGGGAAACTTTTCGACAAGCTTCTGCCCGAAGTGGTGCGCCGGAACGATCCCGAGCGCGCGTACTGGCCCTGCAGCCCGCATAATCCCTGCGGCGACCGGAGCAAATTCAACAACCCCGCCTGCGGCGACGCGCACCTCTGGGAAGTGTGGCACGGTCGGAAGCCGTTCGAGAGCTACCGCGCCAACCTCCACCGCTTCTGCAGCGAGTTCGGCTTCCAGTCCTTCCCCGAGCCGCGCACAGTCCGCCTCTTCACCGCGCCGGCCGATCGCAACGTCACCTCTTACGTCATGGAACATCACCAGCGCAGCGGCATCGGCAACAGCCTCATCTTCCAGTACATGCTGGAGTGGTTCCGCCTGCCCAGGGACTTCGATAATGCCCTCTGGCTCAGCCAGATTCTGCATGGAGTGGGGATGAAATACGCCGTCGAGCACTGGCGCCGCAGCATGCCGCGCACGATGGGCACGCTCTATTGGCAGCTCAACGACTGCTGGCCCGTCGCAAGCTGGTCATCCATTGACTATCTCAAGCGATGGAAGGCGCTGCATTACATGGCCAGGCGGTTTTACGCGCCGCTGCTCGTCTCCGGCGTGGAGGACCTGAAGACCGGCCGCGTCGAAGCGCATGCGACGAGCGATCTGCTGCAGGCGTGTGAAGGCGTTCTGTCGTGGAGAGTCAACACCGTGGCCGGCGAAAGACTGGAGACCGGCTCCTGCCCCGTGCGGCTGCCGGCCCGGACCAGCCGGCTCGTCCGGACGCTCGACCTCAAGCCGCATCTCGACGCGCGCGGACCGCGCAACCTGCTCCTATGGCTCGACCTGAGCGTCCGCGGCCGCTCCGTATCCGCCGACCTTGTCACCTTCGCCAGACCGAAGCATCTGGAACTTGCGGACCCGGGGATTAAAGTCGCCGTCTCGCGCGCCGAAGCCGGCGCCGTCCGCGTCGGTCTCACCGCCGCGCGCCCGGCGCTCTGGGTCTGGCTCGAACTCCCCGGCGCCGACGCGCGCTTCTCCGATAACTTCTTTCATCTTCAGCCGCGGCAACCCGTCGAGGTCCTCGTTGAGCCGTCGCGGGCGCTGTCTTTGGCGGCGTTCCGGCGGGAACTGCGCGTGCGGAGCTTGAAGGACACGTATCGTTGATTTGGAGGCGGCGCCCGGATTCGAACCGGGGTGGATGGTTTTGCAAGCCTTCGCTGTCTTCGGAATCGCCAGTAAATACAAGCCTTTCAGCGCATGCCACCGCGCTGTTGACCGCGAATGTGACTGAACTGACCCCCGATCTGGCCGAAAGCGTCCGCGCGTGGTCATCGCTTCCCGAGCCGAGGAAGGCCGCTATCTTGGCGATGGTGAAAGCGGTGCGGCCATGAGCGGGCACACCGAACACTGCGGGCGCTGTCTGAACTGCTGTAACGGCTTCCCGTGGCTTTACCTCGAACGGGCAAGGGCCGCCATCAGGGCCGGACATTCGTCAAAGAACGCCGATGTCGCGGTCCCCGGCTGTTGGGAAATGTTGGGATGCGTGAGACTAGTGCTTCCTTGCGGAAATTGGCGTCCTATTTCCGCAAGGAAGCATGACCGCAATAAGCCGCGTCGTTATGCCGAGCACATTAGCCGAGCCGACGGCTGCGCGGCTGGTGCATCAATAGAAAATGCGCGCCGAGCGCGCATTTTCTTAGGAGTTACACGTTCCGTTGGGCCGTGTTTAGTTGCGTAAATTAGTACGCCAATTTACGCAACTAAACACTAGCGTGACGGATCGGACGGCCCAACGGGCTCAACCGGGAATAGTTCATACAGGACGACTGCATTCGGCTTCAGCCGCGCTGGCCACGAGATCGTGTCGCCGACGCCGGGTCGAAGGGGCTCGTCGTCCGAGCGGAGTTGGCCCAGCTTGGCATAATCGGCCGCTCGCGATTTCCAGAATTCGGCGTCGGCGGGGTTGTTCAACTCGCGCGGAAGACTGAGCGTCCAGGTCGTGTGCCTGAAGGCCTCGGGCGGCATCTTCCGGGCGGCGACATCAGCTTGCCACGCCTTCCACCAGTTGCCGTGGTCTTCGTCCAATGGCCAGGAGCGGAGAGTCGCGTGATCGCCAGCGGGCCGAACGTGGGCGATTGAGACGGCCAGCTCCTCGCTGGACGCGGCGTCGGGATTCCGGTTGAAGTTGTAGAGCAGCACGTGGAGGGTCTTCGTCGCGGCATCGTAGCCCGCCAGGCCGCTGACATCGTCGGCGGCATCCGCGGGGCGGCCTGATCGCTGAGACTTCAGCAGGGCGCTGCCGTTCATGCGAAACGCCAGATTGCGAAGATTGGCCCCGACGATCGGCACGTCGCCGAACAGCTCATCGGTCGTCACGCCCCAGGTTGAGAAGTAATCCACGTCGTGGTCCACCATCAGGTGGAAAAGCTCGGCATCGCCGGCGGCTTGGATGGGGTGCTCGGCCTCGCGTGCGATCAGCACCTTTCGGTCCGGGCCGTCGAGCACGCGCCCCTCGTCAACGCCGTACTTCAAATTCGTGAGTCCGACCTGCATGGCCTTCTCTCGAACGCTCGCAATGGAAGCCAGGAACTGGTCAGGATCGAAGCCGGGCGTCCGCGTGTAGTACGAAATAGCCAGGTAGTCGAGGTGCGTTCCTTTGTGCCCTATCCGTCTGAGATTCTCGCCGTTCGCGCAATGCTCGATGAAATCGCGCGCGTCCCAGAATCTCCAGGAGCCCGCCTGGACGCTCATGCTGTGCGCGCCGATGGTCACGTTCTCGGCGCCCAGAGCGTCTTCGAGAGCCGCCGCGGTCGTGTCGTACAACCGGAAATAAGCCAGGCGGGTCGTCTCGGGCTTGCCGTCCTCAGCCTCAAACCAGCCTCGGTTCTCATACTCGACGCCCACGCCCCACGTCCACGTCCTCAGTTGCGCAATTCCGAAGTGCTGCTTGAGGGCCTCCGCCATCGCCTTGATGTAAGCGTAGTAAGCGTCATAGTCCGCAGGTGGGCGGACGTTGGTGCGAAACGCGCGGCTGATGTGCGGATCCGCGCTGAGCTTCAGCGGCACCCAGCCGGTTTTGATCATCGGCTTGAGGCCCATGGCGACGATATTCTCGCAAGCCCGGACCAGTCTGCTGAAGTCGTAATCGGTGAGGATTGTCCGGTCCAGGGGATTCTTGAACAGGTCACGCTGCTCATTGCCGCCGGTGGCTGCCATCAACTGGATGCGCCGCACAAAAGGAAAATTCGCGGCGAAATAGTCCTTGGGTTGTTCGGCCGCCTGCTCCGTCCAGATCCGATCGACTTCCCACATATTGATGTCGCTGAACTTGTCGGTGATGATCTTCCCGCGGGCCGCCAGGTCGAATGTCACACCCACCGGCTCGCCGCCCATCGCAAGCAGCGCGCTTCCAAGGGCCCCCAACAGGGCTACCGGCGCGATCATGCGGCTCCAAGGCAACATGGTCTATCTCCCTGGAAATATAAATGAGTACTTTCAGGCAAGTCGTCCGCCAACGCCGACAGCTCCCTGACCAGTTCATCATGGCTCGCGACGCAGGGCAGGTCGCCGGTGATCATGGCGACGGTGTCGGCCGCACACACTTCGCTCCGCTACGGGCAAGGAGGCCCAAGGTGATGCCCTCCAACCGCCGCGCCCACTACTTCCCCTGCGCCTGGGCACGGGCCCGGGCCAGGTGTTGTCGGGCCGTCGCCTCGTATTGATCCTGCGTCCAGATGCCCAGCCAGCGGACCATCGTGTCAATCGGCACGGCCGGGTTGTTCGACCAGAAAATGCCCCAATCCTCTTCCGGATAGAAGCGGAAGCCCACGTCGTTGCCGAACTTCCTCTTCAGGGCTTCGCCGTTGTCGAGCTTCGAGTCCCACGGCAGCAGCCGGTACTCCAGATCAATCTGCGTCACCAGGACGTCCTCTTGCGGCGAGACCTTCTCGCCCGTGGGCCGCAACTCCGCCGCCAGGCGGCCGGTCGGCTCGATGACCACGGCGTCGTTGCGCCAGGTGCTCGAAACGATGAAGATGCGGTTGTTGACCGCCCGCGCCGCCGCCACCGTCACGCTCGGCGACTGCGTCGGCCAGGCGACGATCTCGGCCCCCTGCATGGCCAGCTCGTGCCAGCCTTCCTCGTGCATGTAATCGAAACAGATTTGCAGGCCCAGCCGCCCGAAGTCGCAATCGAACACCGGGAAGCTCATCCCCGGCGTCACGCCGCCCTCAAACGTCTCGGCCGGCGGCTCGTCCGGCACTGGGTGAGCCTTGTCATAGCGGCCCAGCATCGCGCCCTGGCGGTCCAGCAGAACAGCCGAGTTGTAATACTTGCCGCCGGCGGTGATGATCGAAGGGATGACCAGGTAGGTGTGATGCTCGCGGGCCAGCTTCTGGAAATAGACGAAGCCGGGGCTGTCGAGTGTCAGGGCCTGCATGGCCAGCGGCTGCTTCATGTCGTTCAGCGAGAACTCCGACAGCACCACCAGGTCGAGCCCGCAGTTATACTTGGCGCGGGCCTGCTTTTCCATCTCCTCGACGCGGGCCTTCAGCTCTTCACAGCGCGCTTCCAGGCCCGGAAACTCGCCGTACATGTGATGGCAGACCGTGCCGATGACCACCTTGCGCGGCGGGGCATCAACCCTGGCGGGCCGCGGGTTGCTCTCCGCCGCCAACTGGAACGGCGGCCACGTGGCCGCTTTGTTGCCGCCGCCCGGTGTTTGTCCCCGCGCAGCACAGCCGGCCGGCAGCAGAGCACCGATTACCACGGCCGCCACCATGAAGCAGCCCATCCGCCCCACGCCCAACGTCACCATGTCCAATGCCACTGTCGGTTCTCCTTTGTTCAATGTGCCGGAACCAATTTCAGAGCCGAGTGCTGCGGTTGCGGTTTGTGTAACCGCCCGCTCTCGACTGCTCATATCCCGGCCCCGTTAATATCCCACGATATCTCGGGCCTTTTTCGCCCATTGGCACAGCCGTTGCGGCTCGTACGTTTCTGTGCGTTCGCACGTTATCTTTGGTCGTCGGCGGCATCACAGTTCGCCTCCGAGACCCAATCTTCTCCGACACCATTGCGAGGAGCTGCGTCTCCGTTGAGGCTATCTCCGCGGTTCGCTCTCCTTCATAACCAGTATCGCCTCGGCGATGCGCCGGCGCGCGGTGTCGTAAGTTCCCGTTTCCCAACCGTTGGGGAGCTTGTACCGGCCGTGCACTCGCTTGTGGCCGTCTGCGTCCGCGGAGGTGCTGTCCCACTTCGCAGTCCCGCGCAGGTCGGGGCTATAGACGAGACTTGAGAGAATTTCATCGAGCACCGTCTGGGCACGGTCCGCTGCGGCGATCTCGCCTGGGACGCGGCTGCTACGGCATTCCGCGATCGTCCGGCGCAGGAGCGCAATGTACTTCTGATCGTTAATCCCCGCACGGAAGCCCTCCCAGCCGATCGAAGGCCCGCCGGTGGATTTCTCGCCGGCCGGGTACCACATGACGAAGTTGCCGTTCGAGCCTTCGAAATCGTCGTACAAGTCGCTGGCATCGCCGCGGTACTCCCAGTTATAGACGCCGTCGCCGTCCGCGGCGGCAAGATGGAAGCCCGCGGCATAACGCTCGACCTCCGGCCGGAATCCTTCGACATCGCAGTTGTAGATCCAGATCAGGTGACCCTGCGCCTTGGCCTGGCGGATTACTTCGCGCGCGGCGAAGCCGCCGTTGTAGTTCCATACATCGGCAAACGGGCCGGCGATCTCATGGAAGTATTTGTCGCCGGGGCCGTCCTGTTCGGTGCGCTGGCCGGGGATCTCCTTCAGGAGCCTCAGGCAGCGTACGGCGCGGTCCATCGCCGCTTGGGCCGGATTCTCCCAGACGGGCTCGTCCACGGCCTGCTGGATGATCTCCGGCCAACCGCGTTGCCGGGCCGCGTCGCGGATCGCAACCTGCACGAGCTGGTAGTCCTTCGCAAATTCCGCGCTGCCCAGCGGGTGTTTGGCCGCCGCGTAGTTCTGCGCGGCGTCGTCCAGCAGGAGGATCGGTTCGGAGAAGCGCAGGTCGCGGTAAGCGTCCATGACCATTTCAAACACGGAGGTCCCGTCCATGCCCAGGCTCACCTTCCCGTCCTTGATGGCGATCTGGCCCGGATCGAGTCCGACGCAAAGGGCGACGGAGGTCATTCCGTGATCGCGCATATCCTGGAGGTCGCGGCGAAGGTACGCCTTCCGCTCCGCATTCGTTTTGAGCGCCTTCAAGTTCCACGGCCGGTAGCAAACGCCAAAGGCCAGGCCGGGCGGCTCCTCGAGCGTGAAAGGCAGGACGCGCAGGCGGAACGGCACGCGCGCCTCCGGACACCCTTGCGCCGAGAAGGCGGCCTCGCCCTGGTAGAGGCCGGGCTCGGCGTTGGCCGGCACGTTCACGGTGAGCCAGAAGCAGCGCGCGGTGTCATGTGCGAGATCCTCCGGCCTGACCGTTTCGAGGTAGGTGGGCGTCAGCATGAACTCGGTTGAAGGATAGGTCAGGCGTTTGTTGAGGTAACGGACGACCCGCACGTCCACCTGCTCGGCGCCGATCGTCCTGCCTTCAGGGCCGGTGAGGGGCGTGACCGTGACCATCGCCTGTTTCAGGTCTTGCAGGGCGCGGACGCAGAGCGCCGCTGGCTCGCGCTGGCCCTGCGCCGCAAAAATCTCCAGCCGTGGATTCAGCTCCTCCGGTTTCGGCACACTGACCGGCATCACATAGTCCATGTAGTGACGCTTGAAGAGGACGTAGCCGCGCTGCCGGTCCTCCGGCGAAAGCGGCGGCAGGGGCGCGTCCTCCACGAACTGGATCTCCTGGTAATGCTCGAGCAGGCAGCCCAGTCGGAAGTTGTCGAGGTCGAGCGTGCAGTCCTCGCGCGGCCTGGAGCGGTAAACATAGATTTGCGCGATCTTCCTGGTGTCCAGATCCGCCCGGAGCTCCTTGACCCGGATCTCCACGGGGGTGAAGCCCTTCGCCTTCAACTGCACCGTGATGTAATGCGTCTGCCGGTTCGCATCGTCCACACGGACTGCGAAATCCATCGGCGTATCTGCGGGGTTATAGACGTCGAAGGTGAGCGCGTCGTACTTCGAGAGGTCGTTGACCGGCAGAACGTACCTGAGTCCCGGCCACGTGTCCGTGGGCGAGCCGGGGAAGAACACCCTCAGCGCCCACTTGCCGTCTGTCGCGTGCTCCTGAACGCGCTGGGCCTTCACGCCGCCGGGGACGAATGCCTTCGCGTCGGCCTCGGTCTCAAAGGAGTTGAGGAGCCGCGGCCCGGGTTTCTGCTCCTGCGCCAGCGCCGGGAGGCATCCCAATGTCATGAACGCCGCAATGATGAGAGCGATGTGCCTCGAGTTGAAATGATACTCAGCCAGTACGCAAGCATAGCCTCGGGGGACTGCCCTGAAAGAACGCCTACACGGGGTCATTGAGGATAGCCATTATTGTCACCCGAAATTTCCCGGAGGGCCGCTGTCCACATGCCCGTCGGGCAGGTCGTCCACATGGCATTCAGCCATCAAAATGTCGTATTCTGACGCTCAGAATCCCGTTTGTCAATGGGAAGTCGCGCGGGGTATTACAAGGAGTTACCCGTCAACAGGTGCGCACGCCGATGTTTTGTAAGACGATCCGCCCACGCGCGCCCTTCTTGAGCATAATGGGAACGAGGATTCGGAGCGCTTTGTCGTAGTGCCTATTTGGCCAACGTCTTTCTCCCGTCGAACCTGGCCGCCCTGATGGTCACCGAGAAGAAAATAATGCGCAAGCGGACGGCTTCGGCCTGTTCTCGATCTTCCGTGGCCACCGACGTCAAGGACAGGTCGCGCGTCCTCGGAACTCTCAGGATCAAACACGCCCTCCGCTGTTCTTACTCCATTCGATGGGCAGAGACAACGTGTCTATTGTTTATGTTTTCGAAGGAAGCCGTGGTTCACGAACCGGTGCTCGGGGGCGCTCAGATTCGCGCCTGAGACGGCGGATGGAAGTTAAAGATCCGCTCCAGTTGCTCAGCACAGACGAGCAACTCCTCGTCGTTCATGAACTTCGCCACGCACTGCAGGCCGAGCGGCAGCCCGTTCGCCGCCCGGCCGGCGGGAAGGGTCACTGCGGGCACGCCGGCGTGTGTCCAGGGCAGGTTCATGCTCGGATCGCCGGTGTAGTCAAGCCCTTCGGGCGCCGGCCCCGTCGCCGCGGGACAGACCCACAGGTCAATTCTCTCCTCAGCCATCCGGCGTTCCAGTTTCCTCCGCAGCTCGATTCTCGCGGCGCGGGCGGCCGCCAATTCGTCGGCGCCGACGCTCTGACCCTCCCGAATCAGCGCGGCGGTCCGGGGGCGGTAGAGATCCTCGTACCGGGCAAACCAAACGGCGTGAGCCTGCGCCAGTTCAGCGGCGCACATGCGCCAATGGCGCCGATTGATCGCGCCGATGTCCTCGAGCATCCGCACGTGCCGGATTGGATAGCCGGCGGACCTGAGCGACTCGAGTTGCCTGTCGAACGCCTCCAACGCCGCGCTCGAGGCCTGTTGGAGGTAGGGGCCGTCGGGCACGCCGAACGTGGGGAGCGCTCGCCGCGAATCGCGCCGCGCTTCGTCGGGCGGCTCGCGTGATGCCCGCCAATCGCGGCACAGGATCGAAGCAGCCAGCGCCATGCCGGCCGCGTCCCGCGTGAAAAGGCCAACGTGGTCGGCTGAAGAGGCGAAGGTGATCGCCCCGGCCGTTGGGATGCGCCCGAAGCTCGGCTTGTACCCGATGATCCCGCAGAACGCCGCGGGGCGGATCGTCGAGCCGACCGTCTGCGTGCCGATCGCCAGCGGACAGAAACCTGCCGCTACGGCCGCGGCGGAGCCGCTGCTGGAGCCGCCGGGCGTATGGGCCGGATTGTGCGGGTTGCGAGTCGGCCCGGGTTCCGCGTAGGCGAACTCCGTCGTCACCGTCTTGCCCAGGACCAGTGCGCCTGCCGCTCGGAGCATAGCGACGCACGACGCCTCATCGCCGGGGAACAGGTCGCTCGGCAATTGGGTTCCGGCGCGCGTCGCGAAGCCCTGCGCGTGGAAGATGTCTTTCACCCCCAGCGGGACTCCGTAGAGCAAAGGGCGACCCTCCGGCTTCGGATGCCTGCGCTGCAGCTCGGCTGCCTCGCGCAGCAGGCGCGCCCGGCGATTCGGCTCCGGCGCCAGCGCTTGCACGGTCGGCTCGAACGCTTCGATACGGTCGCAGACTTCGCCGAGATATCGCATCAAGTCCAGCGTGCCGTTGCGCAGTGCGGCGGCGCTTGCCGCCAACGGCGCCTGGTTGATTAACATGAGGTTAAGCGATGCGGGTCGGTCGGGCCTTCTCAAGGTTTCTCCGGCAATACCATTGCGCGCCCTCGGACACGGAACAGGCAGTCGCGCCGGCCTGATCGCACAGGAGGACGGCCAGGTCGGCTTGCTAGGCGGCCGTGCTCTTCTCCTAAAACTCCCTGCCTCGATGAGATGAATCCAGTTGAGGCCGGCCGGGGCGCCATGAATGGGCAGGCCGGCGCGAGAGAGCGCGCGTGAGACCTTGACCTGAATTTCTCAGATGCTCGCCATTCACATGACGGTCACCTATCAAACGTCGGATTCTGACAATCAGAATCCCCCTTGTCAAGGGGAAGCCACGCGGCGAAAGAAGGCCTCCGCTTCAGCCGCCTGGACTGCGGTGACAAAGGCCTGACTGACTTCGTCGTGTTGTTCTGGGAAACGATACGCCCGCGTGTGCCCCTGTGGGCGTACCACATGTTAAGATCCGTATTTACTTGCATGAGAGTGAACGGTAATCGGGATGTCTGCGCGGCAACGGCAGCGTCCGGGCCGCTGAATATCAGGTTTTCTCAGGGCCCGATTGGCGGCTGTCAGAGGCGTGAGGTAAAATGCACCGGCGACATGGGGCGGCAACGGATAGCTACCGGGGCCGCACTCGCACGGCGTGGGCAACGGCAGAAAGGGAGGCTGATATGACGGTCTAAGAACGGGAGGAAAGCTGGAACGGGGATTGTCCGCCGCGAAGCGCCGCAGCCGCCGGCTGCCCTGGACATGGACCAAGATAACCTAATGAAAAGGAGGAACGAAGATGATATGGCAGCGAGTTCTGACCGCATCCGTAATCCTGCTGGCTGCGACGATAGCGGTCGGCGCTGACGAAGCTAAACCTGAGTCCTCTAATCCCTATGCGCAATGGAAGAATGGGCCGCCGAAGGATGCCTCATTCTTCCCCATCGCCGTCTGGCTGCAGGAGCCGAGAGATGCGCCAAGGTACAAGAAGGCGGGCATCAATCTTTACGTCGGCCTGGAGCCGACCGAACCTGATCTGGCTGAGCTCAAGAAATACGGAATGCCGGCCATCTGCGACCAGAATGTCGTGGGTCTGGCCCATAAGGATGATCCGATCATTGTCGGCTGGATGCACGGCGACGAACCCGACAACGCCCAGGATCTGCCGGGGGGCAATGGCTACGGGCCGCCCATTTTGCCGGCCAAGATTGTTGCGGAATACGAAGCGCTCCGCAAGGCGGATCCCTCCCGACCGGTGCTCCTCAATCTCGGTCAGGGCGTCGCCTGGGACGGCTACAATGGCCGCGGCGTGCGCACCAACCATCCCGAGGACTATGCCGAGTACATCAAGGGATGCGATATTGCCTCGTTCGATATCTACCCCGTAGTGCACAATAACCCGCAGGTCAAAGGCAAGCTGGATTTCGTCGCCCATGGCGTCGAGCGGCTGGTCAAGTGGACCGGCGGGCGCAAGATTGCCTGGAACTGCATCGAATGCACGCGGATCGAGTCGCGTACCAAGGCAACGCCGAAGCAGGTCAAAGCGGAAGTCTGGATGAGCCTGGTGCACGGAAGCCAGGGAATCGTCTATTTCTGCCATGAATTCAAGCCCGAGAACGACCATGCGCTCCTGGACGATCCTCAGATGCTCGCTGCCGTGACGGCGCTCAACCAGCAGGTCCATGAACTCGCCCCTGCGCTGAACAGCCCCACCGTCAAGGACGCGCTCAAGGTGGAATCCTCGAACAAGGACGTGCCGGTGGCGACCATGGTTAAGAAGCAGGGCGGTGCGACATACGTCTTTGCCGTCGCTATGAAGCCCGGCGCGGCGGAAGCCACTTTCACCCTCGACGCTCTCCCTGCCGGCGCGCAGGTCGAAGTCCTCGGCGAAGGCCGGAAGATCGAACCGGCGGAGGGCAAGTTTCAGGACCACTTTGGCGACTGGGATGTGCATCTCTATCGGATCAGGTAGATGGCTGTCTCCGCGCCATGCGGCTCTTGGGCGTCGGCTTGCGTCGCCGCCGATGGTTTTGTTTGTTGTCCGCAGGTATGTCCGTGCGGCTGCGATGCCGGACTGCGAGACATCTGACATTCAAAGCCGTGAAATGGGAAGAACGGCATCATGAAGAAGCGGAAGCCCGTCTCTTCAGCCAAGGCGCAGGTCATCATCTTTAAGTTCGACGATGTTATTGAATTGGGCGCGAACGGCGGCGGTCCAGTCTCACCGCGATGGCGGCGCGTGACCGATTACATCGAGAAGAACCACCTGAAGGCTTCTTCCGGCGTCATCTGTGATTCGCTGGAGGGCGATCAACCGGCCTATTTCAAGTGGATCAAGGAGCATCACAAGAATGGCGCCGTGGAGTTCTGGCTCCACGGTTACCGCACCCATGCTCGACATCCCGAGGACAAGACCGGGGAATTCGAACAGGGAACTTGGCAGGAACACAAGGCCCTGCTGGACCGCTGCGAGAGACTCGCCAGGGAGAAGCTTGGGTTCGAGTTCGCCGCGTTCGGTCCGCACTGGAGTTCAACCACCGAGGCGACCGACAGGGCCCTCGAGGCCGTGCCCCAAGTCAAGATTTGGCTCTGCGGCCCGAAGAAGCCGAAGTATTTCAGCCGGCTGAGCCTCCCGCGGGTGATGAGTTTGGAAGATCCAATCTTCGTGCCGGACTTCAAGAAATTTGAGAGAACGTACAAGAAACTGGCCGCCGGTCTCGACATGCTCGTCCTTCAGGGGCATCCAGACCTTTGGAAAGTCGAGACGAAGTGGGAAGGCTTCGAGAGAATCGTCGAGTTCCTCAAGTCGAAGGGCTGCGTCTTCATGACGCCGTCGGAATACCTGGCCTGGGTTCGCAAAAAGGGGAAATGACGTCGGAACCACTGACGTTCAATTCGCTCAGGGAAGTCTTTCGCATTGGCGCCGGACCATCGTCTTCGCACACCATGGCTCCGAAGCGCGCGGCGGCGACATTGCGGCAACGGACTTCCGGCGCATCGCGCTATCGCGTGACACTTAGCGCACAGCGCAGATAGTGGCGACTCGGCGGAGAACTACCTTCCAGCCCATGCGCTCTGCAACAATTACCGCTGGGACTACGCGGCGGAGGAGTTCCAGTATATCCTGGAGCTTGGCGGCTGGCTCAAGACCCGGATCGGGAAGGAAACGCCGATTGGCAAGCGGGCGGCTCCACGCTTTCTTTCTCACGAACGATCTCGTCTGCGGCGCCGTTAATGATATGAACCCGATTTTCCCAGCGGCAAGACAGCTTTCTGCTAAGACGCCTTTAGCACCTCCAGCATCTCGCGGTCGAGTTTGTGCCCGCGGAACTCCTCGTATTTCACGTCCGCCCGGTTGCTGTCCAGGACGCCGAACGAGCCTCGGAAATTCCACAGCGACCAGCCCCAGCCGGCTTCCTTCCACAGCGCGAGATTGTCGCGCATCCAGGCGAGCACGACGTTGTGCGGCGTACACTGGAACGCTCCCCATTCGCCGACGTGCACTCCCACTCCAGCGCGCTCAAGCGTCTTCCACGGCTCGACCCTTTCCCTGCGCAGCCGCTCCTTGTCCCAGACGTCCCTCGGGCCCAGTTTCAGCGGCCAGGTCGGCTCGGGCCATTTGTCCGAACCGCCGATCCACGAGGCCTTGTAGTGGCTGACCTGCATCGGATCGTATCCGCGCGTGCTCTGGGCGATCCCGAGTTCCGCCAGCCCGTTGACGGGATTGCGCCCCCAGAACAGCCCGTCGGCGATGATCAGCCGGCCGGGGTCCTCAGCGCGGATCGCCTCGACCAGCCGCTTGACGACGCGCACGTAGGTGGCCTCGGGGATGTTGCCCGGCTCGTTGACGAGGTCGAAGCTCACCCGCTCATTTGGAATGCCTTGGTATCGCTTGGCAAAATGCCCCCAGTGGAACGCGCATGCGTTCAACGCCTCGTCGCTGCTCCACAGATCGAACGGCTCCGGGGGGTTCGGATTGACGCAGTATCCGGGGGCGCGATGGAAGTTCATGTTAACGTGCACGCCGTACCGGCGGCCGAATTCCACGGCCTGATCAATTTGCTTGAGCACGTCCTCGCGTAGCTTGAGCCGGTCCCCTGCATCCGTCCAGCAGAGGTAAGACATGGGCAGGCGCACAAAGTCGAACCCCCATTCCCGGATCCACTCGAAGTCCTGCTCGCGGAACGGGGCGCTATCCTGCGCGACGAACTTCTCCAGCAGATTGAATCCCCGCCAGCGCGGGAGTTTCGACGCGTTCACTTTGCCCGCTCCTTTCGGCGCAGAGTCTGTCCTATCGTCTCGGGCCGCCTGCCCGGCAAAGGCGCCCGGCAGAACCATGCCCGCTGCCGCGATGGCCGCTCCCAGCTTCAGGAATTCCCGGCGCGAATATTCTCTCGCCAACCCGCGCACGCCCGCTGTCATCCGGATTTCTCCTCTGACCATCCTTTGGGCGGCCTGCTCGTGCGGCATTGTAAACCGGCCGGGATTTTCGTCAACACATCTGGGGAGACTGCGAAAATGGGGACCGAAACACTCACGGGGCGACGATCCGTCCAAGCTCTTGAGCCGGGATTTCTCATTTGGCTGTTCCCCGTGGGGCTGTCCCTTCCTGAAGCGACATTGTACGCTCGATACGGCTCCTGTCAAGGCCCTTGCCAGTGCTCTGGCAGCCTTGGAGAGCTCTCGATATAGGGGCCGTCTTCATCGTGACGTTTTCAACACAGATGTGAAATGACTCGGGGTAGATTCCTGCACGCGGCGTTGCAATTCGGTCCCGCTACAGCCGGGCTTAGCGACCTTGAATCCCGTTCAAGAGCAGCAGACCGCTGAAGAATTGCTTGATCGAGGTGACCTCAGGCGTCAGAATGTGGCGATGGCGTCTTACCCAGGAAGTTTCCTGACCAGAGCAAAGGAAATTCCGGCATGGTGCGCGTAGCATTGGTCGGAGCAGGCAGCCATAGCGCGACTCAGCATGCGCCCGCGTTGCGCATGTTGGCCGAGCGCCACCCGGGGCAGGTGGAGCTGACGGCGGTATGCGATCCGATCCTCGCCAAGGCGGCGCGCGTGGCCGAGCAGTACGGCTTCGCGAAGCATGTCCAGTCCCTGGATGCGTTAAGCGGCGCCGCGCTCGATGGCCTGGTCGTTGTGCTTCCAATCCCTGTCATGGTCCAGGCGACGCCGCAGTATCTCCGCTGGCGGCTGCCCATGCTGATTGAGAAGCCTCTGGGGCGGAACTTGTCGGAAGCTCGGGAGATTGTCGCGGCGGTGGAGGCGTCCGGCGTGCCGGTAATGGTGTCGCTGAACCGTCGGTTCGATCCAGCGCTGCGGATGGCGCTTGAGTGGATCGGGCGGGAGCGACTCTGCATCCGCCTTGTGGAAGGATGCATGCTGCGTTCCCATCGTGCGGAGCCGGATTTCGTCTGGGGAACCGGACTGCACCTGATCGACGCGTTGTGCCACGTGGCGGGGCCCCTGGAGTTGCAAGGGGCGCCGCAAGTTGTTACCCATGGCGAAAGCGCATGCGGTCGAACGGCGCTTCTCCACGGGAAAAGCGGTGTCTCCGTTCAACTCACCATCCTACCCTGCGCCGGCAAGGTCGAGGAGACGGTCCGGCTCATCGGAGACGAGTTCATCGCGGAAGTGAAGACCGGCGCGGTGCATCCGTGGTCGGTTGAGATTTGGCAAGACGGCAAGCTGGCGCTTGCGGATGCCTCACCATCGGACGAGCCGGAGTTCGTCAGCAGCGGCGCCTATGCAGAAATGGAAGCATTTGTTGCCGCCCTGCAAATGAAAACGCCCTTGACGCCCACTCCTCAGCAGGCGCTCGCCTCCAGCCTGATCGCCAGCCAACTGCAAGAGTGCGGTGCTCCGAATGGGTGAGGCAAAGACTGGCAGACCGCCGAGGAATTGCTTGATCGCTGCGATCTCGGTTGTCAGAATGCGACATTGGACGGCTGACCGTCATGTGAACGGGGGCCCTCTGGGAAATCCCGGCTTGGAGAAGAGACGAGAGCCATGAAGAAGCGACTCTTGGGGACTTTGATGACGTTTGCGGTGGCGAGTCTGGGCATGATGGCAGTTGCACGGGCCGAGGAGGACCGCCCAACGGTGAAGCAGCCGAAGGAGTTGACTTTTTACTGCGGCACTATACAACCCCTTGGGTTGAGTGTTGGCGTGAGCATGAAGCTGGTTCTTATTCCGGCTGGAGAGTTCATGATGGGCGGAGATGAACCGCCGGAGCAGGTCGCACGAAAGAGCGCCGGTGAGGAAGCAAAGGCAGAGTCGTTCCAGAATGAGCAACCGCAGCACCGGGTGAAGATCACCAAGCCGTTCTACATGGGCGTCTATGTGGTGACGCAGGCGCAATACGAAGCAGTGATGGAGGTGAATCCATCGAATTTCAAGGGAGAAAGGAATCCCGTGGAGCAGGTCTCCTGGGACGATGCGGTGGAATTCTGCAAGAAACTGTCGGCGAAGACGGGGCAGACGGTCCGGTTGCCGACGGAGGCGGAGTGGGAATATGCGTGTCGAGCGGGGACGAGGACACCATTCAATACCGGTGAAACGATCTCGACCGACCAGGCGAACTACGATGGGAGCACCGCCTACGGAAACGGGCGCAAGGGAGAATACCGAGGGAAGACTGTGGCGGTCGGGAGCTTTGCGGCGAACGGGTTTGGGCTTTATGACATGCACGGGAACGTGTGGGAATGGTGCCAGGATTGGTATGACGAAGGGTACTACAAGAAGAGTCCGACCGACGACCCACTGGGGCCGGAGAAAGGTGAGATACGCGTGTTGCGCGGCGGTTCCTGGCTCGACCTTCCGAGGCGCTGCCGCTCCGCCAATCGCTTCGGCTACGGTCCGTCGTTCCGGTACGACTACGTCTTCGGTTTCCGTGTTGTCTGCGCGCCGAGGCCGTGATCGCTTTGCCGCTTTTCGTTTACCTTCTCGTGGCCGTTCGTCGTGGCCGCAGAGTCGGGGGCACAGAAGTGAAACCCCCTGCTCGCAGTTTTTCCCGTTGGTCGCTGTCAGAGCCTCGTGATAGAGTCCTGCCATCGCCGGTGCAACATGGCGGCACGTGGAGGGGGACGTGATGAGCAAGAGGCGCATTGGCATTTTGGCGATCCTGCTCGCGGGCGCCAAATGTGGAGGCCCGACATGAGCGGCATTGGCACTTTTCCGTTCGGACAGCCGATTCTCCCGGTCGTGCAGCGAGACAAGACCGCCAAGCAGGTATTTGTCCTCGGCGTCTATGCAAGCGCGGTACATGCCCGTTGGGTCGGGCCGGATGGCAAGTTGCGTATCAACGCGCTGGCCGTTGCATCGGAACCTGAGATCTTCTGGGGCGGCGATAAGGTCGAAGAGATCTTGCGCCAAATGCCGCTGCCGGAAGGGGCTGGCCGGCTTGAGCCAGCGAGCAGCCAGTTCAACGGGCCGTCCGGCAGGGCTCTGGATGGCCTGTTCCTCGCCCCTCTCGGACTATGCCGGCATAAGGCGTGGCTTTGCGATCTCGTGCCTCATAGCTGCATGAACGAGAGACAGGCGCAGGCAATGGAGAGACTGGGTCTGCCGAAACCGCAGTGGCCAACTGTACCGAAGAAGCTGGCAGACGAGCAGCGGCGTTCGGAGATTGAAGTAGAACTTCATCAGTCGGCGGCGAGCGTTCTCATTACTCTCGGGGACCAGCCGCTGCGCTGGTTCACGAAGTACTTCGGTTCGGAGGATCGGCTTGGCGACTACGGAGAGACTGCGGCAGAGTACGGTCGTCTCCATGCAATTCGGGTGGGCGATCACGACCTGCGCCTGCTGCCCTTGGTGCATCCGCGCCAAGCCGATAAACTAGGAAATTACTCTCCGTTGTGGTGGGGCTTGCATGAGCGATGGAGAAGGGAAGTAGCGCCTCAACTATTGTGAGGTGATAAGCCGCATAGAGTCCTGTAGGCGGCAGCGCAATTCGGGCCCGGTAGGGCGTTGGACTGGTCCGCCGCCTGTTCATGCAGAGCCCCGCTTGCGTTGTCGATTGGCGATGGAGGGCTGTAAGTGGTACAAGTTCCCCAAACCGCGCTCCTGGCCATCGAGCACCACCTTCATGCAGTCATTCGCGGTTGGGCTGCCAAGCTCATCGATGAGCATCATCTCGCGTTACCGGAATTGACGCCGCTGCTTACGGCCAAAGAATCCAAAGCCTGGTTCCCGATCCCACGCATGTGCGGTGGATTTAGCTACTGGTTAGAGGGCGAAGGCGAACAGGCCATGCTGGTAACCACGAGTGGGTCCCGGGTGGTTGGTGGGTCAGGCCAACGGCATGAACTCACTGCACGCGGCAGCCGGCTTGTGGACAAGGCTTCGTGTAATGAGAGAATAGATTCCTGCAAACGGCGGCGCACGAGGGCGGCAGAATAAGCCCCAGGGTTCTGCGCGGAACAGGAAAAGCTGAGTGTCGAACAACATGGAATCTACACCCGCCGGGCGCTCGTTTCTCGGCATTCGCACGGGCCGACTTGCCGCCACAGCAGCCATTGCGGTTTCGGCGGCTTTCCTGCTATGCGGCTATGAGTTAGTTCGCAGCGTCTCCGTCTCCCTCTTCATCGCCGCCTACGGCGCGAGAAACCTGCCCATTGTCATGGCGTTGGGCACCCTTGCCACGCTGGCGTTCATTTACGCGTACGGCCGCCTTTTGTCCGTGACCGGCCCGCGCGCCGCTATCCTGACCACCTCGGCGTTCTCTGCGCTGGTGATCCTGGGCTGCTTCGCCGGCATCCGCGCCGGCGCGAGGCCCGCTACTGCGGTGCTCTATGCTTTCCGCGAGGCCTACATCGTACTCCTCGTCGAGCAGGTCTGGTCGTTCATCAACAGCACCGTCCGCACCGACGAGGGCAGCAAGCTCAACGGACCCGTCTGCGGCATTGCATCCCTCGGCTCGATTACAGGCGGACTGTTTGTGCAACACTATGCCACTCAGTTCGGCAGCGTCAACCTGCTCCTCCTGGCTGCCATCACGTTCGTGCCGACGGGCCTCTTTGCGGTTGTGGCCTATCGGGCCGGCGGAGAGCCGAAGCCGGCCATGGACGAGGCGCACGGGCAGCACGGGCATCTCGGCCTCCGCACTCTCATGCGTGAGCCGGTCCTGCGGAGGCTGGCGCTGCTGATCGCCCTCACCCAGGTTGTCTCCACCGTGGCGGAGTTGCAGTTGAGCCTCTACGCGGAGAAGGCGCTGCCGCTGGCGGACCTGCGCACGCAGTGGTTCGGTGGGTTCTACGCGCTGCTCAACATGGCATCGGCTGTCTGCCAATTCGTGATCGCGCCGCTCTCGCTCGCCTTCGTATCCCACCGGCTCATCTACCTGGCGATCCCGCTCGTGCATCTGGGGATGGTTGCGGCCGTGTTCGCAAATCCGGGGCTTTGGACCGCTGCGGCCTGTTATCTGGTGTTCAAGGTGCTCGACTACTCCGTCTTCCGCGCCGTCAAGGAATTACTGTACGTCCCGCTATCGTTCGACGCCCGTTACCGCGCCAAGGAAATCATTGACGCGTTCGTATATCGCGCGTCCAAAGGCGTGACGGCCAGCGGGCTGGCTGCCGTGGGCCGGTTTGTTGTGTTGCCGATGGTGACCTTCCCCACCGTAATTGCCGCCGCCTTGCTGGGCTGGCTGGGCGTGGTGACTCAACTCGCTCAGCCGCACGAAGGCCCACCCGTCGTCGCGGGGAATTCTCGACCTGGGCGCGGTGTCAAGGATGGTGCGCGGTCATGCTCAGCACCCAAAGAGCGGTGATCAATGGCAATGCCACCTTCTGCGGGTCGGCTAATGACAAAGGGGGATGACGTGAATACCGCTCAGGGCAGACGCGGCGCCTTGGTTGTGACGCTGCTCACCAATCTCACGAAGGCCCGGCAATACGATGGTTGCGCAACGGCATTTCCAGGAAAGGCGAGTTGACTACGGCCAAGAAAGCATCATCGGTGTCCATGACGATAGCTTGTGCTCTGACTCCTCGCGAGGCCCCGGCCGGCTTCATCGCGCCGCTCTTTTGGCAGTACGGCGAACCGCCCGAAGTCCTGCGCGAGGAGATGCAGAAGATGCGCTCGGCAGGCATCCGCCAGTGCATCGTCGAGTCGCGGCCCGACTATTCCGTGCCGCTGGAGGCGCGGCGTTTCCTGGACTACGCCGGTCCCGAATGGTGGGCAATCATGGACACTATTCTCGACGAGGCAGAGCGCCTGGGCATGAAGATATGGATCGGAGACGATGTCGTGTTTCCTAGCGGCTACGCCGCCGGACGCATTCGTGATCGCTACCCCACCTGCTGAAGGTCTTTCTGGCCGAACGGCCGATAGACGCCAGCGGCCCGCTGCCCGGCGCGTCATTCCGCGTCCAGAGCTGGCTCAAAGAGGACGAGCAGTTAGTCGGCGTTGTGGCGGCGCGGCGGAGCGATCTCGAGGGCGACGCCCTCGACCAACTCGACAGGTAGCTGCTGCAACGGCGGCTACCCTTTAAGAACAAAATGGCCAGTTGCGGCCCATTTTGCCATCTGTGGTTGCGTGTCTCATTTATCCTGTTCACGCCTGCGCGGGGAAGAGCTCGTTGATCGTCGCGAGCGTTTCCTTCACCAGTTCCGCGCCGCCTTCGGGACCGACCTCCGAGACGGCGGGGACAACGCTGTAGCCGCCCCCTTGCATGCATCGCGCGGAAGGCAGGTACATGCCCTCGCCGGTGAGCTGAATCAGCATCGTCTGCGCGGCGGGACTGCGCGCCTTGATCTGAAGGCCGTAGTCGAGGAACAGCTCGAACGGGTTGCCGGCGATCGCCATGTCACCCAGCCGCAAAACCTGCAACTCCATCTCGAAGGGTTTGACCTCCTGCGGGTGGTCGAAGCCGGCGACAACGACTTGCTGGCGCGTCGGCCACCAGGACTGCGATTCGCCCTTCCCGGTGATCCATTCGGCGCGCGTCTTCTCGGCCCAGTCGCGCTCGGCTCGGGTAATTTTGCGCCGGGTTAATTCCAGGCGCCGGACGCGAACGACCAACGGCCAGTCCTTGGCCTTCGCCGGCTGCGTGCAGGCCAGCGCGCGATCCACGGCGTCGGCCACACGCCGGGCGATCTCCTGACGCATGGAGAGCCCGCGGCGCTGGAGCATCTCCGTCTCCTGCGCCTGGTAGATGAGCCGGTGCGGCGATTGGTCTCCGGCGGGGCTGCAAAGGCCAACCACGGCCAGATGCCCGCCGAGCCGCTCGCGCAACTCCAGCCGGATGTCGTGCCAGAAATCGGCGGAGAATTCCTCGATTTCCTCGGTCTCCTGCGAAGGGCAGGGAAGCGCCAGGACGACGCCGGCGAGCGCGCCATCGGACTCATAAGCGAAAAGCATGTCGAGGCTGTGGTCCTCGTAACCGGCGAATCCGGCGAAGTCGTCCCGGTCCGTCTTTCCATACATCTGCGCATGGCCGTCGGCGTAGAGCGCGAGACGATTGTGCCCGACGACGGCATGGCCGAAGGCGCGGGCGAGGCGCCTTGGCTTGCGCTGCTCCCACGCCTCGACAACCGCCTGGGCGATGTGTTCGGCGATCCACGCCCGGCACTCGGCGGCCGTCATGACATCGCCGCCGGGAGGATCGTAGTATCCCTCCTCGAAGACGAAGGAGGTGTGCGTATGAGTGGCCGCGAGGATCATCCGATCGCGCGGCGCCGCCGGACACCGTGAAGGCAGGCGCTCGCGGACCGCGCGACAGAGGTTTTCCGAGGGATGGGCGAGATCGCAGGAGACTATCGCCGCGCTCTCTCTCGTCTGATCGTCCTCCAGCGCCACCGCGTTGACGGTGACCGGGTCAAGCGCCTTCCTGCCGATCCGCCGGTGCATCTGGCCCTGGAGCATCGCGGGCCTCGTCGGGGTCATATCGCGCGATGCGAAGCCGATGTTGAGCATGACAAAACTCCTATGAAACAGGCCCTTCATCAGCCATCCACCCGGCCGAAGGCGCTCTGCCTAACCCAGCCGCGCGGCCCCGAATGCGCGCGTACGGGCGGCAATGCGCTCAAGCCTCTCGAATTCCGCGCCGGGCGGCGTGGTGTCGGAGATGCCTAGAATGAGATGATCGCCCGAGCCGAGGTTCGAGAAGAAGTCGTCCAGGTAGGTCTCGAACGCGCGGTCCGACATCGAAGTCTTCAGCAGACTGATCGAGGGAATTCCGCCCATGATCGTGATCCGCCCGCCGAAGTGGTCGCGCACCTGCCGAAACGATAGCTTCGTCATCGGCGCGGGGCAGATGGAATCCGCCACGTCAATCGCGCTGTTGAGGTAGCAATCGAGCAGGCCGGTGTTCTCGCCGTCGGTGTGCGTCAGCAGGAACTTCCCCTTCGCGTGCAGCGTGGCGGCGAAGCGCTTCAGCCAGGGCTGGATGTGCGCGCGGAAGAAGGCCGGGTACGTCACGTTCGTGTCGTAGTTCGCGCCGAGGAAGAAAAGGTCCGCCGGGCATTTCGAGACGACCTCGAACATGCGCTCGAAGTACCGTCCGATGCTCTCCGCGCACTTCGCCAACTCGTCGGGATGGTCGTTCATCTCGTAGAAGAAAAGCTCCATCGGCATCAGCTCGCGCTGCAGGAGGTGCATCGGAGAGGCTGCCCCGTTCAGGACCGCGCACGCCATCCCGCGCTGGCCAACGCGCGCCGCGAATTCGTCGTAGCCCTGTGCGTTGGGCACGACGCGCGCGTGGTCGAAAAGGTGCGCGACGGCGGCGTAGTCCCGGCGGCCCTTGATCGCATGCTCTGAAATATGCGTGATGGTCGCGCCGGCCTGCCGCATGCTCTCGTCATACACCACCGTCGTCGAGACGGAGCCGGCGGGCGTGCGATACCGCACGTGCGTCCGGTCGCCTTCAGTCGTCACGGCGATGTCAACATCCTCGAACTTCGTTGCATAGGGCATCATCCAGAGATTGTAAACGCCCAGCGCGCGGTGCGCGTCATCGCCCGGGTCGCGCAGGTCCTTGAAGTTCGGCACGATCGCGTGCAAGCCCCAGCCGAGATCGTCGGTGATCTCGTACAGCGCCGCGTTGCGATACTTCGGCGGCAGCGTGCCGGCGCGCTGGCGGGCGTTGTACCAAAGGTCCAGCCGCGGCGCCCACGGAATCGCGTCAGTCGGCTCACCGCGCAGCGTCGCCAGCATGCGCTCCTTGTGCGTCACCGCAACACTCCAACTTGTTTCCCGACCGCAGCATCGTACCTGGGATTTCAGATGGCCGCCCTCCACGCGACGGCCAGGCGTCAGAGGTCGTAGTCTGACGACTGAGGTTACTCGCGTCAAGCAATTCTCCGGCGATCCGCCAGTCTTGAACAGAGTTCCAAGGCGCCGAGTGTGGCTCAAATACGGGCTGTGTTCTCAGTTACGCCCGGTGCCGGTCTGGCGGCAGCAGACCCGCCTTCGACACGAGCATCGTAGTCGAGGCAGTCAATGCAGAGGCCTTCTTTCGCCGCGCGATTTCCCTTTGACAATCGGGAGTCGCCAAGTCAGAATCCGGCATTTGATGGCTGGCCATCAGGTGGAGGGCGGCCATCCGAAATTCCGGGTAGCCCTGAAAGTCCTTGGAGTCTGAATGAGTAGCGATCACGACAAGGCGATGAACTTTGCCAGGCCGCAGTTTATCCCCGTGAGCATGGGCATGCTCCCGGCGGCGTGGATGAAGTACCGAGAGAAGCTGGATGAGATCGCACGGCGCCATCCGTTACTGTTCGGCACACGGCAGGGGCCGCGCGACTATGATGCCGTGGGCATGCCGCGATATGCCGCCGGGACTCACGTTGACGGCTGGGGATGTGTCTGGAGTAATGTCTATCACGGTCACGAGGCCATTGTCACCGGTCACCCGGTTCCCCGCCGCGAGGATGTGAACGGGCTCAGCGCGCCCACCGAGGACATCGGCCTGCCGCACGGGTTCATGTTCCTTCGGTTGACCGACCTGCGCGGCTATGAAGAGGCGATGCTCGACTTCGCCGAGGAACCGCCGGAGCTGCAGAAACTCATCGCCATCGTTTTGGAATACAACCTGCGGCAGGTGCAGATCGCCCTCGCAGAGAAAAAGCCCGGCGAGATGATATTCTTTGGCGACGACCTCGGCACCCAGCATGCCCTGCCCATCAGCCCGGCCACGTGGCGCAAGTATCTCAAACCCTGCTATGCGAAGATTTACGGTCTCTGCCGCGCCGCCGGACACCCCGTTTACATGCATAGCGACGGTCACATCTACGAGATCATCCCCGACCTCATCGAATGTGGCGTCAACGTCATCAACCCTCAGTTCCGTGCCAACGGCCTGGATAACCTGGCGCGTGTCTGCAAAGGCAAGGTCTGCGTTGATCTTGACCTTGACCGACAGCTTTTCCCCTTCTGCACTCCCGCCGACATTGATGCCCACATGCGCGAAGCCGTCGAAATCCTCGGCTCGCCCGAAGGTGGCCTATGGCTCAAGGCTGAAATTGACGACGGGGTGCCCCTGGAGATTATCGAGGCCATCGCTGTGGCGCTGGAGAAGTACCGCACCTATTTTGCCTGAGGCGGGCGCAACCATGAATATGGAGAACCTGTGAGTCAACCGATATGACCTCGCGCGAACGCATGATGATCGTCTTGAGCCAGGCGCCCGCTGGACGATCAGCTTCGGCCAGGGCTGAATAGGCCCGGGTCTCAGAAGCAGGAAACATGGCCGGCCATCCCACACCTGCGACAAACCGCTCCGGCTCCTCTTTCCCATCAGACGCGCGAGGGGCGCGCGCGCGACTTCTTCTTGACAAGCGGGATTTTGGTGGTCAGAATGCGACTTTCTATGGCTGGACGTCATGTGGGCGCATGGGCAAGTTCCGCGCAACATAAACGCCGAGCGTACAAACATGAACGTTGCACTCAAGACACTCCTGCCGGTCATGACGGTGACAGCGCTGCTCGTCGCCGGGAATCTGGTCTACGGGCAGGCTCCGGCTGCGCCGGCGCCCGCGGTTGTGCCGGGGCTGACGCTGGCCGACGACCTGAAGACTGTTGCGGCGCCACTCGTGCCCGGCTATGCGGCGAAGCACCCCCGGCTCCTGTTCGCCGCCGAGGATGTGGCAGCGCTCAAGAAGAAGGCTGAGGCGCAGCCGGAGCTCTGGGCGGGGGTCCTCGACAGCGCCAAGGGCGTCGCCGCGGCGCCGCCGGCACCGGATATGGTCACGAGCGGCAGAACCTACTGGCGTATCGAGCGCGTCGAGTCCGGCGCTCTGGCCTATCTCGTAACCGGGGAGAAACGCTATCTCGACGGCGCCGCCGCCTGGATGATCGCCCATGCGCGCGAGCCGCTCTGGGGCAACGACTACCGCCCGAACCTCGACCTGGAGGCCTCGTGGTACCTTTACCACATCGCCCTGGCCTACGACATGCTCTATAATGATCTCGACCCGGCTGACCGCATAATCATCCGTGACGGCCTGGCGCGGCACGCCAAGGCGATTTACGACAGCTTCGATCCGGCGACCCGCAAGAGATCCTTCCCCTTCGACCAGAATCACACCTACATTCCCGCGACGGCCCTGACGACCGCCGCGCTGGCTCTGCTCGGCGATGTGCCCGAAGCTCAGGCCTGGCTGAATCGGGCGTATGCCGTCATGCGCCGCTGCCGCTATGCCCTCGGCGAAGATGGCTACTATTACGAAGGTTGCGGTTACTGGAGCTATGCCCTGCAGTGGCACGTGCGTTACGCCGACCTGATCTCCCGGGCCACCGGCGAGAAAGCCTTCGACCTGCCGGTGCTGCGGGATAGCTGGAAGTTCGCCCTTTACCTCAGCCTGCCGGGCGCGCCGTACGAGTTCGATATCGGCGACGTCGGCAGGTGGACCGGCACGCAGCGTCCGGCCCTGTTACCCAACAGCTTCGCCATGCTCTGGGGCGAGGCAGCGGTCTTGAGGAGCGGCCCCGCCCGCGCCACCGGCGACCTGTACCAGGCGCGCAAGGCGGAGCACGGCTATCCGGCGGCGGCCTTCCTGTGGTTCGATGCGACTGTTCCGCCGACTCCGCTCGAAGAGATCAAACCGTACTTTCACTTCAGCGATCACGACGTGGTCGCCTGGCGTTCGGACTGGGGAGATGACGCCACCTGCTGCTTGTTCCGTTGCGGCCCGCCGGAGGGACACCTGGCCCTCGCCAAGCTGGCGCAGATGAAGGACTGGACTATGGACCCCGGCCACGTGCACGCCGATATCGGCAGTTTCTGGCTGTACGCAAAAAAGGCCTATCTCGCCACCGGCACCGGCTATACCAGCCTTAAGTGGACGCGCGACCAGAACACCCTGCTGGTTGACGGCCAGGGCCAGGCCACGGACGGCTCGTACTGGAACGCGCTTGGTTTTCCCTATGAGAAGCTCAACCAGGCCAGAATTGACCGCGTCCACCTCGCCGACGATTACGGCTTTGCCTCGGGCGAGTTCGGAGCGGTCTACGACCGCGTGGCTCACGATCTGAGCCTGCGGCGGAGCGTGCTTATGACCCAACGCTGGCTGCTGGTCGTAGACGAGATGGCGGCGCCGGCGGAGCACAAGTTGACTTGGATCTGTCACGCCGACGGCGAGTTCAAACCGGCAGGCGCAGCCCAAGTCGCCCGCGTGGCCAAGGCCGGGCTGGCAGTGCTCACCCTCGGCGGAGCGGCCACCGAACCGGCCATGGGGCCGAGCACGGTTGACGCCGGCGAAGGGGTGAATGAGAAACTGCCGGTAGTGCGCGGCTACCAGTTGACGTTGACGATGAAGCAGCCTGCAAAGGCGGCGCGGCTCGTAAACCTGCTGATCCCCCTGGGTGACCGCGAAGAGCCACCCGAGGTCAAGGCCGCTTCCTGCGACGGCGATACCATTAGCTTCGCACTTGCCTGGCCCACCGGCCAGGCTGAGACGGTGCAACTGGATCTCAAACCCTTCCAGCCCGCGGCCGGCGCCCCGGGCCCGGCGAAGATCACGGTCAAGTAGGAGGCTGACAAGAGCTTGGCCGGACGGTCGGGAGCATGGTGATCGTGCGCCGTACGCCACTCCACCGCGTCGGGCGACCTGAAGACGTTGCGGATGTCATTGTTTATCTGGCCTCTGAACAAGCCCGGTGGCTGACAGGGCAACTCCTGTACGTCGGTGGTGGTTACAGGATGTCTCAGTGATACTGGGCCTTAGAAGTAAGGGATCGGCAAAATCCAGACGAACCCTCACCGGTTAGTAAAGACAGGATACGGCGCTTCGATCAGGCTCGTCCCGGCCGGCTGCACCGGCTAGACGACTGATACCTCCAACCCTTCCGGATCGAAGATCACGTTCACGCTCGCGCGGCAATTCGCCGGGTCGCGGACGAAGTCCAGGTAGAACTTCAGCCGCTCGAAGCAGTTGACGCTGTTGTGGGCGAGAATAACGCTTCTCGGCGGCATGCGGGCGATGCAGGCTTCAAGGATGTCGAGATAAACTCCCTTGCCCCTGTCGCCGGTGCCATCCGCGTCGAGGTAGAGCAGGTTGATCCGGCCCTCGAAATCCCGCACGACATCCACCGCGTCGGCAGCGACGATTCGAGCGACTCCCGAGGGATCAATGCGCCGGATGTTCCGCTCGGCGCGCTCGGCCTCCTCGGGCTTGATCTCGATGCCGAGCAGGTTCTCCGCCGTGTAGCACGCGCCCGGTCCGACCGCCGCTCCCGCGTTCGAGATGAACGTGTTGCCGCAGTAGACGCCGGCGGCGATCATATTGGCCGGTCTGGTGATCGCGTTGATCGCCCATATCAGCCGGTGCATCCGTGGAGTGATCGCCGTCCAGGGGATTTCGAACAGGTCGCGCACGGCCGCCCGATGAGCGAGAAACTTGTCCTGGTCATATCCCGTGTGCGGGAGGATGCCCGCCTCCGCCAGCATTCGCAGCGCCCCGTCCACGACGGCAATCTCCTGCGAGATCGGCTCCAGCGACTCGTGCGGCCGCCGCACGTCCATGCGGTATGTTTTCCAGTCAGGGGTTTGGTATGTGCCTGGCAACACTGACGCCTCGAAAATTGGAGAACTCCGTATGGACATACAGCCGCAACAGGATGGTAACACCCTGCCTGCGTCACTGCAATCCGTCAGGGTTCAAGCTTTTGGGAAAAGGGTGCTCACCCCGATCCGGGTGGCGTGCCAGAACACGCTCACGATGGCGTTGAACCGGCGGAGCACGGTCCGGGTGACGCACACGGGGAACCCCACGGCCGTGCAGAAACTCGCGCGGCACTCCGAGCGCCACGGTCAACTGACTGCCCAACTGACTGATTCAGGTTCCAAAAGGGCATTTCGAGGCACGTAGTGGCACAGGTGGCGAGCGGTAAGGCAAAGTCGGCGGAGGACACAAAAGGCCCGGAATCACAGGCGCAGCCTGGTAATTCCGAGCCCGCAGATTTGGAGGCGGCGCCCGGATTCGAACCGGGGATGACGGTTTTGCAAACCGTACCCAATCCTG
>Ga0187852_1000211_pt1 | contig 64105 bp, 61 predicted proteins | sample June2016WEW_6_40_FD_134511 | JGI IMG/M metagenome (GOLD analysis project Ga0187852, IMG submission 134511) | Peatland microbial communities from SPRUCE experiment site at the Marcell Experimental Forest, Minnesota, USA - June2016WEW_6_40 | ecosystem: Environmental > Terrestrial > Soil > Wetlands... | reverse complement strand
GTGTACATCCACATACATGCTCTTGGTGGGCAGCGGAATGGCGGCCAGAGCGGCGCGCTGCCGGTCGATCTGAGTGGCGGCAGCCTGGGCCTTGTGCTCGGCGTTGACCGCGTTCTGTGCAACGCCGACCACCGCCTGCTCTTCCTTGTGGCAGGCGGTCGTAGACGAGAACAACAGGACCACAGGCAGCAGCAGGGCCAGGCCCAAAAATCCTCTCGCTTGTGAGCGCTGAATCACCTATCAAGAATAACAGGAATCCTCGATTCCCCTTGCGACACAGTTTCTCTGAAAGTGCTTTAGAGAGATTCTGAGCTACCGGATTTCGCCGGCTTCGCGTATCCTCCTCCCCATGCACCTCACGCTAGCCCATATCGGCGCCCGGCCCGGCTCCAAAGACGGATTCGACGCTCTCACTCAAAACTACCTCGACCGTTGCTCGGCGTTTGCACGCTGCCAATCCCAAGCATTCCGCACGGAGGAAGCAATGCTCGAGTGGTTGGCCCGGCAGCAGGGCCGCACGGCCGCTGTCGCCGTGCTGCTCGACAGCCGCGGCCGGCAAATGACCTCCGAGGCCTTCGCCGGTTGGCTGGGCGCGCGCCGCGACGAGGGAACCCAGCACATCGTCTTCGCCATCGGCCCGGCCAGCGGGTGGTCCGAGGCAGCTCTCGAGCGGGCCCAATTGCTGCTCTCGCTTGGACCCATGACAGTGGCTCATGCGCTGGCCCGGCTGGTGGTAGCCGAACAGCTCTACCGGGCATTTACAATTCTGACTGGCCACCCCTATCACGCAGGCCACTGACGGACTGGCCATCCAGGCAATGCTTTTTCCTCTTTCGCGCTCCATCAACCTGTTCCAGCACGACGCGGAAGCGGACCACTGCAACTGAGAACTGACGACTGAGAACTGAATGACCGACTCCCGGCGAGGACTGATCCTGATCAACACCGGCCCCGGCAAGGGCAAGACCACCGCTGCCATGGGCACGGCCCTGCGCGCCGTGGGCAACGGCATGAAGGTGCTCATGCTTCAGTTCATCAAGGGCTCATGGCACTACGGTGAGCTGGACGCTGCGAAGGCCTTCGGTCCGAACTTCATCCTCAAGCAGATGGGCCGCGGCTTTGTGAAGGTGGGCGGCGCAGAGACTGACCCCGAGGACATTCGCCTGGTGGAAGCCGCCTGGGCTGAAGCGCGCCAGGCCATTTACTCCGGTGAGTGGGATATGGTGATCCTGGACGAGATCAACTACGCCATCGGCTACGGAATGCTGGACCCCGCGGTGGTGGCCGAGGCTTTGCGTGGGCGCCCGGAGATGGTGCATGTGATCCTGACCGGCCGCAACGCGCACCCGCTGCTGCTGGAGTTGGCCGATACCGTTACCGAAATGCGCGAGGTAAAACATGCCTACCAGAAAGGCATCCTGGCCCAGCGCGGCATAGAATATTAAATACGACGACTACCTGGGGCACGAATCCTTCCCTGTCACTTTGAACGAATCGCTGAATCCGCCCCCGATTTCAGAAAGAGTTTGAATGTCCTGGTTCAAGCGTGAAAACGACGAGTACTCCGCCGCGCCGGACGCTTCCGGTCCCGGCAGCGCTGCGGAGGCGGCTGAAAAAACGGTTCGCACCGAGGGCCTGTGGATCAAATGCCCGGGCTGCCGCCAGCCCATTTTTAAGCCGGATCTCGAGGCCAACCAGAACGTCTGCCCCAAGTGCCAGCACCACTTCAAGATCGGCGCCCGCCAGCGCATCGGCCTGCTGCTGGAGCCCGGTTACGAACTGGTGGACACCGGCCTGCGCTCCACTGACCCGCTCAACTTCAACGACGTGAAACCCTACAAGACGCGGCTGCGCGCCGCACAGGAGGCGACCGGGCTCGACGACGCCATCCTCAACGCAGTCGGCCAGCTTGGACCCCACCCGGTCGTCCTCAGCGCCATGGAATACAGCTTCATCGGCGGCTCCATGGGGGCTGTGGTGGGCGAGACCATCGCTCGCGCCGTGGACCGCGCGCGGATGGACCGCAAGCCGCTTATCATCGTCGCGGCCTCCGGCGGCGCGCGCATGATGGAAGGCGTGGTCAGCCTGATGCAGATGGCCAAGATCTCCACCGCGCTGGCCCAGTTGGACGACGCCAGGGTGCCCTACATCTGCGTGCTCACCGATCCCACCACCGGCGGCGTCACCGCCAGCTTCGCCATGCTGGGCGACCTGAATATCGCCGAGCCCCACGCTCTCATCGGTTTCGCCGGACCCCGCGTCATCGAGCAGACCATCCGTCAAAAACTACCCGATGGCTTCCAGCGCTCCGAGTTTCTGCTGGAAAAGGGCTTCCTGGATGCAGTGGTTCCCCGGCGGGAATTAAAGGCGTATCTGATTCGCGCGCTGGATTTCCTGAAGGCCCCGGCGGTGGCCTGACAGCCATTCGCTGGTTTTGACCTCGGCGTTGACCAGCCTCTTTGATTGTGTAGCAAAAACACGACGGCCCGGCATTGCTGCCGGGCCGTTGCTGTCTCGCTGACTCGCCGCCTTTTCAGATCCGCATCGGCATTAGCACATAGCGATACTTGTACTCTGCGTCCGGGTCCTCGGGGCGCATCTGGCCGGCAGACTGGGAGTCCTTGAACTCCAGCCGCACCTCGCCCTCGTTGCTCAGGGCCTTCAGGAAGTCCAGGATGTAGCCGGAGTTGAAGCCCACCACGATGGGGTCGCCCGAATACGGCGTATCGATGGTGTCCTCGCTCTCGCCGGATTCCGTGGAGTTGGCGCTGATTTTAAGCTCGTTGCTCTCCAGGCGCAGACGGATGGCGCCCGAGCGTTCGTCGGCGAATTGAGCCACGCGCTGGATGGCCGCCGAAAGTTCGCTGGACCGGACCACGGCGAACTTGGTGTTGTCGCGCGGCATGACCGCCTCGAAGTTCGGGAACTGGCCGGAGAGCTTGCGCGTGCTCAGGATCCGATGGCCGACGCGGAAGAACAGCGTATGCTCGTCGTCGGCAAACTCCACTTTTTCGGCGTCGGAGGCCGAAAGCAGCTGTTGCAGCTCCTGGAGCGCCTTGCGTGGAATGAGCACGCGCTTCTCGCCACTGATGCCTTCCAGAATTTCATTCGGTTTCTCGACAAACGAGAGCCGGTGGCCGTCAGTAGCCACCATGGCCAGCGACTCCGCTTTGATCACCAGCAGCGCGCCGTTCAGCGTGTAGCGCGATTCCTCGTTCGAGATGGCAAAGATGGTGCGCGCGATGAGCGTCTTTAACGCCAACAGCGAAATGCTGGTGGCCGCCACGGCGGGGAACTCCGGCACCTGCGGATAGTTGGCCCGCGCCATGCCCACCATTTTCGTGTTCGAGCGCCCTGACCGGATTTGTACCCAGTGGTTCTCGAGCAGCTTGATGGAGATGTCGCCCTCAGGCAGCAGCTTGATGTAGTCGTACAGCTTGCGTGCAGGGATGGTGCAGGCGCCTGGCTTCTTTACCTTCACCTCGGCACTGGTCCTGATCGCCTGATCGAGGTCGGTAGCGGTAATGTTCAACCGGTCGCCCTCCGCCTCAATGAGAAAGTTGGACAGAATCGGAATGGTGGTCTTGCGCTCCACCACGCTTTGTGTCGCGGTAAGCTCCCTCACCAGGCTCTCGCGGCTTACGATAATTTCCATCGTTGCCTCCTGTGCGGCTGGCTTCTCTGCGTCTGTTTCCACATTCGGCATAGACCCACCCTCGCCCGAGAAACCACATTCCCGCACTGACCACACTCTACAATACCTTGCGGTCAGGTGGAAGTGGCTGTCTTTTCTTCTTCTTGATTGTATTCATCTTCACACCAAAATAGGCGTGGAAAACAGGGTCATTTCTCTGAATACCGGGAACCACTTCCGCTGAATCGCTCAGCCGATGTTCGCCTGCAGATGATGTACGGACAAGATGTAGTTTTTGAGCGGCTGTCCATTCGATGCGACGGGGAGTAGATAAAACAGAAGGAGATTAAAAGAAAAGACAGTAGTACCCGTAGTTCGGGCAGGAAAAGTGGAAATCGATCTGAAATGGCTAGGGGGCAGCGAGTTGACAGGCTGTCTGGTTTTCTAAATCAATGCTGTGGAATTCAGGAGTTCTGGAAATTCAGCATCGGAGCTGCATATGGAGTCCTTTGTTTTCCACGTCTCCCACAAGCAGACAAAATAGGCTTGTGTAAAGCAGGCGCGTTTTGTGGAGAGCAGGCGTCCATCCGCTCTAGATGAGGGGTTGCAGCGTACCGGGGTTCCACAAGTACTATCAAAAGGAGCTCCCAGAGGCCTCTCAATGACAATAGAGCGGCAAGAATTCCAGCATGACAGCTTAACGTTCTCCTACCTTGATTCAGGCGGAAATGGCCATGTTTTGGTGGCGCTGCACGCGCACCTGATGGAGGGCGCTACTTTTGTTCCTCTCACCACGGCTCTTGCGCCTGGGTGGCGTGTGATCGCACTGGATCAGCGAGGACATGGATTCTCCAGTCACGCGTCAACCTATACACGCGCTGACTACCTTGGCGATCTTGCGGCACTCTTTGCCCATCTTGGCTTCGAGCAAGCCATCCTTCTCGGCAACTCCCTCGGCGGTGTCAACGCCTATCAGTTCGCTGCACTCCATCCGGAACGCGTCTCTGCATTGATTATTGAGGATGTTGGTGCCGTGGTATCGGATGACATCAGCTTCATCCTTCCTTGGGAGGGGACGTTTGCGACTCGCGCAGATCTGGTCAATCAGATCGGCGCCCGTTTTGCGCCCTATTTCGAGGACTCATTTCGCCAGACAGAGAGCGGCTGGAAGCTCGCCTTCGAACCGCGAGAGATGGTTGCCTCGCAACGCCTGCTATGCGGCGATCATTGGCAGGACTGGCTCGCAACGGATTGCCCTGCGCTGTTGATCCGCGGACAAGAGAGCCGTGTCACGACGGCCGAGCAGGTTGAACAGATGGCCCGGCGCCGTCCGAACACCACCCTCGTGTCTCTCAACGGAGGGCATGTCCTCCACATGGAAACCCCAACCGAATTCACCGGCGCCGTCCGCGCGTTTCTACAGAATCTGTAAGGCCGCTGGCCTCTGCATGCAAGCGGGGATCACACGGATTCCCAACCGCGAGAATTGGCGGAAAGCCTTCCCATTCCAGCACTGAGCTGGTTCTGAATTCTGTTGCGACAGCAGAACTGAGAGTCTGCGGCTCGTAGACTTGGCGGAAGAGAAAAGTTTGAATCATGACCATCAATGTTGCGCGTCTCGAAGATCAGCTCCTGCAGATGTCTGCGGAAGGCGCACCAGGCCGGAAGTTTTGCGAGGCGATCTCCGAGTTGGCAAGAACCGGTCGCTTTGCGCAGTTGCGGGATGTGCTGCCTGACGTGGTGTACGACGAACTTTGGGCGCGCTACCAGCAGGACGCTGTAGCCTTTGTGGCTGAATGGCGGATGCTGGCTCATAAGATGCAGCAAGGCTTTATCCAGCACGCCCGCCAGCGGCTCACTTCCCTTACGCGCCTTCAGAAAGCCGGCAACGGCGTGTCCACGCCAGCGTGGCAGGATATTCAGTGTGCGCTAGATGGCCAGCAGAACGACCTGCTGCGCGCGGCCTTCGCCATGGAGTTGCTGGAGGTGGTGGAACCTGCCGTGTTGCGGGCAACTCACCTGCGCGACTGCGTAGTCGCGATGCCCAGCTCAGAGGAGGCCGATCGCTATCTTGACGAGGCCACTCGCTGCTACTTCTTCGGCCTCTTTACCGCCTGCGCCGTGATGTGCCGTTCGGTGCTCGAAGAGGCCATCAAGCAAAAACTGCCCCCTGCGCTTACCCGCCTGGTCAGCACCCGCTACCGCAACACCGCCACCCTGGGCAATCTGCTGCACGAGGTGAACAACAATCTGCAGCTCACAGGCATCGATGCGGACTTTCCCCACGTCGCCAACCAAGTGAACGACGCCGGCAAGAAGGCCGTGCACCAGGGTTTGCTCTCCGAGGATGAGGCGCGCGTTTGCCTGCAAAATGCGCGCCAGGCCCTGCAACTGCTGCTGCGGCAATAAGCCCGTCTGCGCCGGCCATCCCGCCCCAACGATTGCCATGCGCCTTCTATACTGAACTTTCCATGTCCTACGCCGCGGCCATCGATCAACTGAATGCCATGGCGCCCGAGCTCTACACGCGCTCCGGCCAACCGCGGCGCAAATTCTCGCTCGAGGAGATTCGCATCCTGTTGGCCGCCCTCGGCGATCCGCATCTCCGCTTCCCCTCCGTGCTGATTGCCGGAACCAACGGGAAGGGCTCGACGGCTGCCACGCTGGCCTCTATTCTGACCGCCTCCGGGTTGCGCGCCGGCCTCTACACCTCGCCGCATCTGGAGCGGGTGAATGAGCGCATCCGCTTAGGCCCCGTCGAGATCGCCGACGATGCCTTTGCTGCTCTCTACTTTCGCGTCCACGATGCCGCGCAGCAACTGGTGCTCGATGGCAAGCTTCCGCAAATGCCAAGCTTTTTCGAGGTTCTCACCGCGCAGGCGCTTTTGTACTTTGCTCAGGCGCGCGTCGACATTGCAGTGCTCGAAGTCGGCATGGGCGGACGGCTGGACGCGACCAACATCGTCGATCCGCTTCTATCGGTCATCACCGACATCTCGCTCGATCACACCGAGTGGCTGGGCACGACCATAGCCGCCATTACGCGGGAAAAGGCCGGCATTCTGCGCCCCCGCGGAACCATGATTACCCTGCCGCAGCACCCCGAAGCCAACCAGGTTCTCAGCGAAATTGCAGCAGAGCTGGAGGTGCGCGGAGTAAACGCGGCGTCTTATATGCCGCCCATCGGCGCCGGCACGGCTGGTCCTTACTTCGTCCAGGCTTTCGGCGCCGCCATCGAGGTAGATTCCCCGCTGATTGGCGCCCACCAGCATCGCAACGTGGCGTTGGCCATCGCCGCGGCTGTGGAGTTAGCCGGCAACCATGGCTTTCCGATCACACCGGCCGCCATCGCAGCCGGCATTCGCCAGACCCGCTGGCCGGCGCGCTTCGAACGCATCCAGAGAGACGGCGTCGAATGGATTCTCGATGTGGCGCATAATCCCGCCGGAGCCTGGGCCCTGCGGTCAGGGCTAGTGGGCTTATTGAGTGAAAAGCATCCACGATGCCTGATCTTCAGTTGCCTGCGCGACAAGCCGGTCGCGGAGATGGCGCAAATTCTTTTTCCGCTCTTCGAGCAGGTAATCATAGCGCCCATCCATACCGCCCGCGCCGCTGCCCTGGACGACCTTCTGGCCGCTGCCCTAGCTACGGGCACTCCGGCAGTCGCCTCCGAATCGGTCGGCCAGGCTCTGCAACTTGCCGAAGAGCGCGCGGAAGGCGGCCTGATCGTGGTTTCCGGATCGGCGTACCTGGTCGGCGAGGCGCGTACCCTGCTACTCGCCGAAAAGGGGGTACAAGCGTGAGTCGGCGGCCAAATCCGTTGCCCAGGCTCTACCGCTGGCGCACCAACCTGATCCACGTCCCAGTCATGGCTGTGGTCACGGTCGTTTGCGGTTCGATTTCCTTGCTCGTGTCCTTTGTGGACAAGCGCGGGCGTGCGCAGCACCGCATTGCGCGGATCTGGGGGCGGGCCCTGGTGTGGGGCACCGGCTGCTCGCTTACCGTGCGCGGAGCGGAGAATCTACGCAAACATCCGGTTGCCGTCTACGCCTCAAACCACACCTCCTACATGGATACGCCGGTAATCTTTGCCGCGCTGCCCTTCCAGTTTCGCATCCTCGCCAAGAAGGAATTGTGGCCTATCGCATTCATAGGATGGTACTTAAATCGCTCTGGCCAGATTCCTATCGATACGGCAAACCCCCGCGCCACGCTCTCCAGCCTGGGTGCCGGCGTCAAGGCTCTGCGCTCCGGCATGCCGATCTTCGTCTTCCCCGAGGGTGGCCGGACATCCACCGGCGAACTGCGGCCGTTCCTCTCCGGCGCTGCCTACCTGGCCATTCGCGCGCAGGTGCCGCTGGTGCCCATCGCGCTCAATGGAGTCTTCGATCTGCTGCCGATTCATGCCCACCACTTTTATCCGGGAGAACTGACGCTCACTGTCGGCGAGTCGATCGAGACGACAGGAATGACCCCGCGCCAGACCGACGCGCTGACCGCGCAACTCCGCGATGCCATCGAAAGCCTCAGGCAGCCTGAGAGCGCAGCCGCACAGAATTCAGTTGAGCAAGCTGCGGTTCGCACAGAAGTTTGATTCGAAGCGGCAAGAAAATCGCTGTCGCGTCGTTCGCATCTCTCATTACACTGGTGTTTTCATGACCGTCCACATTGCCATTCCCGAGCCTACCGGCAGCGACCCGGCCTATAACGAGCGGTCACTGCCGCCCTACCTCACTGCCCTGGAAGCCGCCGGAGCAACGCCGGTCATCGTGCCGCTGCACGAGCGCCAGGACCAAGTGGCCAGTGTTCTGGCGGGGGTGCAGGGAATACTGCTGCCGGGCAGCCGCTATGACGTTGACCCACAAAGATTTGGCGAAGATCCGATCCCTGAGTGCGGTGAGCCCGACCCCGCCCGCACCGCCGTCGATGAGCTCCTCTTGCAGGACGCCTTCAATCTTCACAAGCCCATCCTAGCCATCTGCCACGGCGCCCAGACCTTGAATGTCTGGCGCAATGGCTCTCTGGTTCAGGACCTGAAGACCTCAGTCAATCATCGGCCGGGCCGCGAGGTGGTCGAGGCGCACCCGGTTCGGATCAGGCAGGGGTCGAGGCTGGCCTCGCTTCTGCCACCGGGCGAGCCGGATGAACCTCCCGTCAACTCCAGCCACCATCAGGCTATCCGCCTCCCCGGCGACAATCTCCTGGTGAGTGCGATCTCTCCGGAAGATGGGGTCATTGAAGGCTTAGAGCTGGATTCGCCCGAGCATTTTGTCATCGCTGTTCAGTGGCATCCGGAGCGGACCTACACACATAGCGCCTTTTCCCGCGCCATCTTTGCTGCGTTTGTGCAGGCGGCTGAGGCATGGGAACCGCGGCGAATCGAAGATTCGGTTGTGTCGGCGTGAATTCCTGGGATGAAGGCAGAAGATGAGTGAAGGATCGATCCCGGCAGGTGAGCGCATGAACGCTCTTTTGGCCGAGGCTGGGCTGGATACGGTAGATTCTGCCCTTGGCGGCCAATTCGAAACCTATCTTTCGCTAATTCTTCGCTGGAATGCTCGCGTCAACCTGACTGCAATTCGAGACGAAGAGGGTATTCTGTCGCGGCATTTTGTGGAGTCGATTCTCTGCGCCCGCGCACTTCCCGCCGGAATCGCCACCCTGCTTGACTTTGGCTCGGGCGCCGGCTTCCCTGGGATTCCCATCGCCCTCTGCCGCCCCGAAATCGCCGTAACCCTGGCCGAGTCGCAGGGCAAGAAGGCGGCCTTTCTTCAGGAGGCAGTTCGCATCCTTGGGATCTCTGCCAAAGTCTACGCCCAGCGCGCAGAAACGCTCTCGGCGCAGTTCGATTGCGTGACCCTCCGCGCCGTCGACCGCATGCCGCAGGCGGTCAAGGCCGCATCCCTCCTGGTTGCGCCCCATGGCTGGATGGTGCTGATGACTACCCGTAGTGAGCTGGAGAGGCTAAAGGCCGCAGCCGGAGCAGAGTTCTCCTGGCCCGCGCCGGTTCAACTGCCTGGAAGCGCGGACCGACTGCTCGCACTCGGGGAGCGAAAGATCAGTTTGCCAGCTTGATGAGGGCCAGCTTCCGAATCGCAGCCAGGTCCTTCGCAGCCTTCACAATGAGCCGCACTCCCGTTCCCTCCGCATAGCGTGGCGCCTCATTGAGGAGCTTGAGCGTGCTCTTAGAGAGATTGGATTGCCGCGCCGCAGCAACCGCCTTGTCGCCAAAGATGAAGAGGACGCGGAAGCAGCCCGAGCAAGGAGAAAGATGGATGATATTTCTCTTTTTGACTTTGAGGCGGAGCGACCAGCCGTACTTGTGCGAGTAGGAGTTCCACTCCTGATCGACGACGTTCTGCCCAGCAAACCAGTCGATGAGTTCCTGCCAAACTACGACGGCTGGGCCCAGGGCAGAAGCGAGTTCTTCTGCACTAGGCTGGGCTGCTTTACCGATGAATGCGTTTGGGATCTCCATCTTGCTCCCTTCTTTTCCGGAATCAGTTTATAACGTCAGAGGCGGGAGAACCCGGCGCAGAATCTCTGCTTGCTCTGAAGGTTCGTAGAAGGGATGGTTGCGGTAGACACTGGCCCCGGCCTCCATGTAGGCGTCGAAGAGTTCAGGAGCGCGTTGAGCAGCAACCTCTCGAACTTTGCGGACGTGGGGTTGGGTGAACTCCAACTTGGCCGGGTCGACAAAGCCGGCCTGGATGAAGGCGCGAGTCTTGCGCTGGCATTTGCAGTCGTTTACAGGATTGACGAGGCTACAGTTGTCGCGTAGATATTCGTAGAGATCGCGGCGCGCACGGGAGAGAATCTGGCGGAAATTAGCAGGGGTGACCTCAGCGATCTCAGCGCCCACCTCGTCGCTGACCTGGAAGATTTCGCCGAGGATGAAAACAAGACGCTGACGGCCGTCGAGGCAAAGCAAGGTTCCGATCATGCAGTTGTTCCCGGTCTCTTCAACGAGGATTTCTATCGGAACAGGCACGGTGCGCGGGTCGGGAAGATCGAGATCGGGAACCTGGCGCAGGCCGGCGGAAGCTACAGTAAAGGAGCAGATGGCATCGGCAGCGGCCCACTTGGGCTTCTTTACGCTTAGCAGGTGATTAAAGGCGATGCGATAAAGCCAGGTGCGAAACTTCGCCTCACCCCGGAACCCCGGCAGAGCTTTGATGGTATTGAGCAGGATTTCCTGGGTGGCATCCTCGGCGTCGGCGCGGCGGTGGAGCATACGGAGCGAAAAATTAAAAATCCACGGCAGATGCCGGGTAAGCAAGAGCTCTAATCGTTCGCGATCTCCCGCTTTTGCGCGAGTTGCAAGTTCTTCGTCCGAGGTGCAGGGCGAGTTCTCAAGAAACGGGTTTTGCAGTGGTTCCGGCGAGATTTTCATGGAGTGTCTCCATAAAGATAAGACAATCTGGATTGGGCGGTGTGACAGTAGCTGAAGAATTTTATGCACGAGGGATGGGAGGAATTGTATTTAGAAATGGCGGGACAGGCGGGAGGTGGGTTTTGTTCCACGTGGAACATCTTGGGAAACCAGCCCAAAGCGGGAAATGTTCCACGTGGAACAAAACCCACCTGTCCCAAATCGGGCGTAAATCCAAATTGGAATACCCACCCGATAAAATCCAATTCCCGCAAAAAAATCACCGGAGTTTTCCACCACAAGCCCCTCCCGCCACTCCTCGTACAGCCCCTGTGCCCGCCGTGCGCAAGCCCTTCCCCCTCAACCGCTTCTCCACTCACCGCCGGCCAGCGCCGAAAACGCTTTCCACAGCCCGGCCTCGTTCTCCACAGCGCAACCACCTACCCTCAATCTGCCCTTCCCTTTAATCTTGATTGCCATGGGCAAGATTCTCGGCATTGTCAACCAAAAAGGCGGAGTTGGCAAAACCACCACAGCCATCAACCTTGCTGCCTGCCTGGCGATCGAAGGCCTCAAGACCCTCCTTGTCGACTGCGACCCTCAGGCCAACGCTACCTCTGGACTCGGCTTCCAGCGCGATGACGACCGCCATTCCATCTATGACGTCCTCATGGGCGATGCCCAGGCCGTGCAGGTCATTCTCTCCACCGAGATCGATTTGCTGTTTGTCCTGCCGGGCTCGAAGAACCTTACCGGCGCCAACATCGAGCTGGCCGCGGCGAGCGACCGTGCCCTCCGCCTGCGCCACGCGCTTCAGCCCATCCAGGACCGCTTCGACCTGGTGATCATCGACTGCCCGCCGGCACTCGACCTCCTCACCCTCAACGTCCTGGCGGCCGCCGACACCCTCATCGTTCCCATGCAGGCCGAATACTTCGCCTTGGAGGGCATCTCAGAGCTGATCTCCACTCTCGAGCGAGTTCGCGCGGCTTTCAACCCGGAGGTCATTATTGAGGGCGTTCTACTCACCATGTATGACGACCGCACCAACCTGGCCCAGCAAGTCACCGAAACCCTGCGCGAGTACTTCCGCGAACGGCTTTACGTCACCGTAATTCCACGCAACATCCGGCTGGCGGAGGCGCCCAGCCACGGCAGGCCCGTGGCTCTCTACGATCCCCGCTCCCGTGGAGCCGAGGCTTACTTTGAGCTGACAGGGGAGTTCCTCGCGCGCAATCATATTGAAAGCCCGCGCAGCAACGAGCGCAAAGGCGCAGCGTCCGTTCAGACGGTCGCCGCCCCGTCCACTGAGGTCCGATTCTGGCCATACTCCTGACAGTCGCCCCAATCGCGGCTGTCGCACTCATTGCCAAAACCCCCAGTTAACGCAGATTCAAGAAGGTCCGGCGGTTTTGCCGGGATAGAGGATTTTGAACCATGACCATCGCCGCCATCGACCCCAAACGCCGCGCCCTGGGCAAGGGTCTCGACTCTCTTATTCCGCGGGTGCAAGCTCCCGCTGCCTCCGCCGAGGCCGAAGCGGGCAAACCACGCGAAATTCCTCTCGACCAGATCGATCACAACCCCTTCCAGACCCGCTCGCGCGTCAACGAGGAGTTGTTGGCCGAACTGGCTGCCTCCATCACCGCCAATGGCGTGGTGCAGCCTGTGCTGGTGCGCCCAGAGGCCAACGGCCGCTTCCAGCTCATCGCTGGCGAGCGGCGTTGGCGGGCCTCGCAGCTGGCCGGCAAGGAGACCATCCCGGCTATCCTGCGCCAGGTCTCCGACGAGCAGGCGATGGAAATCACCATCGTCGAAAACCTGCAGCGCTCCGACCTGAACCCCATGGAGCAGGCCCGCGCCTTCGATCGGCTCTCCCGCGAGTTTCACATGACCCAGGAGCAGATGGCTGTGCGCACCGGCAAGGACCGCGTCTCGGTAGCCAACTTCCTGCGTCTGCTCCGCTTGCCGGCCTCAGTGCAAGCCCACGTCGAGTCGGGCGAACTCAGCTTCGGCCACGCCCGCACACTCCTGGCCTTCGAGCACGCCGAGGAGATCGAAAAAGCAGCGCAGCGGATCGTTCATCTTTCGCTTTCTGTTCGCCAAACGGAAAGCTACGTCCAGGGCCTCCTGCACCCCGAGCGCGCCGCCAAAAAGGAGCCCAAACCCGAGACCCCCGTCGACCCCAACGTCCGCGATGTCCAGGAGCGCTTGCAGCGCGCCCTCGGCCTCAAGGTCCACATCGAAGACCACAACGGCCGCGGCAAAGTCATCATCGAATACGCTCGTCTGGAAGACTTCGACACCCTGCTGGAGCAGTTGGCGGGAGACTAAATCTTGTTGCATAAACATTTTCCGTCATCATAAACCATTGATTCTAAAAGGACAGAACAGACTGATAGGTATTTATGCAACAAGTTCTAAAGTGTGTGACGAGCAGGCTGTTTTTTTAAGCTGACTCGCTACCTGTCATCTCGTTTTGTGCCGTCACGGCAAGAGCGAATCTCGCACCCGTTGCACGCCGGCTGTAATACTCGCCCTCTCCGCTTCCTCCACGGCCGCGCCGCCGATGCCGCCGAGGGTTAGCAGGGCAAATGCGGTGCGAGTGTGGACGAGTCCGGTATTCTTGTCGTCATGCGCTTGCCGGCGGGGGATCAGGAACTGGTGCAGATTGTGGACGCGGCGCTGGCCGAGGCGGCGCGGCGGGCGGGGGAGTGGCTCGTCTGCCGGCTGGGGTGTACGCAGTGCTGTTATGGGGCCTTTGCCATCAGCGAGCTCGACGCGTCGCGGCTCGGCGCTGGGATGGATGCGCTGCGGGGTGCGGAGCCTGCGCTGGCGGCGGAGATCGAGCGGCGGGCTCGGGCGTGGATTGCAGAGCATGGTGCGGATTTTCCGGGTGATCGGGAGACAGGGCTACTGGGCGGCTCCGAAGCGGAGCGGGAACGCTTTGAGGAGTTTGCCGATGAGGCTGCTTGTCCTGCGCTGGACCCGGCGACGGGGCGGTGCGATGTGTACGAGTGGAGGCCGATGACGTGCAGGGTCTTCGGTCCGCCCATTCGCATGGATCCCCGGATGGGCGAGGGCCTGGCGCTGGGGCACTGCGAACTGTGCTTTGCGGGGGCAAGCAAGGCCGAGGTCGCGGCGTGTGAGATGCCGCTTCCGCATGAGCTGGAGGCCGGGCTGCTGGATGAGATTGGCGCGAAGGGCGAGACAGTGGTGGCGTTTGCTCTGTTGCGATGAGATTCGCCAGTGGGCCAATTTCCGAATTGCCGACCACACATCCAGAACCCCAACTCCAATCAAAGAATCGGTTAATATTGCACTCTATGATCGAACTGGGGCTTTCCAACTCTGCGCAAAGAGGCGATGAGTATTACCGAGAGCAGTGGAGTGCCTACTACTCGGAGAGGCGACGTCATCTTGCTCGTATGTTCTGGTTAGCTGGTGGGCTTGGCGCTGTCTTTTTACTCTTCGCTGCAGTGGCTGAGAGGCACTCCCTTCTTGCAAATATGTTGGCAGTTCCCCTCGCGATTCTCCTGCTTGCGCTTCCTGCACAGTGGGCAATCTATGGGTGGAAGATCGGAGGATGGACCTGTCCGCGATGTGGGGAATTCTTCTTCGCCTCAACATTTGTTAGGAATCCATTGGGGCGGACTTGCCGTCACTGTGGACTTGCTCGACCAAAGAAGTCTGAAATCGGCCATTTCCATTACGAAGACGAAAGGTCGACCCCGCAGGTACCGAGCAGTTAACCGGCTATTCGGAAACTCACCCACTACTGGAGAATCGAATGCGGCATGGGACCAGTGAGAATGCCGTAGACTGATGCTTGGACAGCCTGATGCCAACACGCCCCTGCTGGGTAGAGATTCGCACGCATTCCCTTGAAGAGAACTATCGATTTCTCCTCAGCCTGGCCGCTCCGCACGCGGAATTGCTGGCCATCGTGAAGGCCGACGCCTACGGGCACTCGCTGGCTCTGTGCGCGCCGGCGGCGGTGCGCGCCGGCGCACGGTGGCTGGGCGTGACCAGCGTAGAAGAGGGCGTGGCTGCGCGCGCTCTTTGCCCCGAGGCGCAGGTGCTGGTGATTGGCGGAGTCTTTCCGGAGCAGGGCGCGGAGTTGGTGCGGCATGGGCTGACCGCCGTGGCCTGGGAGCCGTGGCAGTTGGACGAGTTGGAAGGCGCTGCGCATGCGGCGGGAGCCCAGGCAGGGTCGTTGCCGGTTCACATCGAGATCGATACCGGCATGAGCCGCCAGGGCGTGAGCCCGGATGGCCTTGCTCCGGTGTTGGCGCGGCACACCGTGGGCTCACCGCTCCGGCTCGAAGGCGTGATGACTCACCTGTTTGCCGCCGACGAGGCCGACGGCCGGGTGACCACGGAGCAGCTTGCCCAATTGGACGATGCGTTAAGACGGATTGAGGCCGCGGGTCTCTATCCGGATTGGCTCAATGTGGGCAACTCGGCCGCGCTGCTGGCGGGCGAGGCGGGCAGGATTGCGGTCCTGGCCGCCCGGCATGGCATGAGAGCCATGCTGCGGCCGGGGCTGGCGCTCTATGGCCTGGTTCCACGATTCGATCCACCGTTTGGAGCCGGGGAACCTGTGGCTGTGGCTGAGGCGCGGCTTCGTCTTAAGCCGGTGCTGAGTTGGAAGGCCGCGGTGGTGGGCGTGCGCACGGTTCCAGCAGGCGCGGTGGTGGGCTATAACGGCGCGTTTGTGGCTACCGAGCCGATGCGGCTGGCGCTGGTAGCCGCGGGGTACGGCGACGGCCTGGACCGGCGGCTCGGCAACCGCTTCAGCCTGCTGGTCCGCGGTGAGCGAGCGCCCATCGCGGGCCGCATCAGCATGGACCAGACGGTGCTGGACGTAACCGAGATTCCCGGAGTCGAAGCTGGGGACGAGGTTGTAATCCTGGGCAGCCAGGGCGGCGAAACCATCACCGCTTTCGACCACGCCGAGGCCACGGGAACGATTCCGTGGGAGGTCTTCACGCGGATCGGGGCGCGGGTGCGGCGGATTGCGGTTTAGAGATTTCTCGTGTCTGACCGCTGCAGCGAGCGAAGTCCTCGCCGCCCGCCTTTCTCCTGCTCATATCCTTCTGCGTCTTCCGTCTGCTCAACGAGGAGAAGGTTCTGCACGAGCAATTGCCGGCTGCTCCGAGTGCCGCCGCCGCACACGCTTCCGGCTGATTCCCTTCGTCTGGTGAACCTGAGCTAGCTGCGAAAATAATTTGCCGCGATACCTTGACAGTCTACACAACTTTATTGTAGATAATCTAGGTATGGGCAAACCAAACGATCTCGTACAAGGCACGCTCGACCTTCTGATTTTGAAAACCCTCTCTCCTGAAGCCATGCACGGCTGGGCCATCGCCAAGCGCATCCAACAGGTGTCGGGCGAGGTGTTGCAGGTGCAGCAAGGCTCGCTCTATCCCGCGCTGCACAGGCTGGAGCAGCAGGGGTGGATCAGGGCCAAATGGGCTGAGAGCGAAACCGGCCGCCAGGCCAAGTTCTACGCGCTCACCGCTGCCGGTCGCGGGCAATTGGAGAAGGAAACAGCCAACTGGAACCGGCTCTCGGCGGCGATCGAGCTGATTATGACGGAGGCCTGAGGAGGAAGCCATGCGCTGGCTCACGCAATTGCGGATGCGGATTCAAATGCTCTTTCAGCGCGGCCAGGCCGGAGCGCGGCTGGATGACGAACTGCGCTTTCACCTGGAGCAGCAGATCGCCGAGAACCTCGCCGCCGGGATGAGCGCAGAAGAGGCGCGTTTCGCCGCGCTGCGGGCCTTCGGCAATCCGGCGCTGCTGCGCGAGCAGGCGCGCGCCACATGGAGCTGGACGTGGCTGGAACTGCTCATGCGCGATGTGCGCTACGGTGTGCGCACGTTGGCGCGGACCCCAGGTTTTACGGCGATTGCGATCCTGGTGATGGCGCTGGGCATCGGCGCAAACGTTGCGCTGTTTACGATTGTGCGTTCAGTCTTGCTCAAGCCGCTGCCGTTTCAAGATCCGGAACGGTTGGTCCGGCTTTACGAGCAAAGCGCCGACGACAGTTTTCCTTACAACGACAGTGCGGCAGGCGTCTTTGCCGAGTGGAAGAGACTAAGCCACGGCTTCACCGATCTGGCCATCTGTGGCTATGGCGGCTATAACCTGTCCGGATCGGGGGAACAGTTGCCGGAAGCCGTACGTGCGGCAACCTTCTCCTGGAACTTCCTTCCGACACTAGGCGTGCGGCCCGCGCTGGGGCGGAACTTCACCGCGAGCGATGACCAGCCGTCGGCAAATCCGACCGTTCTGCTGAGCTGGGGACTATGGAAACGCCGCTTTGGCGGCAATCCGTCGATTGTCAATCAAACCATCCTGCTCAATGCCAAGCCATACACGGTGATCGGCGTGATGCCGGCTTCGTTCGCCTATCCCGAAGCGGCCATACAGCTTTGGACGCCTATCTACCACGAAGAACCTGCCAGTGAAATAACGGCGATCGACTCGCACGATTTCCGGGTCATAGGCCGCCTCAAGCCGGGGGTTACCGAGACGCAGGCGGTTTCGGAACTTACGCTGTTTACGCTCCGCCTTCACAATCAGCATCTCGACGATCCCTTCGTCAGCAAGGGAGCGAATATCCGCCCGCTGCTGGATTCGCTAGTCGGCGAAGTGAAAACACCCCTTTATGTCCTGCTCGCCGCCACGGGCTGCCTGCTGTTGATCGCGTGCTTGAATGTCGCCAATCTTCTGGTGGCGCGGGCGGCGGCCCGGCACAAGGAGCTTGGGATTCGCATGGCGCTGGGCGGGAGCCGCTTGCGGCTGTTGCGCCAGCACCTGATGGAAAGCCTCCTGCTCTCAGCCGCCGGCGGAGCGGTTGGCTTTCTGCTGGCCTACGGTGTCCTGCAGTGGTTCGTGAGCGCGCGGCACGACATGGCTCGCGTGGAAGCGATTCATGTGGATGGAGTGGTGGCCGCATTCGCGGCGGGATTGGTCCTGCTGTGCGCGGCATTTTCTGGGTTGATCTCGTCGCTCTCCGCGAAGAGCGATCAGGTTCTTTCTTCGCTGCAGGAATCATCGCGCGCGCACAGCGCCGGACATGCCCGCGCACGGCTGCGCGCGGTGCTGCTGACGCTTGAAGTGGGATTGACGGTAGTGCTGCTGATCAGCGCGGGGTTGCTTTTGAAGAGCTATGACAAGCTGCGCTCGGCCGACCTTGGTTGTCTTACTCAGAATGTGCTCAAGATGAACTTCGCCCTGCAGTTCAGCCAACCGGCGCAGCGGGCCAACTTCTTCGACACGCTGTTGGCGCGGGTTCGGAATGTTCCCGGCGTTCAGGCTGCGGGACTGATCAATCCGGTGGTTCCCGGAGACGGCTACGGCGGAGACAGCGGCTTTGCCATTCCCGAACATCCCGCTCCGCCGCAGGGCAAGCTGCTGTACGCGTTGCATCGCTGGGCGGACCCTGGCTATTTTGCCGCGATTGGCATCCCAATTTTGCGCGGCCATGCGTTCGACGATAATCAACGCCCTGGGCACGCAACTGAGGTCATCATCAGCGAAGAGTTCGCGCGACAGAACTTTCCCGGCGAAGATCCAATTGGCAAACACCTCAGGACGCTGGGCCAGCGTCCGTTTGAAATCGTGGGAGTGGCCGGCGATACGAGCTACAGCGCCGGCGAGGCTGTGGAGCCGATGATGTATTTTGCGCTGGACGCGTCCGATGACACGAATGACGCGGCGCTGGTGATTCGCTCTGGCCGGGATGTAACTCAGTTCGCTCTGCCCATCCAGCGCATCGTTGCGCAGATGGACCGCGATTTGCCGGTGTCGAACATTCTGACCATGGACCAGGTTGTGGGCAGGAACACGCTGGATGCGAGCTTCGATGCGACGTTATTAGTGGTGTTTGCCGGGTTGTCACTGCTGCTTGCGGCGGTGGGGCTGTTCGGCGTGTTGTCATACATCGTGGCGCAGCGGACGAGCGAGATCGGCATTCGGATTGCGCTGGGCGCGCAGCGGGAGCAGGTTCTGCGGAAGGTGCTTCTGGATGGGTTACGGCCGGCGCTGTTGGGGCTCGCGTTTGGCCTGGTAGCCAGCGTGGGTGCAGTGCGGCTCATCCAGTCGATGCTGTATGGAACGCAGCTCCTGGACCCTGCCGTGTTTGCCGCGGTGAGTGCGACGCTGCTGCTGGTTTCGGGCGTAGCTTGCATCGTTCCAGCGTGGCGTGCTTCGCGGCTGGACCCCATGCAGGCGCTCAGAACGGAATAGGCGCGGGAGATGATCTCTCCTGCGCCCATTCGTGCTCTTTCAGTTGGTTGGCGGTATTACTGCGTGACCGGTTGCGCGGGCGGCGCCTTGGGCGCTTTCAAGTGGGGGGCGTTGGGCGCTGCGGGAGCCTTGGGCGCGGCCTCGACGGAAGGCGTCGAGGATGTCGTCGAGAATCCCGAGCCCTTCTTGATGCGCACATCGCCGTTCTCCGCGCTCAGAGTCACCTTCGCCCCACCGCTGCCAATCTGGAAGGTGACAACCTTGTTCTCGCTATCGCCAGTATTCGGCATCGAATAGTCAGAAACGATGTCGCCGTTGCGCGTCCGTGCGCTTATTGAAGCGGACGTGTTGGGCGGCAGAGTCAATTCCACGTCGCCCTTGCTGTTCTTCGCTTCCACGCTGTAGTTTCCGGCCGGCTCGATGGAGATGCGCCCGTCGCGGTCTTCCACGTAGCTGTCCCCGGAGATCTGGCTCAGGTCGACGTCTTTGGAGTGAGTTGTGACGCGGACTTGCCCCTTGGCCTCGGTGACGCGCAGGTCATCGGAGTTGAGGGTCAGGTCGCCGGGCAATGTAGCCACTTGCAGGTCGGTTACCGAGGTGTGCAGGTGCACGGGTCCGGAGACACTCTCCAGATGTACATCGCCGAGGATCTCGCCGCTCTGCGTGACCTTGCCCTTGATCTCGGAAAGGGTGAAGTCGTTCATGTCGCCGTCGGCGGTCAGGTCGCCGTCCACCTGGTGGGCGGAGAAGTCGTGCTTGCTGTTGGGGAAGTGCGCCTGGACCGAGCCCGCAATCGAACTTAGATGCACGTCTCCGTGCGAGGCGGTGACTCCGATGCCGGCGCCCAGGCCGGCGGCCGTCACGTCTCCCCTGCCGGCGCTGACCGTGACCTTTGCGGATTTGGGAACGGTCACGGTGAGGTTGAGGCGCCCGCTCGAGTTGCTTTCCGACTTGATGAGCACAGCGTTGCCGCTGACCTTCACGCTTGGCTTTTCAGAGTCGAAGATTCTCTTTGCATCCGTGTCCGAGCTGGCAAAGGCCACTTCGTGGGCCTGCACTTCGACCGTGGATCCTTCGCCGGCGGTAATGCTCACGTCGCCGCGCGGATTCTCGATGTCGATGCTGGCGTTGGCAGGGACCTGCGTATTCAGGACTTGCTGGTCGTTGTCGCGCTCGGGCAGGCCGAAGGAGTTGAAGAAGTCGTCTCCCTGGTCGCCAAACTGAGCGCGGAAGGGGCCCCACCAGTTGTTCCATCCAGCCGCGCCAAAGCCGATGATGGCGAGCAGGATGAGGATGCCCACAAGGCTGCCGCCGCGGCGGACTGGGATCTCGCGGTGCAGGTCGAGCGCCCACTCGCCGAGCAGGGCCAGTCCGGCGCCGATAAGCAACAGCGGCCACCAGTGGCCATACCAGGCCCAGAATTCGCCGGCGGCGATGTGGCCGGTAAGCACAAGCAGGGCGACAATGCCAATGCCAATGAGGATGATGGGGCCGACCACGGAAGGAACGCGCGGACCGTAGACACCCAGGTAGCCGGCCTTCCAGGCGTGGTGCTGAGCCTTCCAGGCTTCGCGCTGCGCGCGCCAGGCGGCTTTTTGCTGCTCGCGATAGACGCGCCATTGGGTCTTGGGATCGTAGGGCGGAAACGGGGGCGGCGCGCCGCCCGGAGGTGTGGTTGGAGGTACGCTGCTCATAATTGTCCTCCCTCGGATTCCTTTCTGGAGTCCTGTAAGTGAGCCGGAATGTTGGCCGCCGGCTGACCGGGGTATTGTGGAACGCCCGTTGCCGTCCTGGGATCAGGAGCGCCGGGATACGGTGCAGGTGAATAGCTGCTTTCGGTGGCCAGCGCTGCGTGCTCGGCCAGCATAATCACACCGAGCAGAATCAGCAGCAGTGGCAAGAACCAGTGCCAAAAGTGGTCAACCACGCCTGTCTGACGGAGAAGAGCAATCACTCCCATCAGCAGCAGAACGGCAGGAAGCCGTAGACGGCGAATCAGAATATAACGGTTCATTTGAAACCTCCATGCGAATCTCCAAGACGGCGAACGATCAGCCAGACGCCCAGTGCAATCAGCAGCAGCGGAAAAACAAACCTCATCTGCCCCACCAGAAACAACAGGCCCAAGCCAATCAGCACAATGGCGCCGATCGGCTCCTTGCGCTGCCAGGGAATCGGCGGCGGCGGCGCGGCCGGATCGACAAAGCCGGCTACCGGCGTGAACGGCGCCTGGTACGGCGATTGATAAGGCGGCTGGTACGGTCCCGCATACGGAGGCTGGTAGCTCCCCGTAGCCGGCCCAGCCGGCCCCTGCCCTGGTGGGCCAGGATTTACCGGAGGCGGTCCGGCGCCGGGTTGGCCCATAGTCCTCACTCGCATCCCCAGGTTCAGCCAGTTGCCCACCTCGTTCAATCCGAAGGGATCGGGCACCGGCTGGCCTTCGCGCAGCGCTTTGGCGGTGTGGAAGGCATCAAACGACTGGTAGAGGATCCAGGCCGCAATGAACAGGCCAAAGATCGGGTAGTGGTCGGTGATGCTGATGAGCACCGCGAAGACGACCACATGGATGAAACCTTTGAAAAACTGGCCGTTGTACATGGCGCCTACGCCGGGAATCAATCCCAGCACCGCCGCCGCCGAGGGGTTGGGTCCGCTTGGATGACCCGCCACAAAGGGCTGTTGGAAGGTCTGCCATGCTGTCCAGCAGGGCTCGCAGAGAATCTGCCCTCCAGTTGCGTTGCGCACGCAGCCGGCGCAGAGCGCCTTGCCGCAGCTCTGGCAATAGGCGGTTGCGCTTACACCACTGTGATTTACGCAGTCCATTTTGTGCTCCTTTCCTGTACTGCCGTTGCGGAGCCGCCGGATTGCGCGAGCCCGGGCCCCCAGCGATAAGTCTTTGTCGCTGGGGTGGAGGACCGGTCCTGAAACGTCAGGGAAGTCTCTAAAAAGTCAGTGGAATCGTTGAACGCCGGGTTAGCCGATTGCTGGGGAGGGTCTATTTGGAAACCCCCGCCCTTGCGGCCGGGAGCCTCTCCCGGAGCCTGTTTTGACTCGCCCGGAGCGGCCGGTTGGGCATCCTTTTGCTTCTGCCGGTTGTCGTTGTCTGTGCCCTCTCCCTCACCCTGTGTCGCGCGGCGCAGTTCGCGCATTCTGGACTCAACCTCGTGAACGAAGCGCAGGTGGTCGTAGTAGCGGATGATGGGGGTCGAAGCCATGTTCAACCGCCGCTCCATGATCGAGCGCAATGCGGTGGGGCGCAGATCGCTGAGGCGCACGCTGCTCAGATGCACGCCGGTCAGGTTGAGTGTGAGAGTGATGGAGAAGAAAGCCATAGCCGCAGTCATCAGGAGCCGGGGCTCGGCAAAACGGCGGGCCTGGCCGACGAGGCCGGGACGCTGCCATGCCGGGGTCCCTGGCGCGCGATCTCTGCGTGCTGGGGTGGAGACCGGGGGCATCTGCAACACGTTGCTGCCGCCGGAGACTAAGCCGAAGCCTTCAACCTGCCCCGGACCCGTCTGGGCCAGAATCCTGTCCAGCAACCCCACGGGAACCTCCGGTTCGGGCGAGAGGAACTCCAGCCACTCGCGGCCCTTCCGGGCTTCTTCAAACAGGGCAGCGCAGGCCGGGCAGACGGCCATGTGCGCGGTAAAGACCGCCTCGTCTTCGGGCTTCAGCAGCCCGTCCAGCGCATCGGCCAAAAGTGTCTCCCACTGCCCGCAGGCCGGGGAACTCGGAATGTTTGTGCGCTCTGCCATTTACATCACCTCCCGTTTATTACGTTCCAGCAGCCTCGCTAGTTCCGCGCGGCCTCTGCTGATGCGGGATTTGACTGTCCCTTCGGGAATGCCCAGCACCTGGGCGATTTCCTTGTAGTCCAAATCCTGCAGGTCTCTTAGAATGACGGCCTCGCGCAGCTCCAATGAGACCCGCGCCAGCGCATCCTGCACCATCTTTGCCAGTTCCTTCTGGGCCGCCGACTCGTGCGGCGAGGGACCTCCGGCGGTGAGCCGGTCCACCGGTTTGAGCTCCTCGGCAGACTCCCAACCCTCATCGAGTGAACCGGTTACGCGCTGGTTGCGAGTCCGCCGGAAGTTATCCACCAGCAGGTTGCGGGTCATGGTTGTGATCCACACTTGCAGGCTGCCTCGGCCGGTATCGAAGCTGGTCAGGTTCGAGTAAACCTTCAGGAACACGTCCTGAGTGAGGTCCTCGGCGTCGGCAGCGTTGCCGGTAAAGCGGTAGCAGAGCCCGTAAACACGCCGATGGTGGGTGCGGACCAACTCGGCCCATGCGCCGGAATCTCCGTCCATGCAGCGGCGGACGATTTGGGACCAATCGATCTCCAGCGGCCTAACCTCCACGCGCGCCGTTCGGGTGGCTGGCGCAGTTGCCGGGATCCCTTGGACGTGGCTTGTGGCGGGCGGCCGTTGAACGCCGATGTTCTGGGCCGGAGCCTCCAAAGTGCGCCGGAACGTCTTGGCCGGCAACGCCAGCCCCATCCCGTTCCAGCTTAATGTACCCACGTATTGCATATTTTGCTAATACGCGGGGTCTGTGAAAATAGTTCCCGGCTGGAAATCTCTCCTCCTTGCCGCGAGGATCTCCGGCGGCGTCTGGAAAAGGCCAGGCCGCGGGCTTCGACGGTATCCTTATCCGCTGGAATGCATCTCATAATTGCCGGTCCGAACCCGAAACGGCCCAGGAGATCCCCATGCCCAGCACAATTGCCCTGCGCAGCGCCATCCTTCCCCTGCTGATTGTCACTCTTTCGTCTGCCGGATGCCGCGCGGCGGCGAAAGCTCCCATTCCCGCCGCCGCCAGCGATGCCCCGCTGGCACAGTCGCCGGGAAAGCAGACGGCGGTCTTTGCCGGGGGCTGCTTCTGGGGCACGCAATCGGTCTTCGAGCGCGTCAAGGGAGTGCTGGCGACGACTGCCGGTTATGCCGGCGGATCGGCCGAAACCGCAACCTACGCCCAGGTGACCACCGAGACCACCGGCCACGCCGAATCGGTTCGCGTGGTCTACGACCCGTCGCAGATCACCTACGGACAACTGCTGCGGGTTTTCTTCTCCGTGGCCCACGATCCCACCCAGCTCAACCGCCAGGGGCCGGACGTGGGCACATCCTATCGCTCCGCCATCTTCTATACCAGCGAAGAGCAGCGCCGCATCAGCCAGGCCTACATTGCGCAGTTGGACGCCGCCCACGTCTTCCCCAAGCCGATCGTCACCCAGGTCGTGCCGCTGAAGGGCTTTTATGACGCCGAGAGCTACCATCAGGACTACGCGCTGCACAATCCGGACAATCCCTACATCCAGGTCTGCGACCGCCCCAAGATCGAGGCCCTCAAGCAGCAGTTTCCCGAGCTATTTCAGGATTACAAGGGCAAGTGAAGCTCATCCCCGCTTGAAGAATGGGCAGTTTCCGGCTTGGCGGTGACTTTGGCACTCATCGAGTTTTGGGTTCAGTCGATTTGAGGGCTTCTTCGAGTAGTTTCCGCGTCTTTGCGAAGTCTGCTTGCACGCGAGACTCAGGGTTTGTGGTAGTCGCAGCATCCAAAATCGTATGGCCGTTGCCGTCTTGCAATCGCGGATCGGCGCCACTCTTAAGAAGCAACTCGACTCGGTCCGCTTGCCCATTGAGTGCGGCCCAATACAGAGCTGACTCGCCTCGAAACAGGCAATTCACCGGGCTGCCTCTTGCAATAAGCTCGCGCATAACCTCAGTGCTGCTTTCCATTGTTGCAAGGGATAACAATGAGTCCTCCGAGTTTTCCGCCGGGCAATCGCGAGGAACATGGGCACCAGCTTGTAGAAGACGCAATGTCACAGAGGGATTCGCGTAGTCCCGAGTTATGGAAACGCTCAGCGCACTCGAAGCGAAAAACTCCACCTCGTTTGGGTTTGCCCCAGCTCTCAGAAGTGCATCAACGATGGGTGCGTTATCCGCATTCAAATCGGTTCGCTCAATGGCTTCGTAGAGGGCAGTCTTTCCGTCACTCGTTCGCTCCGCAACGTTTGCTCCATGTGCAAGTAATTCTCGAACCCTTGGAAGGTCATTGTGCGCGGTTGCATTCATGAGAGGCGTAAGCCCAGGATCGTCTTTATAGACCTGCTTGGCACTATAGTGACAGCCGACGAGAACACAGAGAAATGCCAGCACCACGCTCCAGAATCCAGTCTTGGAAGGCATACCTTTGACTATGCGGCACGTTTATCGCCCAGTCAAGTAGCTGTGCTGGACCGTATCTATTGGTAGTTTGTTGGTTACCCGAAAGTTAGGTGATTCCCTCCGCTCAGCCCAGCTTCACAAATCGCATGGCCGCCGAGTTCATGCAGTAGCGCAGGCCGGTCGGGGGCGGTGTCCTAAGTCGCGTCCGGTTTCTCTTCGAGATTGGGCATGCCACTGAAGATCTCGAGGGTCACCCCGAGATCGCGGTCCGTGCCGAGGTATGCGACCCTGACGCCTTCGAACTCGCCGCTGAGGACCTCATCAATCCCTCGTTTGGCCGCCATTGCCCGCATTTCGTCGAAGCTCTGAGCAGCAACGGCGATGTGGTGCACGCCCCCGCCTTTCTCGGCAAGGAAACGCGCGTAGATGCTCTTGTCATCGAGCGGCTCGATCAGTTCCCACTGCAGTTGGCCGACCATAGCCACCGCCAGGCGCCAGGAGCGCTCGACCGGCTGGCCGTATTCGTGCAGGCCCTTCGCGTTGCCGGGGTTAAACTCGTAGATCTTCCATGGACCGATCCCGTAATCGTCGACGTATTTTCGTATCGCCGCGTCCAAATTGCGCACCACGATTCCGATCTGCATCGTCTGGGTAAAGGCGGGGTCTAGCATCGTTGCGCCTCCTGCGCTCAACATTGCATCGCCGGTAATGTCCGTCAGGTTCGTAGGTTCTGTTGACGCTGACCGCGCAGCGTTTATTGATCCGAACACCACTTGGCGTATGGTCGCTTATCCGGAAACTGGGCAACTCCCACCGCTCAGGCCAGCTTCACGAACCGCATAGCCGCCGAATTCAAGCAGTAGCGCAGGCCGGTCGGGGGCGGTCCGTCATTGAAGACATGGCCAAGATGCGCGTCGCAGCGGCGGCAAGAGACCGCAGTGCGATCCATCCCCAGGCTTGAATCGCTGGTTTCCACTACGTTTTCGCGCGCAATCGGCTGCCAGAAGCTGGGCCAGCCGGTGCCGGAATCGAACTTGGTCTCCGAGCTGAACAGCGCCGTGTCGCAGCAGACGCAGCGGAAGATGCCCCGGTCGTGCAGGTTCCAGGTGTCTCCGGAGTAGGCGCGTTCCGTGCCAGCGCGGCGGGTCACCTCATACGAAATCGGCGAGAGCTGGCGCTTCCATTCGGCGTCGGACTTGACAATGCGGGCAACTGTCACCTTGCCGGTCTTCTTGCCGTCGGCCGCAAACTCCACGATGGTCACATTCGCTGGAGCATCCGCGGCGGAGACAAGCTGCGGTTGGATAAGACTCGCGCGGCGCAACGCCCAGAAGGCCGCTCCGCTCGCCGCGCCAGCTGCCAAAACGATGAATGCGCGCCTGCCCGGATTTGCCATCCCGGCTTCGCCAGGGGACGGTGAATTCTCTTGCAGAGGATTCTTCATGAGCCTTCCTTTCTCAAGTTGGGGTTAACTTCATCCGAAGGTGAATGCAAATGCCTGTGCGCCCGGAGCGAGAAATTCAATGCGAAACACACGATCCCGCGCGCCGCTCTTCTGCCGGATCAGTTGGTACAAGCGGCTTTCGGTCACCGTGCCGTAACCGTTCGCGTCGCAGTCTTCGCCGTGGTCAGTGCCGGGCGGTTTCCCGTCCAGCGTTACGCGAAAGCGAACCGGCTTACCATCGTTCGCCTGTCCCAGAACCAGATGAAGGTCGCGGGCATGAAAGCGGTAGACAATGCCGCCCGTTGCAGAGAGCAGTGTTGCGATCTGACCTTCGTCCTTCCATCTGCCGGTCAGCGCCCACTCATTCAGCTTGAGCCGTGCAGGGGCTCGATAGAACCGCGCATCATCCTCATTAAATCCACCCGGCGAGGCAAAATTCGTTGCGCGGATGTATCCGATATAGGTTTCAGGCGACTGCACAGCCTGAAGGTCCGGCGCGGCCTCCGCGCCGCTGGCGGCAATCTGCGTTGCGCGATTGGGCGGCGGCTGGTGGTTCCTCTCCTCAAGCAGGCTGCGAATCCACGCCTCGGACTCTTCATAGTCGCCTTCGCCGAAGTGGTGATAGCGCACGCGGCCGGCGGCATCGATGAAGTAATGAGCGGGCCAGTACTCGTTGTTGAAGGCGCGCCATACGCGATAGTCGTTGTCCATCGCTACGGGGTAGTCGATCCCCAGATCCCTGACTGCCTTGCGGACGTTGGTCTCGTCCTTTTCAAATGGAAACTCGGGCGTATGGACGCCAAGGACGACAAGGCCGCTGTCCTTGTACTTGCCGTACCAGGCGTTGACGTAGGGCAAGGTGCGCAGGCAGTTGATGCAGGAATAGGTCCAGAAGTCCACGACAACCACCTTGCCGCGCAGCGATTCCGCGGTGAGCGGCGGCGAGTTGATCCAGGCACTGGCTCCGGAAAGATCGGGCAGCATCCCCGGCACGCCGGCGGAGTTGCCGCCGGCGGACATCATCATGGCCGGATTGGCGTCGATCTTCACTGGCTGGGTTTGCGCATTGGATGGAGCAACGAGAGCAACGAGGCGCTGCTCAAGATGCGATGTGCCGGCCAGAGAAAGCCGCGTCAGTACGCCGCGGTCCAACCCCAATGCGGCGGCCGCCACGCCAGCCAGGACGGCCACTCCCAGGATGCGGCGAATCCACTCTTCCGCGCCGAGAGAACGCTTCATGGCCGCAAAGACGCGGCCTCCGGCAAGCACGGCAAGAGCCAGCGAAGTGGCGGCTCCGGCGGCGTAGACGAGCAGCAGGATTGCCGTGTGCGTGCTGGCGCCGCTCAGCGCAGCTCCGGTGAGAATCAGCCCCAGGATAGGACCGGCGCAGGGCGTCCAGAGCAACCCCGTCGCAATGCCGAGGACAAATGACCGGACGATGCCGGGGCTGGAATCGTGGTCCCCCGATAGCTTGCCGCCCAGTTGCACCAACGGGCGCGAGAGACGCTCGGCAAGCGAGGAGAAGAGCAGCGCAAGACCGAACAAACCGAGGAGGATAAGAGCGGCAAGCCGGCCAAACTGATTGGCGCGAACGGCCCAGGCGCCTCCCACGGTCGCTAGGCTGGCAACCAGTGTGAACGTGGCCGCCATGCCGGCCAGCAGGGGAAGCCCGCTTTTGAGGAACGGCTGATCGGAACGCGCGAAGACAAAAGGCAGCACGGGGAGAATGCACGGGCTGAGAATAGTGAGAATTCCGCCGAGATAGGCGAGGAAAAGCAAGAATATCAAGCCCAATGTCTCCTTCAGTCCTGTGCCAATCTCTCTTCCGTCGAGGCACGGAATGAGAATGACCCATGCACACGATGAGACGCCAAAGGGCCCTTAAAAGCTACAAATTATTGAAGTCACTCGGATTCCGGAATCAAACCGGCCGGGTCGAATGAGCGTCCACCAAAACCACCGATCCAAAGTGGCTTTTCCTAAGCGGGGTTAGAGCGCTGCCCTAATACCTTTGCAGGAACTCCGGATCGACGGGGTTTTCAAAGAGCGAGGCGTCGCGAGTGACGATGGTGAGCCCAGATGGAGTTACAAAGTAGCGGCGTTTGTCCTCGACCGGATCGTAGCCGATGACCGTGCCTTCGGGAATATGCACGTCGCGGTCGATGATGGCGCGGCGGATGCGGCAGTGGCGGCCGATGTTCACGTGCGAAAAGATGATGCTGGCGTCCACGTCGGAGTAGGAGTTGACGCGCACATCCTGCGAGAGCACGGAGTTCGAGACCGAGGCGCCGGAAATGATGACGCCGGCAGTGATGACCGAGTTGACCGCCATGCCCGAGCGGCCCGGCTCGCCAAAAACGAATTTGGCCGGCGGATACTGGCGCACGCGCGTGCGGATGGGCCAGCTCTTGTCATACAGGTTGAAGATCGGCGAAACCGAGCACAGGTCCATGTTGGCGTCGTAGTAAGCGTCCAGTGTGCCCACATCGCGCCAGTAAAGCGCCTGCTGCTTGTTTTCGTCCACGAAGCTGTATGCCATCATCTTCTTCTTGCCCAGCAGGTTAGGCAGAATATTGTGGCCGAAATCGTGCTTCGAGTTGGGATCCTCGGCGTCGGCGATCAGCGCCTTCAGCAGCACCTCGGTGTTGAAGATATAAATGCCCATCGACGCATCCACGGCGTTGGGATTGGTGGGCGAGCGGAATGTGGTCGAGGCCGGCTTTTCCAGGAAGCCCAGAACCTCCCCGGTCTTGTCCACCTCGACCACCCCAAGCTGCTTCGCCTCGTCCGGAGAAACCGGCAGGGTGGCCAGCGTTAGCTCGGCCTTCGTCTCCTTGTGCTGCTTCAACATGCGGCTATAGTCCATCTTGTAGATATGGTCGCCGTAGAGGATCATCACGTACTCCGGCTGTTCGCTGCCGATCGAATAGATGTTCTGGTAAACGGCATCGGCTGTGCCCATGTACCAGTTGGAACCGGTGCGCTGCATGGGCGGCATCAGCTCGAAGAACTCGCCCAGCTCCTGAGCCACAATCCCCGTCCACCCCTCGCGGATGTGCCGGTTGAGCGACAACGCCTTGTATTGGGTCATGATGAAGACCCTGCGCAGGCCGGAGTTGATGCAGTTGGAGAGGGTAATGTCAATGATGCGGTAGTGCCCGCCAAAGGGCACGGCCGGTTTGGCGCGGTCGCGGGTAAGCGGAAAGAGCCGTTCTCCTTGTCCCCCCGCAAGCAATACTCCAAGTGTGTCTCTCATAGCCGTTTGACCCTGCCTTCGTTCCTATGCTTGCCTGAAACTCCCCCACGCAAATGAGTGCCGCTATCCGTTACGGCATATTTTCCGGCGACAACTATCCATCTGCATCACCGAACGGTGGAGAATACCACACGCAGATGAAATTGGCAGCCCGTCCATTTGATATCGATGTTATTGCATCGAGGATGGTTGGCCCAAACACAAGCGCCAGGGTCCCCCGGCAAGTGCCGGGTTGGCCCGGACGGGTGGAGAGCCATGGTCCGTGCAACGGGTTCGTCCCTGGTGGCTGGGCTTGAGAAAAACACGGTTCGGCGAGGTGATTACGGAACCCACCCACTTGAAGCCGCCCGCGGAGGGCGCCCTTCTATCGCTTCTTCTTGAACCTGTACTCCACCCCGACCGAGATGCCGAAGTTCCAGTTGCTGCGCGGGCTTCCGGCCGCGGGCACGGTGGCGTAATTGAAGCTATATCGGGTAAAGAGCGCGTCGGGGGTGACGCGGAAAACCCAGCGCGCCGAGCGGTTCAGGTCGAAGTGGCCGCCGAAGATGGCCTCCGGAGCGACCTGGTTGGGATAGAAGTCCACTTCCTGCGGCGTGTGTGACCCCAGATGCGAGTCAAAGCGCGCGCCACCCACCAGCACATGGGCAATCAGCGCGCCGTGCTTATTGTGCGGCCCCAGCCACTCAGGACCGGCGGCAAACATATACTGGCTGACAAATGGTCCCTTGATGGGCGGGGCTGTGGCCCCGGCGCCGCTGGAACCCAGATACGAGCGCCCCGTGGCTTCCACGGCAAAGTGCTTGCTGAACCAGTAGGAGCCGGTCAGATCAAGTCCGCCGAGATTGGCCCCCTGATCCAGGGTCGGCCCAGCCATGATGTGGCCGTAGGCCGCGCCCAGCGAGGCGTCGAAACGGTTGTCATAGCGCACATTGGCCAGTGGATCGACAACAATGTAGGTGCCGTTGCCGGCGGTCGGGGCGGCGGTGCTCTGGGCCTGGGCGCAGGTTCCTGCACAGAGAGCCAAGGCGGCAAAGGCTGCGAAAGAAACTGAAAATCTTACTAGGAGACGCATCACCATCCAGCTTACAGGACCACGCCGATAGGGGACAACGCAAACCGGGCGGAATTTGTTTCGGTTACGGCTCGCAACGCTCGGCCCAGCGCGCCCAAATCAGGTAGCGCATAGTTTTCATAGTTTCGACGGATGCGGCTACGCTAAAGTAAGCCGCTGATTCCGGAGAAAGCGGGGGAGCGGCGTGCGCCCGCCACTCCAGCGGCAGTTGGCTGAAGATAAGCCCTGCGCGAGGCAGGTGGCTGGCGCTTGACACCACCTCCGCCGAATGCCAGCCGTGGGCGTTCATGATTCGCACCGCGTAGCAGGCGTTCTGGATGGTGTCTCTGGCCTCCGGTTCAACCAGGATTGCGGATTTCGGAATCCCTTGTGCGTGCGCGGTTCGCGCCATGACGCGGGCACTCACAAACCCGTGGCGGTCTACTCCCCCGGTAAGGATGAGCCGAGGGGCCACTCCACGCTGGTACTCATGCACAGCCTCGGTGACGCGGGCCAGCATCGTAGGGCTCGGGTTGCCGTCGGCGTCGGCTGAGGAGCCCAACACGACGATGGCGTCAAAGCGGGTGAGCGAAGTGTTGGAGGCGGGCGCAAGCTGGCGAGCGATTGCCGCCCAGGCCAGCAACGCCCCCACCAGTCCAACTGCGGTTAACACCCAACGTCTCAACCAGTTACGTGGGCGCGTGCGCGCGGGCCGGGGGCGGGATTTGTGCGCGAGGGCTGGCCGCCGAACTCTCCCCGGCGGTGGGGTGTGGGTCAAAGGGAATTCCCTCCAGCCTTCACTATAGCGCGAGGGCTGGAGGGTGGAGACTTGTGGGCGGAATCAACCCAGATCTGCGGGAGAGCCCCAGGCGGAGAAGACGAAATCCTTCAATGGTTTACGCTGGCGCGGAGCGAGTTCTTGGGCCAGCATGCGTTCGTTGCTCAGGGCGGATGGCTCGCCTTGATAGCCGAGAGCGATGACGGAGCCGAGGGCGTATGTATCTGGTATTTCAAAGGCTTGGCGTGCGGCGGTCTGGTCGTAACCGGCCATCTGGTGGGTGGAGAGACCAAGCGCGGCGGCCTGCAGGACAAGGTAGCCGGAGGCTGCTCCTAAATCAAAGACAGCAAAGCCGTTGGGGGTGTCGTTGTGGGAAAACTTCGTCTTGGCCGCGCCCAGGATCAGGACCGGGGCATGAGCCGCCCAGGCTTGGTTGAAGGGTAAGAGAGAGTCGAATATCTTCTTATAGGTCAAGGAGTTGCGTGCGCCGACGAGGAATCGCCAGGGCTGCTCATTGTAAGAGGATGGCGCCCAGCGGGCGGCTTCAAAGAGTTTGGCCAGGTCGGCGGGGGCTACATCGCGGCCGGAAAAGGAGCGCGGGCTCCAGCGGTGGTGGATCACGGGCAACACGCCATCGACAGCGGGAGCCTGTTTCAAGTTGTTGACTTCACTGGCAGATAGGGTCATAGAGGGGGTTCCTTAAAGGAAGATCGAGGGCGAATCGGCTACCATGGTTTGATTCCAGAAACGGGGCGGAGGATTCCCGCATCCGCCACGTAAACTCCAGATTGAGGTCTCTTGCACCCCGGGCGCCGCCAGATCTGCAAAGACACATTTACTCTGGTTCCTCGCTATAAGATAGAAGGCGCACACCTTCGCCCTCGGGAACCCCCAAGGCCGCAATTGCGTATATTGGCGACAGAAGCAAGGAGAACCAGCCATGAGCAGCCAACCGTATCCCAACCCGCAAGCCATCTTTTACCAGCAGTATGAGGCGGTGCGCCGCGACGAAGTCGTAGGCATTCTGCTGGCGCTGTTTCTGGGCGGCTTCGGCATTCACCACTTCTATTTGAGGAACACTGGCCTGGGTATTCTTTACTGCTGCTTCTGTTGGACGCCGATTCCCTGGGTGCTGGGCTTTATCGAGTGCTTCTTCATGCCTGGCCGGGTGCGCGAGTTCAACGCCATTCAGGCGGCGGGGATTGCGGCTGCGCTGGGCATCATGATGCCGGGATGGGGCCAGCCGCTGAACGTGACCGTCAACATGCCGCCTGCGGCGCAGCCGGGAACGCTGGTCGCCTGCGGGTGCTGCCAGCAGACCAATCCGCCGGGTGCGCGGTTCTGCTCCGGTTGCGGCGCGGCGCTGGCGTAGATTACTGTGCGCCGGGTTGCGCGGTCAGCGGCAGCGGCAATTCGATCACGCCAAGCTGGTTGCTCAGATTGTCGCGCACGCCCACGCGGATATAGCGGGCGGTCACCGGAACATCCACCAACAGCCGATAGCGGTAGCCGCTTTTTTGAGACGCGGCCAGCGTCTCCGGGGTCAGGGTGCTACGAAGCTGCATGCGCGTGCCGTTAAGGCGCTGCCCGCCTGGCCCGTAGGCCAGCGCCGCAAACTCCATAAAGAGATGTTGACCTCCATTCTCGCCGGGAGTCGTAGTCAGGCGGCTGGCGGGCACCGCAAAATCCACCGCATATCGCTCTACATCGATTGGCTTCACCTCCGGCACGCCCTGAAACTTGGCCAACGCGGCCAATTGCGCCGGGGTCGCCGCGGCTGACTGGCTGGCAGTCAAATGGGTGAGGAAGGGCAAATCTTCGATGTTGGGGGTTCCCAGCATGAGCGCCACGCCGAGCGAATCCACATCGTGAGCCACGCCGGCCAGGTCGTCTGAGAAATAACTGCGCCTGTAGGAGACCTCGTAACCGTGCCGGCTGAGCTCCACGCGAATCTTCCTCAACTGGCCGTCGAATTTCTTGTTGGAGGGATCATAGGTCAGCGTGTAGTAATCGCTGCCTTCCTCCACGGCCTTAGCAAAGGCTTCCTTGAGCCCGTTGGTATTGAAGAAGGCGGTACCGCCGGTCTCAGTCGCGATGTTGGACAGGGTGCCGTGCTCGGCGGCCTGCGATGCGGTGAACTGCTGCTGTTGGCGGACGGCCGGGTTCACCTGTTCGGGGGTGTTGCGAACCCCGCTGCCAGTGCCGTGTTGTTGAAGATTGATCCGGCTAGAGGCCGAAAACACAGAGTTGTTCATCAGCCCGCGCACGTCCACGGCATACACCGCCGTATGGCTCAGGTTGAGCAGATCGGCGACCTTTTTCTGGCCGGCGCTGTAATTGCGCAGACTTTGGTAGGCATTGGAATCGCTCGTTTCCGGCAAAACCGACATCGGAAATGACGCGGAGAGCCAGAGAAGGTTTTTTCGCCCGGGGAGCGGCATCAGGAACTGGGCAATCGCGGTAAAGGCATCTTCCGTGATCTGCACCTGCTGATCCTGGCGGAAATCGCGCTCGTTGTTCTCCATCTGGGTAAGCAGTTCCACGGCTTGGGCGCCGATGGCGTCCCTGGGGTCCAGAGCAGCGGCCGCTTTATCGCTTTGCTCGTGAATATCCTTGTCCGTGGCATCCACATAGCTGGCATGGGTGGTTGCGTTGCGGCCGTTGGCAGCGGCCAGCAAGGCCTCCTGGTTGGCGGTAAATCCCTGCAAAAGCACCAGCCGGTTGCCCAGGACAAAGATGGCGTATCGCCCCGGAGGCCTGGTCTTGAGGAAGGCGACCAGTTGATCGTGGGCGTAGTGCTGGTACTCCGGCGCCGTACTCAAGAGATCGTAGAGGATCACGTTGAGCGGGCCGGACGCCTTCGGATCAGGAAGATTGGAAAACGTGTTGACCGGCAGCGCAGGCAGCGCCTCAACCGAGGGATGTGCCTCTTGGTGCTCCTCGAAAGAAACAATCTGCTGCTCGGCGCCATCTTCAAAAATGCGAAAATCGCTCTGCTTCAGTCCCTGAATCGGCTGCCCCTTGCCGTCGGTAACAGTAATGTCTTCGATAACCCTCCGGGTCTCAACGTGCAGCACGGTGCCGGTGTCTGCGGGCTCAGCCGGCGTCTGCGCGCCGGCAGGCAGCAGCAGGATCAAAGGAAGAAGGAATCCGGCGGCAAGAGACTCCGTATACGTTTTCATGATGGAGCAAACTCCTCGACCGCCCATTCTAGCCGAACGCCCCAGCCGCATCCAAAACAGGAGGAACTTCACGCGGCGCGCTTCGGCAAAGTCGTTGGCTCTCCAAAATGCTACATATTCCCATGCCCGGCACGCATTGATTCGTTGAATTGCGGCTTGGTAAAGCTCAGCGCGGCTTCCAGCTTGGCCTGGTACTCCGGCGCGCGAGACAGCAGTTGCGGCGTGGCCGCAGCAAACTCGCCCTCCAGCTTGAGCAGTCCCTCGCCGGCCTTATCCCCGGCCATGCGCAGCAAATCGGCCTCGGTCGTATTCAGGTACTGCGCGTCCCTCGGGTCGGCGATCCAGACTGGCTGGCGCGAGCCCAGCACGCCGCTGAGCCAGTAGACCTTGCGCAGCAGGTACTCCAGACGCTCCGCATCGTTGGTCTCGGTGAAGAGGAACTTCTTCTGCCAGCGGCTGTAGTAGCGCGTGGTCACCGGCACCGGCTGGCGGTTGCCGCTCTTGATGAATTCAAGTTGGCCCAGGTCCACCGTCTTGCGCACCGCGTTGTAAACGAAGCTCTCCGCATAGGGCTGCTCCATGGCGGGTACGATCTCCGCGAAGGTCTGAGTCACCGAGGCCGCGACCTTGGCGTGCAGATTGTGCGCCCCGCCGTCGGCCAGGCGCACTTCGCCGTGGACGATGTAAGTATCCGCGCCGGAGGTGGAGCGGTGGAAGGGCCACTGGAACTGGCCGAAGGCCACCGGCAGGCCGCCCAGCGTGACGGAACATTCGGGGCGGGGATTGCGCAGCCGCTTGGCCTGGGCGGCCAGGTAAGCCGTCATCGCGGGCAGCAGGTGAGGCTTGTCGAATTCAAATGCCTCGCTCAGTTGAAGTTTGAGCGTCCGGCCGGCAAGCTCCGCGTCAGTCAGGCCCATACCAGCCAGACCCAATTGGAAGACCGCCGTGGGTCGGCCGTGAAAGTCCGTGCCTTCCGTGGCGGAGACGAGAAGCAGTCCCGCTTGTTCTGCGGTCGCTTCAAGAGAAGTGACGAGTGTGGACTTCAGCGCTGCGGTCATGGGAGGGGAATCCTGCGTTGGGGAATCTGTGCATAGTTATTCTAAGGGAAGAGCCGGGCAAGCGTCGCATTTACAATAGCAACTGTGCAGCCAGAATCGTCTTCGCCCATCATTCTCGCCGAAAACCTGACCAAGGTTTATTCCACAGGCCGAATCCAGGTCACCGCGGTGCGTGGGCTCTCGCTGGCCGTCGAGCGCGGCGAGTTTGTGGCCATTGTCGGCCCCTCGGGTTCGGGCAAGTCCACGCTGTTTTACCTGCTGGGCGGGCTGACGCAAGCCACAGCGGGGCGCGTGGTGATCGACGGGGTGGATTTCGCCTCGCTCTCGGACGCCGAGCGCACCCGGCTGCGCAAGCACCGCATCGGCTTCGTCTTCCAGAAGTTCAACTTGCTGCCCACCCTTTCAGCCATGGGCAATATCGAGATCGCGCACTCGGTGAGCGGCAGTAAGGAGCCGCTGGACCTCGCGTATCTAGACCATCTGAGCGATATGCTGTCGATTCAGGGGCGGCTCCCGCACCGGCCATCGGAGCTGAGCGGCGGCGAGCAGCAGCGGGTGGCCATTGCGCGCGCGCTGATTACGCGGCCGGCCATCGTGCTGGCCGACGAACCCACCGGCAACCTGGATACCAAGAACTCCGATGCCGTGCTGCACATGCTGCTGCGCTCGAACCGGGAGCTGGGCCAGACCACTCTGATGATCACCCATAATCCCGAGGCGGCACAGGTTGCCACCCGCATTCTGCACATGCGCGACGGGGAAATTGTGCATGAGGAGACAGGTTCGCGGCCCGGGGTTGCTTTTCCAGCCTCAGGCGCGGTCTTGCCGGGCCCAGGCGCGGCGCTGCCTGCCGCAAATACGGCCTCGGGCGCGGTTTGACCTCATTTCGGCTGCCCGGTATACTCAATTCTGCACCAAGCGGGAGTAGCTCAGTGGTAGAGCATTGCCTTGCCAAGGCAAGGGTCGCGAGTTCAAATCTCGTCTCCCGCTCCATTCCGCCCTCCGGTACAAGCCGGGTTGGCTACGGCGGCATGGAACGATCCGCACGTATTTTGAGGCAGCCCTGCCAAGGCGCGGTACCCAAGTGGTAAGGGAGAGGTCTGCAAAACCTTTATGCGCCGGTTCGATCCCGGCCCGCGCCTCCAATTCCTTCAATAACTTCGACCCCATGGAGAACACAGGCCATCTCAATGCTGGGTTGATCTCCCGCACCCCGCCGTTGATCGACTCGGAGGCGCCTGCGCCTTATGGTTCAAGCCAACCGCGGGAAACCCGGATGCCGGCAAAATCCCTATTTGACAGGGTCTTTCTGGCGTGTGGCTTTCACGGCCGATAGAATCCCAATGCCGATGAGCACGATCGCGCCCGCGGCAATCCAGTGCGTGGGCATATGCATCAGGTGCGCTGCGTAAACCAGTCCGCCGATCAGGATTGCGAACCCGGCAGCGTATATTCCGAACGACATACTATCTCCTCTGGAGCCAATCGCTGCTTGCATCCGGCTTTTCGGACGAGTGAATTCGATGCGGCTGCCCGCCGCTCACGCCAGCAAGGCCCGCCTGGCGGCTCGTGCCTTGCTGGGTGGGGGATCGAGCAGCTTGGGACGGGATGAGTTCTCCTCTGGCAATTGATCGTGCAGAACCGTGTCGAGCAACAACTTGTGAACCTGGATGTGGCCGTTGTAATCGATATAGCCGAGCTTCCTGAAGCGGTTCATGAAGAAGCTGACGCGTGACCGGGTCGTGCCGATCATCTCCGCAAGCGTCTCCTGGGTAATCGCTGGAATCTCCATCTCCGGCTCACCCGGCTTATCGAATTGCGCCATTAACAGGAGTATCCGCGCCAAACGCCTTTCGCTTGAGTTGAAGAGCTGATCGACCAGATCCGCCTGGGTTCTCATGCCCCGGTTGAGGGTGAACTGCATGAAAAAGTCGGAGAAGGCGTGTTCCTCGTGCAGAACGCGAAGCATCCGCTCCTTCGTGATTTCAAGCACCGCACAGACGGTCATGGCCGTGGCTGTGGTGGTTCGAAGCGGGTCCATTCCGACCATCGATTCCTCGCCGAAAAAGTCTCCGGCGGCGAGAAGCGTAACCGTGGCTTCTTTGCCCTTCTTCGAAATGACGGTGAGCCTGGCCCGTCCAGTCTGGAGATAAAACACGGAATCGGCCCGGCTTCCCTGGGAAAAGAAAACCTGCTTGGCCCTGAAACGGACAATTTTCCGTCCCGGCCCTTCGCTCGCTAGATAAACGGCCGGATCAAAGTGCTTCTTCGCGACTCCATCCATGGGGAGACCCCCTCCTGAAGACGTTCCGGCCGCTGATTTGACACATGCGCCGGAAATGGCCCGTGTTTCCGTTCCACAGCGCGCAACAATCCGCACCCTGACACAGCTTCGCACCGCCCACCGGCGATAGTCTGAGCAATTTGACTCAGTCCTTGCATCCGCCTGGCAGCCAAATGAAGCGCCCCCTGGAATCGTCCATTCCCGCTCCGAACGGGCAGCCGGAATCCGCGGCAGCCCCGATCCGTACGATTCGTCGGCCAAACGGTACCATCTGGCGCGGCAGTCGGTGTGATCCGGGTCACAGTGCCCCGGCTGAAGGCACGGTAGCCTCGATCTGATGAGGTACGTCGCAGAGCGAGTGCCCGGCAACAAGCCCCCGGAATCAAGCAAGGAGCTTTTCATTATGGCTTATGTCGTAACCGATGCCTGTATCAAGGATTTTGTCTGCGCCGCGGAATGTGCCACCGCCGCCATTGCGCCCACAGAAGGGGATCCCGCCGCCGCAACCGTATCCCAGGTGTTCATCAACCCCGATGAGTGCATCGACTGCGGAAACTGCGCCAGCATCTGCGCCCAGAACGCAATCTTCCCAGCCGACGATCTGCCACCGGAAAAAGCGCACTTTGCCGGGAAGAACAAGGCATATTTCAACTGATACTCTATGTGCCGGTTGCTGGAGAATGCACAGGGCAATGGGCAACGCGATCGGTCCCCGCGGGCTGCTTGTCGGCCGGGGAACCGGCTGTCGATAGATTGCGGCATTAGGCTTTGATCTGAACTTGCACAGATTGCCGGAAATCCCGTCTGCGTAGGAATGAATATCCAGTCTCCTTCGAACTGAACAGTAGACCGATCACTCTGACGTTTGTCCGCGGTTCTTGGCGTGGTTCTCGAACGGGAGTGTGCGTCGCGGAGGAAAAACCATGTTCAGCTCGCTGCCCGCCCCCATTCTGCTCGACATTTACATCTTCTTCACAGCGCTGGCGTGGAGCCTCGGATTCCTCGTCGCCGGGCTGGAGGATGGAACCAGCCGCCAGCAACTTTTTTTCGCCACAACCCATGTAGCCGCATGATCGCGGTACACTGAAATCTGTATAGCTTCGAACCGAGGGATTGGCTAAAGTATCTCCCGAGCCCATGTGTGGTAGAAAAAGAAGATGGCATTCAGTAGGGTTGAGCCGTTTTCATACCTTGGATTGCCTTACATTGATTCGAGAGATGCCGCCGGCCCCGCATTCACTTGCAGAATAAAGGCAAGAAGTCGACAAACGCCCTGACCATCGCCGCAATGGAGCCTAGTTTACCCAAGCCGATGACGCGGGTTTAGACCCAAGACCGCTCTCTCTCGCCCGCGGGCGAGAGGCGCGGCATACGGAGAAGAAAATCATGAAATCGACAAGAGCTGCCCAAAGCAGCGTAGAACTCAGCACCCTTAGCATTCCCGACGCGGAAGAGATCATTGAAGAAGCATTGAACGATCTGGGGGATTCCGCCGATCCCGGCCTGGCGCGGGCCTTGCACTTTCTGGCCCCTCCGGGCTACCAGGCGATCGTCGAACTGTGCAGCGAGAACGGCCGCAGCAAGCGCCGCAATGCGTCGGCTGAAACCTGGTCGCCGGAAGACGACGAGGTGCGCATCTACTTCGAGCGCATCGGCGATGGCGAGCCTGCCCCGCGTGCCGCCCGCGCGCCGCGCGCCGTTGCCGAGCCTGTCTTCGACGACGAGGACGACGACAGCCAGGAGGCCGTGATCCCCGCCGACCTGGACGCCCGCGTCAAAGAGCTGTGCGCCGCGCTGGCCGAGGCCGAGCGGGGCGGGCACGCCTTCATCGCGCTAAAGTGGTTCCGCGACTCGTTTTTGCCGCGCAAGGCCTTCCGCTGGAATCAGCATCCCGAGTCGCGCCAGGCGGTCCTGGCTGAGGCTATCCAGCGCGGCGTCGTGCTCACCAGCAAGATCGCCAACCCCAAGACCCCCGCCTATCCCACCACCACCATCCGCCTCAACCGCGCCGAGGCCGGCATTCCCGAGGAAGCCCAGCGCTTCCATCCCGTCGCGGTCCATGGCGACTCCATCGCCGAGGCCATTGAAGAAGAACGGGGGAACCTGTGAGTTGCTACTTCCTTGAGTCCACGGCCTTCGCCAGGCTCTTTGTGCAGGATCAGGGGACCGGCGCCCTGATCCGCCTGATGGAGGCCGTCGAGGACAACCGCAAGCTGATTTCAGCCTCCACGCCGCTGGAGGTTTACGCGGCCATCCGCCGCCGCGAGCGGGCTGGCGGCATCTCGGCGGAAGACTCCACAGCCGCTCTCGACAGTCTGCGACTTGAAGCCGCGCGCATGGTGCAGCAGCCGCTCAATCCAGCCGTGCTCGAAGCCACCCGCCAGCTCCTCGACCGCACCACCCTGCGCTGGCCCGACGCCCTGCAACTGGGCTCAGCTCTCGTCGCCCGCGATATGTTCCAGGGCACGGAAATCATCTTCGTCTCCGCCTCGCCGCAGTTGCTCGAAGCCGCCAAGGCAGAGGGCTTTCACGCCCTCGACCCAGCCAAGGAAGCGGACGAACCGGCAAGCGAAGATTGAAGTCGTTCATTCCGTTCAGGACTTGACTCGCCGTCCCGCCCTCGCTCCGGCGGGAGTATCATGTGAGCCGTCTCTGAAATTGCACGAGGAGTCGCTGCTCACCATGAAAGTCCCGAACATCCATCCCGCCCTTGAACCCTTCCCCAACTGCCCCGCCCTCGACGGCTATCACTGCGTCACCAATTCACTGGCAAAGATATTTCATCATTCTGGCCATCCGCTGTCGGAAGACATGCTTCTCGGTCTTGGCGCTGGAATGGGGTTTATTTATTGGCAGATGAAGATGGGAGCGGGCACGTATATCTTTGTTGGCGGCCGGGGAAACGGCAAGAACTTTTATAAGGATCTGGGCGCAAGAACCGGCGTCGAAATCCGAGAAGTTACCACTTCAAGCGCCAAAACGGCCGAAGCCGGCCTGCTGCGGGAGATGGCGCAAAAGAAGCCCGTGATGCTCGGCGGCGATATGGGCTTTCTGCCCTGGTTTCATTTCCCGGAGGACTACCACTTCGGCGGCCACGCCTTTGTGGTCTGCGGCTACGACGGTGCCAAGACGGTTCTGGCCTCTGATATGGACCCGCGGATGGCCGGACTGAAGAAAGGATTCTACGCGCCTGTCACATTAGAGCAGCTCGCCAAGGCCAGAAGCTCGCCCTACAAGCCTTTTCCGCCGAAGAACCTGCGGCTGGAATTCGACTTTACCGGGTTTCGCAATCCAGGAAGCAAGGAGATCGCCGCGTCCATCGCACAAACCGTCGATGCCCACCTCAACCCGCCGATCAAGAACTTCGGCGTCGCGGGACTGCGCCATACAGCCACCCAGTTATTGCAGTGGCCGAAGATCTTCCAGGACAAAGAACTGCGGATGAACTTGTTCAATCTCTATGTCTTCATCGAAATCGGCGGCACCGGCGGCGGTTGCTTCCGTCCCATGTATGCCCGCTTTCTGGAACAGGGCGCAAGGATCGCCGGCAAACCCGCGCTGGCGAGCGCCGCGAGAATCTTCCATGAGTCCGGCAGTAAGTTTACCGGGATCGCGCTGTTGTTCAAGGATGCCGCGAAGATGAAAGGCATCGAGGAAAAGGTGCGTTCCGCCTCTCAACTCTTTGGCGAAATCGCCGCCCTGGAAGAGAAGGCGTGCCAGCTTCTCGAGCACAGCATTTGAGCGGCGGCAGTTACTCCCTCCGAAACCGGTTCGCCTTCTCAAACTCATCCCGCAGCTCCGGCGTGCGCAGGTTTTCGCGCAACCTCAACCGATTGCTTGTTGAACCGTGGCATCGCAAACCGCTGCCAGGCGCCCGATGCCCTCCCGAATCGATTCCGGCGAGGCATTGGAGAAGTTCAGGCGCATGAATCGCTGGCCGCTGGCATCGGGGAAAAAATCCTGCCCCGGCACAAAGATCACTTTGCGCAAAAGCGCTTCACGCAGCAGTTCGTTTGTGTCTACGCCCTCGGGACAGGTTACCCAGAGGAACATTCCTCCCTCCGGATGCGTCCACCTGAATCCCGGAGGCATGGTTTCCCGCAGTGTCGCATCCATGATCGAGTAGCGTTCCCCGTATGCTTGCCGAATGCGCTCGATGTGGGCGTCGCTATCGAAGTCCGTGAGGTAGCGATGAACGATGCGCTGGTCCAGGCTCGACGTATGCAGATCGGCCGCCTGCTTGACAATCGTTAGCTTGCGGCGAATCTCCTCGTTAGCAACCACCCAGCCGATTCTGAGCCCAGGCGCGATGGTCTTGGAAACAGTGCTGAGATAGATCACAATCCCTTCGGTATCCAACGACTTGATCGAAGGAATAGTCTTCCCCGCATAACGCAGGCATCCATAGGGATCGTCCTCGAGAACAATCAATCCATAGCGAGCCGCGATCGAATAAAGAGTCTTGCGGCGCTCCGCGGCGAGCGTCCTGCCTGTAGGATTCTGGAAATTCGGAATCGTATAGAGGAACCGGGGCCTTTCGCGCTCGATCAATGCAGGCAACTCCTCCGGGATCAGACCGTGGTCATCGGTAGGGACCGTGGCAAAGCGGACCTCGAATGTCTGAAACGCCTGAATGGCGGCCATGTAGGTCGGGCTTTCGGTCAGGACGCAGTCTCCCGCATCCAGAAAGACCTTCCCGGCCAGATCGAGCGGCTGCTGGGAGCCGGTCGTGATGAGAATATCTTCGGCACAACAATCGATCCCGCGCCTGCGGGATTCCGCGGCCAAGCTCTCCCGCAGCGGCGCGAAGCCCTCGCTGGCGCTGTATTGAAGCGCGGACGCGCCGGTCTCATGAAGGACACGCTCCGCTGCGCAGAGTACATCGTCCACGGGAAAAAGTTCCGGCGCGGGAAGGCCTCCGGCGAACGAGATGATCTCCGGCTGTTCGGTGACCTTGAGAATTTCGCGGATCGTCGAGGCGCTTATGCCGCTCATTCTGCGCGCGAACCTGGTATTCATATCTTCTCCTTGCATCCGGAAAGCTGAATTCCGGATTCCTTACTCCCTCCGAAACCGGTTCGCCTTCTCAAATTCATCCCGCAGCTCCGGCGTGCGCAGGTTCTCGCGCAGGTGGGCCAGCCTTTGCTCCAGCGCGAGCAGCGCCGCCTGCACGGCCTCGGTATTGGTATAAGCGATGTCGCGCCACATGGAGTACGGGCTTGCTCCCAGCCGGGTCATCTCGCGCAGGGCGCGTCCGCCCACGTCCTTCAACTCCGGCGCGTCGCCCACTTCTTCCTCCAGCAGCGCGCTCAGGGCCGTCGCCACGAACTGCGGCAGGTGGCTCACCCACGCCACCAGCTCGTCGTGGCGCGCGGGATCGAGATCAATGATCTTTGAGCCTATGGCGCCAACCCACTCCCGCCAGCCTTTGACCAACTCAGCCGAATGCGGGGAACGCTGCGCCGCCGGATCGTCGGTAAACAGCCACACCGTCCCGCGAAACAACTCCGCATCGGCCAATGCCGCGCCGCCCCGCTCCTTGCCCGCCATGGGGTGGCCGGGAAGGAACGCCGCGCGCTCCGGAGTGTTGAAGAGCCGGCCGGCAGCCTCTGATATCTGCCGCTTGGTGCTGCCCACGTCGGTGACCAGGTGCTCGGAGCCGAGCACGGGGGCCAACTTTTCCATGAAATCGAGAGTCGCGTAGATGGGCATGGCCAGCAGCACGACCTGGCTCTCCCGCGCCGCCTGCAAGGGTTCTGTGGCAATCGAGTCGATGGCTCCCGCCGCCAGCGCAACCTGCGCCCCCTCCGGGCTCCGGTTCCAGCCCACGATAGACCCGCGAAAGCCCGCCGCGCGCAGCGCCAGCCCCGCCGATGTGCCCAGCAGGCCCGTGCCCAGAATGGCGATGCGCTCGATCATGAGAACCTTTCGCTCCCTCGGTGTTGAAAAGACGCGGCTTGACCATCGCTACCGGCTAGGCTTCACCGTGGCGCCAATGCCCACTCAGCCGCTTTGCATGCATGAATACTTGTGGTGTCAAAGAGAGGGACTGAAGAGTCGCTCCGTTGAACAAGCGTAGAGATTTCAGTGCAGCCGAGAACGATCGCTTCAGCGCCAGAATCAACAAGATCTTCGATGACCCGTCGAAACTGGGTACGCGATGCATCGACTACTTTCCCCAAACAGAGTTCTTCATAAATGACACGATGAACGATTTCTCGATCTGCCTCTTTCGGCACCAAGACGCTGATTCCGTGGTGCGATTGCAGACGGGAACGGTAGAAATCCTCTTCCATTGTGAAGCGAGTACCTAGTAGGCCAACCTTTTTGAAGCCGGAGCGCTTGATCTCAGCGGCTGTCGGATCGGTGATGTGGAAGAGTGGAATTGCCACTGCCCTTTCTATTGTCGATGCGACTTTGTGCATCGTGTTTGTACACAGGACAAGGAAATCAGCCCCGGCTAATTCGAGAGAGCGACCGGCTTGAGCAAGCATCCGCCCTGCCCCGGCCCAATCGCCAGTGCTTTGGAGGCGTTCCACTTCGTAAAAGTCAACGCTCAACAGAACCAGCTTGGCGGAATGCAGTCCACCAAGGCGGTCTCTAACTGTCTCATTGATGATCCGATAATATGGAACCGTTGACTCCCAGCTCATGCCGCCGATTAGCCCGATGGTTTTCATCTTCGCTCCTGAAGACATTTAGGACACCCACCATTCAGGTTCCACAGATGTGGGACGCAAGCCGCTGAGGACCAAGCCTTCGTCGCGAATGTCAGTCGACAACGAATAAGTTCGCCCCAAATTCAAGCCTACCCGTTCACACTTTGAAGTATATCGTGTGGGTTCTCACATGGTGCGCCCTACCGCCTTCGCAATGACCCGCAGTTCGTCCATCAGTTTCTCGAACTGCTCCAGGTACAGCGTCTGCGCCGCGTCGGAGACAGCCCTGTCGGCGTTGGGATGAACCTCCACCAGAATCCCGTCCGCGCCCGCGGCCACGGCGGCCTTGGCCATCGCTGGAACCATATCGCGCCGCCCCGTGCCGTGCGAGGGGTCGCCCACAATGGGCAGGTGGGAGAGCTTGTGAATCACCGGAATGGCCGCGATGTCCATGGTGTTGCGCGTGGATGTCTCATAGGTGCGGATGCCGCGCTCGCACAGAATCACGTCATAGTTGCCGCCGGACATGACGTACTCGGCCGACAGCAGTAACTCCTCGATGGTGGCGGCTATGCCGCGCTTGAGCAATACCGGCTTGCGAATCTGGCCCAGCTCGCGCAGCAGGTTGAAGTTCTGCATATTGCGCGCCCCTACCTGGAAGCAATCGGTGAATGGCAGCATGGGCTCGATCTGCGAGATCTCCATGACCTCGGTCACCGTGAGCAAGCCGTTTTTCTGGGCGGCCTCGCGCATCAGTTCGAGCCCCGGAATTCCCAGCCCCTGGAAGGCGTAAGGCGAACTGCGCGGCTTGAAGGCGCCTCCGCGCAGAAAGCTGGCGCCCGCCGCCTTCACGCGCGCGGCGGTCTCGAAGATCTGCTCGCGATTCTCGATGGCGCACGGACCGGCGATGACAACAACCTGCTCGCCGCCTATCCTGGCCCCGTTGGGAAACTCCACCACCGTGCCTTGCGGACGAAATGCGCGCCCGGCCAGCTTGTAGGGGGAACTGATGCGAATCACGTTGAGCACGCCCGGCAGCACCTCGAACTTGCCCAGGTCCAGTCCGGCGGTAGGCCCAACAGCGGCCAGAATGGTCTGGGTCGCGCCCGTCGTCCGGTGTACGTCGACCCCCGACTCCTCCATCACATCGATGACGGCATCTATCTGTTCCTCAGTGGCTTTCTCCTGCATGGATACGATCATTGCTTTTTCCCTGTCTCGGGCGACTCTGCGCCAGTGCCGTGGCCCGGCGCATCATCACCCCCGCGACCAAGACCTGTCGCCGGGGACCCCGATGTATCCGCCAGGACTTTCCTCTCCGATGCCAACTCGTCCCTCTGCAGGGCCCGCATCACGTCGATAATGCGCTCGTAAATATGCGTCAGTTCGATGTCCGGCAAGGGACCTTTGTTGGCTGCGCGCACGTTGGCGTAAATCACCTTTTCGCGCGCCGGCTCGTACACCGGCAGCGAGGTGGCAACCTTCAGGTGACCGATCATCTGTGCGGCGCGTGCCCGCTCGCTCAGCAACTCCACCAACTGCCGGTCCAGAACATCGATTTGTTCTCGCAATTCTTCCAGCGTCATTTCATCCTCGTGTTGCAAAAAGCTGCTAGCTGCTAGCTACTAGCTTATAGCTCGTGCCTGTCGGCTAAGCATCAGCATTTCAATCCACAGCCGAGTGAGCTAGGAGCTAAAAGCTGGAAGCTAGGGGCTGGTTTCTTACCGGGCCAGCGCCGTCCGCCGCGGCGGACAGGTGCAGGCCCTTGATAAATCGAGCCACTGCGGCAGGCGCCGTCTCCCACCCCACGTACGAAGACCTGTCCGCGGGGACCCCGGTCTCCGGAATCGATCGTTCGATCAACTCCACAATCGCGCTGCCGATCACCACGGCATCCGCGAACTCCGCCACCTGGGCGACGTGTTCCGAGTTGGAGATGCCGAACCCCACGGCAACCGGCAGCCCCGTCCATCGCCGGATGCGCGCCACCAAAGCCGCTGCATCGGCTGCCACGCTCTGCTGCGTGCCGGTAATGCCCACGCGGGAGATGGCGTAAACAAAACCCTTGGAGTGCGTCGCGATCGCTTCAAGCCTTTCGTCGGGACTGGTGGGCGCGGCCAGAAAGATCGGCGCAAGTTTTACCCGCTCCATTTCGGTCAGATACTCGCCCGCCTCCTCGACGATCAAGTCCGTCACCAGCACGCCGTCCACGCCGGCCGCCGCTGCCTCGTCGGCAAACCTGTGCAGGCCGTAACGCAAAACCGGATTCAGATAGGTGAAGATCACCAGCCCCGCCTGAGGCCGCGCCGCGCGAATTTCCTTGGCGAGCCGGATCACATCCCGCAAACTCACGCCCAGCCCCGTCGCCCGCTCCATGGCCCTCTGAATCACCGGTCCATCCGCCAGCGGATCGCTGAAGGGCACGCCCAGCTCGATCACATCCGCGCCCGCGTCGATCGCCGCCATCGCAATAGCCCGCGTGGCATCGAGGCCGGGATCGCCGGCCGTCAGATAAACCACCAATCCGGGTTTGTGATCGAATCGTATCGCCATTGAAAATCGCAACTCGCGAACTTGCTGACCCGCTGACTTCCTAATCAGTTGGGTGCCCCACCCTCGCCGCGTTCTTGTTTTTGCGGCTAGGGTGGAAAACCACGAATCTCAAACGCCCTGCTCCAGGGACACTACGCTAAAGCTTCAACTCGCGCGCCAGAATGCCCATATCCTTGTCGCCGCGTCCGGAGAGGTTGACTACCAGTATGTCACGCGTGTGCATCGCGGGAGCAATCCGCAGGGCCTCGGCCACCGCGTGCGCGCTTTCCAGAGCAGGCAAAATCCCCTCCGTCCGCGCCAGCTTCACCACCGCGTCCAGCGCCGCCGCATCGTCCTGCGAGACGTACTCCGCCCGTCCCGAGTCGTGCAACGCCGCGTGCTCCGGCCCGATCGAGGCATAGTCCAGCCCCGCCGAAACCGAATGCGTCAGCGCGATCTGGCCATTCTCATCCTGCAGCACGTAGGAATAAGTCCCCTGCAACACCCCCGGCGACCCGCCCCTGAACCGCATCGCATGATCGCCCAACTCCGTGCCGCGCCCGCCCGCCTCCACGCCGATCAGCCGGACTTGTCTGTCTGAGAGGAACTCGTAGAACGCGCCCATGGCGTTCGACCCTCCGCCCACGCACGCAATCACCGCCGTAGGCAGCCGCCCCTCTTTTTTGAGGATCTGCTCCTTCATCTCGATGCCGATCACGCGCTGGAAGTCGCGCACCATGGTGGGATAAGGGTGCGCCCCCAACGCGCTGCCCAGCAGGTAATAGGTGGTCCGGACGTTGACCACCCAATCGCGCATGGCCTCGCTGATGGCGTCTTTCAACGTCTTCGATCCCGACGAAACCCCGCGCACCTCCGCGCCCAGAAGCCGCATGCGTAGCACGTTCAACTCCTGCCGCGCCATGTCCACGTCGCCCATGTAGACCACGCACTCCATGCCCAGCAGAGCGCATACCGTAGCGGTGGCCACGCCGTGCTGCCCCGCGCCCGTCTCGGCGATGACGCGCTTCTTGCCCATCCGCTTGGCCAGCAATCCCTGGCCCAGCGCGTTGTTGATCTTGTGCGCCCCGGTGTGCAGCAGGTCTTCGCGCTTGAGATAAATCTTCGCCCCGCCCAACTGCTCCGTGAGCCTCTTGCAGAAGTAGAGCGGCGTTGGCCGCCCGGCATAATCCTTTAGCAGATCGGCCAACTCCGCTTGAAACGCTGCGTCCGCCTTGGCCAGATCGTACTCGCGCTCCAGCTCCACCAGCGCCGCCATCAGCGTCTCGGGCACATACCGCCCGCCATACACGCCAAACCGCCCCGGCCGCGACTCGGATGGAACTGCCGGAAGAATGATCGATGCCATAGGGCCTCCTGCGGGTCAGCGCGAAAAGTAGGGAACTATTTAGTGTACTAGGCGACGTGCAATACGATAGTGCACACACTAATGTACTCAAGGTATGAATACCTACCCATCCTATTTTTGATTTCGGCTGCGGGCAGTCGCAGGATAGCCACATCAGAATTTGGAACGATCCAGAGGATTCAGTCTCAAGAGAACCTGTCTCTCCATGCTCAAACATGAATCTCTTGCGAGCGATCAGCGAGCAGTTGGCCACACCGCAGGTGCTGGCGGAGGATTCAGTCTCAAGAGAACCTGTCTCTCCATGCTCAATCCTGAATCTCTTGCGAGCGATTAGCGAGCAGTTGGCCGCACCGCAGGTGCTGGCGGAGAGGGAGGGATTCGAACCCCCGATAGCCTTGCGACTATGTCTGATTTCGAGTCAGGTGCATTCAACCGGGCTCTGCCACCTCTCCGCTTTGGCTACAACGATTTAGAGGATGCTCTCGACTGCGCTGTTGTGGCACTGGCAGTTACCCCGGGAACTCCCCGGCCGTGCGCGGATTCGTTGCGGCCTTCTCTAGTCTACCGGCGAAGTGTGCCGGATGCAACGCCAGGCGGGGTCCGCTTGCGGGCGCGAGCTGCCGGATGCGGAGTAGAAATGCTCTATGGTGCGCGCGGCTTGCCTGAATCGGTTAAATTGTTGATTCTATTGGCGTCCCCGACGGGATTTGAACCCGGGTTCTCGCCATTCCAGGCCATTCCCATCCTTGAACCGTAGACTTCAATTCATACGCGATTCTTTCTTCCGGCCGACGTCTGGTTGGCCGTGAAACTTCCGCGCGTGCGTTCGCCCATGCGGAACACGACAGCCCCGAAATCTTCGGTTTCAATCGGCGCTTCTCTCAAGTTTGTCGCCTGCAATGAATTGACGGCAAAGGTCTCCAATGATCCGACGGGCTGTCTGCGGGTCCGGTGGAAGGTCTTGAGGTCCGCACATAGCGCCGTGATGCGATGGCCCGTAACAAACTGCGCTGCCAGCATGCCGGTCCGGATTAAATCGACAGGCGCCGTGACCAACGCCGCAACTTCGGCGCAGCCGCTTTGCAGCAGATTCTCGAGATGCACGCGCCCCACAAAACCTGTTCCAATCAGCGCGGTCTTCAAACGCAGCTTCATGCTGGTTTCCTTCCGGCAACAGACAGCCGTGGACTTGTCTCGAAACCGGGAGCGGCCCTGCCGGGTCCTGCTCATCGTTTGGCCCGCAGACCCGGCAGGGGTAATCGTCACTTCGCAGGCAACCCGAAGACCTCGACCTCGATGTAGTGGTTCAGCTCGTTCACGTTGTTTCCACAACTGAATAACCGGACGTAGCGCGCCTTCACGCCCTTGGTGGCCACAAGCTTGCCCTCATAGCTTTCTACATAGAGCATGTTCGTGCCCGCGCCCTGCCCAACCTTGTTTCCTGTATCGCTGTTGAACCAGGTTTGCTTGTTTTTTGTGAAGGCTTCGTCATCCGCGGTCTGGACAACGATGCAGAAGTAGACGCGCGGCTGGAAATAGTGCCAGAACAGCACGCCATAGATCTCCAACATCGCCCCCAAATCGATGGTCACGGATTGAACGCCAGGCCCGAGTTCCACGTAGTTTCCGTCCGCCTGCGTCGTGTCACCGTCGGTGACCATTGTGAGGTCTCCAACAACAGGATCTGTCTCCGTGCTCGTAACCTTCTTGCCCTTGGCAAGGTTGACGACACCCACAGGGGCGAGGAACGGAGGGCGCTGCTTCACCGATGGTTTCTCGAGATTGTGTATGGACAAGAGATTCGCCGGCGTGCCCTCGTAACCGGGCTTCGGCAATTCAATGGGAACCGGCGCAAGTTGTGCGCGCGCTACGGCGCTCATACAGGCCAGGCCGAGAACCACAAGATAGGTCTTCGATTCGATACGGCTCATTTTCATTTCTTCTCTCCTTGTTTCATTCAGTTCAGGTGTACAAGCGAATACCATGAGATGGGACGCCATCATCCGGTTCGGCCAGCAACGCCTCCAGGCCCGGCCAGCGTGCGCGGCACGCATCCACTTCCTGTCGGCTCAACATCAGGAACGCAGTCGAGAACACCTCAGCCAACGCGGCGGGCGACTCGGAGACTGCTTCGCCGCCTAACCCGACAGATCCCATCTTGCAAAGGGCGGGCCGGAAGACCGAGGTGCCGGCGATCACCCATGCCGCGGGACGAAGGCGAGCCCGATTCGGACCTCTGGGATCGAGAATATGGTTCCCTTTCTGCAACCCTGAAGCGCTCAACACGCACTGCGACGCCGAATAGTTATACGCAGGTGTGGCGTGCTCTCCGGGCAGGCCTATGCGAAGCGGCCAACCCGCCTGCCCCGGAGGAGGCCGCAAAGCCCGGACTGAACTGCACCCGCCGTGAATCAACGCCTGATCAATGCCCCAATCCACAAGGACTTCGGCCATTCGATCGACGGCATAGCCCTTACCAATACCGCCAAGATCCAGGCATATGCCGGTAGCGTTCGCCTGTACCTCATACTCCGATGGCCGCAATACCAGCTTGCAAAGGCCCGTACCCAAGGAGATATCGAAAGCACCGCCAGTTTCCTCGATGGCTAATAGTGCCAGCATGAGACACTCCATCGTCCAACGGCTAACCCTGACGGCGCCGCCAACTGGCAGGTTGTTGATGCGTGTGATGTCGCTGTTCTCAACAAAGCGGCTCAAGTCTCCTTCGAGCCTGTCGAGCAGGTCGAAGGCCTGATTGGCTGCCTGGCGCGCGTAGTTTGCGTCCTCATGCACGCAGAGAATCTCAAACATCGACGCCATGGCCTGATGCCCAAAGCGGTGTGTGGAAGGGCTCCAGAGAGCAGCAGGGAACGTTGCCATCTCTGGCTCGACACCTGTCAGCATGGCTGCCGTGGCGAGTGCGTCAGTCACAGACCCTCCCAGACAGACAACTGGGCGTACCCGCGTAGTTCGACGCCCGGCCGCAGTTCCACAGGTTGGTCGAAGAGGTTCATATAGAGGTCACGTTGCCCGGGTGGAGGTACCTCGTACAGCCGGCGGGTCAGGGCCGGCTCCATGTCGGGCGTAATCAGGTACACAGGAGCGAGCGGTGCTGTATCTGAGACACCATTCCACCATTGCACCCGTTCGTAATGCCTCAGATACCACGGCAATGGCCACAGATTCTCCTTGCTCACAATGGCGATGGGAATCTCGGCGCGGCCAGCGGGATAGGTTGAAGACAGAAGCTCAAGCTTCTGCACAATGGTGAAGACATCCTTGCCTGTGTGGGCGTAGACCCATGGATTCGCCGGATCCGAGCCGAACCGGAAACTTCCCATCCACGCCTGCCACCCAAGATGACCGCAGCCCAGCAGAAGCAACGCGGCTGCGACTGCCTTCACCGAGTTCCTGCGAACGGTGTCGTTCAGAGCGGCCAGGGCTGTTCCTCCCAGCAGGATCATCGCGTGGATGGGACCGAGAAAGTTCCAGGGCACCTTGTAGGGAAGCAGCGAATATGCCGCGATCATGGCGACGCAGTAGACGGCCAGAAAAAGCTGGAATCGGAAGCCGCTTTTACCCTGGACGCACCTGAAAATGGCGACTACCACGCCAGCGATAGCAAGAATCGTAATGAGGGCCTCAGTGAACAGGGGCCCTCCCGCGGTCTGATAGAAATTCATCAAGTGCAGGTAGTAGCTCCAGGGGTGAACATGAGCCGTTCCCACGCCTGTGCCGCGCAGCAAGTACCCGCGATACGACAGGATCAAATCCGTAATGCCGCGCGGATTTGCAAAGAAGGATGAGATGAGGAGAGCGGTTGAGCAAAAAGCCGCCCCCACTGCAAGCGCCGCGTGTCCAAGCCAGCTTCGGGCCGTTGGCGATTGCCCATTCCATCGCCAACGGATTGCCGCCGCGATGGCCGCCGCGATCGCCATGCATGCCAGCGGGATGATCGCTGTCTCCTTGGTGGCGAACATCAGCCCGGCACAGGCGCCTGCCGCGACGGCCCAGGCTGCACGCCTTTGCTCGCAATAGCGGAGAGAGGCGATCAGGCATCCAAAGGTGAACACCACAAGCAGCATCTCGTGGATATAGTCGCGGCTGTAATAGACCATGGCCGGCGCAACCGCTGTCAGCAGAGCGGACGCCGCCGCACCGATCAGTCCGATGTACCGCACCACGAAGATGTGCATTCCAACCAGCAGAATCCCCGCCAGCGCCGGGATCAGCCGCAACGTGGTCTCGCTCAAGTCGACGTAGTGCGTGATTCCTTCTGCCCTGGCCAGGGCCCAGGTGGCATAAATCAATGTCGGCCCGTGGTAATCCGCGGGCGAGTATCGATACTCACCTCGATCGAGCAACACTCCCAGCTTGTCTGCGTTGATTGCCTCATCGCTATGCATGGGCCGCGCAGGCAACTGCGGCAGCCGAAGTGCGGCAGCAAGCAGCATCAGGCAGCCGAACACAATGCAGGTCCGCATGGACAATCGCGTGTTTGCGGAAAGTGGCTGCATTTCTCTTAGCTCCCGCGGTGATCCCACTCGGCTGCCAGAGCGCAGTAGGCGAATAGAACACTGCATGCCACCAACAGCAGTGCAATGATGCGGTGAGCCTGAAGCAGTACCTGCTGCTGAGCAGGCGAAGCAAGAGGAAACATCGCCAGCAGCGCCGTGGCCAAAGTGGGCACCGCCGATGCCAGTGCCATCCAGAAGAAAACTTTGCGCATGAGGACTGTGACAGACACGGAGACCGCGGACGGTCTGCCGCCCTTGGCCATACACTCCCAATCCGCCTGCGTGATCCAGTTGCGCGAGACCCAGACGACAGCAACCGCCAGTGCAGCGCCGGCGAAGCCGCCCGCGGTGGTCACGTGGGCCATGAGAAGGTAACCGCCGAGCGCGGGCGCATTGGCAAGCACGGCGGCGAAGCCGGTTACGGTGACGACGGCAAGACAGACTCCGCCGGCCACATTTACGCATAACCGAAGAAGACGCAGAGCGCGATCACCGCGGTCTGCCTCGCGTCCGGAGCGCCGGACGCGGCAAAACAAGACTCTGCGCGCAAGGTCCGCAGCGATGAGGACCACGACCGTCGCGAATACTCCGATAACGACTGTTCTATACATGGTCCTGTCGCCCCCTGGAGATCCTGGCGGACAAGCCGACCAATCCCTGATACGCACCGCCGAGGAGCAACAACAAGAGAACGATTGCCACGCCGCTCCCAATCACTTTCAGCCAGATCCTGAACTTCCACGAGTTCGCCAGGCTCAGCTGATAGGCTGCATCCACTTTGGGTTGAAAGTGGTTCATCTTCCAGGAACCAAGCTGTTCCAGCGGTGAATCTACCTGCACTTCGCCGAAGAAGACAGGCGATGTTTTAGAGTGGCAATCCTGGCATCCGTTCGCGCCGAGCGCCTGCGAGGCGGGGCGCACGTCGTGGCCGATGGCCCAGAGGTAGGGCTCCGCCTGGGCATTCGCTTCGGCTTTTACATCTCCCGAAGCATCGAGACGGTATAGCTTTCCGCCTGCGATATAGACAGCCTCCGCTTGGCCTGAAGCGCTTTGGCTGAGAAGCTGAAGCACCCGCCGGACCCAGGCAATATCGGCGCTTGGCCAGCTTCCGTTGGCGGGCGCCTGGCGGCTCAGCTTTTTGTCATCGAGCAAACGCCGCACCGACTCGGGGTTCAGCGGCTCCACTCGTCCCGCTTTCATCCTTCCCCAGAAGGCCGGCCAGACGGCGCGATACGGCGCTAGCTTGCCATCGTTCAACTGCGCATAGACGGGATCGACGATGTGCGGCAGTGCATCCGCGTCGAGGTTCGCATTGTGCTCCCCAAGGCCATGCGCGCGAGCGGTCTTCATCATGCGCGTTTTGCCGGATGGCATGGGGCCCGCATGACAGAAGGTGCAGCTCAATTTCTCCAGGTGCAGGGCAGGCAAGCCCTTGTGCTTTGGGTAGGGTGCATTCAGGCCATGCGGTCCGGAAGGCTTTTGTCCATTGGCCGATCCCATGTGGCATCCGCGGCAGGAAAGCGATCCGGAAAAGGCATTCCCCGCCGCGGCGGGATCGCCCTCGTAGTTGCGCGTGATCGCATGATCCAGCCCATTGCTGTGGCACTGGACACAAGCCATCCCCCGGGCCATATGAACATCTTCGCCCGCTTTCCAGCGTTCTTTGCCTGAGACTGCGACGTCGATCTCGGTGTGACAGTAGTAGCAGCGGTTGGAGTCGGCCAGGCGGGCGATATCGAAGGCCACCTTTTGGCCCGCAAGGAATCGCTCTGCCGCGTAATGCACCTGCGGAATGCTGGGCTGAAGCGAATCCTCCACCGATGCGGGAAGAAAATAGTCGAACGTGCCCGGCATCTTGCTGCTCGAGCCGGTCACGACCGCCATTCCACTCGCAGCCGTGGCGGCATAGCGGAAGTTCTCTACTCTCAATTGCCGCGCGAACTCGGACTGATCGTAGATCGGCGACCGGTCGTGGCAGGCAAGGCAGTTGGCCTCAAGCTTTCCAGAGACATTCCAGCGGGCGCGATCCTGAGAGCTATCCGCAGAGTCACTCTCGATGGGCGCCGGCGTGCGAGCTCCGAAGCGGAGAGCGAAGGCCCGCGCCCCGATACCCACATCCTGCGGCCTGTATGTCCCAGGCCAGGCACGGTACGAAAGCGGAATCTGGGTCGCGGTTGCGGTGTCGATCCAGAGCCAGGGCTCGCCATTCCTGCCCGCGGTTACGCCCGGAAGCGCCGCGTTGAAATGCCAGCCACGGCGTATCGTCTGAACATCGTGGCAGGTGGCGCCGCAGGTTTGTTCGGTTGAATAGGGCAAGGGCAGATGGTCGTTAGGCGCGATCGTGTCACCGTTCTCATCGCGCAAAGGAATCACGTGAACCGGGCGCGAGCGGCTGCCGGAGGGAAGATCGCCCAGGAGCGGCTTCTGAGCTCTTGCCGATCCGGCGCCAAAAAGAATAGCAGCCAGCGCAAGCATCGAAAGATTGGAAAGGGCTGGCCGCATGTCAGATCTCGAACTCCTCGGGTTTGAACTCGAGGCGGGTTCTAGCTTCGGCCGCTGCGTTCACTTTGAGTACGGTTACCGCCGTCTCGTAGCCGATCTCTCCGGGACAGTTGAGCCTGACCTTGCCGCGCACCGCGCCAAAGAAGTTCTCCAGGTGCGGCTGATGGTACTTCTTCCTCATCTTGACGGGGATGCCGTAGCTGGGAGGCGCTGCCGTCTCGCGCACGTCCAGCACCGCTCCGCCCGCGGCGGGCTTGGCCTCCTCGACTGGCGCGGTCAATATTCCTGCCTTCACAAACGGGGTCCAATCGGGCGCGTTGGCAGGGTCGCGGTAAATCGATCCCCGGCCTGCCGATTCGGAGATATCCAGCGCCGCCTGGTCTCCCATGAAGACCTCGTAATAGCCGCCAAACCCGTTCGTGGTCAGGGTCTGGTAGAAGGCACGCACGATGCCCTGAGGCGTTTCATAGTCGTAGACGGCCATCATCGTGTCGTACCACTCGTGCGTCGCCTTGTCGTAGTAGTCGGTGCCGCCGCTTGCGGTCACTCCCTTGGGACGGACGCCGAGGAACCAGTTAAAGATGTCGATCTGGTGCGAGCCAAGGTCAACAATCGGACCGCCGCCAAGCCCCCGGAACCAGCGCCAGTTCAGAAACTGCTCCATCGAACGGAATCCGTATTTTTCCAGGACCTCCGGCTTCATCGCGTAGCGCGGCGGCATGGTGGCAAAGTCACGCTTGGCGCGATTCCATTGCGCATTTACCGTCGTGATTCGGCCCAGCAACCGGGATTCATTAATCAGCCTTTCGTAGCAGAACCGGTAGCGCGGATTGCTGCGTCTCTGATGCCCAATCTGCAGTAGTCTGGCTGTCTCGCGGGAGGTCAGAACCATTTGTCGTGCGTCCGCGAGGTTCGTCGCCATCTCCTTTTCGCAGTAGACATGCAGGCCTGCCTTCATGCTTTCAATGGCATGCTCGGCGTGCCAAAAGTCAGGCGTCGCAATCAATACCGCATCCAGATGCTCCTTCTCTTTGTCCAGCATCTCGCGGTAATCGGTATAAGCGTGGTTGGGATGGCCAGCATCCTTCATCATCCGCGTGGCGCGCCGCAGGTTGTACTCGGCCCATATGTCGCAGACAGCCACAAAGCGCACATCCGGAATCTGCATCGCTGCCTCGAGCAATACCTGCCCCTGCGCTCCAGCGCCAAGCAGCGCAACGCGCACTTCATTCGAGGCCTGGTTGAGCGCCTTCATGGGAGTAGCCCCTACCAGCGCTGCACCCGACACAGTAGCCGCCACAAGAAACTCGCGGCGATCCATTCCCGCACTTCCGCTCTGCGTACTCACGCGTATCTCTCCCAGCATTTGAGCCGGCTGCCTCCTCTTTTCCGCCCCGCACTCCGCGACGCGCTTCAAAGGAAACAACCGGCTCAGGTCAGCTAAACGATCAACCCTTCCGGCTTCCATCCCGGCCGGTATTCGCGGCCAAGCAGCTTGTTGGCATCTTCGTTATTCGTGATCTTGCCCGCGGCCGGGTCCCACATCAGCCGGATGCCGCCCATCCGGTAGGAGATCGAGATGAGGTTGAAGGCCTCGCTGATGGGCCCCGCCATCTGGAAATCGCCGTACGTCGTTGACCCGTTGCGGACGGCGTCTACCCAGGGCCGCGAGTCGTTGGAGCGGGCTGGGCCCGACCCGCGCATCTCCGGCCGATACGCCATGAGGGGGAGCTTTCCGCCCGCCATGAATATGGGCGGTCTCTCACCCTGATTCGGCATGGGCGGAGCACTGATGTTGCGCAACTTGCGGAATTCCGTGAACTTGCTCTCCGGGATCACGCGCGGGTTGTCGCACTCGAAGCCGGCCAGGATCTTTCCACTGTCGCCCACCAGAAGCATTCCATCCGAGGGCATTGAGCGGTCTTCGGAGAGCAGTTCGTCTGGCGTGGCCGGCCTATTGCCGCCGTCGTACCAGTAGATGTCGATAGCCGGCCGGTCTCCCTTGGCGCGGAAGCGCATCCTTGCCGTGCTGGCCAGAGGATAGGAGTAATCGTTTTTGATCTTGTTGACCGTCTGGTTGTCCAACACCTGGCAGGCATTGCTGATCGTGGTCTCAACACAGTACGGCGCATCCAGCGCCAGGTCCTGAAAGACGGTCCAGTTGCTGTAGATGCCCATATCGTTGATGGCGCCGCCGCCAAAGTCGTACCAGCCGCGGAAGGAGGTGTGCGTGTACCACGGGTGGTACGGCCGGTCGTTCTCCGGGCCCAGCCAGAGGGTCCAGTTGAAGCCATCCGGGATCGGCGGCCGGTCGGTGGGCAGCGTCAGGTACTGCGGCCAGACCGGACGGCTCGTCCAGTTGTGGATCTCCCGCAACTGGCCGATGGCGCCCTGCTGAATCCATTTCATTGCATTGCGGAAGCCGAGCGAGATGTTGGCTGGCATGAGGTGTGTGACAACCTTCGTCCGCTTCGCCGTCTCAATCACTAACCGTGCCTCGGCCAGGCGGTTCGCGAGCGGCTTGGCCACCATCACGTGCTTGCCCTTGTTCATCGCCGCCAAGCTACAATCCCGTGAAGGTGGTCGGGCGTCATGACCTTCACGCCGTCGAGGTCCTTTTCCTTTTCCAGCATTTCGCGGAAATCCGCATAGGTATTCACGCCCGAGAACTTCTCGGCCGCGCGCTTCTTGGCGTAGTAGGCCTCGATGATCTCCTTGCCGATATCCCGGCCTCCTGGCACCCAGTCCATGCCCTCGTGCCAATTCGGCTCCTCCAGCATGATGCGGATGCCATCGCGGATGCCTCCGGGAAACCATTCCAGGTAGTGGCGCCCGTCTTTTTCCACATCGCAGACGGCGGTGAGCTGAACGTAGGGGTTCTCCAAGAGGCTGGCCACCTCGCGAATCGCCTCGGTTCCGAAACCGACATGGGCGAGCGTGATCTTGTCGCTGGGAGGAACATGTCCCTGGCCAAGAACGGCTCGGGGAACGATGGTGAATGCAGTTGCGGCAGCCGCGCCCTCGAGGAACGTCCGTCGGTTAATCTCTGAAGTCATTTGAACAGCCTCCTTGCCTGGCATCATCTTGAAAAGGACCCACTTTGTGGCCGACTGGGCCCCCGCACCGATGGCGGCAAACCACAATCGCCGGGGCTCTCCCACCGCTGTGTGCACCGGGTCGGATACACAGACCCCGGATTGCTCGATTGCAAGTGATTATGAGTGGTCGCATTTGAGTTCTCAACGTGCGTGACGGCCTTGAACCGGCATCAGGCGGTCTGGAAGTCTGGCAAGGCCTCGAATCCCCACAAATAGGCCGCTTTATTGCCGGTAAAGCCGGAGGAAGGCTCCGGGTAGAGACCCGTTTCGTACGTTCAGAACGGCAGCTGAACCGGAAATGACTGCCGAGGCCGCGGGCGGCAGCCAGCACAGGCAGGTGAGCCGACCTCCAGGAGCTATTCCGCCTGGCGATGAAACGGCGAATCAAAAAGGAGATAGCCAGAATAGGCGGCTTCTCTTTCAGCCGCCATGGGAAGTCTTGTGTTCTTACCAGAAATAGGTGGCCAGCACATGCGGTGGCCCGGCATTTCCGTGGATCAGATCGACTCCAATGACGACCTGAAAGTTCTTCCGTTCCCACCCGGGCGGGGCTTGCCGGATCAGCGTATCCAGGAGTTTGGGCCGGGAGATGAACTCGCCTGCCGCGGCCGTACCATCGCGGCCTAGGCCGCACAGCAGCAGCGCGATCTGCTGCGTGCGCGGATCGCGAAAGCGCGTGATCACGGCCCAGTCCTGGCTTCGCTCCGAATACGGCGCCAGGAAGTTGATTCTCCAGGGGGTGGGCGCACCCGCGTCCCGATCGACAATCTCCAGCGTTCCGGCAAAGGCATTGTGTTGAACCTGATACTTCAAGCCGGCGCTCAGCCGCTCCGTCCACGGACTGTTCCCCACAAAGACAGCGGGCATCCTGCGAAGATCATCCAGTGTCACCGACGAAGCGCGGCGCAGATCAACGTGCTTTCCCCGGGACTCAAGCAAGCCGGTCACCTGCGCCAGCACCACGGCGTCGGCGAATCCCGCCCGGTCGGAACGCACCACGTCCAGGGTGCTTGGATCTCCGCTGCCCGCCGGGGCATCTCCTGGCTGCGGACTTATTTGCCCGGCGCCGACCGCCACGATCATGCCGGTCGCACCCTTATAGATCGGTCCCCAGAATGTAGTCAGCGGATCAGAAGGGCGCAGCAGCCAGACTGTGGCGACGATGATGCCCGCCACAACAAGCGCTCCAGCAGCCCACGCCGCCGGCCGGTGGCTTCTGGCACGGGGAGGAGCGGAGACAACGCTCCCGGCTGGGTGAGCTTCTGTCAGGGGCTCTACCGCGGGCGCGGCATTTTCCTCCAGGCGGAATTCCGGCGCATAGCCTCCGGGAGCCAACTCGATCCGCACCGCGGTTTCATGCTCCAGTTCGTGGTAGTACTGCGCCAGCCGCTTGCGGACCTCGAGCGCCGAGGTGCGCACCACGCTGTCGTCGTTGGTGTTATAGTCCGGCGCCCGCCCGAAGACCAGGACTCCTATGTTCCGTTCCGTCAGCTCATTGCCGCGGCCTGCCAGCGTCTCCCCGACCACGAACTCCAGCAGATCTCGGCAACGCTTCGTATTCCGGAACCAGTGGCTGGAGACAATCTGCGCCAGCGCCGCACGAATCGCCTCTTGGTCCGGCGCGAGTTCTTTACCTATGATCTGGGAATCCGTGCCCGCGACGACTCGCACCAACGAGCCTCCTGTTGGATCTCGGCGACCTTCACCCAGAGGACTCTGGTTCGAGTTGCCCGGGGAGGGGCCGTCCGGGAGCGAAAACGTCGCTTTCGCTCCCGGACGGATTCCCCGATGGCCATTCCGCCGTTCCGGTCGAGACCCGCGAGCACGCGCGCACTAACATGTACGCGCCCGTTGACGAAGCGCGAGGCAATCGCCCGATCCTCTTTGAGCCGAAGTCTATCACGAGGATCGAGCAAGGGGGCGTGGCTTACGCCTCGCCGAGGAGCCGCTTCATCATGACATGCTGTTTTCGGACAGCCGGCCATGCGCCGCCCTGAAGCTTGTCGATGCCCTCGTATTCGCTCATCATGTAGCCGTTATATCCGTGATCCGCCAGCACCTTAATTACCTCTGGATACGGGATGGTGGTCTCATCGCAGTCATCGGTCATGTCATTGAATTTGGCATGGCAGCAGTGAATGTAAGGGATTAAAGGGATCATGTCTTCCGGCACCGCGAGAGGCAGCTTGCCCATCCACGGTGGTGCATGGGGCGCCTGTCCGCCGGCCGCTGAAGCTTGGTGGTCTCCGAGCTGGGGTCCCATTCTGGTTTGGAAGACGCTGAAATCAATATTCAGGGCAAACCATGGATTGGTATTTTCCTTCGTGATGAAGTCCATGTATTTGTCCATCGTGGGGCCTTTGAGAGGGGTCGGAATATGGATTTCCGTGAGCATGCGGACGTTGTGCTTCTGGGCAGTCTCCAGTGCTCCCTTAATGATTTCGAAAAAATTATCTGCGGGGGTCTGGACCATCATGGACGCGCCGCCCTGCATTCCGACCTTAGTGCGCGCGCGGGTAAATCCCAATCGCGAAGCGAGCTTAATGTCGGCGATAAGCATTTCAACGCCCTCTTTTGTGTCAATCGTTCGCGTTTCGCTGTAGAGCTTGGTATCGACCCAATGGCCATATTCGACGGGGATGATGTCGTACCGATCCAACATCTTGTACCAATCGTCGATCCATGCGGTGGAAGGATTGGGGTAATTCTTGATGTGTGCGTTCGCCAGAACCTCCAGTCCAATTTTCGTGCCGGGCGTGGCCAGGTCGGAGAGTTCTATCAGACAATCCTCAAGTGTGGCCGAGACATTGAATTCGTGCTCATAACTGTAAATGGACACGCCACGCTTGGGGCCCTTCCGTTCACTTGCGGGAAACCCTTCATCCATTCCTCGCTGCGGAGCGAGGGGTGCCGAAGCGGCTGTGCCGGGCAGTGCGATTGCGCCGGCAACCGCGGCTGCGGTCTGCAAAAACTCTTTTCGCGTCATCTTCATCGCTGTCTTCTCCTTGTCCGTGCTGGGCCATTAGCGAACCAATACTAGTTTCCGCGTGACGTTGCCGCCGCCAAATTCCAAAGTGGATCCGGTAGAACCCGGACCGCCGAGCTCGGCTGCAGGTGTCTGTTCCGGGTCGCCCGGCCTTGTGCCTATATAAGAGATCCGGTGACTCCAGTTCACCGTTACCACATGGACCCCCAACTTAAGCCCCCCTGGTTTGGCGATGTTCAAAATGACCGGTTCGTCCAGCTGCCAGTGCACGTGCCCGGCCTTTGTCAGTTCATCCTGCGTGTATGTCTCGCCTTCATAAGTGATCGTGATCGCCTCCCGCGGAAACTGCTCGCCGTCCACGAGAGCCCGAAATCCCTTCGAGAGGGAAAGTGAGATCCCCCGGTAGTAGGTCGACCGGTAGGCGATCTGGAATCCAGTGCATTGACCGTTCTTGTAAACGTTGCGAAACCCCCGCTGCTGAACAGCTTCCATTTCGAGCACGAGTTTGCTCCTTTCTTTGGAACGGCTCAGAGTAGCAGTGTGCGAACGGCCTGCCAAGGTGCGGGACCGTTCTATACGTGCCGCTTTCCCATGCCGCGAATACACTCGGCTATCAATTCGCGGGAAGGGAGTCCGTTACCTCTCTGTGTGTGCCGTCAGCATGGGATCCTGCGCCGGCTTCTCGGCGAAGTATAGCCAGGATCGGCTCCCAGGGGAGGCATCCTCGCCTCCCTGGGGCCATCGCCGGGAAATTTCGCCTTCTTCCGGCCTTCTGGTAGTCTGATGGCGCATGCAGGCCGCCCGCCATGTCGGTACCGGAACTCTCTGAAAGCCCCGCCTACGCCCATCGCTCGCGGTCGGTGGAAGTGACGGCCAACCGGGCTTACGTCCTTGCGCAGCTCAATCGCCTTCTCTCCAGTCCCTTCTTCAACAAGAGCAGGCGTTGCCGGCCCTTTCTCGAATACGTCGTGACCGAGGCCCTCAATGGGCGCGGGGAACACCTCAAAGAGCGTTCCATCGGCATCGATGTCTTCGGACGGCCACCTGCCTACGATACCAACGAGGACCGGATAGTCCGCGCCGCCGCCATCGATGTTCGCCGGCGAATCGCCCAGTACTACCAGGATCCCGAGCACGCAAAGGAGTTGCGGATTGAGGTTCCCTCCGGCTCCTACATGCCCAGGTTCCTTGAGCCAACAGAGCCTCATGGGCAGCCCACAGTCAATGAACAGGCTCATGAGCGTGAAGTTCCAGCCCCGCTGGTTGAGAAAGGCACTCGGGTTTCCAGGACAACTCCTTCGGGCAGAGCAAGAATACGCGGGATTGCCCTTGCTGCTTTGCTCTGTGTAACAGCCGTAGGCGTCCTCTTGTTCTGGGCACACTCGTCTGCGGCGAACAGACCGATCAGAGCGTTCTGGGCGCCTTTCCTCGGCTCGGACCGAGTCATTGTTGTCCTGGGCAACGAGGGGGAAGTCACTGAATACAATTCGCCGCAAACCGCTCAGGCGATGCCCAGTGTCCTCGATGCGGTCAATTCTGACCGGGTCGGGTTTGCCGATAGCCAAACAGCAGCGCAGGTCGCGGCTCTCTTGAGCTCAATGGGGAAGACATTTGAGATTCGGCGAGGGGGAACCGTGACCCTCAGGGACTTGCGAGGGGCGCCTGCTGTCGTGATCGGGGCACTCAGCAATCCGTGGTCGCGCACACTCCAGCAGGGACTGCGTTATCAATTCAAGTTAGACGAATCCGCACAAGCGATCATACTGCTAGACCAGAAAGATCCCGCACATCCCGGGTGGAAGTTCGATTCGACCACACCGTACGCTGAACTCAAGGAAGATCGAGCCGTCGTTTCGCGGTTCGTAGATATGCGCACTGAGCAGCCCGTGCTGCTGATCGCCGGCCTTGGACGGGATGGGACTATGGCCGCGGGGGAGTTTGTTACCAACCC
>Ga0187852_1000204_pt1 | contig 65398 bp, 61 predicted proteins | sample June2016WEW_6_40_FD_134511 | JGI IMG/M metagenome (GOLD analysis project Ga0187852, IMG submission 134511) | Peatland microbial communities from SPRUCE experiment site at the Marcell Experimental Forest, Minnesota, USA - June2016WEW_6_40 | ecosystem: Environmental > Terrestrial > Soil > Wetlands... | reverse complement strand
TCCGGGGCGGATAACGCGTCGATGTCGGGCAGCTGTTTCATTCCCAGAATGAATCAGAACATGCCCGCCAAGCCTACAAAAATATCAAGCCGCCGCCCGGGGTTTCGCCCCTGTTGCATTTCCTCGATCGCAAAAGTCCTCAACTCTTGAAGAAAAAGGCTCTAAGAGAATTTATTTTCAAGGAGTTGGAGCAATTGGCAATCTGGAAAGTCCGGGTTTTCGAATAAAATTCGCAAGGGCCCATTTGCTCTTAACTGTTGGGTTGCGCCGCCGCGTCTGTCTGCTTAGACACGCCGTAGCGGGTCTGTACCCCCCTTGAAGAGTTACGATGTCTGGAGCCACCATGCGACCGTCCAAACGCGCTGCCGATGAATTGCGGCCTGTCTCGATCGAGCGCAAGGTCGCGCGCTACGCCGAAGGATCCTGCCTCATCAAGTTCGGCTCGACGCATGTGCTTTGCACCGCCTCGCTCGAGGATAAGCCGCCGGCATGGTTGCGCGGGCAGGGGCGCGGCTGGGTCACGGCGGAATATGCCATGCTGCCGCGCGCCACCCACACGCGCTCGCGCCGCGAATCGACGTCGGGCAAGCCGTCCGGCCGCACCCAGGAAATCCAGCGCCTGATCGGCCGCAGCTTGCGCGCCGTGACCAATCTGCAAGCCATGGGCGAACGGCAGATCACGCTCGATTGCGATGTCTTGCAGGCCGATGGCGGCACCCGCACGGCTGCGATCACGGGTGCCTGGATCGCCCTCAACGATTGCCTCGATTGGATGCGCGCGCGTTCGATCTTGAAGGATAATCCGCTTCGCGATCATGTCGCCGCGATCTCCTGCGGCATTGTGGGCGGCGAGCCCGTGCTCGATCTCGATTATGCCGAGGATTCCGAGGCGCAGACGGACGCCAATTTCGTGATCAGCGGCTCCGGGGCCTTGGTCGAGATCCAGGCGAGCGCCGAGGGCGCGGTGTTTAGCGAGGCGGAATTGAACGCCATGCTGGGGCTCGCCAAGGGGGGGATCGCGCAGCTCGTCGCGCTGCAAAAGCAGGCTTTGGCCTGAGATGGCCCGGCTGATTCAAGGGCGGATCATCGTCGCCAGCCATAACGAGGGCAAGCTCGCGGAGATGCGCGAGCTGCTCGAGCCCTATGGGATCGAGGCCGTGTCCGCCGGCGCGCTCGGCCTCGTCGAGCCGGACGAGACGGGCACAACCTTCATCGCCAACGCCAAGATCAAGGCCGAGGCCGCGACCGCCGCCACGGGTCTGCCCGCCTTTGCCGATGATTCCGGGCTCTGCGTCGATGCGCTCGGCGGCCAACCCGGCATTCTCTCCGCGCGCTGGGCCAAGGAAGCCGGGAGCTTCACCTTGGCCATGGACGGGATTGAGCGGCGCCTCGCCGCGATCAATGCCGAGCCTCCGTATGGCGCGCGTTTCGTCTCGGCCTTGGCTTTGTCGCGGCTGGGCCACGAGACCCTGACCTTCGTGGGCACGATCGAGGGCACTTTGACGTTTCCGCCGCGCGGCAAGCTGGGTTTTGGCTACGATCCCATCTTCTTGCCGGAGGGCATGACCCGGAGTTTTGGCGAAATCTCCTCGATCGAGAAACATGGAATCCCAGCCGATGGATCTCGCGCATTGTCGCATCGCGCCCGCGCTTTTCAGGATTTCGCCCGCGCCTGTCTCCGGGATTGAAAGAAGGCCCGGCCGGATTCACCAAAAAATGTTGACGGCATATTCTTATATTGCACTGCAGCAATTGCGTGATAAATAAGAACCGGTGATGGAGACCGGCATGTCGACGACCTGGAATACCAAATACGGAACGCGCCGCGTGCGCCATGATCCGCCGACACTGTCCGAAGCCATTGCCGCCGCCCAGGATCTGACAGACGATCCCGCCGCCCAGATTGAGATTGCCGCCGGTCTGATGGACGTGCCCCTGGACGAGGTGAAGCTCGAAATGCAAAAGCTCGCGCCGCCGGAGCGCCGCGTCACCCGCACCGTCACGATCACCGCCCCCGCCCGCGACAAGGATCACGCGCCGCGCACCGTCATCGTCGAGCGCAAAGCCAGCCGCCGGGTGATCGCGAGGGCGAAGGTTTAGAGGCGTCATTCCTTCTCCCGCTTTCGCGGGAGAAGGATGTTCGTGAAGCCTTACGCCGCGGCCAACTGCCGCAGCACGTAGGACAAGATCCCGCCGTTGTTGAAATATTCCAGCTCTTCCAGCGTCGCGATGCGGCAGAGCAGGGGGATCGTGACGGAGCGGCCATCGGCGTAATTGATGATGGCTTCCATCTTTTGGCGCGGGCGGAGCGTTTCGCCGAGCCCGTAGATCGTGACGGTCTCGTTGCCCTTCAGCCCCAACGTTTTCCACGTCGTGCCCGGCTCGAAGGTCAGGGGCAGAACGCCCATGCCGACGAGATTCGAGCGATGGATGCGCTCGAAGCTTTCCGAGACGACCGCACGCACGCCGAGCAGCTTGGTTCCCTTGGCCGCCCAGTCGCGCGAGGATCCGTTGCCATATTCGGCGCCGGCGAAGATCACGAGAGGCGTGCCCTCGGCCTCATATTTCATCGCGGCGTCGAAGATCGGCATGGTCTCGCCATCGGGCCAATGCTTGGTCAAGCCGCCTTCCGGCACGCTGCCGTCTTCGTTTTGCATTTCGAAGTTCTTGATGCGGATATTGGCGAAGGTGCCGCGCATCATCACTTCGTGATTGCCGCGCCGCGTGCCGTACTGGTTGAAATCCTTCGTCGCGACTTGGTGCTCCGAGAGATAGGTGCCGGCGGGTGAATCGGCCTTGATCGAGCCGGCCGGCGAGATGTGATCGGTGGTGATCTTATCGCCAAACAGCGCGAGGATGCGCGCGTTCAAAATGTCCTTCACCGGCACTGGCGTCAGGGTCAGACCCTCGAAATAGGGCGGGTTCTGCACATAGGTCGAGCCGATGTCCCATTTATAGGTCTCGCCTTCCGGCGCATCGACTTCGCGCCAATGCTTGTCGCCGTGGAACACGTCGGCATAACGCGCCTTGAAGATCTTCTTGGTCACGTATTTTTCGATGTAGTCTTCGATTTCCTTGTCTGTTGGCCAGATGTCGCGGAGATAGACGGGTTCGCCTTTCTCGTCGAAGCCGAGCGGATCGGTGTCGAGGTCGATCGAGACCGTGCCGGCCAGGGCATGGGCGACGACGAGCGGGGGTGAGGCCAGATAATTTGCCTGCACGTCAGGCGAAACCCGGCCTTCGAAGTTGCGGTTTCCCGACAGCACGGCGGCGGCGACGATCCCGTTTTCGTTGATCGTTTTCGAGATTTCGGCCGGGAGCGGGCCGGAATTGCCGATACAGGTCGTGCAGCCGAAGCCGACCAGGTTGAAGCCCAGCTTGTCGAGATCGTCTTGCAGGCCGGAATTGGCGAGATATTCCGCCACGACCTGGCTGCCGGGCGCCAGCGAGGTTTTGACCCATGGCTTGACGGTCAGGCCCTTGGCGGCGGCATTGCGCGCGAGAAGACCGGCGCCGATCAAAACGCTCGGGTTCGACGTATTGGTGCAGGACGTAATGGCCGCGATCACGACATCGCCATGGCCGAGATCGAAATCCTTGCCCTTGACCTTGAAGCGCTGGGTGGGGTTTTCGGTCTTTTTATATTCGGCGCCGAGCGCGGTGCGGAAGCCCGAGCCGACATCGTGAAGCGCGATCCGGCCTTCGGGACGCTTCGGACCGGCCATGGAGGGCACCACGGTCGACAGATCGAGTTCGAGGGTCTCGGTGAAAACGGGGTCGGGCGTGTCCTTCTTGCGGTAAAGGCCCTGCTCCTTGGCATAGGCCTCGACGAGAGCGACACGCTCGGGGGTCCGCGCCGAGGTCGTGAGATAGGCGAGCGTCTCCTTGTCCACTGGGAAGAAGCCGCAGGTCGCGCCATATTCCGGCGCCATATTGGCGATGGTCGCGCGGTCGGCGAGCGTCAGATGGGACAGGCCGGGGCCGAAAAATTCGACGAACTTGCCAACGACGCCGAGCTTGCGCAGCATCTGGGTCACGGTCAGCACGAGGTCGGTCGCGGTCACGCCGGGGTTCAGCTCGCCGGTGACGCGAAAGCCGATGACTTCGGGCAGCAGCATGGAGAGCGGCTGCCCCAGCATGCAGGCCTCCGCCTCGATGCCGCCGACGCCCCAGCCCAGGACCGACAGGCCGTTGACCATGGTCGTGTGCGAATCGGTGCCGACGAGCGAATCGGGATAAGCGATCTCGACCGTCTTGACCTTGCCGCTATCCGTGACGTGCTCTTCTTCCTTGGTCCAAACGGTCTGGGCCAGATATTCCAGGTTCACCTGGTGGCAGATGCCGGTGCCGGGCGGCACGACGCGGAAATTGTCGAAGGAGCTTTGGCCCCATTTCAAGAAGCGGTAGCGCTCGCCGTTGCGGCTATATTCGAGATCGACGTTGATCTTGAACGCATCCTCCGTGCCGAAGGCGTCGACGATGACGGAATGGTCGATCACGAGGTCGACGGGGACGAGCGGGTTGATTTTTTGCGGATCGCCGCCGAGCTTGGTCATGGCGTCGCGCATGGCGGCCAGATCGACCACGGCCGGCACGCCGGTGAAATCCTGCATGAGGACGCGGGCGGGGCGGAAGGCGATTTCTTTCTCGTCCTTGCCGCGGTTCTCGACCCAGGCGGCGAGCGCTTCGATATCTTCCTTCTTGACGGTCTTGCCGTCTTCATAGCGTAGAAGGTTCTCCAGAAGCACTTTCATCGAAAACGGCAGCTTGGAAACGCCAGCCAGTCCGTTCTTCTCGGCCTCTTCGAGCGAGAAATAATGGTAGGTCTTGTCGTCGACCGTAAGTTTCTTACGGGATTTGAAGCTGTCGAGTGAGGCCATTGATTTCGTTCCCAGCTATGGCGAATAGGGCTTAGCCGCCGTGCGTGTAGATAATCCGTTCCGGACGCGCTACCTGATGCGCCCAGCGCCGCCGCAATGCAAGATCGGCGCCCGCACCTTTGGTCGATCTTGATGATTTTGTCTGTTGAAGCCCTCACCGTTGAGCGGGGCGGGCGCATCGTTCTCTCCGGTCTTTCCTTCGCTGTCGCGGCGGGCGAGGCTCTGCTTGTCACCGGCCGTAATGGGGCGGGCAAGTCCACGCTTTTGCGCGTTTTGGCTGGGCTGCTGCCGTTCCAGGCCGGCAAAATCCATCTCCCCGGTGCAACCGAGGAGGTGCGGGCGGCCGAGACGATCCATTATCTCGGCTACGAGGATGCGCTGAAGCCATCTCTCAGCGTGCGGGAAAATCTCGAGTTTTGGGCGGCCATGCTGGGGCAAGGGGGCGGTCTTTCGCCCCGCCAAGCCTTTTTTTCCCCTCATGAAGCGCTTGCCGCCTTCGGCATTGCCCGCTTGCTCGATCTCCCGGCGGCCTATCTCTCGGCGGGGCAGAAGCGGCGGGTGGCATTGGCGCGACTCCTGCTCAATCCCCGCCCGGTCTGGCTTCTCGACGAACCTCTCATCGCCCTCGATTTAAGCGCGCAGGAGACTTTGGCCTCCATCATGGCGGCACATGTGGCGGGCGGCGGAGCCATCGTCGCGGCCTCCCATGCCCCGCTCGGCCTTCCCGCGCGGGTGCTCGATTTGGGAGGCCAGCCATGAGCGCGGTTTGGGCTCTCTTCCTCCGCGATCTCAGAACCGGGCGCCGGATCGGCGGCGGGGCTTCGATGGGGGTGGTCTTTTTCTTTATTTTGATCGTCCTCACGCCCTTCGCCATCGGGCCGGACCTCAATCTGCTCTCCCGCATCGGTCCCGCCATTCTGTGGATCGCCGGGCTGCTCGCAACCCTGCTCGGCCTCGACCGACTGTTTCAATCCGACCGGGACGATGGCTCGCTCGATCTCCTGCTCATGAGCCGCACGCCGGGCGAGGTCATCGTCTTGGTGAAATGCCTGGCCCATTGGGTTCTCACCGGCTTGCCGCTGGTCCTCACCGCGCCGCTGTTCGGCCTGATGCTCGGCATGGCCCCGCAAGCTCTGTGGCAAACCACCGCCTCGCTCGCCGCGGGCACGCCGGCGCTGACCATGTTGGGGGCGATCGGGGCCGGATTGACAGTCGGCCTGCGCAAGGGCGGGCTGCTGATGGCGATCCTGATCCTGCCGCTCTGTGTCCCCGTCCTGATTTTCGGCGTCGCCGCCGCCAATGCCGGGCAGGGTAATCCCGTGCCGTTTCTCACGCCGTTCCTGGTGCTCTGCGCGCTGAGCCTCGCCTCCATCGCCGGCGCGCCCTTCGCGGCCGCCGCGGCGCTGCGGGCGATGAACGAATGAGGGCGACGCTGGAGTCTTAATTGCCGGCAACTGCGGCGTCATTCCGGGGCGAGCGTCAGCGAGGGCCTGGAAAAACGCGACGGCGTTTCAGCTGCCGTCCTTGCGAGTTGGGACCGGCCTCCGGCTGATTCTCCAGAATGAAACGGTTCCACCGGCGAATTTACTCTGCAGCGCGACCCGTCCTTGCGCGCAAGGACGGGACTCGGCGCGCAATCTCCTGAGCGGCAGAGGTCTACCTCTCCAAAACCGTCACCATTTCAGCGCGCGCGGCACTGGCCAGCGCCTGGTCAAGTGTCGCCAATGGCAATCGTTGCCGGAGCGCCAGTTCGAGATAGGCGGCGGCGTAGACGGTGAGCCGGTGCCGGCGGGCAAGCGCGAGGACATCGGCTTCTCCCGGTGTCCGATCGACCGAGATACTCAAGCGCGCAAGTTCCCGCAGAAAGGCTGCGGTGTCATGCTCCGTCAGACGTTTGCGCCGCTCGTTGACGATCAAGGTATTGCGCACTTCGAACCACCATAGGGTCGGAACATGCGCTTCGCCGGTGCGGATACGTTCCAACGCCAATGCCGCATTGGGATGGTCTTCGTCATCAAAAGCCCAGCACGCGGCAATCGACGCATCGAGCACGAATGGCATCAGTATTTATGCCCTTCGTGGCGGGCCGAGAGAAGTTCGCCGATGGAGATCTTTCCGGTGCGCTGGCGCAACGTCTTGATGCTGTCGATCGCCCGGTCGATTTCTTCTTGCCGCCGGCCGGTCTCGGGGATGATCCGGGCAATGGGTTTGCCGTGCCGGGTAATGATGAGAGTCTCACCGCGCTCGACCTCGTCGAGCAGGCTGGGGAGATGCGTTTTGGCCTCGGACGCCTGGACTTCTCGCATGACAGCCCCTAAATAGACTAGTCTATTCGACTAATCAATTCAAGCAATCGAAGCAAAAAGTCAACATCGATTCATCGCGGGATGCGATGTCCGCGGGACAAGGAGCGAGCGATGTTTGAGGGCTCAAGTCGTTTCGTTGAAAGTTCGGAGGCGGGTCCCACCCCCAATTGCCATCATCCCCCGCACCCCCTAAAACCCCTCCCATGCTGCGATACGCCAACCCCGCCAACTTCCTTCGCCTTGCCGCCGCGCTGATCCCGCCTTTGGCGGCGCTCACCCTGGTCTTGCTGGCCGTGGGGCTCTGGCTCGCCTTCCTCGCGCCGGCCGATTATCAGCAGGGCGAAACGGTCAAAATCATGTATTTGCATGTGCCGGCCGCCTGGCTCGCCATGTTCGTCTATTCCGTCATGAGCGTTTCGGCGCTCGGCACGCTGGTTTGGCGCCATCCTGTCGCCGATGCCGCGCAAAAGGCCGCGGCGCCGCTGGGCGCGGGCTTCACCTTCATCTGTCTCGCCACCGGCTCGCTCTGGGGCAAGCCGATGTGGGGGACGTGGTGGGTGTGGGATGCCAGGCTCACCTCCGTGCTCGTGCTGTTCCTGCTCTATCTCGGCCTGATCGCGCTGTGGCAGACGTTCGAGGATCAGGGCCGTGCGGCGCGCGCTGCCGCGATTCTCACATTGGTCGGCGTCGTCAATATTCCCATCATCCATTTCTCCGTGGAATGGTGGAACACCTTGCATCAGCCGGCCTCGGTGTTTCGCATGGGCGGCCCCACCATTTCGGCTCCGCTGCTCTGGCCTTTGCTGATCATGGCGCTCGCCTTCACGTTTCTGTTTTTGACTCTGCATTTGATGGCGATCCGTAACGAAATCCTGCGCCGCCGCTTGCGCCGGTTGTCGATCTTGGCGGCGAGCGCCGCCGAGCGCGACGAGGCGGAGATCCCGTCCGCCGCCACAGTGGCGCGAGGCTGAGCCATGGAGCATGATCCGCACTCTGGCTTTATTCTCGCCGCCTATGCGATCGCGGCCGTGGTCATCGTATCGATGATCGTGGCCATCGTGTCGGATTATTGGTCGTTGAAGCGCAGCCTCAAACGGTTTGGCGCGAGCGGCACGCGCGAGGCAGATCGCGGATGAACGAGCCTTCGATGGAAGCTCCGGCCCCACGGCGTCCGCTGCTCGTCTTCTTGCCGCTGGTGCTGTTTGCCGCGCTAGCCATCCTGTTTTGGACGCAGCTGAAGCCGGGCGATCCCTCGATCCTGCCCTCGGCCTTGATCGGCAAGCCCGCGCCGGATTTCGCGCTCGAAGCCGTGACCGGTCTCAATGTACCCGGCCTTTCCAGCGCCGGCCTCAAACAGGGCCAAGTGACCGTCGTCAATGTCTTTGCCTCGTGGTGCGTGCCCTGCCATCAGGAGCATGCGACCTTGCTGCTGCTGCCGGGCATGGGCGTGAATCTGGTGGGCATCGCCTACAAGGATCAGGCTGAAAATACCCGCCGTTTCCTCGGCCAAGACGGTAATCCCTATGCCGCCGTCGGGGCGGATCTTTCGGGCCGCACGGGAATCGATTTCGGCGTCACCGGTGTGCCGGAAACCTATGTCGTGCGCGGGGATGGCGTGATTTCGGCGAAGATCGTCGGCCCCTTGAACGATGAGATCGTGCGCGACACGCTGCTGCCCGCCATCGCCAAGGCGAAGGGATCGTAGGGCGTCACAAGCCGCATTGTCTTTCCGGGGTGCGATAGCAAGCCCGGAAACCAGGACAACGTCGATGACGGAAGAGGCTGAATCATCCAGCAGCCGGATCTTTCGAACTTCTCGATCGGCCGCGTTGTCATGGATTCCGGGTTCGCCTACGGCGCCCCGGAAAGACAGAGCCGGAAGGACGTGATCCTCTAGAAACAGCTTCCTTAGAAATGATCCGGTGCCTTCTCCGCCGAATCGCCGCTGAGCTCGTGTTTCATGATCATCGGCACTTGGCTGAAGGTGAAGACGAAGATCAAAATCACCGTGCCGGGAAATTTGAACAGCACCCAATGATCGTTGGATTGCGTCCGCCAGACGATCTCGTTCAGCACGGCCAGGGCTAAAAAGAACACGCCCCAGCGTAGCGTCAGAATCCGCCACCCGGTCTCCGTCAAACTCATGGCGTTGTCGAGAATGACGGGCAGAAGCGGCCGGTTGAACACGAGGCCGCCCAGCAAGGCCGAGCCGAAACAGGCATAAAGAATCGTCGGCTTCATCTTAATGAAGCTTGGATCTTGGAAATAGAAGGTCAGCCCGCCAAATACGATCACGAGAACGGCGGTCACGACGGGCATGACGGGCAGCCGGCGGGTTAGGATATAGGATACGATCAGGGCCAGAATCACCGCCACCATCAGCACGCCGGTCGCGGTGAAGAGTCCCGCGCTTTCCCCCGCTAGCAGCTTAGCCGGCAATAGCGGCTCCATTAGCGGCGCAAACAGTTTTGGCCGGGAGTTTGCAAAGAAAAACAACAGCAAAGGGCCAAGCTCGAGAATGAACTTGACCCATGGCGCCATGGCGCGGGTCTTGGCGGGCTGCGAAGGGCGGGCGGAAGGTTGAAAATCTTGCATCTCATCTGTGTTTCAGAAGCTCATGTCTGGGGCAAGGCTTCTGTCCCAAATGTTTTTCTCCGCGTTCGTAGAGGTTCGTATTCGCCGTCATGATCAGCACCTTCGACCTCTTCAAGATCGGCATTGGCCCCTCGAGTTCCCACACGGTGGGGCCGATGGCGGCGGCTCGGCGCTTCCGCGAGGTGGTGGCCGCGCACCGTCCGCTGCCCGCGCGAATCACGGCGGAACTGTTTGGATCGCTGGCCTGGACCGGCCGGGGCCATGGCACCGATCATGCGATCTGCCTTGGTCTGCTCGGCGAAACGCCCGCCGGCGTCGATCCCGATGCTGTCGCGGGACTGGTGGCGGGCCTGCGCGCCGGGCGGGAGATCATTCTTGGCGGGCAGGCGGTGCTGTTCGACCCCGCGAGCGACCTCGTCTTTAACTTTAAAGAGATCAAGCCGCTGCACACCAATGCCATGCGCTTCCGCGCGCTTGCCGGGGATGGGAGCGTGAGCATCGAGCAAATCTACTATTCCATCGGCGGCGGATTTGTGATTCTCGAGGGGGAGATGCCGGATGCCGGCCTGGTTCCCGCGCCGCTCGCCTACGATAGCGCTGCGGGCCTGTTGGAGCTCTGCCAGGCGCGCGGCCTCGGCATCGCCGAGGTCCAGATGGAAAACGAGCTGGCGTGGCGCACGCGGGGGGAGATCGAGGCTGGTCTCGATGCTCTGCGCGATGCCATGTTCGCCTGTATCGAACGCGGATTGCGGCACGATGGGACCTTGCCCGGCGGCCTCAAGGTACGCCGCCGCGCCAAAGCGTTGCATGAGGCGCTGCTCGCCGACCGTCTCCGCAATAGCCGCCCGCCCCACGATATCGTGGAATGGGTGAGTCTCTATGCGATCGCGGTCAACGAGGAGAACGCGGCAGGCGGACGGGTCGTCACCGCTCCCACCAACGGCGCGGCGGGCATCGTGCCGGCGGTTTTGCTCTATTTCAGGGAGTTCTGCCCCGGCTGGTCGGACGAGCGTGGCCGTGCGTTCTTGCTGACGGCGGCGGCCATCGGCGGCTTGATCAAGAACCGCGCCTCGATCTCGGGCGCGGAAGTCGGCTGTCAGGGCGAAGTGGGATCGGCGGCGGCGATGGCGGCGGCCGGCCTGGCCGCGGCCTTGGGCGGCGATCCCGCGCAGATTGAAAATGCGGCCGAAATCGCCATGGAACACCATCTCGGCATGACCTGCGACCCCATCGGCGGCCTGGTGCAAATCCCCTGTATCGAACGCAACGCCTTCGGTGCCAACAAAGCCATCGTCGCGGCCTCGCTCGCTCTGCGAGGCGACGGCGTGCATCATGTTTCGCTCGATGAGGTCATCGAGACGATGCGCCAGACCGGCATCGACATGCAGGATAAATATAAGGAAACGTCGAGAGGCGGCCTGGCCGTCAATGTCGCGGAATGTTGAAGGGGGAAGGGAAGCTACCCCTCGCGTTCGATCCCCGCGATGGCCTCCGCGAAATCCCGCGCCGCGAACGGTTCCAAATCTTCCGCCGTCTCGCCGACGCCGATGAAATGCACCGGCAGTTTGAACTTTTCGGCGATGGCGACCAAAATGCCGCCGCGCGCGGTGCCGTCCAGCTTGGTCATCACCAAGCCGGTCACCCCCGCGACCTTGCCGAAAATCTCGACCTGGTTCATCGCGTTCTGGCCGATGGTGGCGTCGAGCACGAGCAGCACGGCATGGGGCGCCGAGGCATCGACCTTTTTCATCACCCGGATGATTTTTTCGAGCTCGGCCATCAACTCGGCGCGGTTTTGCAAGCGCCCGGCGGTATCCATCAGCAAAATATCGGCGCCGCTGGCGCGCGCGGCCTCGATCGCCTCGAACGCCAGGCTGGCGGCATCCGAACCTTGATCGCGCGCCACTACATCGCAGCCGAGGCGTTCGCCCCAGACTTTCAACTGCGCGATGGCGGCGGCGCGAAACGTGTCGCCCGCCGCTAGCATCACGTGCTTGCCCTCGCCCGTGAATTTCGCCGCGAGCTTGGCGATCGTCGTGGTTTTGCCGGAGCCGTTGACGCCGACGACGAGGATCACGAAAGGCTTTTGCGCCGCGTCGATGGCGATGGGGAGCGCCAGCGGGCTAAGCACGCGCTCGACCTCGGTGGCGAGGATCGCCTTGACGTCGTCCGGCGAGACCTGCCGGTCGTAACGCCCCTTGCCGACGGCCGCCGCGATGCGGGTGGCCATGGTGACGCCGAGATCCGAGCGGATCAGCACGTCTTCCAGCTCCTCCAGCATGGCGCCGTCGAGCTTACGCTTGGTAAAAATTTCCGCGATGCCGGTGCCGAGCGCCGAGGAAGAGCGGGCGAGGCCTTCCCTCAGCCGCGACCACCACGAGCGCTTGTTGGTGTCCGGGGCCGGCGGGGGCGCAGGCTCCCCGGCTATGGGCAGGTCCATCGAGATCGCAGGCCCGGACCCGGCGGCTTCCGCGACGGCTTCCGCGATCGTTTCCGCCTCGGACTCCGGCGTAGTGGTTTCTTCCGGGAAAGTGTTTTCGGCGCCTGCTTCGCCAGCCGCGCCGGTCTTCCGGCCGAACAACCGGCGGAACAAGGCTGGCTTGGAATCGTCGCTGCCGGATTTATCGCTCGCCATGATTTTCCCTGAGGCTTGCCCGCGCGGGGCCGGTGCCTCTTGTGCGTCATGGCGGCGTGAGGTTCAACCCATGTGGCACGGGCCGATGGCTTTACCGCGCGGCCTGGGCGACGATCTCGCGCAGTTTATTGACTGGCGCTTCATCGCTGAAATGCACCGCGATATCCTTGTAACCATCGGGCAAGGAGCCGGTTTTGGTGGTGAAGGCGAGGGTTTCCTCGCTCGCCAAGCTATGCTTCGGCGCGTTTTCGCTCCAGCTTGCCAAGATGGCCCCGGCAGCGTTTCTGATCTCGAACGTGAGCCGGGGCACGCGCACGCGTCGATGCGCGATATTGTGGATGGTGCCGGAGACTTCGACCACGCTCCCGCCGGCTTCCGCGCGTGCCGCCGTCACAGCGCCGAATTCCAAGTTGCGGATGTTGACGGGCAGGCCAATGACGGCATAGAGGGCGCCGGTGCCCGGCAGGATCCGCACGATCTCGTTGCGTTTGCCGATCAAGCCCATGGTCAGCGCCAAACAGGCGGCGATGGCGGCGGCTTGGCGAAGCCCCTTGAACGAGCGGGGCCGGCGCCTGATCCTGCGGCGCGGGACCGCCGGCTTTTGCGGTTTGTCCTCGCGTGTTGCCCGAATTTCGCCCAGCGGCGGCGCTACGAAGCTGTCAGTCCATTGTTCCGCGGAAAATTCGTCATGCGGGATCGCGTCATGCGCGATCTCGTCCCGCGTGGCCTCGTCAGGCGCGAACGCGTCATATACGATCTCGTCATGCGGGGATGCGTCTGGCGTGATCTCGTCATGGTCTAGGCCCTCTTGGACCATGGTTTCTTCGACGATGCTTTGTCCGGCCCCGGCCGTTTCGACCGGTTCGTCATCTCTGCCGTTGCGTTCCATTTCCGCGCGGGGCGCCTCGACATACCAGCGGGTGTCGCAGATTTGGCAGACCACGTTTCGCCCGCTTTCGCCGAGCGCTGCGCGGCTGACATGGTAGGATCGCGCGCAAGACGGGCAGTCGATCAGCATGGGACTCGAGGGGTTGGGAGCAGGGGGACGTATCTTTTCTTGCCACCAAGATCGCTGCTTATGCTTAAAACCGCGTTAAGTCTAAAAGAGGTATGGAAATCGGACCGGTTCTCGTCCTGAAAACACATTGTTCGCCGGAATAGGTGATGCCCTTGGTCACGTTTGAAAATGTCGGCCTGCGCTACGACATGGGTCATGAGATCCTCAAGGACATCAGCTTCCGGATCGAGCCGCAGTCGTTTCAATTTTTGACCGGCCCCTCGGGCGCGGGCAAGACGACGTTGTTGAAGCTCATTCTGTTTTCCCTCAAGCCGACGCGGGGCATGATCAGCCTGTTCGGCCGCGATGCCGCCAGTCTGGATAAGGATACGATCACCCTTTTGCGCCGCCGCATCGGCGTGGTGTTTCAAGATTTTCGTCTGCTCGACCATCTCACGACCTATGAAAACGTTGCGCTGCCGCTGCGCGTCCAGGGCCGGGAAGAGGCGACCTATCGCAACGAGGTCATCGAGCTTTTGGGCTGGGTGGGCTTGGGCGAGCGGATGCATGTGTTGCCGCCGGTTCTGTCGGGCGGCGAAAAACAGCGCGCGGCCATCGCCCGCGCGCTCATCGTGCGGCCGGAATTGCTGCTGGCCGACGAGCCGACCGGCAATGTCGATCCGACTTTGGCCCGGCGGCTTTTGCGTCTTTTCATGGAGCTTCACAAATCCGGGACATCGGTGGTCATCGCGACCCATGATCTCGCTCTGATGGACCAGTTCGATGGCGCGCGCCGCCTCGTGCTCGGCGATAGCCGGTTGCATATCTATGATTAAGGGCCGTTTCCATCGCGCCAGTGTCATGGCCGCCTTGACGGGCGCGCTGGCCTCGAACGGCGGCCAAGCCGGGCGTTCCCTCAAAAGCGACATGCCGCTCGTGCCGGCGGCCTCGATCGCGGGCCGCGCGCTGGTCACGGTGGTGGCCATCATGACGTTTCTAGCGGCACTGACGGCGGGCATGGCGATTTTGATCTCCGACGCTTCCAGCGATTGGCAGAGCGACGTCTCGCGGGAAATGACGATTCAGATCCGCCCCACGCCCGGCCGGGACATCGATGCCGACACGCTGGCCTTGACCGCGCTGGCCCGGAACACCGCGGGGATTGCCGCGGCCGAGCCCTATTCCAAGGCGGAATCGGAGAAGCTCTTGCAGCCTTGGCTCGGCACCGGGCTCGATCTCAGCGATTTGCCGGTGCCGCGTCTGATCGTCGTGAAACTCGGTGACGTTAAGGCCCTCGATGTTTCGTCGCTGCGCAAGAGCGTCGAGGACGCGGTGCCCGGCGCCAGTCTCGACGATCATCGCCTCTGGCTCGCGCGCCTCGCCTCGATGGCCCATGCGACCGTCGCGATTGGTTTTGTCGTCTTCGTGCTGGTGCTCGCCGCCATGATGCTGGCGGTTGCTTTCGCCACGCTTGGCGCCATGGCGGGAAACCGCGAAATCATCGAGGTCCTGCATTTCGTCGGGGCGGCCGATAGTTTCATTTCCTCGGAATTTCAACAGCATTTCTTCCGGCTTGGGTTGCGCGGCGGAGGCATTGGCGGGCTGAGCGCCATTCTGTTTTTCGCCGTCATGGGTCAAGCCGTGGGCTGGTGGCGGGCGACGCCGGGTGGCGAGCAGATCGAGGCCTTGTTCGGCACCTTTAGCCTGCATGCCAAGGGCTATGCCGCCATCATCGTGATTGCCGCGGCCATTGCGGTGATCACGGGTTTCGTGTCGCGGATCATCGTGTTCCGGCATCTCCGGCGGCTGAATTAGGAGCGCATATGAGTTTGATCTCAAATCGTTGGGTCTTCATCTTTCAAGCCTCGCTGTTGAGCCTGGTCCTCGCGCCGCCCGCCCGCGCGGATTTTCAGGATTGTCTCGCTGGTTTGCGCGCGACGGCCGTGGCCCAAGGCATATCGCCCGCGGTTTTCGACCGGGCCGCGCAAGGCTTGCAGCCGGACCCCGAGGTCATCGCGCTGTCGCAGGTCCAGCCGGAATTCAAGACGCCGATTTGGGATTATCTCGCCGGTCTCGTCGACGAGGAACGGGTGAGCGATGGCAAGGCGGCGATGGCCAAATGGGGGCAGGCCTTGGCCTCGGCGCAAGGGAGCTATGGAGTCGATCCCGCCACCGTCACGGCGGTCTGGGGCGTCGAATCCAATTTTGGTCAAGCTTTCGGCAACCGCTCCGTCATCCGCTCGCTGGCGACACTGTCTTGCGATGGACGGCGGCAGGCCTATTTCCGCACCGAATTCATCGCCGCGCTCAAAATTCTCGCGGCGGGCGATATCGACCCGCAAGACTTTAAGGGATCTTGGGCCGGCGCTTTCGGCCATACCCAATTCATGCCCTCGACCTTCCTGCATATTGCCGTCGATGGCGATGGCGACGGGCGGCGGGATTTGATCAAATCGGTTCCCGACGCCTTGGCCTCGACCGCCAATTACCTCCACAAGGCCGGGTGGCAGCCGGGTCTTGCCTGGGGGTTCGAGGTCAAACTGCCGGCGGGCTATGCCGGCCCCTCCGGCCGGACGAAAAAAGAACCGATGTCCGCTTGGGCCGCGCGCGGCATTACCCGTATCGAAGGCCGCCCGCTCGGCGAAGGCACGGCCGGCCTGTTGCTACCCGCCGGACCCTCCGGGCCTGCCTTCCTCGTCACCCGGAATTTCGATGCGATCTATGGCTACAATGCCGCCGAGAGCTACGCCTTGGCGATTTCGCTGCTCTCCGACCAGTTGCGTGGCCGGCCCGGCCTGCAAACGCCTTGGCCGACCGACGATCCCGGCCTGTCCCGCGCGGCCCGGCGCGAGCTTCAGACCAGGTTGATCCAGCGCGGCTACGACTTGCAAGGCAAGATCGACGGCGTGATCGGCGACAAGACCCGCGAGGCCATCGCGGATTTTCAGGGAAAGAATGGATCGAAACCGGACGGGCGCGCGAGTGTGTCGGTGCTGACTGCGCTGAGGCGGTGAGGGGCTGATTTCAGCGGGATCTTATCTCCCCCAAAGCCTCAATAACTGTCCGAGGATCCGCCGCCGCCGGAATCGCCCCCGCCGCCGGAAAAGTTGTCGCCGGAATCGCGCGAGCCGCCCTCGCCATCCCTGCCGCCGAAGGCCGAGCCGATGACGTAACCCGTGGCGGCCGAGGTCCAGTTGATGTTATTCCGGTTGCGCCAAACGATGTAGAGAATGACCAGAAATATGATGAAGAAGAAGGCGACGGCGGCGGGGCTCGCCTGCTGATCGCCGCCCTGCTGGAGCGCCGGGCGCTTTTGCCACGAGGATTTGTCCGTGGTCAGGACCGCGATGGACTCGTCCACGCCGGCCGTGATTCCGCCGGCGAAATCGCCTGCCTTTAATTTTGGCGAAACGGCATTGCGCAGGATCAGCTTGGTCAAGGCATCGGTCAGCGTGCCTTCGAGACCGTAACCGACCTCGAAGCGGATCTTATGCTCCGTGGGGGCGATCAAGAACAACAGACCGTTGTTCTTGTCCTTTTGGCCGAGCTGCCACTTCCGGAACAGCGCATTGGCATAGGGCTCGATTTCCTCGCCCTGCAAGGTGGACACCGTCGCCACCGCCATTTGAATGCCGGACTGGTCCTCGAGGTTCTTCAGCTTGACCCGCAGCGCTTCCCGCTCTTGCGGCTTCAAGACATTGGCGACGTCGACGACGCGGCCGGTCAAAGCGGGCAGGCTCTCCGGCTTGACTTCGGCCAGGCTTGGCCCCGCCGCGAAGAGCAGCATGACCAAGCTCAGCAGGAACCAGGCGCCAATCGCCTGGATTCGTAGTGCCGGCAGCTTCGTCATGATGCGTCTCGCTTTCGGAGGGGACGGTTTAGAACTTCACGGCGGGGGCTTGTTCCGCATTCGGCGCGGTCGCGGTAAAGGCGGCGATCGGCTTGGCGTCCTTATAGAATATGGAGGCCCAGACCGAGCCGGGGAAGGTCCGCAGGTTGGTATTATAGGCTTGGGCGGCCTGGATGTAATCGCGGCGCGCGACAGCGATCCGGTTTTCCGTGCCCTCGAGCTGCGATTGCAGCGCCAAGAAATTCTGATTCGATTTCAAATCGGGATATCTTTCGCTCACCGCCAAAAGATGCCCGAGCGCGCCGGAAAGCTGCGCTTGCGCGGCCTGGAATTGCTTGATTTTCTCGGGATCGGTGATTTGCGAGGCATCAACGTTGATCGAAGTCGCCTTGGCTCGCGCCTCGGTGACGGCGGTCAGCACTTCTTTTTCTTGTTTCGCATAGCCTTGCACCGTCGCCACGAGATTCGGGATCAAATCCGAGCGGCGTTGATATTGGTTCTGCACCTCGGCCCATTTGGCCTTGGCTGCCTCGTCCAGCGTTGGAATCGTGTTATAGCCGCAGCCCGATAGGCCGATCGCGAGGAAAATGATGGCCAAGAGCGATCGGATGCGAGAAAAATGCGCAGTCATGATGATAGGTCTCCCAGGACGAGGGGTAATAGACAGGCGGGGGGTATAAAGGCAAGGCTGCCTCGTCGTACGGCCGCCCTGTCCTGAATTTGCCTCGATCCAATGGCTCTGTTCACGCCTGATGTGATGGATGTCCCCCACGATTCAAGAGCCAGCGGATCCGGCCATAGAGTTTATCAAGGTTTTCAACGCATCTTGACGACATCGTTCAACATAAGCCGGGTGTGACCATCGAAGCGGCGCGCGCCGCTTCGCCGGATGCCCTCCCGCAGAGCCGGAGTTTGCCGCCGCCATGACACGTCCTGTTTTCGCCGGCATGATCGTCGCCGCCGCCGCCCTGATTGCCTTCGCGCCGATGGCGTCAGCCGCGGCTGGCAAGGACGACAAAGCCAAAAAAGCGCAAGAGAAAAAGGACGAAAAAAAAGAGGATAAGGCTGGCGGCAAGCCTTTGGAAACATATGGGGATTGGACCGCGAGCGTCGCTTCGGGCAAAAACAAGACCTGCTATGCCCTCGCCCGGCCCAAGGAGCGCAGCCCGGACGGCAAACACGACCAAGCCTATATTTTCATCGCCGACCGGCCCGCCGAAAAAGTCCGCAACGAAGTGTCCGTTGTCGTGGGCTTCCCCATCAAGGAGGGCAGCACCGCTAAAGCTAAGGCCGGCAAGGCGAATTTCGATCTCGTCGCGGGGACGAATGCGTTTTTCACGAAAGATGCCGCGGAAGACACGCAGTTCGTCGATGCGCTCAAGCATGGCGGCGTGCTCGTGATCAAGGCGCCGCCGGTAAAAGGCGGCGTGATCACCGACACTTATTCTCTCAACGGCTTCGGCAAGGCTATCGATCGCGCCCAGAAAGAATGCCGCTGATTTGCTTTCTCTCGAAACGAATTTCCGGGAAATCAGGCCGAGTTTATCCCGCTGTCTCGAATCGAAATCCCGGGCGTCGATCGTTGCGAGGTCGCGCGGGTTCAAGAGCGTGCCGTGCTTTGAGACCAAATGACATGCGTGGGTCCGTCCGGTGCCATTCCTCATGCCGCCTAAGCGCATGATCAAATTGGCTGTTTGTTTCTTTGATACGATTTTTTGATTTAGGATGTGTTGCCGCTTAAAACCGAAAAACGGCCATTAGCTGCTTATCTTGGACCTTTTGGCCGATTGTTTCGGACTAGCGGGATGGCGCATATTAAAATATGTCCGCGTCTCGATGTGGGATTTAATAAGCGTCAGGGAGGCCGTGGTGTCCGATAAAACTTATCCCGTTCCAGCCAGTGTGGCGGAGCACGCGCTCATTACGGCGTCCGGCTATCGGGACTGGTATGCCCGGTCCATATCCGATCCCGATGGGTTTTGGGGCGAACACGGCAAGCGGATCGATTGGATCAAACCCTATACGAAAGTGTCGCACGCTTCGTTCGATCCCCACCGGGTTTCGATCAAATGGTTTGAGGACGGCACGACCAACGTCTCCTCCAATTGCATCGACAGGCATCTGGAAAAGCGCGGCGATCAGGTCGCGATCATTTGGGAGGGGGACGACCCCAAGGATTCGCTCTCGATCACCTATAAGGAATTGCACGGGCATGTGTCCCGGCTCGCGAATGTCTTGAAATCCAAGGGCGTCGGCAAGGGCGACACGGTCACCATTTATCTCCCGATGATTCCCGAGGCGGCCTATGCCATGCTCGCCTGCGCGCGGATCGGCGCGATTCATTCCATCGTTTTCGGTGGCTTTTCGCCCGATGCCTTGGCCGGACGAATCGCCGGCTGTAAATCCAAGGTCGTGATCACGTCCGACGAAGGGCTGCGCGGCGGCAAGAAAGTGCCCCTGAAGACGAATACCGACGCCGCCGTCGAGCGTAGCGGCGGGATCGTCGAGACGGTGATCGTCGTGAAGCGGACGGGGGGCAAGATCGCCTGGTTCGAAGGCCGCGACGTAGCCTATGAAGAGGCCGTGGCCGCCGCTTCGCCGGATTGCCCGCCGGCCGAAATGGGGGCGGAAGATCCGCTGTTCATTCTCTTCACCTCCGGGTCGACCGGGGCGCCCAAGGGAGTCGTGCATACGACAGGCGGTTATCTCGTCTATGCCTCGATGACGCATCAATATATTTTCGACTATCACGACGGCGATATTTATTGGTGCACCGCCGACGTCGGCTGGGTCACCGGCCACAGCTATATCGTCTATGGCCCGCTCGCCAACGGCGCGACCACGCTGATGTTCGAGGGCGTGCCGAATTATCCCTCGATTTCCCGTTTCTGGGATGTGGTCGACAAGCACCAGGTCAATATCTTCTACACCGCCCCGACCGCGATCCGCTCGTTGATGGGGGCCGGCAACGAGCCGGTGACACGCACCAGCCGCAAATCCCTGCGGATCTTGGGGTCGGTCGGCGAGCCGATCAATCCCGAAGCCTGGGAATGGTATTATAATGTCGTGGGCGAAACCCGCTGCCCGATCGTCGATACCTGGTGGCAGACGGAAACCGGGGGCATTCTCATCTCCCCGCTCCCGGGCGCCACGCCCTTGAAGCCGGGCTCGGCCACGAACCCGTTCTTCGGGATCGAGCCGGAGATCGTCGATGCCGAAGGCAATGTGCTGGAGGGACCATGCGAGGGCAATCTCGTGATCGCGCGCTCCTGGCCCGGCCAGATGCGCACCGTGTTCGGCGATCACGAGCGGTTCGTCCAGACCTATTTCTCGACCTATCCCGGCAAATATTTCACCGGCGATGGCTGCCGCCGCGACGCCGATGGCTATTACTGGATCACCGGCCGCGTCGACGACGTCATCAACGTGTCCGGCCACCGCATGGGAACGGCGGAGGTCGAGAGTTCCTTGGTCGCCCACGCCAAGGTCTCCGAAGCGGCGGTCGTCGGCTTCCCCCACGATCTCAAGGGGCAAGGGATCTACGCCTATGTCACCTTGATGGAGGGACATGCCCCGTCCGAGGAGCTTCGCAAGGAGCTCGTGGCCTGGGTGCGCCGGGAGATCGGGCCGATTGCCTCGCCGGATGTCATTCAATTCGCGCCGGGCCTCCCCAAGACGCGGTCGGGCAAGATCATGCGGCGTATTTTGCGCAAAATCGCCGAAAACGAGATCGGATCCCTCGGGGATACGTCGACTCTCGCCGATCCGTCGGTCGTGGATGATTTGATTTCGAATCGGCCGCACGAAAAAAATCCGGCGCATAAGCCGGCTTGACCGGACACGATCGCAGCGCCGCCGGGTTAAAACCGGCGGCGGAATGCCGCATTTTTGGGTGAAGCTTTTTTGAAAATGGATCCTGCCGTGGCGGCCCGCCCGAAAAGTGCGGCTCTCCTGCAACATCGGCTAGGCTTTTGTTTTTGGCCGTAAGCTTTTAACCCAAAAATCAAACTATGTTGGTAAAGTCCCCGAACTGGCGCTGGCAGGGCCGCGCCTCCATTCATGTTGCGTCCGGTGGGGAAATCATGGACATCGTCAAAAGCATTGGCCATCAGGCTTGTGTGAAGCTTACATCCTTGGGTCTTGCCGCCGCGGTATTGGGTGCCTTGGCCGCGACACCGGCTCTGGCGAGCCAGACCGTGAGCGTGCCCTCGACCTATCCGGCTGGCATGATCATCATCAAGCAAAGCGAGCGGAAGCTCTATTTCACGACCGGCGACGGCACGGCGATTCGCTATCCCGTGGCGATCGGCAAGACCGGCAAGGCGTGGCGCGGCCAGACCTTCATCGAAGGCAAGTTCATTGCCCCGGCCTGGTCGCCGCCGGAGTCGGTGTTGCACGATCATCCCGAATTGCCGCCGGTCATCGCAAGCGGAGCCGCCAACAATCCGATGGGCGCCGCCGCCTTGACGCTCAAGCTGTCCGAAGTCGCCATTCACGGCACGTCCGCGAAGATGCGCGCCTCGGTCGGCACGGCGGCGTCGTATGGTTGCATTCGCATGTTGAACGAAGATGTCGTGGATCTTTTCGACCGGGTGAAGGTCGGGACGCCGGTCGTCTCGATCCCGTAATTTCCGGCGCCGGGGATTTTCGATAAAGGGGCGCGACAAGCGGCCCAGGATTGCGCTAAACGGAACGCGGTTGCCTCGAAGAGGGGACCGCGTTTTTTGTTGTCGCGTGCCGGCCCAGGCCTGCGCGCCTAGAAGATCGATTGAGAAACCGTGCAGGCCCAAAACTCCGCGACCCAAGCCGCCGCTATCAACGAACCCGCGATCACATCCGAGCTCGTTGCCGCTCACGGCCTCAAGCCCGATGAATACGACCGCGTTCTCGCGCTGATCGGGCGGATCCCGAGTTTTACCGAATTGGGTATTTTCTCCGCGATGTGGAACGAGCATTGTTCCTATAAATCCTCGCGTCTGCATTTGCGCGGCCTGCCAACCAAGGCGCCGTGGGTCATCCAAGGGCCCGGCGAAAATGCCGGGGTGATCGATATCGGCGATGGCGATGCCTGCATCTTTAAGATGGAGAGCCACAACCACCCCTCTTATATCGAGCCCTATCAGGGGGCGGCGACGGGCGTGGGCGGCATTTTGCGAGATGTCTTCACCATGGGCGCGCGCCCGGTGGCCTGCCTCAATCTGCTCCGTTTCGGCGATCCGTCCCATCCCAAGACCCGCCATCTCGTCTCCGGCGTGGTCGCGGGGATCGGCGGCTATGGCAATAGTTTCGGCGTCCCGACGGTCGGCGGCTCGACCGGATTTCACAGGCGCTACGACGGCAATATTCTCGTCAATGCGATGGCGGTCGGCATCGCCCGGACGGACGAGATTTTTTACGCCACGGCCACGGGCGTCGGGAATCCGATCGTTTATCTCGGCTCCAAGACCGGCCGCGACGGGATTCACGGGGCGACCATGGCCTCGGCCGCTTTCGCCGCCGATGCGGAGGAAAAGCGGCCGACGGTTCAGGTCGGCGATCCCTTCGCGGAAAAGCTGCTTCTGGAGGCCTGCCTCGAACTGATGAAGACCGGCGCCGTCGTCGCGATCCAGGACATGGGCGCGGCGGGCCTCACCTCGTCGGCGGTCGAGATGGGCGCCAAGGGCGATCTCGGCATCGAACTCGATCTCGATCATGTGCCCTGCCGCGAGACCGGCATGACCGCCTATGAAATGATGCTCTCGGAAAGCCAAGAGCGGATGCTCATGGTGCTCGATCCCGCCAAGCGCGAAGTCGCCGAGGCGATCTTCCGCAAATGGGGGCTCGATTTCGCCGTGATCGGCAAGACCACGGATACGTTGCGTTTCGTCGTGAAACATGGCGGCGCCGTCAAGGCCGACCTGCCGATCAAGGAGCTGGGCGATCAGGCGCCGCTCTATGACCGGCCGCATGTGCCGACGCCGCCGCGCCCCGTGATCGAGGCTGCCAGCGTCGCGGCGCCCATCGGCAATGGCGCCGCGCTTCTCAAGCTGTTGGCGACCCCGGATCTCTGTTCCAAGGCCTGGGTTTGGCGCCAATACGATTATCTCATCCTCGGCAATAGTGTGCGGCGGCCCGGCGGCGACGCGGCGGTGATCCGGATCGGCGAGGGGCCGAAGGGGCTCGCGCTGACCACTGATGTCACCCAGCGCTATTGCGAAGCCGACCCGTTCGAGGGCGGCAAGCAAGCCGTGGCGGAGGCCTGGCGCAATATCACGGCCTCGGGCGCGACACCCCGCGCGGTGACGGATAATCTCAACTTCGGCAATCCGGAAAAGCCCGAAGTCATGGGCCAGTTGGTGGGATGTATCGCCGGCATTGGCGAGGCCTGCCGCGCTCTCGACTTCCCCATCGTGTCCGGGAACGTCTCTTTATATAATGAAAGCGCGGGAACCGGTATCTTGCCGACACCCTCTATCGGCGGGGTCGGCGTCATCGCCGATGTGGCGTCGAGCGCATCGCTGGCTTTTGCGCGCGCGGGGCTGGCGGTCTTGCTGGTGGGCAAGACGGCGGGCTGGCTTGGCCAGTCGCTCTATCTCCGCGATATTTGCGGGCGGGAGGAGGGGGCGCCGCCGCCGGTCGATCTCGCGGACGAGCGGACCCATGGCGATTTCGTCCGCGCCTTGATTCTCGGCAAGCGCGTGAGCGCCGCGCATGATCTCAGCGATGGCGGGCTTGCGGTCGCTCTCGCGGAAATGGCTTTGGCCGGGAACACCGGCGCTTCCATCGAGGTACCCGGCGATGTCGTCTCCCACGCCTGGCTGTTCGGCGAGGATCAGGGGCGTTACCTCCTTGCCGCGGACGAAGCCGAAGCCGCCGCGATCCTGCGGGATGCCGCTGCTTCTGGAGTTCCGTGCCAGCGCATCGGGACCACGGGCGGAGCCGCGCTGACGCTAGGGCCGGAGGCCCCCATTCCGCTTGCCGATTTGCGCGCCGCGCACGAGAATTGGCTGCCGGAGTTCATGGCGGGACATTAACGATCTGTTTTTGGAGCCGGAATGTCGCGTACTCTAAAATGGACGGGATTTGCCGCTTTAATCGTGGCGGTCGTTTTTATTCTGCTGCAATCCGGACTTGTTCGCTCACTGGTAGACAGAAAAACATGCATCGAGCGTGTCGTCGGGACCTTCCCTGCGCCGGATAAGCTCAAATGGCTCCTAATAAAACACAAGTATTGCGACTATGTGTCGGGGGCGTACTCCACGGACCTTATCGCATCAATTTTCGACGGCCGGACAGGCGATGAATTCCTTGATATATCAAATACGGGCGATGATGATGCGTCCTGGCCAACTTTTTCCTGGACCGATAATGTCACCATTCTAGTGCAGATTAACTTTATGAATAAAATTGTCTTAAGCAAACATGAGGCATTAGATACTAATATAAAATATATTTTGAATAATAAATTTGAAGAAAAACATTTCTTGAGCAAGTTGAATGAGAGTCTCAGCGAAACAAGACGGCAACATGGTAACAAAACCCAGGACATCGATCTGTCTTTGTTGCGATACGAAGTGGATGCTTTGACGGAATATAGGGAGCTAAAAAACTGGGCAAAAGCTAACGTTGATTAATGCGTATCTATCAATGATGGAATCGCCTCGATGTCCGACTATTTTCTCATGTTTGTTCCAACCGATCCAAAATGGCAGCCAACAAAAGCGGATGCCGAGCGGGCCGTCGAACTCTTCAAGTCGATCGCGCCGCACGCCCGGGACGTCGAAGCGACCTTTACCGATGATGTCGAATTTCATGACCCTGGCGGCAACTGGAGTGGCGTCAACTGCGCCGCGTGTGGCGCCGATCTCGAAGATTGGTTTTTCGAAACCGCTGACAAGATCTACAACGAGACCCACTTCGCCGACTTGTCTGTCACCACACCATGCTGTGGGCTGCAAACATCGTTGAACGATCTCAACTTTGTTTGGCCCGCGGCCTTCGGACGGTTTGTCCTCGAGGCCATGCGGCCCGGGCTCGATACGAACGAGGATCAAGAGAAGGCAATTGCAGCCTGCCTTGGCTCTGATCTTCGCAAGATCTGGTGCCGCATCTGATGACGCCCCAAGCTTTATACCAGCATTGCGTCGTCGCCGTAGTTCCGCCAGTTCAATTATGATAACCGTGCCGTTCCTTCGAGGCGGCGACGATGGCGCGGGCCTGTCCGTCGTGTCCCGCTTGGCAAGCCGCGGCCGCGCTACTCAACTCCCGCTCGATTGCGTCATAGACCTGTTGCTCGACATTGCCGGTCGCGAGATCGGATTTCACGATCCCCTGATAGCTGTCGATCACGCCCGCGCAGCCCACTCCCGAGGGCAGCTTTTGCGCGGCAAAACCGGGCAGGGCGGCGAGCGCTGCTGCGAGAAAAAGAATAACAGCGGCCGGCATGCGAGTGCGAACCATGGAATCAACCGCCTCCTTCGTGCCGCGCCATTTTAAACGGTCGCGGGCGGTTTGAGTACCGGCTTCGCTGAAAACAAACCGGCCCCGCCGAAAGAGCGGGAAAGCCCGCTTGCCCCGGGGCAGGGTTAAGAGTAAAGTTTTTCGCATGCGAGACATTCTCGGAATCATATCTGCGCACAAAGCGGCCTTCATGCTGGAGCATTCGCTCCCGGCGGCCCATTCGCTTGCGCTTGAGCTTCTTAGCCGCCCCTGAGGGCCGGCCGGGCGTGACGCCTGGGCGCTCAGGGGATTTTGCCGCAAGAACCCTCCCTATGATTTTAGGATATGAGACATGACCTCCGAGCCACCGATCACCCATGATTCCGCCGCGCCACAGCAGGCCGCGGACAATACTCCCATCGTTATTTTCGATACGACCCTGCGCGACGGCGAGCAATGCCCCGGCGCCACCATGACCTTCGAGGATAAGCTCGAAGTCGCGGCGCTGCTCGACGCGATGGGCGTCGATATTATCGAGGCCGGCTTCCCCATCGCTTCCGAGGGCGATTTCGAAGCCGTCTCGGCCATCGCCAAGGCAACCAAGCGTGCCAGCGTCGCCGGTCTCGCCCGCGCGATCGAGGGCGACATTGCCCGCTGCGGCGAGGCCGTGCGCCATGCGGTGAAGCCGCGCATCCACACCTTCGTCTCGACCTCGCCGATTCATCTGGCCCATCAGATGAACAAGAACGAGGAGCAGGTTCTCGAGATCATCGCGCGCACGGTGTCCCAGGCCCGCAATCTTGTGGCCGATGTCGAGTGGTCTGCCATGGACGCGACCCGCACGCCATTGGAATATCTCTGCCGTTGCGTCGAGGCCGCGATCAAGGCTGGGGCCACGACGATCAATTTGCCCGATACGGTCGGCTATGCCATCCCCGACGAATACGAGGCCATGTTCCGCAATGTGCGGGAGCGCGTGCCCAATTCGGACAAAGCGGTCTTTTCCGTCCATTGCCACGACGATTTGGGGCTCGCGGTCGCCAATTCCTTGGCCGGGCTCGCGGGCGGCGCGCGGCAAATCGAATGTACGATCAACGGACTCGGCGAGCGCGCCGGCAATGCCGCCTTGGAAGAAGTGGTGATGGCGATCAAGACGCGGCACGACCTCTTGCGCTATTCCAACAGTGTCGATCCCACCATGCTGACGCGAGCCTCGAAGCTCGTCTCTGCCGTCTCGTCCTTCCCCGTTCAATATAACAAGGCGATCGTCGGCCGGAATGCCTTTGCGCATGAGAGCGGCATTCACCAGGACGGCGTGTTGAAGAATGCGCTGACCTACGAAATCATGACGCCGGAAAGCGTCGGCGTCGCCAAGACGTCGCTGGTCATGGGCAAGCATTCCGGCCGCCATGCCTTCAAGGAGAAGCTGAAGGATTTGGGTTACGTGCTCGGCGACAATGCCTTGCAGGATGCTTTCACCCGCTTCAAGGATTTGGCCGACAAGAAAAAGATCGTCTACGACGAAGATATCGAAGCCTTGGTCGACGACGAGATCGGCCATGCCCACGAGCGAATCAAGCTGGCGAGCCTGGCCGTCGTGGCCGGCACGACCGGTCCGCAAACCGCCGAGATTGCGCTCGATATCGATGGCGAGCGCCGGACCTTCAAGGCCAGCGGTAATGGCCCTGTGGATGCGATCTTCAACGCCATCATCAATTTGGTGCCCCATCGCGGCGTGCTGGAGCTCTATCAGGTCCACGCGGTCACGCAGGGCACCGATGCCCAGGCGGAAGTCTCCGTGCGCCTCGCCGAGGGCGAGAAACAGGTGACGGCACGCGGCGCCGATCCCGACACGCTCGTCGCCTCCGCCCGCGCCTATATCGCCGCTTTGAACAAGCTGATGGTCAAACGCGGAAAATTGCGCCCCGATACGCTCGCCAGCTAACTTTTTTAGGGCGGGGTGCTGGACTTCAGGCCCCGCCCTTGGTATGTGGCACGCCTTCGCAGCGGCCGCTCTGGCCCGCTGGGACGATTTCGATGGGCGCGTAGCTCAGTTGGTAGAGCAGCTGACTCTTAATCAGCGGGTCCACAGTTCGAGCCTGTGCGCGCCCACCATCGAAATCAAGGGGTTAGACGAAAATTGACTGCGAGTTTTACCCCGCTGTTTTGATCGGGGTAGCGCTGGGGGTAACAAGGCTCCGGTGGTGCGCCTCTCATTATTTGAAGGTTCCGATGCCGCAGCTTCAGCTCGATTGTCCCTTTTGTTTTTCCGAACGAGCTGCATTTACGAGCCGTGCCGGCGTCCGAACGGCGAATGGTGCTGCTTTGTTCATGCAATGTGGGGTTTGCCAAAGTGCGGTCATTTTGGATGCCCATCACGCAGATGCTTTAGATTGGGCGCTGAGCCATTCGCCAAACGTACCGACGTATTTCAACGTGTGGCCGCAAAAAATTAAGCTTAAGTCCCCTGATCATTCGCCCCAGAATGTGTCTGGTTACTTCATGCAAGGAATTGACTCTCTTGCTCGTAAAAATCTCGACGCCGCTGGCGTGATGTTTCGGAAGGCGCTCGACGCCGGGCTAAAAAAACTTCACCCTGAGGGTAAAGGCTCGTTAGAAAAACGCATTGATAGCCTGCCGGTAGAAACCGGCGTCACTCCGGCTATGAAGGCATGGGCACATAGCATTCGTCGCCTGGGCAATGATGCCGCGCATGAGGAGGAACCTTTCTCTGAGGAGGAAGCTAAAGACCTAAAATCGTTCACAGAATTGTTTCTGACGTACGCCTTTACGTTGCCGGGTATGCTTGCTGAGCGCGCGCCCGCTGAAGTGGTTTCAGCAATCGAATGAAATGATAGATCGGCGGAACTAGTCCATTATCAAACCGGTAAAAGACCGGCCCGGCGGTGCCTTTATGGGGCGGTCGCCGGGCGCGGTTTTGACGAGGGCCATCTCTCGCGGCCGATGCGAAGCGCCGTCCAAGCCCAGGACAAAAACTTGGGCGGCCATCGGCGCAAGACCGGCATGCGCCCGTGCATCCGGGGCGCCTCTCGTCTTGACAAAAATGGTGCGGTTTAGAGTCGGCGTCAAGGAAAACTAGCCGCGCGATGGGTCTACTTATAAAGCTCGATTTCGGCTCTCAGAAAAACGACGCATTCTTGAACGGCCTGCAAGACATCTACCCCCGCCATCAATACAGCGCCTCGAGGATCCCCGCACCTACTTCGTCCCGCCATCATACGCCCGGCAATTGCGGGGGGCCGTACCAGCACCTCGCTCACATGAAGAGGCATATTCACCCGATCTTTATCACTACCGCTATGCACGTGTTTTACAGCATGGGCGATTCGGTCAATTGCAGCGAAATTAGGTGATGTATCCCGGAAGGTCTTTCGTAGGCTCTTTTGCCCCTTGTTCTTGGGCATGTAGTCTAAGGTGTGAAACGTGACAACGCAGGCAAGAAAAGTTCGACGCTTCGACCAGGCATTTTTCTCGAATTCGGCGATCGTCGGTAGGACGATCTCGTTTAAATAAGCGGATGCGTCCATCGTCCTCTTTCGTTAATGATATTTATGCGCATCGACTGCTCTATGTGCGTATCAGTTGAAGGGATTTGATCGCGGCACTCGCAAAGCGGCTTAGCGTGAAACGGCGCCGAAAGCGTGACTCGGCTTTCGGCAAAGCTAAGGGACTGTTATTGAGAATGAAATCCTATTCCAAGGGGTCTCGGCCGGCTCCGGCCGAGACCCCTTCATCAGAGCAAATTCGGGCATCCTTTCAAAGTCTCGACGCGCAGGTTAGCGGGGTCGATTCTCGGGGGCGGTCCACACGTCACCGCTGTTGCGGCTACGATTTGGCCGCGGCCTTTTTGAAAGCGCATGCCGGGCGATTTTAGTTGAGCTGAGCAACCTGGACATTGGCTGAGCCGGGCTTCTCCAAACCAATCACCCGCGCCGCGCCGCGTGACAGATCCAGCGAGCGACCGGTCCATTTTGCCGGTCCACGATCGTTGACAACGACGACGACGCAGCTACGGAAGCAGACCTGCAAGCGCGTGCCAAAGGGAAGCGAACGATGCGCGGCCGTCAGGCCCGCGGGCCGGAAGCGTTCGCCCGACGCGGTCCTGTGACCGGATTCGGAACCGTAATAGCTAGCCCGCATGGTTTGAGCGTGGGCGTTGGCTGTGAAAGGAAAGGAAACTAGAAACAGAGCGCACATGTTTCCACATTTGCGCCAGGATTTGGCGCGCTGAAATTTAATCAATATTCCTCCGTCGGTTAGCTCTACATCGTAGAAGGTGGGCGGCATTGAGCCAGGTGGGGATTAAGTCTTAATCAAGACTGCTATGCACATTGGCGTTGCTGGCCAAAGCACCCAACTCGATGCCACCTAGCTTGCAATTAAGGTCGGAATTGGGTCGTGGCGTGAAAAACTTGGCAGGCGTTTATGTCGCGGCACGTGACTTGGGCCCAATCGAAAAGGGTTCTGGCCTAAACTTTTAGGTTATACCGCGTCCCTTAAAGGCCGGCTCTATAGGCGATTTCCGGAAATGGCGGCGGCCGGATTTAAGGGTGCGAAAGAGGTTCGGCATGGCGCCATCCCGTAGGATCCGGCCGGACGGAATTTTCACGCCGAAAGTCCTTTCGCCGGGCAGCTCAATGATGCGATGATCGGACATCGTCAAAACGCCGGTAACCAGATTACGCGCCTTGGCTTCGTGCTCGCCCCTAAAGCCGCTTCTTACCAGGGAGTTAGCGCTTGTCCTCGATTGAGAAAGTCCGCAACTATTTCGGGTCATGCTCCAGCGTCCGGCTGAATATTGCGATCGAGGAGCAAGGCCGTGCATGAAATGTCGCTGACCGAGGGGGTCGTCGAGATTTTGCAGGAAGAGGCCCGCAAGCAGGGGTTTTCGCGCGTGCGGCTGGTGCGGCTCGAGATTGGTGCGATTGGCGGTGTCGATCCGCAAGCCATGGAATTTTGCTTCGACGCGGTGACGCGCGGAACCTTGGCCGAAGGCGCGCGCCTCGAAATTGTCACCACGCCGGGGCAGGGATGGTGTCTCGACTGCGGAAAAACGGTGCCACTTTTGGAGCGGTTTGGCGCCTGCCCAGAATGCGGCAATCATCATGTGCAAATGACGGGCGGCGGCGAAATGCGCGTTAGGGAACTGGAGGTCGATTAATGTGCACGGTTTGCGGATGCGGTTCGGCATCAATCGAAACGGGGGCCCAAGACCTTAAAACGGTCCATGATCATGGGCACGAGACCCACGATCACACGCACAGTCATGACCACGACCACGTGCACGGCCATCATCACCACGATCATGCGCATGCAGGCGCGGCGGAAAAGATCGATTTCGGCGGCGGCCTGGCGGGCGTGCATGTTCCCGGCATGAGTCAGGAGCGCATTGTCCAGATCGAGCGCGACATTCTCTCCAAGAACCGGTCCTATGCAGAGGCCAATCGCGCGCGTTTCGCCCATCAGGACGTGCTGGCGCTTAATTTCGTTTCGAGCCCCGGTTCCGGCAAGACCTCTCTGCTGGTGCGCGTCATCGAAGATCTGAAATCGCGGCAGACCATCGCCGTCATCGAGGGCGATCAGCAGACCTCGAACGATGCCGAAAGAATCCGCGCCACGGGTGTTCCGGCGATCCAGATCAACACCGGCAAGGGCTGCCATCTCGACGCGCATATGGTCGGTCATGCGCTGGAAAGCTTGGCGCTGCAGGACAACAGTCTCCTGTTCATCGAAAATGTCGGCAATCTGGTTTGCCCCGCCGCGTTCGATCTCGGCGAGGAGCATAAAGTCGTGCTGCTCTCGACGACCGAGGGCGAGGACAAACCGGCCAAATATCCCGATATGTTCGCCGCCGCCGATCTGATGCTGTTGAATAAAGCCGATCTCTTGCCGCATCTCGATTTTGATGTTGGCGCCTGTATCGCTCATGCGTTGCGCGTCAATCCAAATTTGCAAACCCTGGTGGTTTCGGCCAAAACCGGCGAAGGCATGGCGGCTTTCTACGCTTGGATCGAGACCCGCGCCGCTCGCGCTCAAAAGACCGCGCAGTCAAAAGGGACGCCTGCATGAATCGTCAAGCGGCGAGCCTTGCGAAAGCCGAGCCGGCGCGTCTGCGTCTGCGCCTGCGTGGCGCGGTGCAGGGCGTTGGCTTCAGGCCTTTCGCTTACGGGCTCGCTAAACGCCTGTCGCTCGCGGGTTTCGTGCGAAACGACGCGGATGGCGTCGTGGTGGAGATCGAGGGCGCGCGCGCCAGCGAATTTCTCGATGCGCTCAAGGCCGGATTGCCGCCGCTCGCGCGCCTCGATGCCGCCGATGTCGAGGCGCTTGCGCCGCGCGGCGATCAAAGCTTCGCCATACTCGACTCACAGGGCGGCCAGACCCGCACCCGCATCCCGCCAGATGCGGCGGTCTGCCCAGCCTGCCTCGATGATCTGTTTAATCCCGCCAGCCGGTTTCATCTCTATCCCTTCGTCAATTGCACGCATTGCGGCCCGCGCTATACGTTGACGAGGCATCTACCCTATGACCGCGCGCGGACCTCCATGGCGGCTTTCCCGATGTGCGCGGCCTGCGCCGGGGACTACCAAGACGCCGGCAACCGCCGCTTTCACGCCGAACCCATCGCTTGCCCGGACTGCGGCCCGCGTCTGTCGCATGGGATAAGCGAAATCGTCGCCGCTTTGCGCGCGGGAAAGATCGTCGCGCTGAAAGGCATTGGCGGCTATCATTTGATGTGCGACGCCGGCAACGAGAACACCATTCTCGAATTGCGCCGCCGCAAGAATCGCGAAGCCAAACCTTTTGCCGTCATGGCCGCCAATGAAGCCTCGATTGGGTTTTTCGCCGAAGCCAACGCTGCCGAACTCGCTCTCGTCCGTCATCCCGCCCACCCTATCGTGCTGATGGACAGCCGCGACAAATTGCCCGCAGCTCTGGCGCCGCGCCTGGCCCGCATCGGCGTCATGCTCCCCTATGCGCCCGTGCATCACCTTTTGTTCCACGAGGCGGCGAGCGGAAGACGCGATGCGTCGAGCGAATTCGCGATTGTCGCCACCAGCGCCAATCCCGGCGGCGAGCCATTGATCACCGATGATGCGCAGGCGCTGACCAAACTAGCGGGGATCGCCGATCTCATCGTCACGCACGGCCGTGAGATCGTGACACGGGCCGACGACAGCGTGATGAGCGTGATCGACGGCGCGCCGTCCTTCATCCGGCGCGCGCGCGGCTTCGTTCCCGAGCCGGTCGATCTGGGTTTCGATGGACCGGATATTCTGGCCTGCGGCGGCCATCTCAAGGCGACGATCACGGTCACACGTGGACGCGAGGCTTTTGTCTGCCAGCATATTGGCGACCTGTCCGATGCCGCGACCTTCCGCTTTTACGAGGAAAGCGCGCATCATCTTCTCTGCCTGCTCGACGTCAAGCCCGAGGCCGTGGCTTGCGACCTGCATCCCGATTATCTCTCGACGCGCTATGCCGACGAGACTGGTTTGCCTTTGTTGCGCATCCAACATCACGCCGCGCATATTGCCGCGATTGGCGCCGAGCATAAAATTTTTGGGCCGCTGCTTGGCGTTGCGCTCGACGGCCACGGGATGGGCTCCGATGGCCAAGCCTGGGGCGGCGAATTGATGCGTCTCGAGGAAGCGCTGTTCAGCCGCCTCGGCCATCTCGCGCCTTTGGCGTTGCCGGGCGGAGATCGCGCCGCGCGCGAACCATGGCGCATGGGTCTTGCCGCGCTGAAGGCGATCGATCGTCTCGACGAGGCACAGGCGCTCTGGGGTCACATTCCCGAAGTTTCGATGGCGGCGAAACATTTGCGGGGCGCGGAGTTTTTTCCACAAACGACAAGCATGGGCCGTCTCTTCGACGCGGCGGCGGCGCTTCTCGGCGTTTGCCTGCGGCAGGATTTCGAGGGTCAGGCGGCGATGGAACTGGAGTCGCTGGTCCGCGCGCCGCAGGCGTTGGACGATGGGTTCGTCATCCGCGACGGCGTGTTGGATTTTTCGCCCTTGCTGGCCTTTCTCGTGACCGCAAAACCTTCACCGGCGATGGGCGCGGATCTGTTTCATGGAACCTTGATCGAAGGTCTCGTAAGCTGGATCTGGTCCATCGCGCGCGAGGGCGAGACCGTCGCGCTTGGCGGCGGCTGCATGATGAATCGGGTTCTCGCGGAAGGTCTGGCGCGCGGATTGCGCCAAAAGGGATTTGTGCCGCTGTTGGCGCGCGCTTTTCCGCCCAATGACGGCGGCCTTTCGCTCGGTCAGGCGGTTCTGGCGCGCGCCATGCTGATTTAAGGAGAAGGTCCGATGTGTCTCGCCATCCCGGTCCAAGTGACTGAATTGCTCGACGACGACATGGCGCGCGTGACGCTCGATGGCGTCTCGAAAGTCATATCGCTGGCGCTGGTCGAGGACGTGCGCATTGGCGATTACGTCATCCTGCATGTCGGCTATGCCTTGAATAAACTCGATCCCGGAGAAGCGGGAAAAACCTTGGCTCTGCTCGACGAGGCGGCGCGCGTGACGGAAGGAGCGCGCCCGTGAAATATGTCGATGAATATCGCGATGGGAAGCTCGCGCGCGCCATCGCCGCCACGATCGCCGCCGAGGTGCGTCCCGAACTTTCCTATCGTTTCATGGAATTTTGCGGCGGCCATACGCATGCGATCTCACGCTATGGCATCGAGGATTTGTTGCCCGCCAATGTCCGGATGATTCACGGGCCGGGCTGTCCGGTCTGCGTGTTGCCGGTTGGGCGCATCGACGACGCCATCAAACTGGCGCGGCGCCGGGATATTACGCTTTGCACCTATGGCGATTTGATGCGCGTGCCGGGCTCGCAGGGCTCCAGTCTGTTGAAGGCCAAAGCCGCCGGGGCCGATATTCGCATGGTTTATTCGACGCTGGATGCCGTGCGCATCGCGCAGGCCGAGCCCGGTCGAAATGTGGTGTTTTTCGCGATCGGGTTCGAGACGACGACACCGCCGACAGCCATGGCCATTTTGGCGGCGCAGAAGAAGGGCTTGAGCAATTTTTTCATTTTTTGCAATCACGTGCTAACGCCGGCCGCGATCCAGAATATTCTGGAAAGCCCCGATGTCCGCGCCTTGGGCAATGTCCGCATCGACGGCTTTGTCGGCCCGGCCCATGTCAGCACGGTGATCGGCACGCGGCCCTATCACGCTTTCGCGGAGGAATTCGAGAAGCCCGTGGTGATCGCGGGTTTTGAACCGCTCGATGTGATGCAGGCGATTTTGATGCTGGTGCGGCAGGTCAATTCCGGCCGTCATGAAGTTGAAAATCAATATATCCGCGCGGTGACCGTGGACGGCAATCTCAAGGCGCAGGATTTTGTCGCGCAGGTCTTCGAGCCGCGCGACAGTTTCGAATGGCGCGGGCTTGGTATGGTGCCAAACAGCGCCTTGCGTTTGCGCGAGGCCTATGCCCGATACGACGCGGAGAAGGTTTTCGCGATCGAGACCGTTCAAGCCGAGGACAATCCCGCCTGCGAATGCGGCGCCATTTTGCGCGGGGTCAAGAAGCCCGCCGATTGCAAACTGTTCGGTACTTTGTGCACGCCCGAGACGCCGATGGGCTCTTGCATGGTGTCCTCCGAAGGCTCCTGCGCCGCGCATTGGACCTACGGACGTTTCCGTGACTACGCCCGCCAAGAGACGCAAAGGCATGAGTTCGAACAGAAAGCCGCCTCATGAACGCCAACCCCAAACCCGGTGTCGCGAGATTGAAGTTCCGCAAACTCGACATCATGAACGGCCGCGTCGATCTCTCGCATGGCTCGGGCGGGCGGGCGATGGCGCAGTTGATCGCCGGGATCTTTCATGAAGCCTTCGCCAACGAATGGTTGGCGCAGGGCAACGACCAGTCGGTGTTCGGCGTTCCCGCGGGCCGCATGGCGATGACGACCGACGCCTATGTCGTCTCGCCCTTGTTTTTCCCCGGTGGCGACATCGGCTCGCTGTCGGTGCATGGAACGATCAACGATCTCGCCATGTCTGGCGCGCGGCCCCTCTATCTTTCCGCGAGCTTCATCCTCGAGGAGGGGTTCCCGCTCGCCGACCTGCAACGTGTTGCGCAGAGCATGGGCGAGGCCTCGCGCGCGGCGGGCGTTCCGGTCATCACCGGCGACACCAAGGTGGTCGAACGCGGCAAGGCCGATGGCGTGTTCATCTCCACGGCGGGCGTTGGTCTGGTTCCCGCCGGTCTCGACCTGTCCGGCGATAGGGCTCGCCCCGGCGATGCCGTGATCGTGTCGGGTTCGATGGGCGATCATGGCGTCGCCATCATGTCCTGCCGGCAGAATCTCGAATTCGAAACACGGATCATCTCGGATTCCGCGGCGCTGCACGAATTGACCGCGGCCATGGTCGAGGCTTGCGGCCCGTCGTTACGGCTGATGCGCGATCCCACGCGCGGCGGCCTGGCGGCCACCTTGAACGAAATCGCCCAACAATCGCAGGCCGGCATCCGCATCGAGGAATCCGCCATTCCGGTCAAACCGGAGGTGGCCGCGGCTTGCGAATTGCTCGGACTCGATCCGCTCCATGTCGCCAATGAGGGCAAGCTCGTCGTCTTCGCCGCGCCGGAGGCCGCGCAAAAGCTTCTGGCCGTCATGCGCGCGCATCCGCTCGGGCGCGATGCGGCGATCATTGGCAGCGTCGTCGAGGATTCGCATCATTTCGTGCAGATGACCACCGGTTTCGGCGGCGGACGCATTGTCGACTGGTTGTCGGGCGAGCAACTCCCGCGAATTTGCTAAACGGGCGCATTCACCGGCGCCTATCAGCTTCGCATCGGGCCGTTCCAATTGGTTGACGGAGCAGCGCGGCGAGGCCGGGCGGCGTTCGTGTTACCGGAATGAATCAGAAATGTCACAATCCGCACGGTGAAAATAAAACGCGGCCCGTGGTTTCGCCTCTGTTCCGTCCGGCTCCGTCAAGCCGTTCTCGCAAAACAACTTTCCGGGATTCGGACTCCGATGCTTCGATATTGCCTGAGCGGTCCAGGTTAAATATGGTTAGGGGACGTGGCGTCCTCTTCCGAAGGCTTGGAAATCCTGCCATGCGGCCGAAGCCCTATACAAAGTCCGGGACCATCGTCGTTTGGTCCTCCGGACTTTCAAGCTGCCTTCTTTTCCGGATTTGGTGCCGCCCATGAACCCGGGCTGCACCGAGGCGGTAGGCCGTATTGTCGAGAGCTTCGGGTCTGACCGGAGCCGTCTCATGGATATGGTTCAGGCGGTTCAGCGGCATTTCGGTCATGTCGGCAACGACGCGGTCCAGGCGCTCGCGAAGGCGCTCGGCATTCACGCCGTCGAAATCGAGGACATGGTGTCCTTCTACGCTTTCTTCGACCGCGAACCGCGCGGCCGCAACCGGATCCGGCTCTCCAAAACGCCCATCTCCTTGATGAAGGGTGCCAGCGAGGTCGCCCAAGCCTTCGAGCAGGCGGCCGGCCTCTCTCTCGGAGGGACGTCGCAAGATGGCGCTTTCACCATCGAATGGACGAGCGACATCGGCATGGCCGATCAGGAGCCCGCCGCTCTGGTCAATGGGATGGTCTTGACCTCGCTCACGCCGGCGGACGTGCCAGGGATCGTCGCCGCTTTGCGGACATCTGGCGACAAGGGGGGGCTGCCTCCCTATCCGCAGCACGCGGCGCAGGCCGCGATGTTACCGAAGGCCATGGTGCGTCCAAGTCTGGTGCAGCCGGGGCCGCTCTTGTCGGGGCCGCACGGTCTCGCTGGCGGCCTCAAAGCCGCCCTGGCCCGGCCACCCGAGAAAGTGATCGAAGAGATCAGCAACTCTAGGCTCCGGGGCCGCGGTGGCGCGGGCTTCCCGACCGGCTTGAAATGGCGGCTCACCCGCAAGGCGGCCGGCGAAGAGCATTACGTCATCTGCAACGCCGATGAAGGCGAGCCTGGCACGTTCAAGGATCGAATGCTGCTGTCGCAATTCCCGGGTTTGGTTTTCGATGGCATGACGATCGCTGGCTATGCGCTCGGTGCCCGGCATGGGATCGTTTATCTGCGAGGTGAGTATGCCTATCTCTGGGACGCTCTTCAGCAAGTCCTGAAGACCCGGCGCGCCCTCGGCCTGCTTGGCGCCAATATTTGCGGCCGCGACGGGTTCGATTTCGATATCAGGATCCAACTCGGGGCCGGCGCCTATATCTGCGGCGAGGAATCCGCGCTGATCGAATCGCTCGAGGGCAAGCGGGGCGCTCCGCGCGATCGGCCGCCGTTTCCAACCGAACGCGGCTATCTCCAACAGCCGAGCGCCGTCGACAATGTCGAGACATTCGTTTGCGCGGCCCGCATCATGGAGGAGGGCGCCGCTTGGTTCTCAGGGTTCGGCACCAAGGAATCGGCTGGGACGAAACTCATGAGTGTGTCGGGCGATTGCGCGAAACCGGGTGTTTACGAAGTGCCATTCGGCATCACCGTCAACGAACTTCTCGATCTGGCCGGGGCGCAGGACACCGCCTATGTTCAAGTCAGTGGCCCCTCCGGCCAGTCCGTCGCGCCGAAGGATTTTGGCCGCCGCATCGCCTACGAGGACTTGTCGACCGGCGGTTCGACCATGATCTTCGGTAAAGGGCGCGATGTCCTCGCGATCGTGCTTCAATTCGCCGGTTTCTTCGTCGACGAGTCCTGCGGCTGGTGCACGCCGTGCCGGGTCGGCACCACGCTGCTCGAGCAAGCCATGGAGAAGGTGGTTGCCGGCCGCGCCACCCTCGCGGACCTTGCACGGATGGAAGAACTCGCCAACACCGTCATGCGAATGAGCCGCTGCGGCCTCGGCCAGACGGCGCCGAACCCGATCCTATCCACCATGCGCAATTTCCCCGGACTCTACGAGGAAAGGCTCGCGCCTGTCGCGTTCACGCCGCGCGTGACGCTCCACGACGCCTTGCGCGAGGCGGTCGCGGTCCAAGGCCGCGAGCCCGTCACGGAGGAGAGCTAGCATGGATGCCCCAACCGTCCGGTTCACCATCGATGGGATCGAGGTCGACGCCGCGCCGGGCCAGTCCGTTCTCGAGGCCTGCGACGCGGCCGGGATCTATATTCCGCGCCTCTGCTACCACCCGGATCTCGGACCGTCGGGAAACTGCCGGGTCTGCACCTGCAAGATCAACGGCCGCAACAGCGCGGCCTGCGTGACCCCGGCCGCCCACGGCATGGTCATCGAAAACGACACGCCGCAACTGACCGGCGACCGGCGTGCCGTCATCGAGATGCTCTTCGTCGAAGGCAACCATCCCTGCCCCTATTGTGTCGCCAGCGGGGACTGCGAACTGCAGGCGCTCGGCTACCGCCTGGGCATGGTCGCGCCGGTTCAGCCATATCAGTGGCGCAGCCAACCGATCGATGCCACGCATCCAGATATCTATCTCGATCGGGACCGCTGCATTCTCTGTTCGCGCTGCATCCGCGCCTCGCGAAAGGCGGACGGCAAGACGGTGTTCGGCTTCGAAGGCCGCGGCATCGCCATGCGCCTCAACGTCGATGCCGAGGGCGGCCTCGGAGAGACGCAAATGGCCGCCATCGACAAGGCGGCCAGGGTCTGCCCCGTCGCTTGTATCGTCGTCAAACGCGACAGCTACAAGATTCCGGACGGCAGCCGCCGTTTCGACACGGCGCCGATCGGCAGCGACATCGAGGCGAAGCGGAAGGGCCGCGCACCATGACCGCCCTCCTGGCGAAAACCCCTGCGACGGCGAAGCCCCGGCTTGCCACATGTGCCCTGACGGGCTGCTTCGGCTGCCACATGTCGCTGCTCGACATCGACGAGCGTATTCTCGAACTGGCCGATCTCGTCGATCTCGATGTTTCGCCTTTCGACGACAAGAAAGCGTTCGACCGGCCCGTCGATGTCGGCTTCGTCGAAGGTGGGTGTTCGAACGAGTACAACGTGAGGGAGTTGAGGGAGTTCCGGAAGCATTGCCGCATTCTGGTCTCTGTCGGCGCCTGCGCGATCAATGGCGGCGTGCCGGCGATGCGCAATCCGGTTGGGCTCCGCGAATGCCTGGAGGCCGTCTACCTCAAAGGGTTCTCGCTCGAAGACGGTGGGTTGATCCCGAACGATGAAGACCTGCCGCTGTTGCTGGACCGTGTCTATCCCTCGCACGAAGTGGTGAAGATCGATTATTTCTTGCCGGGGTGCCCGCCCTCCTGCGATGCCATCTGGGAAGGGCTCAAGGCTTTGCTGACCGGCAAGGCGCCCGCGCTTCCCTATCTCTTGTGTAAATACGAATGATGTTCCTCCTGAACCGGAATGCGCCATGAGTGACGTTCAACCCGGCCAAGGTCCGCGCAAGATCGTCATCGATCCGGTTACGCGCGTCGAAGGCCACGGCAAAGTCACCATCCGGCTCAACGAAGCCGGCGAGGTCGAACAGGCCCGGTTTCACATCGTGGAGTTCCGTGGGTTCGAGCGGTTCATCCAAGGGCGGATGTATTGGGAGGCTCCCGTCATCGTCCAGCGTCTCTGCGGCATCTGCCCGGTCAGTCATCACCTCTGCGCCGCCAAGGCGATGGATATGATCGCGGGCGTGGACCAAGTGACGCCCACGTCCGAGAAAATGCGGCGGCTGATGCATTATGGTCAGGTGCTGCAATCCAACGCGCTCAATTTCTTCCATTTGGCTTCGCCCGATCTCCTGCTCGGGTTCGAGTCCCCGGTCGCGCAGCGCAACATCATCGGCGTGATCGAAGCCTTTCCCGAGGTCGGCAAATGGGCGATCTTCATCCGCAAGTTCGGCCAGCAGGTGATCGCCGCGACCGGCGGCCGCCGCATTCATCCGCGGCTGTGCATTCCTGGCGGCGTCAATCAGAACCTCTCCGTTGAAAATCGGGATACCCTTCGGAAAGACATCGGCCAAATCATCCAATGGTGCCGCGAGGCGCTGGAGTTGCACAAATCCTTCGTCCATTCTCACGAGAAGCTGCACGAAACCTTCGCCAGTTTCCCCTCGAGCTATATGAGCATCGTTGGAGCGAACGGCGGCATGGACCTCTACGACGGCGGCCTTCGCGCGATCGATGCGGAGGGAAAGCCGATTTTCGAAGGCGTCCATGCCAGCGCGTACCGTGACTATATCATCGAGGAAGTGCGGCCCTGGAGCTATATGAAATTCCCGCATATCCGCTCGCTCGGCCGTGAGGACGGCTGGTACCGTGTCGGCCCGCTGGCTCAGCTGAATTGCTGCGCCTTCATCGATACCCCTATCGCCGAGGCGGCCCGCAAGGAATTCATGGCGCTTGGGCATGGCGGGCCTGTGCATGCGACGCTCGCCTATCATTGGGCCCGCCTGATCTGCATGATCCACTGCGCGGAAAAGATCCAAGACCTGCTGTTCGACGGCGATCTGCAGGGGACGGACCTCGTCGTCACCGGCGAACGGCGGCCGGAGGGGATCGCCGTCATCGAGGCGCCTCGCGGCACGCTCCTGCATCATTATACCGTGGACGATCACGATCAGATCACGGGCGCGAACCTGATCGTTTCGACGACCAACAACAACGAGGCGATGAACCGTTCGGTGACGAAGGTTGCCATAGACGACCTCAGCGGACACGAGATCACGGAAGGGCTGTTGAACCACATTGAAGTCGCGATCCGGGCTTACGATCCCTGTCTTTCCTGCGCGACCCACGCGCTCGGCGACATGCCGCTGATCGTGACGTTGGAAGACGCCGATGGTTCGGTCATCGCGACGAGGGTGAAGCAATGAGCATCGCCGGACCCTGTGCCTTGCTTCCACGCGAACCGCGCATCCTCGTGCTCGGCTACGGCAACCCGGGCCGCCAGGACGATGGGCTAGGCCCGGCCGTGGCCGCCGGGATCGGCAGCCTGGGATGGCCGAACCTTACGGCGTTCGACAATTACCAGCTCAACATCGAAGACGCGGTGGATGTCGCCGGGCACGACGTCGTGTGGTTCGTCGATGCCGCCAAGACCGGACCTTCGCCCTTTGCCGTACACGATGTTCAGCCTTCCCCCACCATCGAGTTCACCAGCCACATCCTGCGGCCCGAGGCCCTCCTCGCCATCGCCCGCCAGTGCTGCGGCGGGTCGCCTCGGGCCTTCCTGCTGGCCATACGCGGCTACGAATTCGAGTTCGTCGAGGCGCTGACACCGGGCGCCACCGCCAATCTCCACGCAGCCCTGGCCATGCTCACCGGCCGGATCCGCGCTATGCAAATGGCGGCGCCGCCATGAACATCGGCCTTGGCGACCGGCGCAGGACCATCCTGCTCATCGACGGAGACGCGCATGCCAGGGCCACCCTGCGCCTTGCGCTGGAGGCCGCGGGCTTCTCGGTTGGAGAGGCGGCGAATGGCCGGGAAGGCGAGCGGACGATTTTGCGGATCAAACCCGATGCGGTGCTCGCGGAGCTGATGTTGGATGCCGGCGATGCCAGCGTGACCATTGCCGAGCGGTTGCACGCAAGCGGCAGCACCATTCCCTTCTATATCATCAGCACCGCCGCCGATGCCCTGATGGGCTCGATCGGCCTGCATGAGATCGGCCTATCCGGCGTATTTCTGAAGCCGGTCGACTTCGCCATCGTGATCCAGACCCTCAAGACGCGGCTCGGGTGAATCATTTTCGCTTGTCCGAATAGTCCCTTTGCCCGCCGTTGATCGGGATCAAGGCCGGGACGCGGCGGAGCGACCAAGCTCATGCCGTTCGTCAAGCCGGGGAAGATCCATGAGCGCGTTAGACTATATCAAATGGTTCGGCGACCTCAGTTCCGCCGATGTCGCCTCAGTTGGCGGCAAGACGGCTTCGCTCGGCGAGCTCTGCTCCGCGCTTTCAGGGGAAGGTGTGAAAGTCCCGCCGGGCTTTGCCATCACGGCGCAGGCCTATCGCGACGCGCTGACGGCGGCGGACGCTTGGGCGCCTCTGCATCGATTGCTTGATGGTCTCGACAAGACCAATGTCGATCTTCTGGCCGAGCGGGCGGCCGCCGCGCGCAAGATTGTCCACGATGCGACCGGGGGCGAGGAGCTCCGGCTGCAGATCGCCGCCGCATACCGAAAGCTGAAGGAATCCTGCGGAGGAACGCTGGCCGTCGCCGTCCGGAGTTCGGCGACCGCCGAGGACTTGCCGTCCGCGAGTTTCGCCGGTCAGCATGATAGCTATCTGAACGTGAGCGGAGAGGCCGCCTTGGTCGAAGCCTGCCGGAATTGTTTCGCTTCGATCTTCACGGACAGGGCTATCGGCTATCGTCTCGACAACGGCTTCGACCATTTCAAGGTGTTCCTGTCCGTCGCCGTCATGAAGATGGTGCGCTCGGACGTGGGGTCGAGCGGCGTGATCTTCACCCTCGATACCGAGACCGGATTCCGGGACGTGGTCTTCGTCACTGGCGGGTATGGTCTTGGCGAAAACATCGTCCAGGGCGCCATCGATCCGGACGAGTTCTATGTTCACAAACCAACCTTCCGGAAAGGCTTTCGTGCTGTGCTGAGGCGCAAGCTTGGCGCCAAGCAGGTCAGGATGACCTACGGCGCCAATCCGGACGGCGCGGTGCGGACTAAGAACAATCCGGTGCCTAAAGCGGAGCGCGAGCGGTTTTGCCTTTCCGATCAGGACGTCCTCACATTGGCCGGCCACGCGATCGCGATCGAGGACCATTATTCCGCGAAGGCCGGCAGGCCCACGCCGATGGATATCGAGTGGGCGAAGGACGGCGAAGACGGAACCCTCTACATCGTTCAGGCGCGGCCCGAGACGGTCGTCTCGCGCCGTTCGGCACAGACAATCCAAACCTATGCGATCAAGGGGACGGGCAGGGTGCTCGTCACCGGACGCGCGGTCGGCGAGAAGATCGCGACGGGAATCGCCCGCGTCGTCGCCTCCGTCCGCGATCTCGACACCTTCCAGCCCGGCGAGATCTTGGTGACCGAAACCACCACGCCCGACTGGCAGCCGGTGATGAAGACGGCCGCAGCCATCGTCACCAATCGCGGCGGGCGGACCTGCCATGCTGCGATCGTGGCGCGCGAGCTCGGCGTGCCGGCCGTGGTGGGGACAGGCGACGCGACCTCCAAGCTCGAGACCGGAGCGATTCTGACGGTATCGTGCGCGGAAAGCGACACTGGGCGTGTCTACGAGGGCGCTATTCCGTTCGAGGTTTCGGCGATCGACCTGAAGAGCGTGCCGAAGCCGAAGACCGAGGTCATGATCAATCTCGGAGATCCGGACCTGGCTTTCCATACGGCCATGCTGCCCAGCGCCGGCGTCGGCTTGGCGCGGATGGAATTCATCATCCAGGAACATATCGGCATCCATCCGATGGCGTTGGCCGAGCCTGCCAAAGTCGCCTCGGCGAAGGCCAGGGCGGCGATCGCGCGCGCGACGCGAGGCTACCCTCGAGCGGCCGATTTCTTCATCGAACGCCTATCGGAAGGGGTCGGCACGATCGCGGCGGCCTTCTATCCCCGCCCGGTGATCGTCCGCCTGTCGGATTTCAAGACCAACGAATACGCGGGGCTGACCGGCGGCGCCGGCTTCGAGCCTCGGGAGAACAATCCGATGTTGGGCTTCCGTGGAGCCTGCCGCTATGACCATCCCGCCTATGCGGCGGGTTTCGCCCTCGAATGCGCGGCCCTGCTCAAGGTGCGCGAGACGATGGGTTTGACCAATCTCAAGATCATGGTCCCATTCGTTCGCCGCGAGCAGGAGGCGAGGGGCGTGATCGCGGCCCTGGAGCGCCATGGGCTGAAGCGCGGCGAGAACGGGCTGGAGATCTTCGTCATGTGCGAAATCCCGAGCAACGTGATCCGCATCGACGCCTTCGCCAAGCTGTTCGACGGCTTCTCCATCGGTTCCAACGATTTGACCCAGCTCACGCTCGGCGTCGACCGCGATTCGGAAATCGTCGCCTTCGACTTCGACGAGCGCGATCCCGCCATGATGGAGATGCTGCGGCTGGCCGTCACCGGCGCGAAGCGGAATGGCCGGCATGTGGGCATCTGCGGCGAGGCTCCCGCGAATTATCCGGAGATCGCGGCGGCCCTGGTGGGGTGGGGCATCGATTCCATCAGCGTGAATCCGTCCAGCGTGATCGGGGCGCTGAATGTCGTGGCGGACGCGGAGCGCCGGCTCGCCGCGGCGGAGTAGAACACGCGCCGAGGCGCTGAGCGGAGCGAGCGATGGTCAATCTCATGCTGCCGCATCTGCCGGATGCGCTGTCGCCGTTGCAGGATCTCGCGCTCGATTTGCGTTGGACCTGGAGTCACGAGGCCGACGCGCTGTGGGAGCGCATCGACGCCAAGCTCTGGGAACAAACTCAAAGCCCGTGGACAGTGCTGCAGCACGTTTCGGCCGAACGCCTGAATTTCTTGGCGAGCGCTCCACATTTTCTCGCCGAGCTGTCGAGTCTGGCCGGCAAGCGAAAGGCTTATCTCGAACGGCAGGGCTGGTTCGCGAGCACCCATGACGCGGCTGCCTTGGGCAAAGTCGCCTATTTCAGCATGGAGTTTGGATTGGGGGCCGCGCTGCCGCTCTATGCCGGCGGCCTGGGCGTTCTCGCCGGAGACTTTCTGAAGGCGGCCAGCGACCTTGGTCTTCCCGTCGTTGGCGTGGGACTGCTCTATCAGGAAGGCTACTTCCGGCAGATGCTGGATGCCGATGGGGTTCAGCATGAGACTTACCCGTTCAATGAGCCGGCCATGCTGCCGATCGAGCCCGTCGTTGCCGGCGGCGCTTGGCTGTGCGTCCCGATCAGCCTGCCCGGACGAATCCTCCAGCTCCGGGTCTGGCAGGCGACGGTCGGGCGCCTGAAGCTCTATCTGCTCGACAGCAACGATCTGTTAAACAGCCCGGTCGACCGCGGCATTACCGGGAAACTCTACGGCGGCGATGCCGAGATGCGCCTGATACAGGAGATCGTACTCGGCATCGGCGGTTGGCGGGCGCTCGAAGCCATGGGCCATGAGATCGAGGTCTGCCACATGAACGAGGGCCACGCGGCCTTCGCCGTCATCGAACGCGCCTGCCAGCTCGCGATGCGCACGGACCTCGACTTCTGGAAAGCGCTTTGGGCGACCCGCGCGGGCAATGTGTTCACGACCCACACGCCGGTGGCGGCCGGGTTCGACCGTTTCCACCCCGGACTCCTGCGCAAATACCTGCTCAGCGCCGAGGGGCTGCTGACGGCCATGGGTCTGTCGCCGAAGGACGTTCTGGGCCTTGGACGCGCCAATCCCAGCGATGAGACCGAGCCGTTCAACATGGCTTATCTCGCCATGCGCGGCTCCGGCGCATGCCTGGGAGTCAGCCGTCTGCACGGGCGCGTCAGCCGGCGGATCTTCCAACCTCTGTTCCCCCGCTGGCCGGAGGGCGAGGTTCCGGTGGGTCATGTCACCAACGGCGTTCACACCCCGACATGGGATTCGGCCGAGGCTGACCGGGTCTGGACGGAAGCCTGCGGCAAGGAACGTTGGCGGAGCCTGAACGGGGAGCTTCCCGGACAAATCCAGGGTGTATGCGACGAGGAACTCTGGGCCCTGCGCGGCGAAAGCCGCGAGAAGCTCGTCCGCCAGGTGCGCCGGCGCCTCACTACTCAGTTGCGCGCGCGAGGGCTCGATCCAGAGGTGGTCAAGGCGGCAGGCAGTGTCCTGGACCCCAATGTTCTCACCTTGGGCTTCGCCCGCAGGTTCACCGGGTACAAGCGGCCGAATCTGCTTCTGCACGATCCGGAGCGTCTGGCCCGCCTGCTGTCGAACGAGCGCCGCCCGGTGCAGATCGTCGTCGCCGGCAAGGCGCATCCAGCGGATCAGATGGGCAAGGACATGATCCGCGAATGGATCATGCTCGCGCGGCAGCCACGGTTCCGCTGGCGTATCGTCTTTCTCGAGGACTACGACATCTCGCTCGCCCAGGAACTTGTCCAGGGCGTGGACGTCTGGATCAACACGCCGCGCCGGCCCTTGGAGGCCTGCGGCACCAGCGGCATGAAGGTTCTCGTGAACGGCGGGCTGAATTGCTCGGTGCCGGACGGATGGTGGGATGAGGCCTACGAGCCCGGTCTTGGCTGGTGTATTGGCAACGGCGTGGACGAGAAAGGCGTCGATGTCGATGCGGCGGAGGCCGGGGACACTTACGATCTGATCGAGCATCAGATCGCGCCGGAGTTCTACGACCGCGACGAGGCTGGGCTGCCTCGCGCCTGGGTCGCGCGCATCCGCCGGAGCATGTCCGCCCTGACTTCTAAATTTAGCAGCACCCGCATGGCGCGCGAATACGTTGAAAAGGCTTATTTGCCCGCCGCCGCCGCGCAGCGCCACCGGCTCGCCAGCGGCTGTGCCGTCGCAAAGGATCTGGAGGCGTGGTCGGCGCGCTTGCGCAGGGATTGGCGGAGCCTGCACATCGGCGTTCCCACCATTGGCCGGGTGGACGATAGCTGGCGCTTTTCGGTTCCCGTGATCCTGGGTGCATTGGGCCCCGGCGACGTTCGCGTCGAACTTTATGCGGACCCTGTGGAGGGAGAGACGCCGGATATTGCCTTTCTCGAGCAAGAGCGAGCCATGCCCGGCGTCGTGAATGGCTTCATCTACGCCGGCCGGGCCCCCGCATCGCGTCCGGCCAGCGATTTTACGGTACGGGTGGTTCCACGGCGGTCCGGCGCGCTTGTCCCCGCGGAGCTCGAGCTCATCGCTTGGCAAAAGTGATGAGCCGCACGGCTGGCCCATCTCTTGATCTTCCTCAAGGAGCGTCGAACCGGGACCTGTCACCCTCGACGCCGGAGAACGACCGCATGTCCAGCATCGTCACGCTCACGATGAACCCCGCCCTCGACGTCTCGACGTCGGTGGACCACGTGGAGCCATTAAGCAAGTTGCGCTGCGGCGCCGGACGGCGCGACCCTGGCGGTGGCGGCATCAATGTGGCGCGGGTCGCCAGCCGGCTTGGCGCCGGGGTGACCGCCGTCTACCCCGTTGGCGGGTTCATGGGCCAATTGCTGAACCGCCTGGTCGACGAGGAGGGCTTGAAGAGCGTTATTGTTCCGGTGCGCGGCGAGACACGCGAGGACTTTACGGTGCTCGATAAGACCACGGGCGAGCAGTACCGCTTCGTGATGCCGGGGCCGGAGCTTCGCGACGCCGAGTGGATGGCGTGTCTGGAGGTTCTTGCCGGCCTCGGCGCGGGACCGGATATTATCTGCGCCAGCGGCAGCTTGCCGCCGGGTGTGCCCGGCGATGTCTACGCGCGGGTCGCCGGGATCGCCCGGAGCAGGGGCGCGAAACTGGTGCTCGATACCTCCGGCGCCGCTCTCGAGGCAGCGCTCGAAGCGCGCGTCTATCTCATCAAACCGAACCTGCGGGAGTTTCGCCAACTGATGGGGGTGCCGTTGGACGGCCAGGCGTCCTTGATCAGGGCGTGCCGCAGCTTGATCGGGCGCGGCTCCACCGAGGTGGTCGCCCTGACTCTCGGCGCCGATGGCGCTTTGCTCGTGACGGCCGGCGGCGCTTGGCGGGCGCCGGCTCTTCCCATCCAGCCGGTCAGCACCGTCGGCGCGGGCGACAGTTTCCTGGGCGCCATGGTCTGGGCCCTGGCGTCGAAGATGAGCTTGGAGGAGTGCTTCCGCTATGCGGTTGCAGGCGGTTCCGCCGCGGTGCTGGCGCCGGGCACGGAACTCTGCCGGCAGCAGGACGTGCGGCGTCTTTTGACGCAGGTCACGCTCGAGAGTGTGCCGGATTAGAGCGCTCATCCCTTGGGTGGAATCACCAAAGCGACGGGAACTCGCCCTCTTTATAAGGAGTTAGAGCATTTCCTCGATCACTTCCACAGGCTGGCAATGTGTGGATTGCGGCAGCCTGCGAGAGCGCGTCAGTGCAATAGATCGCGCGCGGCGCACCCGCTTGGCCGCATGACATGGCGTCACGCCGTCATTGAGCAGGTCCGCAAGCAAAACGCGATCTCGCTCCGTAATTGACGCGCCGTCGAGGGGAAGTTGTTGCGCGAGAAGCTGCAAGCCTTCGATCAAGCGGGTTATCCTGATCATTTTCTCGTCCGCCGCCATGCCGGGGCTGGGATTGCGAGGCGGCTGACCGGAAGAGTCGATCTTTCGTGATAAAGTAGCCATTGATCGTCTCCCTGTTTCGATGTGCTGCAGTGCAATCTATATGATTTGCTGCATTGCACAACAAAAGAGCTTCCTTCCCGAGCCCAATTTTTTTTCTCTTAGGCCAAATTTCTTCGCGGGACCGCCGCGATGAGCCAGGGAGCCCCGCGGCGCCGGCGGCCTCACAAGTGCTCCGCTTTGCCTAGCGATGGCGCGGTCCACCCGGGAATGGCGGCAACGCGCTCTTGCAATCACCGCCTCGCAGCGCATAAACGACCTCGCTCCGGCAGACGGTGCCGCCCACCTCTTCGCAACGCGTCCGGCGGCGGAAAACCTGAGAAGGCGCTGTTCGCGGCTGGACGAAAGTTCAGTGGCGGATCAACATAGGAACAATTCAATGACCGGACACAATCATACCGTCGTTTGGATCGATCATCGCGAAGCGCGTGTTTTTCATTTTAGCGCGGAGGAGGTGGATCGCCTGATCGTGTGGCCCAACGATCCGCATGTTCACATCCATCACAAGGCGCAAACAATTGGGAGCGGACATGCGCCCGAGGACCAAGCGTTTCTCCACGCGGTCGTCGAAGCGATCGGCGCATCGAAGGCCATACTCGTCACCGGTCCCGGCGTGGCGAAGATGGAACTCGTCAAGCATATCGCCCGCCACGATCCCGCGGTGATCGACCGTATCGCCGGTATCGAGACCGCCGATCATCCGTCCGACGGGGCTCTCGTCGCTCATGCCCGCGCCTATTTCAGGGCCGCCGGCCGGATGACGCCGCAGAAGCAATAGACGCTCGTTATTCGCTGCGGAAACAGGAGCGGAAGAATTACGCTTGATTGCGCCAATTCCGGCGCCGGCCGTTTGAAGTAAGGCCGGCGCAATCTGACGACAAGACCCTCGTGCATCTTCCGCGTCGCGAGCTTGATCTCGATCAAGGGGGCGTTACGTAAAATCCGCCATTGATATTCCAACTGCCGGCATGGACCATGCCGTGCGACGATTCATGGCGAAAGTAATGATCCCCTCGAACCGCCCGCACGCGACAGTACTGCGTTGGAAAATCGCGGCGCCGAATCGATGGGATCTCATCGCATTCCCCTTGATCTTCGGCGTGCTGGCGCTGCTGGTCATCGGAGCGAAAAGCACATTCGGCCCAATCGAGGCGATCAAAACGGCGCCGATCTCGCTCGATCCCACCATGTTGCCTGGATATGCCGTCCGCACCGTCTTGCGCATGCTCGCGGCGATGGTTGCATCGCTTCTTTTCACCTTGATTTACGGCACTCTGGCGGCAAAGAGCAGGCGCGCCGAAACCATCCTCATTCCAATCCTCGACGTCCTACAATCCGTCCCAATTCTCGGCTATATCTCGTTCACCGTCATCTTCTTCATGAACCTGTTTCCGGGCCGCGTGCTCGGTGCCGAATTGGCCTCGATTTTCGCGGTGTTCACCAGCCAGGCCTGGAACATGGCGTTCAGCTTTTATCAATCCTTGCGCACCGTTCCTCTCGATCTCGACGAGGCGAGCCGCGCCTTTCGTTTTTCCTCGTGGCAGCGCTTCTGGCGGCTCGAAGCGCCATTCGCTGTCCCCGGTCTTGTCTGGAACATGATGATGAGCATGTCCGGCGGCTGGTTTTTCGTCGTCGCTTCCGAGGCGATCAGCGTGGGCGACGAACAAATCACGCTGCCGGGTATCGGCTCTTACGTCGCTCTCGCGATCGAGCGGCAAGATCTTGGGGCGGTCGGCTGGGCTTTGCTGGCGATGACAGCCGTGATTGTTCTTTACGATCAACTTATGTTCCGGCCCTTGGTCGTCTGGGCCGACCATTTCCGGTCCGAGCAATCGGCCGCGCAAACCTTGCCGCATTCCTGGTTCTTGAATGTCCTGCGGCGGGCCCGGTTCCTACGATTGGCGGCCCGTCCCGTGAGCATTTCCATGAAATGGGCGCTGCGGGCGCCGGTGCTCAATGCCACCGTTCCGCGGCCGCCTGTGGCCGAAACAACAGTGCGCAGCCGTGCCGCCGATTTCATCTTTTACGCCGGGATCATCCTGGCGGCCGTTTTTGGCGCTAGCATTATTGTTCGTTACATCGCCTCCGAATTGAATTGGGGCGACGTTTTGATCGCCGTCCGGCTTGGCGCGTATACGCTGCTGCGCGTTGCCGTCTTGATCGTCTTGGCCTCGCTCATCTGGGTGCCCATTGGGGTCATGATCGGCCTCAGGCCGAAGCTGGCGGAAAGCATCCAGCCGCTGGCGCAGTTTCTTGCGGCCTTTCCGGCAAACCTTGTATTTCCCTTCGCGGTCATCATCGTGGTCCGCTTTCATCTCAACCTGGATATCTGGTTGAGCGTTTTGATGATCCTGGGAACCCAGTGGTATATTTTGTTCAACGTCATTGCCGGTACCACGGCTTTTCCGACCGATTTCCTCGAAGCCGCCGGGACTTTCCAGATCCACGGTTGGAAGTGGTGGCGAAATGTGATTCTGCCGGGAATCTTTCCCTATTACGTGACCGGCGCCATCACGGCGTCCGGCGGCTCCTGGAACGCCAGCATCGTCGCCGAGTCGGTCTCCTGGGGAAAGACGCATCTCACCGCGCATGGGCTCGGCGCCTATATCGCGGACACGACGGCCGCGGCCGATTATCCGCGCATCCTGCTCGGCATAGTCGTCATGTCGATTTACGTGATTTTCTTCAACCGGGTTCTCTGGCGACGGCTTTATGCCTACGGCGAGCGCCATTTCCGGCTAGACTGAAAGGCCTACCATGCTCGAGACCATGCAAAAGGCAATGATCACCGGAAACACCGTTCTCGATCTCTCCCACATCCACCAGGCCTTCGCGCGGCCGAACGGCGAACCGTCCGTCGTTCTGGACGACATCAGTATCGACCTTCGCGAAGGTGAGATCGTGGGCGTCCTGGGACGCTCCGGCTGCGGTAAATCCACGCTCCTGCGCATCGCCGCGGGGTTGATAAGACCGACGGCAGGCAAGGTCACCTATCAAGGCAAGGCCGTCGACCGGCCGGCCAAGGGGATCGCGATGGTTTTTCAAACCTTTGCGCTGTTTCCCTGGCTCACGGTTCTTGAAAATGTCATGGCCGGCCTCGATGCACTCGGGATGAAGGAAGCCCAAGCGCGTGAAAAGGCCTTGGCCGCGATCGAACTGATTGGCCTCGATGGTTTTGAGGCCGCCTATCCGCGGGAACTCTCCGGCGGCATGCGCCAGCGGGTCGGCTTTGCGCGCGCCCTCGTGGTCGATCCGGCCGTTCTTCTGATGGACGAGCCGTTCTCCGCCCTCGATGTTTTAACCGGCGAGACGTTGCGATCGGATTTCATCGATCTCTGGAACGAGAGAAAGGTCGCCATCAAATCCGTGATGCTGGTCACCCATAATATCGAGGAAGCGGTCTTCCTCTGCGACCGCATCATCGTTCTGGCGCCGGATCCTGGCCGTATCGCGCTCGAGCTCGAAGTGCCCTTGCCACAGCCGCGCGAACGCCTCGCCCCGGCGTTCCGCGAAATCGTCGACGATATCTACGAGCACATGACGGCGGGGCGCGGACCTTCGACAGGCGACAAGGACAAGGCTGCCTTGGAGGGCCTGGGCATGCGGTTGCCGAGCGTTTCCAGCCACCGCATCGCGGACTTTTTGGAGGTGTTGGCGCGGCCGCCCCTCGAGGGCAAGGCCGGTCTTCGCGATCTGGCGGAACGGCTCCATCTCGAGATCGACGCGATCTTGGCGGTCGAGGAAGCCGCGCAGATCCTCGGTTTCGTCGAGATGCACGAGGGTGCGCTACATTTGACCGCGGCCGGCAAGTTCTTCGCGGATTCTCCCGCCGACGGCCGCAAGCGGTTGTTTTGCGAGCATCTCCTGCGCAGCGTCCCGCTTGCCGCGCATATTCGCCACATCTTGTCGGAGCGCTCGCCGCGCATGGCTCCGCGCGGGCGGTTCCTGCCCGAACTTCAGGATCATCTCAGCCCGGACGAGGCGGAACGGACCCTGACGGCGGTGATCGATTGGGGCCGCTTCGCCGAGATCTTCATCTACGATCAGAAAAATCACCAGTTCAGCCTGCCCGTGAGTGCCTGAATCTTCATGGGTTCGGATTGGCCTCGTTCGCTGCCGGAACGCGGGACATCCGCAACAGATCGTGGCCCGCGCTTCGCTTCGAACGAGCGCCGGCGCCGAGGCTTTATCCAAGCTCACGGCCGCTCTTCCAGCAAGCCTCGGGCGTCTTTGATTGTTGTCCTTCACACTTCGGTGTATAGCCCGGAACATCTGGCCGGTTTGCATTAGGGAGTAAGTCAATATGCGCGTTCTGGGGCTTATCGTATCCATCGCACTTATGTCAGTTCCTGCGTTTGGCGATGATGTGCCGTTCGCCGCTCCCCATTCCGAACGGACGCAAGCGGCCAGCGAGTCTTACGCAAGTACCCTCAGCGACATCATGGGACTGACGCAGTTGCGCCATATTAAGCTTTGGTATGCCGGCCGCGCTCGAAACTGGAACCTGACAAATTTCGAAATCGGCCAAATCGAAGAGACCTTCGGTAAGGCCGCGATGCTTTATCGCAATATACCCGTCGAGTTGATAGCATCCGCCGAGAAGCCGCTCGAAGTCCTGCGAAAAGCGGCGGCGGCCAAGGATCCGGTATTGTTCGCCAAAGCGTTCGCGGACCTTAATAACGCGTGCAACGACTGTCACCGCGCTGCGCAAGTTGGTTTTATAAAAATCCAAACGCCAACATCGTCGCCGTTTACAAATCAACAGTTCGACGGAATCCACGAATGACTTTTCTTTACCAAGGCATCGTTGCTTTAACGTCGTGATGGCCGCTTTCATCGTTTATCCCGCCGGTAAAGCCATGCTTTGAGGTCTCTATTTCGGCCGCAAAGAAGATAACTTGTCCCCGCGGGCGGGGCGCATGCTTCCCTATCACTGCTTCTTTCTGAGGCTCAGAATGAAGCTGATGACGTTTTTTATTTGGTCGTCCGTGAGTTCCGGATTCGGCATCCGCACCGGCATCGTCATGGACGAGTGGGTTGTCGAGATAAAGTTCCGCAACGACTCTTCCGTGACGTCCGGCCGATTTGCGATTTCGGAAAATGTTGGCGGCTTGGGCGGCCCATCGAAGATTGGCGGAAATTCCTGATCCGGCATGACGATGTGGCATGAGGTGCAAACATTGAGGGCCACGGCAAGGCCCAAGCCCGGCGATCCATGGTTATCGTGCTGCTGTGCTTGTCCAGCGGCCGGACCGCCGATGATTGCAATGCCGAGGAGTAATGCGAGGGAAACCTTGGATACACTTGTAAGTTCTCTGAACGGCATGACTGGATCCTCTGTGGTAATGTCATTCTGACGCTGCATTCGGCATCTTGGCCTTGATGCCAGTCAATGATCTCGCCGAATTCCCTGAAACACCGGAATGAGTCAGGGCATTGGGCGAGTGTCTTTGCGCCCCCGGCGTGCTGCGTCCCGGCATCCGGTCCGAACCGCGCTTGATTTAGATCATGGAATAGAGGGCCGGTTCGGCGTTCATATTTCAATTTATAGGAGGCGTGCCATGTCTCGCCAAGCCGAAGTCGTCATCGGGCGTTCGTCCCTCGTTGGTTCGTTAGCGATTCCAGACGAGGCGGCTGGACTTGTGATTTTCGCGCATGGCAGCGGATCGAGCCGCTTCAGCGTGCGCAATCGTTATGCCGCCGATTATCTCGGTAAATTGGGTTTCGCGACGCTTCTGTTCGATTTGTTGACCGAAGACGAAGCGAATGACCGGCGCAATGTCTTCGATATCCCGCTCTTGGGCGAACGCGTTGTCGAAGCGATCGACTGGGCGCGCGCCGATGCTCGAACATTCGCGCTTCCGATTGGGTTGTTCGGCGCGAGCACGGGCGCTGGCGCCGCCATCGTCGCGGCGGCCGCCCGCCCCGATGAGGTTTCCGCGATCGTGTCTCGCGGAGGAAGGCCGGATCTTGCCGGGGAGGCGCTGAGCCTCGTTCGAGCCCCGGTGGTTCTGATCGTGGGCGGAGACGATCACGAGGTTCTGGCGCTGAACAAATCCGCGCGGGCTCACATGAAATGCGAAACCTCCTTGGTGATCGTCCCCGGCGCGAGCCACTTGTTCGAGGAGACGGGCACGCTGGAACAAGCGCTGGAAGCAGCGGGGGAGTGGTTTACGCGGCATCTCTTGTCCAAGCGCCCTTTTTTCAATGACCGCGAAGCGGCGGGACGGCTTCTCGCCGCCAAGATTGCCAGGCTCGCGCCATCGCGGCCCGTGGTCTATGCGCTCCCGCGTGGCGGCGTGCCGGTTGCGATCGAAGTCGCACGGCAGTTGAATGCGCCGCTCGATTTATTGCTCGTGCGTAAAATCGGCGTTCCCTGGCAACCGGAACTCGCGGCCGGCGCGGTGGTCGACGGAGAACAGCCCGACATTGTTCTCAACGACGACATCGTGCGGGACGCGGGATTGACCGAAGCCGAAATCGCATCCGCAGCGAAGGTACAACTCAAGGAAATAGAGCGGAGACGGGCGTTGTACATGCCTGGCAAACGGCCGGTGCCGGCTCGCGGGCGTACAGCGATCCTCGTCGACGATGGTGTTGCGACCGGCGCGAGCATTGAAGCGGCGATCGCGGCGGTCCGCAGACGCGCTCCGGAGCGGATCGTGGTCGCCGTTCCCGTCGCCTCGCGAAGCGCCGCCTTGGTGCTTCACGGACTCGTCGACGAGGTCGTGTGTCTTGCAGCCCCCGAAAATTTTGGTGGGGTCGGCCAATTCTACCGGGATTTCCATCAACTGAGCGATCAGGAAGTCGTGGATTTGCTGGCGGGATACGCGCCAACCGGGGCCGTCTCAAATAGCGCGGGGTCCGGTCCGGTAACAGAGTGAAGCGAGGAATGGGTCATGGCGTCTCTGATATCCTCTCCAACTAGCGAACTTTCCGAGCGGCTGCGCGCCAAATCGCAGCCCTTGCCGGATTTGCATTCGCCCGATGCCTTCGCCGCTCATTTCGATGTCTTCGCGGACGCCAAAGTCGTTCTGCTCGGGGAAGCCACCCATGGAACGGCGGAGTTCTATAAAGCGCGCGCGGCGATTACCCATCGTCTGGTGGAACGCCACGGGTTCCGTATTCTCGCCATTGAAGCCGATTGGCCCGACGCCGCCGAGCTTGACCGCTTTATCCGCCAGCATGGCGTTTGGGGCGAGCGCGACGCGTTCGTCAACTTTCCGCGCTGGATGTGGCGAAATGCGGAATTCGCTCATTTCCTGAAGACGATGCGGCGGTGGAACGAAGCCCGTCCGCACGATGACCGGCTGGAGGTTCGCGGCCTTGACGTCTACAGCCTCCATCGCTCGCGCGACGAGGTGGTGGCCTATCTCGACCGGGTGGATCCGGAACAAGCGGCTGCGGCGCGGCGGCGATATTCGTGTCTGACACCCTATTTGGACGCGCCGCAGCTCTATGGGGCGCATGCCCTGGCGACGGGACGCAGCTGCGAAGACGCCGCCGTCGAACAACTGGTCGCGCTGTTCGAGCAGCGGATGGCTTACATGGCCAAGGACGGCGAGAAATTTTTCGACGCCGAACAGAACGCCCGTATCGTATGCGCGTCGGAGAGCTATTACCGGGCGATGTATCGCGGGGCGAAGGAAAGCTGGAACCTGCGCGATAGTCATATGTTCGAGACGCTGATGCGCGTCCTCGAGCAGCGCGGACCGGACGCGAAAGCCGTCGTCTGGGCGCACAATTCTCATATTGGCGACGCGACCGCGACGGGGATGGGCGAAAGTGGCGAGTTCAATATCGGTCAGCTCTGCCGGACCAGGTTTCGCGATCAGGCGGCGCTGATCGGATTCTCCACCGGCCGGGGGCATGTCATGGCGGCCGACGAATGGGGGAGCCCGCCAAGGGTCAAGGCTGTGCTTCCCGCGCGCGGGGATAGCTGGGAACGGGTTTTCCAGGACGCCGGCCATGAGCGTTCGCTAACGAATTGGCGTGCCGACAGCGCGTTGGCCGCGGATTTGTCGATACGCCGGTTGGAGCGTGCGATCGGCGTGATCTACCGGCCGGAAAGCGAGCGCTGGAGCCATTATTTCGATGCGCATTTGTCCAAGCAATTCGACGCATTGGTTTGGTTCGAGGAGACCTCCGCCGTCAATCCGCTCGCTGGCGCCGCGGCCGAAGGCGCTCCGGACATCTATCCCTTCGGATTGTGAGGAGCCAGCCTCCGTCTTTGGGCATGGCGCGGTTCCTCTTCCAACTTTTGATGGTGGATCAGATCACGGATGAAACTGGCGAAGGCGCCCTTGTCACAGGCCGATCGCGCCCTCGAAGCCGCGATTCATAATACTGGCGCCATTTCCGCAATATTCTTTCGCCGGGCTCTTGCGGTCTCGTTCCAGATCAATGAGCATGCCTCTTGTGTTATATAGTCTCATGGCGTTTTAGGGCCGAGGGACAATGAGGATGATTTCTCAGCGACATGGCAATACCCGCAACTTCGAGCGCGAGCTGAAATTCGCTATCGCGCCGCAAGACGCCGGCAAGCTCAAGTCCCACCCGTTGCTTACGGCCGTCCGGCGACGCGAGCAGCAGCTCGTTTCGACATATTTCGATACGGCCGGCCGGGTTCTCGAAAAGGCCGGCATGTCGCTGCGTTTGCGCACATCCGGCGACCATATCATTCAAACATTGAAATGGCAGGCTGCCCCTTCGGGCGGTCTGTTCGTTCGCGGCGAATACGAGATCGAACGTAGCGTGCCGGAACCCGATCTCGGTTATGTCCGCCTTCATTGCCCGGCCCGGCTTCGCAAGGAGCTCAAAGGTCCTCTGCAGCCCATTATGTATATCGAGGTGCAGCGGACCGAATGGCCGATCCGGTGGAAGGGTGGCGAGGTCAGCGTGACCCTCGACGAAGGGGTCATTCTAGGAGGCACCAAAAGTCAGCCCATTCATGAACTCGAAGTCGAACATCGCCGTGGCGATGTCCGGGCAATCTTTGCGGTCGCACGGCAAATCGCCAAAGCCGTGCCTCTTCGTCTCGAGGCCGCCACCAAGTCCGAGCGCGGCTATCGCTTGGCCGGAAACGAGACCGGCGGTCCAGAAAAGGCGCGTCCGGTTAAACTTAATCGAAGCATGACGGTCATTTCGGCTTTCCAAGTCATCGCCTCCTCGTGCCTCCATCATTTCGCGGTGAACGAAGCGGTTTTTGTCGCGGCACGCGTGCCCGAGGCGCTGCACCAGATGCGCGTTGCCACCCGGCGGTTGCTGTCGCTCATATCCTTCTGCGAAGAGCTATTCTCGAAGCAGGAGCGAGCAACGCTCGACGCCGAGATCAGGAGGGCGTTCAAAACGTTCGGCCGCGCACGAGATCTCGACATCGTTTTGATGGCGTTGGAGAAGGCTGATGCGCGGGAGATCCCTTTAGCCGTCCTCGATGGCCTCCGCCGGAAACGTGAGGCCGCTTATGCGCGCGTGATCGATATGGTGACGTCGCAGCGCTTTTGTCTCCGCATGCTCGACCTTCTCGCCTTCGTCGAATGTGGCTCGTGGGCGAAGGCGGAATCCGCCTCGCGCCGGACGCTCGGCCGCCAGCAATTGCACATCGGCGCGGCGCGCATCCTGCAGCGGCAATGGAAACGGCTCGGCAAGTTCGGCCGCGTGTCGCATCTCGACGCGAAGAAGCGCCATAAGCTTCGCATCGATGCAAAGACGTTCCGTGACACTTGCGAATTTTTTGGCGATCTTTTCACCGGACCCAAGCCAAGCCGTCGCCGCAAGCAGCTTCTGAAGTCGCTCTACACCCTTCAGGATGCCCTCGGCGCGCTCAACGACCGCGTGTCGATGGAGGAGATCCTCGATCAAGAACCCGGAGCGAAAGGGGCGCATCTCCTGAAATTGGCGGGACTGGATGACGTATCGAAGCGAGCCCTTCTAGAATCGGGCGGCAAAGCGCAAAGACGTCTTTTCGAGATGACGCCGTTTTGGGTGTAGCGGCGCAAATCATCCGTCCGGCAACGGGCTCGCCGTTTCGCCGGAAAGACCCGGCCCTCATGAGACCGCACGCTTTCTAAAGCGATGGCCCCTTTCCCAATGAAGAATTACGGCATTTTCGATTCCAGCGTGATCGTCTCGCCATCGACAACGAATTTGCCATAGCCGCAATGATGGATAGTCTTGCGCCCGGTCTGCGCCGGATCGGTCCAGGCTTTTACGACTTCGAGCACGAACAGATTGTATTTGTTGACGAGACGCGTATCCGCCACCTTGCATTCGAGATTGGCGAAGCATTCGGCGATCAGAGGCGCCGCCACATGTTGCGCGGCAACCCGCGTGAGCCCGATCGTCTCGAACTTATCGACGTCACGCCCAGAACAATTGCCAACCGCAACCACTTTGGAAGCCAGCCCCACCGCGGGAATGCCGATGACGCATTCCTTTGTCGCACGCAACGCCGCGAAGCTGTAATCGGCATTGCTGACGACACAGGCTACCAGCGGTGGTGTGAACTCCACCATCATGTGCCATGACATCGTCATGACGTTGGCATGGCCGCCACGAGCCGTGGTCAAGAGGACCACCGGGCCAGGCTCGAGCAATTGATAGACCTTGGATAGTGGAAACTCTTTCATCGGTCACGTCTCCTGGTGGGGGACGCAGCCGGCTCCTCCGTGAAATCCCGGACCGCGCGCCGGGTCCGCGGCGCTTCCATCAGTTCCGTCATGCATCCCTCGAAGCCGCCGCTAGCCTGATAATAATGACGGAAGATCGCGGGACGTTCCTTGATGCAGCGCAACCAATATAACGCACCCGCAAAAACCGGGGCGCCCCGTCGTGAAGACGCATCGCTCCTTGAAGATCCGCGCTGGGCCAAGTTGGCATGCCAACGGCGGAGAGCCAGAAAACGGCCCTCAAACGAAATCGCCCGGCATGACCAAGACGTCCCGTTTGCAGCTGCAAAGCGCAAAGTCCGGGGGGCCGTGCCGTTCGACATAGCCTTTCATGAACCTCAAAGCCATTTGGCGAAGGAAATGTTTGATGCAAATCAAATCGAGAATGGACATGTACGATAAGCTATATTTACCGTTTCGATTATTCTCAAGCGTAGGGGGAAGCGCCTCATGGCTACCGGGATACCAATATCGACGCCTTCAACGAAAAAGCTGACGGTTTCCACGGGCTTTCATGCGGCTTTCGTCATCGCATGGGGCGTCGCATTGCTGTTCTATTTCACGCAATATGCGGTGCGGTCCGCACCGAGCGTGATGATCCCGGAGTTGACCGCGAAATTTGGCTTGACGACACTCGGTGTGAGCTCATTACTTGGCCTATATTATTATACATATTCCACGTTTGCGATTGTCGCCGGCGCCTCGCTCGACCGGTGGGGTGCTAAATATACGATCCCGACCGGTGTGTTTTTCCTTGCCATCGGTATTGCCATGTTTGGGTTCGGCACCAGTTGGGCCGCGGAAGCCGGCCGGTTGTTGCAAGGAGCCGGGGCCGCATTTGCTTTCGTCGGCGCGGTTTATCTGGCGTCCCACGGATTTCCAGCGCGCTACCTCGCGACCGCCATCGGCTTTACCCAATGCCTCGGGATGCTCGGCGGCTCCGCCGGGCAGTTTGCCGTGGCTCCGATCATTCACGGCGTGATCAGCTGGCAGGAGTTCTGGCTTTTTTCGGGGATTTTCACATTCGTCATTGGGGCCGTGCTTTTGCTCGTCACGCCACGGCAGGATCCATCGGAACATTCGAAGACGAGCATTTGGCTCATGTTTTCGCCCTACAAGACGGTGCTGAGCAATCCGCAATCCTACCTTTGCGGTCTGTGTGCCGGCCTGCTGTTTCTGCCGACGACCGTCGGCGACATGATCTGGGGTGTTTCGTTCCTCCGTCAAGGTTGGCACATCGACTATGCCGAAGCTGTCAACCGCGCGTCGATGGTTCCGCTTGGCTGGGTGATCGGTTGCCCCGTCCTCGGCTACGTCGCCGATCGCATGGGCCGTCGCAAGCCGGTCCTGTTCATTGGAATGGCGATCATGCTGATCATGGCGCTCGCAATCCTATACTTGCCCGCAAACAGCATGCCTCCCTATCTTCTCGGGCTCTTGCTCGGCTTCGGTTCTGGCGCGGCGATGATCCCCTACTCGATCATCAAGGAAGTCAATCCGGACGAAGTGAAGGGCAGCGCGACGGGGTCCATCAACTTTATCGTCTTCGTCATGAGCGCATTCGCGGCGCCGGCCTTCGGCTGGTTGCTTCAGAGGCTCGCTGGCGGCGGCGCGCTCACCCTCGAGGTCTTCCAAAAGGGAGGGGCCCTTGGCATCGCCGCGATCATCATCGCAGCCGTCCTGGCTCTGTTCCTCAAGGAGACCGGTTCGGCTGTCCGCCCGCCGCGCTGACGCATTGCAGGCGGGTAGAGACCGGTTCACGGCCTCTGCCCGCGACCCTCACTCCTCAGCCGAACGAGGCCCGAAATGGAACAAAGACTCTTCCATCGCCTGCTCCGTGACATGATGCTGTCACGCGTCTTCGAAGAGCGCGCCGCCGAAGAATATACGAAGGGCAATATCGTCGGGTTTCTTCATCTTTATCCCGGCGAAGAAGCCGTTGGAGCGGGCGTGATCAACGCGGCGGGCCCATCCGACTATATCGTCAGCGCCTACCGGGAGCATGCTCATGCGCTGGTGCGCGGTGTGCCGGCACGGCAAGTCATGGCTGAGCTGTTCGGCCGCGCGACCGGCATGTCAGGCGGCATGGGTGGTTCGATGCATATGTTCGACCGGGACCGCCGCTTCATGGGCGGTTATGCCATCGTCGGAGAGACATGTCCGGTCGCGATCGGCATTGGCTATGCCATCGCCTTGCGGGGCTTGCCGGAGGCCGTCGTTTGCTTCCTCGGCGATGGCGCGGTCAATCAAGGGACGTTCCATGAATCGCTCAACATGGCGGGGCTATGGCGCCTGCCGGTGTTGTTCGTCTGCGAAAACAACCATTACGCGATCGGCACGGAGATCCATCGTCATTCGGCGGTGACGGAGGTCCACAAGCGCGTTGCTGGCTACAACATCCCGGCCGAGAAGGTCGATGGCGTGGACGTGCTGAAAGTCTATGAGGCGACACGGCACGCGTTGGCGCGCATTCGTAGCGGTGGAGGCCCGCAATTCATCGAATGCGAAACCTATCGTTATCGCGGTCATTCGATGGCCGACGCCGGCGCCTATCGTCCCGCCGCCGAGGTGAAAGCCCATCAGGCCATCGATCCGCTTTCGATCGCCACCAGGGAACTCGAACTTCGGTACCCGACGACAGCCGAACTGGCCGCGGTGGGCGCGGACAATGTCGGCCGTCTCACCCAGCACTTGTTGAGCGAGGGACATCTCGAACAAGCCGAAATCGACGCCCTTCAAGCGGAGGTCCAGGCGACGGTCGAGGATGCCGTGACATTCTCATTGCAAAGCGAACAACCGTCGATGGATGCCGCTTGGAAGCACCTCCAGTGCAACCGGCATCACGAAGTGCTGATCTAGGAGACCGGACATGTCAGAAGAACTCCTTTACTGGCAGGCTCTCAACCGCGCCATGGATGCCGAGATGGAAGCCGACGATTCCGTCTTCACGCTCGGCGAAGACGTCGGCCTCTATGGCGGCAGCTATCGCGTCACCGAAGGGCTCCACGCGAAATATGGCGAGTGGCGCGTACGCGACACGCCGATCTCCGAAGGCAGTTTTACCGGACTGGGCGTGGGCGCCGCGCTGACGGGCATGCGTCCGGTGGTCGAGATCATGACCATCAATTTTGCGCTGCTCGCGCTCGACGCCATCGTCAATATGGCGGCGAAGGTTCCGTTCATGTCCGGCGGCCAATTTCCAATGCCGCTTGTCGTGCGTGTGCCGGGCGGGGTCGCGCGGCAGCTTGGCGCGCAACATGCGCAGCGCTTCGAGTCCATGTTCATGAACGTGCCAGGCTTACGGATCGCCGTTCCGGCCACACCGCAGGACGCCTATTGGCAGCTTCGCCAGGCCATCGGCAGTGACGAGCCCATCATCATGCTGGAGCACGAGCTGCTTTATTTCAGCAAGGGTCCGGTGGATCCGCTCGCCGATCCGCCCCCGATGCATCGCGCCATCGTGCGGCGCAAAGGCGGCGATCTGACGATCGTCAGCTATTCGCGCATGGCGATTCTCGCGCAAGAGGCCGCCGCCGAACTCGCCAAGGAAGGAATCGAGGCGGAGGTGATCGACCTGCGCAGCCTCAGTCCGATCGATTGGGACACCTGCGCGGCATCGATCGAGGCCTCCCGCCGGTTGTTGATCGTCGAGGAAGATTGCCGGTTCGCCGGGGTAGGCGCCGAGATCGCCGCGACCCTGACCGAGCGGTGCTTCCATACGCTCGAGGCACCGCCGTTGCGGGTGGCCGGTCTCGACATCCCGACTCCCTTCAACGGTGCGCTCGAGGCGGCAAGCATCCCGCGCGTCGCCGATATCGTCGCAGCAGCCCGGTCGCTCTGCCCCCGGCGCTCGGCACAATAAGGGGCCACCCATGAAACAGCCCATCACGATGCCGGCGCTCTCGGACACGATGAACAACGGCCTCCTGACGAAGTGGCTTAAGAAACCCGGCGACACCGTCAAATCGGGCGAGGCGGTCGCGGAGGTCGAGACCGACAAGGCGATCATGGAGGTCGAGGCCTTTTCCGATGGCTATCTCGACGGACCTTTGGCCGAACCCGGCAAGGAATTCCCGGTTGGCGAGATCATCGGATATATCGCGGAAAGTCCGGCGGGCGGGCACGAGGACGTCCCGCCGCCCATCGCCGTCCCCGCTCCCGTAACAACGGGAGCGCCAGCTCCCGCGCCTCCGCAGGCCGAGTCCCAGATTTTGGCTGCATCGTTTGCAGGCAGACGTTCCGAGGGTCCGCCGGCGCGTTCCGCGCATGCGTTCGCGGACGGTCCGACGAAAACAACGGCGGCGCAGACGGCTCCGCTGCCTGCCGCCAATACGGCCGGTGCGAGCCAGGCTCCGTCGCAGCCCGGCCTCGAAGCCGGTCCGCCCTATCGCATCGAACGGGCCTCCAGCCTACGCGAAGCTGTCGCACGGACGATGATCGCAGGCGTCGCGACGCCAACGTTCCGTGTCACCGTGAAGTTGGCGCTCGGACCGGCATTGAAGGTCGCGAAAGAGCGGCGGATTTCGCTGACCTTGCTTCTGGCCCGCGCCTGCGCGCTCAGCGTCGGCAGCCATCCCCTCTTCAATAGCGCCTATACGCCGGATGGATTGGCGCGGCGCGAACGCATCGATATCGGCATTGCGGTAGACAGCCCGGAAGGTTTGATCACCCCTGTGCTGCGGGATGCCGCCCGCCGTCCGTTGGTCGAACTTTCCAGCGACTGGCATGTGTTGCGGGAGAAGGTCAAATCCCGGCGCCTCGTGCCGGCCGATTACCGCGGAGCGACATTCTACCTTTCCGATCTCGGCACCTTCCCTCACGTCTATGCCTTCGATTCCATTATTCCTCCGGGGGCATCCGCCATTCTTTCAGTCGCGGCGGCTCAGCCGGAGACCGCGCTGGCCACCCTGAGCTGCGATCACCGTGTCGTCTTCGGCGCCGATGCCGCCCGGTTTCTCCAAACATTGAACGATTATTTGTCGAAGCCGGCAACACTGTTCGACGGCGAGAAAAGCCAGAAGGATGAGGCGCAATGAGCACCAACTATCCCGGACGGCATCGAGAGCTAGAGGCGCTTCTTGGACGGCTCAACCGCGAATGACCCGGCGTGACGGCCGTCTGCATTCAATCGTTGCGCAGTAAACGGTCGTATTGCGCTTTAACTGCTTCGTAGCACTCGCACGAGCTTTCCATCAAACCTTCCAGATTGGTGATTTTGATGGTTCCACGGCTGTACCTAATGAGTCCAGCCCGCTGGAGCGTATTGGCGACGATCGACACGCTGCTACGCTGCACACCGATCATCTGAACCAAAAACTCCTGCGTCAGCAATGTGTCGCTGCCGGATAGATCGCGCATTCGCAGCAGCCACCGTGACAAGCGAGATTCGACAGTGTGGGAGGCATTGCACGCGGCGGATCGTTGCGCTTGGGCGAATAGAGCCTGCTCATGCCGGACGAGCGTGGTCCGGAAGGTGACGCTTTGCGTGGCGGCATTGGCAAGGGAGGCGATGTCGATAGTCGAGGCGACACCGGGTCATTGAACGATTGCATCGCTTAGCGAAATGCGGCCATCGAGTGCGGCATAGGCACCGAAGGCACTATCCCGGCCCACAGAAGCTGCCTCGATTGTCTCTCCGCCACTGAGGCAGACAACCAATGAGATGACCCCGCTGTGCGGAAAGTAAACGCGCGTAAGCGCATCGCCGGCTTTGACCAAGAAATCTTGGCGCACAAGTTCGATGGTTCGAAGATGAGGACGAACCAATTCAAAATCTTCGGGAGGTAAGTGTCCGTTCCGAAAGTTGTTGAGTCCGGTGAATCGTTTGTGATTCAAGAGAAGTCGCTCGATTCGGAGGGGCTCTTTGATGTGGACCGTGGAAAATCGTTCTCGTTACGACCGTACTCGTC
>Ga0187852_1000203_pt1 | contig 65429 bp, 52 predicted proteins | sample June2016WEW_6_40_FD_134511 | JGI IMG/M metagenome (GOLD analysis project Ga0187852, IMG submission 134511) | Peatland microbial communities from SPRUCE experiment site at the Marcell Experimental Forest, Minnesota, USA - June2016WEW_6_40 | ecosystem: Environmental > Terrestrial > Soil > Wetlands... | reverse complement strand
GGCGGCGGCGATGATCTTCTGCGAGGCGGCCGCCAGCGCGTCGGGCGTCCGCCGGTCGTCGGCCATGATCCGCGTGCCGATCCAGGAGTCGGCGCCGTCGCTGCTCGTCCAGAGGCTGTTGTCCAGCCCGATGCCGATGGCGCGGCCGCGTCCGTCGAAGACGATTGGCGCGGTCGCCGGGGTGACATTCGAATAGACCTCATTTTCAGTCGGTTCCTGCCACCAGACCAACTGCATATGTTTCTCTTCGGCCTCGACGGCGACGGACGACGCGAAGGTCTCGTCCACATCGAAGACCAGCGCGTCTTCGATGAAGGCCGGCGTGGCGAGGAGAAGCCTGTCGCCGGTCTGAAGGTCAGCCTTTTCAAAGGTGAGGCACGGCAGTTTCTGCGCCGGCGGCGTGACCGGCTCGAGGAGGACGGCGGCGTAGTGTTCGAGCACGCCGGCGACACGCATCGGCGTAGCGATGCCGGCGGCGTCGGTCGCGGTGATTTCCTCGTAGCGCTTGAGCGGCAGGTTCGGGTCGCGGATGAGGACAAGGCCTTCGGCGCTCACGCGGACGCCGGAGACGAGCACCGGAAGGCGCTCGCGCACGACGGCGTCGAACATCGCTTCGATCGGCGAGCGCTCTTCGTAGCTTGCCTCGCGCTCCTCGAGCACCTTGATCTTCACGCGTACCACGCACGGCGGCAGGGTCTCATAGGCCAGCTTGATCGCGGCGTCGGGCTTGTTGTCGGGCGGAACGGGCGGCACGGCGGGCGCAGCGACCGGCTCAGCGGGCGCGGCGGCCGGCGCGGCGGGTGTAGCGGCCGGCTCAGCAGGCGCAGCGATCTCCGGCGCTGTCGCGGGAGCCGTCGGCGCCGCCGCAGGAGCGACCGGCGCGGCCTGCTGTGCGGCGGCCGATGCGGCGATCAGCGCGGCGGCGAGGAAACAGGTGAGCGCCTTCATTTTGGACTCCCGGTTACTCGGCTGTGTGTTTGTAATCCCGGTTGAAGTCGAGCACGACGAACTGCCGATAGCCGGACCGGAGCACTTCGACGAGCGCCGTGCGCCGACCCTGGTCGAGCCGGCTCAGGCGGCGGTAGACTCGCTGGATGTCGGCCGGCGTTGCGATCGGAGCGTGATCAATCGAGAGGACGATGTCGCCCGGGCGCAGCCCGCTGACGCGAGCGTTGCCCAGCGCGCCGAGAATGTAAACGCCGCGGGGGACGAAGTAGGCCAGGTTCGGCGTGCGGAACTTGCTGATCTCCTGCACGCTGCAGTTCCACATCGGCAATTCGAGACCTTCGGAGGCGAGCGGCTGCTTGAGGATGGGCGAGAAGCTCAACTCGGTCGTCTCCGTCCCGCGCCGCACCTCGAGCCTCGCCGGGGTGTCCGGCGGCAGCGAGGCGAGGCTGTTGCGCACGTCGGGGATGTCCTCGAGGAACGTGCCGTGCACCGGCAGGCCGTTGAGGCTGAGAATCAGGTCGCCCGCCTGCAGGCCGCCGTTGGCGGCCGGAGAGCCTTCCTCCACGCCGCCGACCAGCACGCCTTCGTCGCCCGGCGTGATCACGTCGCGCAGGAAGTCCCTCAGCGGCTCCAACTGGATGCCGCTGTACACGCGTTCGACCTTGCCTTTCTCCTGCAACTGGGCGATGACGCGCTGGACCGTGTTCGAGGGGATCGCGAAACCGATGCCCTGCCCCTGCGAGATGCGCAGCGTAGTGATGCCGACGATTTTCCCCCGCGCGTCCACGAGCGGCCCGCCGGAGTTGCCTGGGTTGATCGGCGCGTCCGTCTGGATCCACAGGTTGTACGGCGCGACGTCGAGATACCGGCGCGGGGAGCTGATGATGCCCAGAGAAATGGACCGGCTGAACCCGAACGGACTGCCCAGCGCCAGCACGAATTGTCCGGGCTGGATCATGTCCGAATCAGTGAAATCGCATGCCGGCAGCGGGCTGTGTCCTGCGGGCAACTGGATCTGGAGCAGCGCCAGGTCCGTATCCGGATCGAGGCCGACCAGCCGCGCGGGGAGCATCTCGCTGTCGAAGAGGACGCACTTGATCTCGGTGGCGTCGTTGGCCACATGGCTGTTCGTGACCACGTATCCGTCCGGGCTGATGATCACGCCGCTGCCGAACACCTGCTGGAGCACGCGTTCGCCGGAGGCGACGTACTGGCGGATCGGCTTGACGAAGACCAGCGACGGGAACACGTGCTCCTGCGCGTGATGGATCATCGTCGGCAGGTCTTCGGCGCTCGGCTGCGCCGAGCGGCACCCGCACAGAGCGATCGCCAGAAACGCCAAAAGGATGCCCGCGGTCCGCGCGCCCGAGCGGAGTCTAGCCGTCATTTTCCATCTCCCAAGCCAGAGATCATTTGCGCAGGCTTCTTATGCTAGCAGCATGAACCGGGGCTTTCAACCGAGAGGGTGTTCGGCCGGTTTCCGCTCAGTCACGGCCGGAAGGCTTCCTGAGCGCCTCGATGAGAGCGAGGGTAGGCAGTCCGTCGAGTTGCTGGAGCGCAGCCGGGAGTGTCGTTCAGCGCGTCATGGCCTGAGAGGGCGGCTTTGATCCGCGGCGCGGACCAGGCTCTGGACGAATCCCGGATCCGGCCGCCCGCCGAGTTTCTCGTACGTCTTCACGTCGGCCAGCGCCTGGCCGTATTCCCGCCTCTGGAAATGGAGCCTGGCCCGGTTGTAATAAGCGCCGGCGTAATCGGGCCTCAGCGCGACAGCCTCGTCGAAATCGCGGAGGGCTTCGATGGAGCGGGCGCTCCGGGCGTAAGCCCCGCCACGGTTGTTGTAGGCTTCGGCAAAATCCGGCTTCAACGCGATGGCCCGGTCGTAATCCGCGATGGCCTCGGAGTCGCGGTGAGCGTCAGCGCGCGCATTGCCGCGGCTATTGTACGCCGTGGCGTAGTCCGGGTCCAAGTCGAGGGCCTTGTCGTAATCCCGCACGGCCTCGGTCAGGCGGCCCATCGTCGCGTAGACGAGGCCGCGGTTATTGAAGGCCTCCGCAAAATCCGGCTTCAACGCGATGGCCTTGTCGTAATCGGCGATGGCATCGCTCAGCCGGCCGATCCCCACATCGGCGACGCCGCGGCTGTTGTAAGCGGCGGCGAAGTCCGGCTTCAACGCGATGGCCTTGTCGTAATCCCGGATGCTCTCACTCAGACGGCCAGCCCCCGCGCGGGCCAGGCCGCGGATATCGTAAGCCGGCGGGAAGTTCGGGTCCACGGCAAGAGCCCTGTCGCAGGAGCGGATCGCATCGTCGTACCGGGATGCGCTGACGTAAGCCTCGCCGAGGCTGCTCCAAGCGCGGCAATTCCCCGGCTGCTTGCGGGTCGCGTCCTCCCAGATCGAGACCTCCGTCCGGTAATCCGCGTTGCGCCGGAAGGTGGCCCAGCCCAGCGCGGCCGCGACCGCCATCGCAAGGACGACGGCCGTCATCGCCGCCGAATCATCCGACAGCGCCGATTGACGCGCCAGCCGCCGGATGAGCGCGTAGCCGGCGATCACCGCGCCTGCGACGACCGCTGCCAATGAAAGATACATCCGGTGCTCGAAGCACGCGTCTTTGATCGGCATGACCGACGAGGTCGGCGCGAGGATCAGGAAGAACCATGCGCCCAGGAATCCCAGCGCCGGCCGCCGAACGACGGCCCAGGCGGTGGCGGCCAGCAACGCCGCCAGCGCAATCACTTCAGGCGCTACCTCCTCGAACGTCGCCGCGAACGGCCAGGGATAATCCAGGCAGAGCGACTGCGGCCAGAAACTCAGCCCCAGGTAATGGAGAATCACGCCCGGCTGCGTGAGCGCGTACCGCCACGGCGTGACGGTGCTTATCCCAAAGCCGGCGGCGCCCGATCCTTTGTACAGAAGCATCATCGCGCCGAACACGGCCCAGGTCGCCGCCAGCCCAAGATAGAGCCCGCCGCGACGGCGGAACGTTTCGCGGAACGACCCGGCGAGGAACGCGCGATCGTACAGCAGCAGGACGATCGGCGCGGTGGCTATGACTTCCTTCGCCCCCATTCCCAGCGCGCAGACGATGACCGCGCCCGCGTACCACGGCCACGGCCGTTCGCTCGACGCGCCGCGGATCACCGCGTACAGCGTGAGCAGGTAGCAGAGTCCCATGAGCGATTCGGCGCGCTGGACGATATACGTCACCGATTCAGTCTGCAGCGGATGCAGCGCCCAGATCAGCGCCACGGCTGCCGCCAGCCCGGTCGCTGCGCCGCCGAACCGGTCGCGGAGTGCCGGCAGCAGCAGCGTGCGGCGGACGATGCCGAAGAGCGTCAGCGCCGCGAGCAGATGGATGAGCAGGTTCCCGGCGTGGTACGAGCGCACCGCGAGTCTGCCGATGGCGTAATTCACCGCGAAAGACAGGTTCGCCAGCGGCCGGCGCGACAGGGTGACCTTGCCCGGCGGCATCAGAACCGCGGCGGAGCGCAGGCTGCGGATGGTCGCGTTCTTCTGGATGGCGCTGACATCGTCGAAGATGAACGGGCCGCTGAAGCTGTTCGAGTACGCCGCCGCTACCGCCGCGATGATCACGAGGGCCGCCGGCACGGTCCAGACGAAACTCCGGGGTCCGAGGGATGAACGATGACGCGCTGTCTCATTCCTCATTCGCACTTCTCACTTCAGGACGAAGCTGACCCAGACTTCCGTGCCGACTTTGGGGATCGCCGCGGTGTTGACTTCGAAGCCGAGCGTGTCGCCGCGGTACGGATTTCCGGCGGCGGAGGCGGCGTTCAGCACGCAGGCCTTGCGATACCAGAGGCCGACGGGCGTCCGCTCCATGTCGCCGACGTAGACCTCCTGTCCATCGGAAGTCTTGCCGGAGAAGGAGCCGGTGAAAACCCACTCGAGTTTCTCCGGCGGCCGCTTCGTGGCGCGATCCATCAGCCAGGATTCGGCATTCGCGGTGTGCTCGCCTTTATCGTCGCTCCAGCGCAGCGTGATGCCCACGCGGCTGCCGGGCGCGGCAGGCTCTTTCGGCGGCGGAGCGGCCGCGCCGCCCTTGAACGACTCGGGCATGCCGCCCGGCCTGGCGCCGAGCGCAAGCAGCGCGGCGTGCAGGTCGTGGCACTGGCCTTCGAGGATCAGCACCGACTCGTATTCCTTGCCGCTGTCCGCGTTGACGGCGAAGAAGTCGAGGATGCCGGAGGTGAGGCAGACTGTGGCGCGGACCTCGGCGCGCCTCTCGGAGGCATAGATCGTGTATTTCCCGAGCACGCGCTTGAGCGGCGAGGCTGCGGTTTCCGGCGCGGCGAAGGCGTACGCGGACACAAAAAGCAGGGTCGCGGCGGCGAGAATCGAAATTTCCCGGCGCATGAGTCGGCCTCCTTCATTCCCCTCGCGTGTCAAAGCCCTCCATCAACATGACGCGAGTATAACGGCAAGGCGCGCGCGTTTCCATGCGGATTCGCGGGCGCAGGTCACCGCGCCGGGACAGACAGCGTCCTAGGGTTGTCATCGTGCGAACCTTGTGGTAAGCTCCCGGCAATCCAAGGTTCGCAGGTTCAGTTCGAGAGGGCGTGAATGAGCGTCTCTGGCCAATGCGATGAAGCCGCAACTCGAATCCACGAGGCTTCAATTGCCCTTTTGGAAAATCCCGGCATCGGGATTGACCACGATGAGATAAGGTCCCTCCTCTTGAAGCGCGGCGCCAGGCCGGGAACCCGGAACGATAGCGTCAGGCTGCCAGCCGCGCTGATCGCCGAGGCGCTCGCGCAGTGCCCGAAGCAGTTCGATCTCACCGACCGCGGAGGCGTTCCGACCCGTTTGTCGGCTGTGTCGGAACCGGTCTTCTGGTCCTGTCCGGGAATGTTCCTGCATCGTTCCGACGAACACCGGCTCTTCACCTCGCGCGACATGGCCGACATGAGCCGGCTGCTGCATCACCTCCGCCACGTGCAGGCGGTCTTCGGCATGTCGCTGGACGACGTGCCTCCTCCCGCGCGCGATGTGGTGGGCTTGCAGATCATGGCGAAGAACACCTCCAAGCACCTGCGCGTCCTGTGCTTTTCGCCGGAAGGGGCCGAGGCGCTGACGCGCATGAAGCCGGTGGTCGGAAAACATCCCTGGTTCAGCGTCGGCTTCACCGCCCATGGCCCGCTGCGCTGGACGGGGCTGGCGCTGGAGATATTCCGGAAGACGGCCGGTCACGGGATTCCGGTTTCCGTCAACGGAGAACCGATGGCGGGCGCTTCGGGTCCGGCGACGCTCGCCGGCTCGGCCGCCGTGGGGAATGCGGAGATTCTCGCCGGCCTTGTCGTCAACCAGCTTCTGGAACCGGGCCGGCCCTGCATTTACAACCTTGGCCTGGCGCACATCTTCGACATGAGGGCGGCTGTAGCTGTGACGGGCGGGCCGGAAAACGCCCTCCTCGCTCAGATTTCCGCCCGCATGGGCCGGTACTACGATCTGCCATCCGCCTCGTGGGTCTCCACGGAGGCGCTGTCGCCCGACGGACAGGCCGCGCTCGAAAAAATGTTCGGCTTTCATTCCCACATGGAGAGCGGCGTCAACTGCATCTGGGGCGTCGGGCAGCTGGAATCGGAACTGGCGATTTCTCCGGAGCAGGCGGTCATTGACAACGAAATGATCGGCTTCGCCTTGCGGTATCGTCGAGGGTTCACGACCAGCGCCGATGCGCTGGCGGTGGAGGTCACCCGCGCCGTGGGCATCGCGGGCTCATTTCTCGACCAGGAGCACACCGCTGCGCATTGTCGCTCGGAATTCTTCATGCCGGATCTGCTGTTCAGAGGGCGGCGCGCGGCGGACGCCGGCGGGACCGATCACCTGCGGAAGCGCGCGGAGGAGATCGCCGCGGAGGAGATGGCCAAGCCGGCGGAGAACGGGCTTTCCGCCGACCAGGCGCGCGCGCTGGACGACATCGCCTCGGACTTCCTTCAGCGGATAGCCGGTTAGGTATTCCGGCCGCCCGTCCCGTGCCGCCAGTCGCCTTGACAACGTCATGGCCAGCGGATAGATTCCGCTTGTCATTCCGCTTGACGACCCGGGCCCGGATTCCCCGTGAAAAGGAGGGACGAAGATGATGATGTGGCAGCGCGTTCTGACGACAGGCGTCGTGCTGCTGGTCGCGACCGTTGCCGTCGCCGCGGACGAGGCCAAACCTGAGGCCTCCAATCCCTATGCGCAATGGAAGAACGGGCCGCCGAAGGATGCTTCCTTCTTCCCCATCGCCGTCTGGTGTCAGGACCCCGCGAATGCGGCCAAGTTTAAGAATGCGGGCATCAACGTATATATGGCCCTATGGAAAGGTCCGACCGAAGCCGACCTCGCTACGCTCAAGAAGGCCGGAGTATTGCTCATCTGCGACCAGAATGCCGTCGGCCTGGCTCACAAGAACGATCCGACGATTATCGGCTGGATGCACGGCGACGAACCGGACAACGCCCAGGAGGTCCCGGGCGGCAAAGGCTACGGGCCGCCCATACTGCCGGCCAAGATCATTGCCGGATACGAAGCGGCCGTCAAGGCGGACCCCACCCGGCCGGTGTTGCTCAATCTCGGCCGATCCGTGGCCTGGAACGGCTTTCCGGATCGCGGCGTGCGCTCCGAGCATGACGAAGATTACGCCGAATATGCCAAGGGAAGCGACATCGTCTCGTTCGACGTCTACCCCGTGTCGAACGTAGAGAAGCCAGCGGTCAAAGGCCAGTTGAATTTGGTTGCCCACGGCGTGGAGAACCTGATCAAGTGGACCGAAGGACACAAGATCGTCTGGAACGTCATCGAATGCACCGCGATTAACGGAGCCGGGAAGGCGACGCCCAAGCAGGTCAAAGCCGAAGTCTGGATGAGCCTGGTGAGCGGGAGCCAGGGAATCACCTATTTCGTCCATCAATTCAAGCCCACCTTCGATGAGCACGCGCTGCTGGACGATCCGCCGATGCTCACCGCGGTGACGGCGCTCAACAAGCAGATCCATGAACTCGCCCCCGCTCTGAACAGCCCCACCGTGAAGGACGCGGTCAAGGTGGAATGCTCGAACAAGGAGGTGCCGGTGGCGGCCATGGTGAAGAAAGAAGGCGGCGCAACGTACGTCTTTGCAGTTGCCATGAAGGCCGGCGAAACGGAAGCGACGTTCGGCCTGGAGGGTCTTCCTGCCGGCGCGCAGGTCGAAGTCCTCGGCGAAAACCGGAAGATTGAGCCGGCGGAGGGGAAGTTCAAGGACCGCTTCAGCAACTGGGACGTGCATCTCTATCGGATCAAATAGTCAAAGGAGAAACGATGATGATCGGGCGGCGAGTCCTGGCGACGTGCGCTGTTCTTTTGGCCGCGACCATTGCCGCCGGCGCGGATGAAGCTAAACCGGCGGCCTCCAATCCCTATGCGCAATGGAAGAACGGGCCGCCGAAGGATGCCGGCTACTTCCCCATCGCCGTCTGGCTGCAGGCCCCGGCGAACGCCGCCCGGTACAAGAACGCGGGCATCAATGTCTATGTCGGCTTGTGGCAGGGGCCGACGACAGCCCAACTCGCCGAGCTCAAGAAAAACGGAATGCAGGTCATCTGCGACCAGAATGCCGTCGGCCTGGCCCACAAAGACGACCCGACCATCATCGGCTGGATGCACGGAGACGAACCGGACAATGCCCAGGAGCTCCCGGGCGGCAAAGGCTACGGGCAGCCCATATTGCCCTCCAAGATCTTTGCGGAATACGAAGCGGTCCGCAAGACGGACCCCACTCGGCCGGTGCTCCTCAACCTCGGCGTGGGAGTGGCCTGGGACGGCTGGTACGGCCGCAATGTGCCGGAGAATCTGCGGGAGACCTACGCCGAATCCCAGTACGTCAAGGGATGCGACGTCGTCTCGTTCGACATCTACCCCGTGGCGTCGGACGACGCGGCGGTCAAAAACAAGCTGGACTTCGTCGCCCTGGGCGTCGAGCGGCTGGTCAAGTGGACCGACGGGCGCAAGGTCGTTTGGAACTGCATCGAATGCGGACGGATCGGCGGGACCGGCAAGGCGACGCCCAAGCAGGTCAAAGCGGAAGTCTGGATGAGCCTGGTGCATGGGAGCCAGGGAATCATCTATTTCGTCCATCAATTCAAGCCGACCTTTAACGAGCACTCGCTCCTGGACGATCCCGAGATGCTCGTCGCAGTGACGGCGCTGGACAAGCAGATCCATGAGCTCGCCCCCGCGCTGAACAGCCCCACCGTGAAGGACACGCTCAAGGTGGAATCCTCGAATAAGGAGGTGCCGGTGGCGGCCATGGTGAAGAAGGAAGGCGGAGCGACGTACGTCTTCGCCGTCGCCATGAAGCCCGGCGAGACGGAAACCACGTTCGCTCTCGAGGGTCTCCCTGCCGGCGCGCAGATCGAAGTCCTCGGCGAAAACCGGAAGATTGAGCCGGCGGACGGCAAGTTCACGGACCGTTTCAGCAACTGGGACGTGCATCTCTACCGAGTCAAATAGTCAAAGGAGGGCAACGATGATCGTGCGGCGAGTTCTGGCGACGTGCGTTATCCTGCTGGCTGCGACCGTCGCCGCCGGTGCGGACGAAGCGAAACCTGAGTTCTCCAGCCCCTACGCGCAATGGAAGAACGGTCCGTCGAAGGACGACGCCTACTTCCCCATCGCCGTCTGGTGCCAGGAGCCTGTTATGGCGCCCGAGTACCAGAAAGCGGGCATCAATCTGTACTTCGCGCTCTGGGAAGGGCCGACCGAGGCCCAGCTCGCCGAGCTGAAGAAAGACGGAATGCAGGTCGTCTGCGCGCAGAACGCCGTCGGCCTGGCGCATATTGACGACCCGACCATCGTCGGCTGGATGCACGGCGACGAACCTGACAATGCCCAAAGCGGCGGCGCGCCCGTGCCGCCGGCGAAGATCGTCGAGGAATACGAAGCGATCCGCAAGGCGGATCCTTCGCGGCCGGTGTTCGTCAATTTCGGCCGGGGCGTGGCCTGGGACGGCTGGAAGGGCCGTGGCACACGGAACAATCACCCCGAGGACTTCGCCGAGTACATCAAGGGATGCGATATCGCCTCGTTCGACATCTATCCCGTGGCGAACATGCCGGCGAACCTCCGGGGCCAGTTGGATTTCGTCGGCCACGGCGTCGAGCGGCTGGTCAAGTGGTGCGATGGGGGCAAGTACGCCTGGAACGCCCTCGAATGCACGCGGATCCACGGCGATGACAAGCCGACGCCCAAGCAGGTCAGGACGGAAGTCTGGATGAGCCTGGTGAAGGGAAGCCGCGGAATCATCTACTTCGTCCATCAATTCCTGCCCAAGTTTGACGAGCATGCGCTGCTGGACGATCCCGAGATGCTCGCCGCGGTGACGGCGATCAATCGGCAGATCACGAGGCTCGCGCCCGTGCTGAACAGCCCCACCATTCCGGACGGAGTCAAGGTGGAATCCTCGAATAAGGACGTGCCGCTGGCGACCATGGTGAAGAAGCAAGGCGGCGCGACGTACATCTTCGCCGTCGCCATGAAGGCCGGCGCAACGGATGCCACCTTCACGCTCGACGGTCTCGCCGCCGGCGCGCAGGTCAGGGTCGTCGGCGAACGCCGGAGCATTGAGCCGGCGGACGGCAAGATTCGCGACCACTTCGACGACTGGGACGCGCATATCTATCGGATCCGGTAGATGGCGGCTTTCAAGCCGTATGGGTTGTGCGCGCCCGCGTCACCGGATTACCAGCGAAAAGGAGCAACGATGATAATCTGGCGTCGAGTTCTGACGGCGGCCGTGGTCCTGCTGGCGGCGACCATCGCCGCAGGCGCGGACGAGGCTAAACCTGAGTACTCCAGCCCGTATGCGCAGTGGAAGAACGGGCCGCCGAAGGATGAGTCCTATTTCCCCATTGCCGTCTGGAACCAGAACCCGATGAACGCGGCCAGGTACCAGAAGGCGGGCATCAATCTTTACATCGGCCTGTGGGAAGGTCCGACTGAGGTCCAGCTCGCCGAGCTGAAGAAACACGGAATGCCGGTCATCTGCGACCAGAACGCCGTGGGCCTGGCTCACGTTAACGATCCGACCATTATCGGCTGGATGCAGCAGGACGAACCGGACAATTCCCAGGAGATCCCGGGCAAGGAAGGTTACACGCCGCCGATCACGCCGGCCAGGGTCCTTGAGATCTATCAGGCGCTCCGCAAGGCGGATTCCACGCGGCCGGTGTTCCTCGGCCTCGGCCAGGGCGTGGCCTGGGACAACTGGTTCGGCCGCGGTGTACGCACCAATCACCCGGAGGACTACGCTGAGTACGTCAAGGGGTGCGACATCGCCGACTTCGATATCTATCCCATGTCGCACGATAACCCGCAGGTCTATGGCAAGCTGGATTTCGTCGCCAAGGGCGTCGAGCGGCTGGTCAAGTGGACCGAAGGCCGCAAAATCGTCTGGAACACGATGGAATGCACGCTGATCGGCGGCTCGAATACCAGGCCGACGCCCAAGCAGGTCAAAGCGGAAGTCTGGATGAGCCTGGTGCACGGAAGCCGCGGAATCCAGTATTTCGTTTGTTCATTCAAGCCAACGTTCAAGGAGTACGCGCTGCTGGACGATCCCGAGATGCTCTCTGCGGTGACGGCGATCAACAAGGAAATCCGGGAACTCGCGCCGGTGCTGAACAGCCCCACCATCAAGGACGCGCTCAAGGTGGAATCCTCGAACAAGGACGTGCCGGTGGCGACGATGGTGAAGAAGCACGGCGGCGCGACGTACGTCTTTGCCGTCGCCATGAAGGCCGGCGAGACGGAAGCCGCCTTCGCCCTCGAAGGTCTCCCTGCCGCCGCGCAGGTCGAAGTCATCGGCGAGAAGCGGAAGATCGAGCCGGCGGACGGCAAGTTCAAGGACCGCTTCGGCGGCTGGGACGTGCATCTCTATCGGATCAAGTAGGTAAAGGAGAAACGATGATGATCGGGCGGCGAGTCCTGACGACATGCGCTATCCTGCTGGCCGCGACTATTGCCGCCGGCGCTGACGAAGCGAAGCCGGCGCCCGCCAATCCTTACGTGCAATGGAAGAACGGGCCGCCGAAGGATGCCGGCTACTTCCCCATCGCCGTCTGGTGCCAGGTGCCGGGCGATGCGGCCAGGTACAGGCAGGCGGGCATCAATCTTTACGTCGCCCTGTGGGATGGGCCGACCGAGGCCCAGCTTGCCGAGCTCAAGAAATGCGGAATGCAGGTCATCTGCGAGCAGAACGCCGTGGGCCTGGCCCATAAGGACGACCCGACTATTGTCGGCTGGCTGCAGCCCGACGAGCCCGACAATGCGCAGGAGCTTCCGGGAGGCAAGGGTTGGGGACTGCCCATCTCGCCGGCCGAGATTCATAAGGGCTACGACGCGATGCGCAAGGCGGATTCCACGCGGCCGGTGTACTGTGGCCTCGGCGTAGGTGTGGCCTGGGACGGCTGGTACGGCCGCAACGTGCCTGCGGATAAACGCGACGAATACGCCGAGCCGCAGTATCTTAAGGGATGTGATATCGTCGGCTTCGACATCTATCCCGCGGCGTCGGGCGACGCGGCGGTCAAAGGCAAGCTGGATTTCGTCGCCCTGGGCGTCAGCCGGCTGTACAAATGGGCCGACGGAAAGAAGATCGTCTGGAATACCATCGAGTGCACGAACATCTCGGGCGCGGGCAAAGCGACGCCCAAGCAGGTCAAGGCGGAATTCTGGATGAGCCTGGTGCGCGGCAGCCAGGGAGTCCTCTATTTCTGCCATCAAATGGGCCCCAAGTTTGACGAGCACGCGCTGCTGGACGATCCGGAGATGCTCGCCGGGGTGACGGCGATCAACAAGCAGGTCCATGAGCTTGCGCCCGCGCTGAACAGCCCCACCGTCAAGGACGCGCTCAAAGTGGAATGCTCGAACCAGGCCGTGCCGGTGGCGACGATGGTGAAGAAGGAAGGCGGCGCGACGTACATCTTCGCCGTCGCCATGCAGCCGGGCGAGACGGAAGCCGCGTTCACCCTCGACGGACTCCCCGCCGGCGCGAAGGTTGAAGTCATCGGCGAAAACCGGAAGATTGAGCCGGCGGACGGCAAGTTCAAGGACCGCTTCAGCGACTGGGACGTGCATCTCTACCGGATCAAGTAGGAAAAGGAGAAATGATGATCATCGGGCGGCAAGTCCTGACGACGTGCGCTCTCTTGCTGGCCGCCACCATTGCCGCCGGCGCGGACGAGGCCAAGCCTCAGGGCTCCAGTCCGTACGTGCAATGGAAGAACGGGCCGCCGAAGGATGAGTCCTATTTCCCCATCGTCGTCTGGGACCAGGAGCCGAGCGATGCGCCCCGGTACCAGAAGGCGGGCTTCAATCTTTACAACGGCCTGTGGATGGGGCCGACCGAAGCCCAGCTCGCCGAGCTCAAGAAACACGGAATGCACGTCATCTGCGACCAGAACGCCGTGGGCCTGGCTCATAAGGACGACCCGATCATTGTCGGCTGGCTGCAGGAGGACGAGCCTGACAATTCCCAGTCGCTGCCCGGAGGCAAAGGCTACGGACCGCCTATTCTGCCAGCTAAGATCATTAAGATATACGAAGCGATGCGCAAGGCGGATCCCACGCGGCCGGTGTTCCTGGGTTTCGGCCAGTCGGTGGCCTGGGACGGCTATAATGGCCGTGGCGAGCGCAGCGGGCATCCCGAGGACTACGCCGAGTACGCCAAGGGAGGCGACATCGTCGCGTTCGACGTCTACCCCGTGTCGCACGGAGAACGGGAGATCAAAGGCAAGCCGGAGTACGTCGGCCTGGGCGTCGAGCGGCTGGTCAAGTGGACCGGAGGGAGCAAGATCGTCTGGAACACCGTCGAATGCACCGCGATTGACGGGGCCGGCAAGGCGACGCCCAAGCAGGTCAAAGCGGAAGTCTGGATGAGCCTGGTGCACGGGAGCCAGGGAATTCAGTATTTCGTCCATGAATTCAAGCCGAGAGAGAACGACCACGCGCTCCTGGATGACCCGAAGATGCTCGCCGCGGTGACGGCGATCAACAAGCAGATCCATGAACTCGCGCCGGCGCTGAACAGCCCCACCGTCAAGGACGCGCTGAAGGTGGAGTCCTCGAACAAGGACGTGCCGGTGGCGGCCATGGTGAAGAAGCACGGCGGCGCGACCTATGTCTTCGCCGTCCCCATGAAGGCCGGCGCCACGGAAGCCGTCATCACCCTCGACGGTCTTCCTGCCGGCGCGAAGGTCGAAGTCCTCGGCGAGGACCGGAAGATCGAGCCGGCGGATGGCAAGTTTCAGGACCACTTCGGCGACTGGGACGTGCACCTCTATCGGATCAAGTAGGCGCCGGTCTTCGCGCTGACCGCGACCGGCGTCATGGCCTTAATGAGTTACAGCCGCAAAGCGGCGCAGGAAGGCCCTGCCTGTCCAAGCCACAAAGGAGCTGGAGATGGCGGCGATGCAGATGATGGCTTTATGCCCGGCGTTCCTGACGCTCTTCGCCGCATCCCGCGCGATGGCTGAGAACCCGGCGTGGCCCGTCAAGGTCAGCCCGAACGGACGCTATTTCGTCGGCCAGGACGGCAAGCCGATCTTCTGGCTCGGCACAACCCAATGGGAACTCTTCCACGGATATACTCTCGAGGACGCCCGGACGATCCTGCATCAGACCCGCAGCCATGGATTCACCTTCGTCCAGGTGATGCTCCTGGGCGTAAGCGACGGCACGAAGCCCAACGTGTACGGCGAGAAGCCCTGGATCAATGACAATCCGCTCACGCCGAACGAGGCGTACTTCAGGAACGTGGATGCCGTCGTGAAGGCCGCACGCGCCGAGAACCTGACCATCCTGTTGACTACATACCATCAGAGCTGGCGCAAGTACATCACGGTGGAGAACGCGCGGGCCTGGACGAAATGGGTCTCGGCGCGTTACAAGGACGCGCCGAACATGGCCTGGACGATGAACCCGCAGGCGAAAGAGGAGTTCATCCCCGTCATCCGCGAGCTGGTTGCGGGCCTGCGAGAGGGAGACGACGGGCGCCACCTGATCAGCGCGAAGCCGGATCCCTCGCCTTTTTCGTCCAGCTTCGTCCACCCGGAGCCGTTGTTCGATTTCAACGCGATGCAGACCTGGAATGCCGTCCAGCTCATCTACCCCATGGTGACGCACGACTACCAGCTCAAGCCGGTGAAGCCCGTGCTCATGGCGGAAGGCGCGTACGAGGCGGGCTCCGAATACGGGTTCGAGGTCACGCCGCTCTGGGTTCGGCGGCAGGCCTACTACTCCTACCTGGCCGGCGCGCACCATACCTATGGGCATAACGCCAGTTGGCGCGTTCTGCCGAGTTGGAAGTCGGCGCTGGATGCGCCCGGCGCGCAACAGATGGGCATCCTCCGCAAGGTGTTCGAAGCGCGCGCGGAGTGGTGGCTGCTGGCGCCCGATCAATCCCTTTTCGCCGACGGCGGCCAGACGGAGGGTCAGATCCTTCACCTGGCGGCGCGGCACCAGGGCGGCAAATGGGCGATGCTCTATCTCGCGGACAAGGCCGAGTTCAGCGTGGACCTCAGCAAGCTGAAAGGGCCCGGAGTCAGCGCCTTCTGGTGCAATCCGCAGTCGGGCGATAAGACGCCGATCGAGCCGCTGACGAACAAGGAAGTGAAGCGCTTCTCAACGCCCGAAGGCTGGGAGGACGCTCTCCTGATCCTGGAGACAAAGGAGGAACGATGATGATGTGGCAACGTGTGCTGGCGACCTCCGTTATCCTGCTGGCGGCGGCCCTTGCCGCCGGCGCCGACGAAGCGCAACCCGAAGCGCCCGGTCCCTATGCGCAATGGAAGAATGGGCCGGGAAAGGATGCTTCCTACTTCCCGCTCGCCGTCTGGGCGCAGGAGCCGCGCGATGCGGCCGGGTACAAGAAGGCGGGTATCAATCTTTACATCGGCCTGGAGGGGCAACCCGACGCCGCGCTCGCAGAGTTGAAGAAAGCGGGGATGCCGGTCATCTGCGACCAGAATGCAAGGACTCTGGCCCACAAGGACGATCCGATCATCGTCGGCTGGATGCACGGCGACGAACCCGACAACGCCCAGGAGGTGCCCGGAAGCAAAGGCTACGGGCCGCCCGTGCTGCCGGCCAAGATCATCGCGGAGTACGAAGCGTTCCGCAAGGCGGATCCTTCCCGGCCGGTGCTGCTCAATCTCGGCCGATGCGTGGCCTGCGACGACCTGCCTGACCGCGACGGCCGTAGCCATCACCCGGAGGATTATCCCGAATACCTCAAAGGCTGCGACATCGGCTCGTTCGACATTTACCCCGTGGCGCATTCGTCCCCGCCGTACGCCGGCAAGCTGGATTTCGTCGGCACGGGCGTCGAGCGGCTGATCAAGTGGACCGACGGGCGCAAGCCTGTCTGGAACTGCATGGAATGCACGCGGATCCACGGAGAAGACAAGCCGACGCCCAAGCAGGTCAAAGCGGAAATCTGGATCGGCCTGGTGCACGGGAGCCAGGGAATCATCTACTTCTGCCATCAGTTCCTGCCCAAGGAGGACGACCACGCGCTCCTGGACGATCCGCCGATGCTCGCCGCGGTCGGGGCGATCAACAAGGAGATCCTGGAACTGGCGCCGGCGCTGAACAGCCCCACTGTCAAGGACGCACTCAAGGTGGAATCCTCGAACGCCGAGGTGCCGCTGGCGACGATGGTCAAGAAGCAAGGCGGCGCGACCTACATCTTTGCCGTCACCATGAAACCCGGCGAGACGCAAGCCGTCTACACCCTCGAGGGCCTCCCTGCCGGCGCGCAGGTCGAAGTCCTGGGCGAAAACCGGAAGATCGAGCCGGTGAAGGGCAAGTTCAAGGACCACTTCGGCCACTGGGACGTGCATCTCTATCGGATCAAGTAGACAACCAAGGAGGAAGAAGACGATGTGGCAGCGAGTTCTGACGACCGCCGCCGTGATTCTGTCCGCGACGATGGCCGCAGGCGCCGACGAAACGAAACCTGAGTTCGTCAGTCCCTATGCGCAATGGAAGAACGGGCCGTCGAAGGATGACTCCTTCTTCCCCATCGGCGTCTGTACGCAGGAGCCGAGCGATGCGCCCAGGTACCAGAAGGCGGGCATCAATTTTTACGAGGGCCTGTGGAAGGGGCCGACCGAAGCCCAGCTCGCCGAGCTCAAGAAATGGGGAATGTCGGTCTCGTGCAGCCAGAATGCCGTGGGCCTCGCCCACAAGGACGATCCGATCATCATCGCCTGGGAGATCGAAGAGGACGAACCCGACAACGCCCAGGCGCTCCCGGCAGGCAATGACTACGGGCCGCCGATATTGCCGGTCAAGGTCGTCCAGGAGTACGAAGCGATCCGCAAGGCGGATCCCACGCGGCCGGTGTTCCTCTGTCTCGGCCAGGGCGTGGCCTGGGACGGCTGGGTCGGCCGCGGCGTGCGCACCAATCACCCCGAGGACTACCCCGAGTACGCCAAGGCGTGCGACATCGCCGCGTATGACATCTACCCCGCGGCGCACACGAACCCGCAGGTCAAAGGCAAGCTGGATTTCGTCGCCCGGGGCGTCGAGCGGCTGGTCAAGTGGACCGGCGGACGCAAGCCGGTCTGGAACGCCATCGAATGCACGCGCATCAATTCGGACACCAAGGCGACGCCCAAGCAGGTCAAGGCGGAAGTCTGGATGAGCCTGGTCCACGGCGCCGCCGGAATCCTGTATTTCGTCCATGAATGGAAGCCCAAGTTCGACGAGCACGCGCTGCTGGACGATCCCGAGATGCTCGCGGCGGTGACGGCGATCAACGGGCAGATCAGGGAACTCGCCCCGGCGTTGAACAGCCCCACTTTCAAGGACGCGCTCAAGGTGGAATCCTCGAACACGGGCGTGCCGGTGGCGGCCATGGTGAAGAGGCGCGGCGGCGCGACGTACGTCTTTGCCGTCGCCATGAAGCCCGGCGCGACGGAAGCCGCCTTCACACTCGAAGGTCTCCCTGCCGGCGCGCAGGTTGAAGTCATCGGCGAAAACCGGAAGATCGAGCCGGCGGGCGGCGAGTTCAAGGACCGTTTCGGCGACTGGGACGTGCATCTCTACCGGATCAAGTAGACAACCAAGGAGGAACGAAGATGATGTGGCACCGAGTCCTGACGACAGGCGTTTTAGTGCTGGCCGCGACCATTGCCGCCGGCGCCGACGAGGCTAAACCCGAGGCCGCCGGTCCCTACGCGCAATGGCAGAACGGGCCGCCGAAGGATGACTCCTATTTTCCGCTCGCGGTCTGGGCGCAGGAGCCGAGCGACGCGCCGAGGTATCAGAAGGCGGGCATCAATCTGTTCATCGGCCTGGAGGGGCGCGCCGATTCCGCACTCGCCGAGCTGAAGAAATATGGAATGCACGTCATCTGCGGCCAGGATGCTCGGACTATGGCCCACAAGGACGATCCGACCATTGTCGGCTGGATGCAGGGCGACGAACCCGACAATGCCCAGGACCTGCCGGGACACAATGGCTACGGGCCGCCCATATTGCCGGCCAAGATCATTGCGAAATACGAAGCGATGCGCAAGGCGGATCCAACCCGGCCGGTGTTCCTCAATCTCGGCCGGGCCACGGCCTGGGATGAGCTTCCCGACCGCGGCGAGCGCAGCAGGCATCCCGAGGACTACGTCGAGTACGTCAAGGGATGCGACATCGCCTCGTTCGACATCTACCCGGTGGCGCAGAACGACCCGAAGGTCAAGAACAAGCTGGAGTTCGTCGGCAAGGGCGTCGAGCGGCTGGTCAAGTTCACCGACGGGCGCAAGCCGGTCTGGAACTGCATCGAATGCACGCGGATTGACGGCGGCGACAAGGCGTCGCCCAAACAGGTCAAGGCGGAAGTCTGGATCGCCCTGGTGCATGGGAGCCACGGAATCGTCTATTTCTGCCATGCCTTCAAGCCCACAGAGGATGACCACGCGATCCTGGACGATCCCGAGAACCTCGCCGCGGTGACGGCGATCAACGGGCAGATCCGGGAACTCGCCCCTGCGCTGAACAGCCCCACCATCAAGGGCGCGCTCAAGGTGGAATCCTCGAACGAGGACTTGCCGGTGGCGGCCATGGTGAAGAAGCACGGCGGCGCGACCTACGTCTTCGCCGTCGCCATGAAGCCCGGCGAGACGGAAGCCAGCTTCACCCTCGAGGGTCTCCCGGCCGGCGCGAAGGTCGAAGTCCTCGGCGAGGGCCGGAAGATCGAGCCGGCCGACGGCAAGTTCAAGGACGCCTTCAAGGACTGGGACGTCCACCTCTATCGGATCAAGTGAAGCAGGTTCGTGACAGCCGCGGACCGCCGGTCACCTGAAAACCATGGTTGAAAAAGAAAAGCGGTGAAAACGAAGCACTGGGCTGCCGTTGCTCTATGCACGGGACTGATCGCCGCGTTCACCGCCGTCATTGCGCTCAATTACGGCCTCTTTTCACCGGGCCATGTCCAGGCGCTGTCCCGCGCCTGGTTCATGGTGCTGGTCGCGGCCTTCCTGACCGGCTACATTGACACCTGCGTCGGCGGCGGCCACGGCACGCTGCTGACTCCGGTCCTCATTCTCCTGGGATTCACGGCCGCGATGGTGGTCCCGGCCGTTCTCCTGTCTGAGATCGCCATCGGCATCCTGGCCACCATCCTGAATCACCGCGCGGGCAACATTCGCCTGGCGCAGGGCGAGCAGCACCGCCGCGTGCTTCTCGTGCTGGCCGCGTGCTCGCTGGTCGGCTCGTTCATCGCGGTGACGGTGGCCATGCAGGCGCCGCCGAAATGGGTCAACGCCTACATCGGCATGATGATCATGGCAGTGGGAGTTCTGCTCCTGGCGGGACGAGGGATTCCCCGCAAGTTCTCGATGCGGCGGATCGCGGTCCTGGGCACGATCGCCGCGTTCAACAAGGGCCTGTCCGGCGGCGGCTACGGGCCCCTGCTCACCAGCGGCCAGATTCTCTCGGGAGTGGGCGAGAAAGGCGCGGTGAGCATCACGCCGCCCGCCCGCGGGTTGACCAGCCTGTTCGCGGTGACGCTGTACTTCGCGGCCAGGGGCCGCCTGGAATTGAACTTGGCCGCCCCGCTCATTATCGGCTCCCTGCTGGCGATGCCGGCGGCCGTCGGCACGATTACCTGGATCGAGGCCCCGATGCTGCGGAAAGGCATCACCGTGGCCACCCTGATCCTCGGCGCACTGCTCGTGATCAAGGCGTTTCATTGAACGGTATTCCGGGAAACACGACCCGCATGGAAATGGAGAGACTCGTGAAGTACCTCCCTTTCGTCAGCGCGGCGCTGCTCCTCGCGAGCGCCTGTCCTGCATGGGCGCTGGAACCCGCCAATCTCAAGGCCGACGCGCAGGCCCGCGCGATCCTCAATTACCTGGAGAGGCTTCCGCGGCAGGCCGACAAGAGGCTGCTCTCGGGGCAGTTCATTAATTTCGGCCCTTCCGCCAAGCTGGAGATCTGCTCGGAGATCCACGATAAGACGGGCCACTGGCCGGCGATCATCGGCTTGGACTACGCCGACTTCGCCAGGGGCGGCCTGGTGTACAAGACCGTCAACCGCCTGGCCGTCGAGTACGCCCGGCAAGGCGGCCTGATCACCATCTCCGCGCACCTCTACAACCCGGCGAATCCCAACGGCGGCGGCCTCCGCGACGAGGGTGTGGACCTGCAGAAACTCCTCTCGCCCGGCAACGACGCCCATGACCGCTGGATGAAGGAACTGGACACCCTCGCCGCCGGGCTGAAGGAGTTGCAGGACGCCGGCGTGGTCGTCCTTTGGCGGCCGTTCCACGAGATGAACGGCGGCTGGTTCTGGTGGGGCGCGAAGGACCCCGAGACCTTCATCCGCCTCTGGCGGCACATGTTCGATTACTTCACCGGGACCAAGGGCTTGAACAACCTGCTATGGGTCTACTCGCCCAACCACGGCGACAAGACCGCCGACTACTATGCCGGGGACCAGTACGTGGACATCGTCGGCCTCGACGCCTACACGGATTTTGTGGACCCGCAGCACATTCGCGGCTACGACGCCGTGGCCGAGCTGCCCAAACCGTTCGCCTTCACCGAGTTCGGCCCGCATGGCCCGCAAGACCCGCCGGGCGACTACGATTACCTCCGCTTCATCGGCGGCGTCGAGAAGTATTTTCCCAAGACGACTTTCTTTCTCGCCTGGAACGACAAATGGAGTCTCGCCCGGAACCGGAACGTGAAGCAACTCCTGGAGCATCCCTGGCTGGTCAACCGCGAGGACCTGCCTGAAGCGCTGGCACCGCAGCACGCCAGTCCCTACGCGCAATGGAAGAACGGGCCGCCGAAGGATGACTCGTACTTCCCCATCGCCGTGTGGGACCAGGAGCCCAGTCATGCGGCCGAGTACCGGAAGGCGGGCATCAATCTCTACATCGGACTGTGGGACGGGCCGACCGAGGCCCAGCTCGCCGAGCTCAAGAAATGCGGGATGCCGGTCATCTGCGACCAGAATGCCGTGGGCCTGGCTCACAAGGATGATCCGATCATTGTCGGCTGGATACGCGGCGATGAGCCCGACAACGCCCAGCCGCTCCCGGCCGGCGGCGGCTACGGACCGCCCATACTGCCGGCGAAAATCGTGGAGCAATACGAGGCGATGCGCACGGCGGATCCCTCGCGCCCGGTGCTCCTCTGGCTCGGCTTGGGCGTGGCCTGGGATGGCTGGTTCGGCCGCGGCGTGCGCACCAATCACCCCGAGGACTACGCGGAGTACGTCAAGGGGTGCGACATCGCCGCGTTCGACATCTACCCCGTGGCGGACCCGCGCCCGGAGTTCGCAGGCAAGCTGGATTTCGTCGGCCGGGGCGTGGAGCGGCTGGTCCAGTGGACTGACGGACGCCAGCCCGTCTGGGATTCCATCGAGTGCACGCGCATCAATTCGGGCGCCAGGCCGACGCCGAAGCAGGTCAAGGCGGAAGTCTGGATCAGCCTGGTGCATGGCAGCCGCGGAATCAAGTATTTCTGCCATGAATGGAAGCCCAAGTTCAACGATCACGCGCTTCTCGACGACCCCGATATGCTCGCTGCGGTGACGGCGATCAACCGGCAGATTCGGGAACTCGCGCCTGCGCTGAACAGCCCCACCGTCAAGGACGCGCTCAAGGTGAAATCCTCGAACAAGGACGTGCCGGTGGCCACCATGGTCAAGAAGGAAGGCGGCGCGATGTACGTCTTTGCCGTCGCCATGGGGCCCGGCGAAACGGAAGCCGCCTTCACCCTCGACGGCCTCCCCGCCGGCGCGCAGGTCGAAGTCCTCGGCGAATACCGGAAGGTCGAGCCGGCGGATGGCAAGTTTCAGGACCGCTTTTGCGACTGGGATGTGCATCTCTACCAGATCAGGTAGAGCGCCTCCGCGCTGAGTTGCGCGCTCGGCGGACCCGTGGTACGATTCAGATGCAAGTTCCGTGCAGGTCCGGCCGCTTTACTCCGAGTTGATGAAAGGCAAAACGATGCTGCGAAAGAATCTGCCGGTCGGTTTGCTGCTGGCTGCCGCAATGCTGGCGGCTCCCGCCTTCGGCGCCGATGCTGAGAAAGCCGGCCTTGATCCGGCCACGAGAAAAGAGGCGCTGAAAGCCATCGAGGGTGGCGTGCAGTGGCTCAAGAGCTGCCAAAAGGAGGACGGCTCCTGGTCGTTGAAGCAGTACCCGGCCATCACCGCCCTGGCGGCGCGGGCGATCCTCGAAGACCCGTCGCGTCCGGTGAACCAGATGGACCCGGCCGCCGAAAAGGGGCTCGCGTATGTCGCCTCGTGCGCACGCCCGGACGGCGGCATCTACTGCCAGGTCCCCGTCGAAAAAGGCGGCAGCCAGGCGAACTACAACACCGCCGCCTCGCTGATCGGGATCGCCGCGGCGCACGAGACCGAGTACGAGCCGCTCATCCGCGCCGCGCGCAGCTACCTCATACACACTCAGCATCTCGAGAAGGACGACTACTACGGCGGCTGGGGCTATGACGCCAGCCGCAAGGACCCGCACGCGGACATGAGCAACACCGGATTCACGATGCAGGCGCTGTACGTCACCGCGCGCCCGCCGAAGCCGGCCGAGACCGCCAAGCCGGCGCAGACCGAGACACCGCCGCCTGAAGCGGTTCCCGACGATCCGAACTGGGCAGCGGCGACGGCGTTCCTCTCCCATTGCCAGAACCTGGCGTCCGATGCCGAGAAGGAGCGGGCGGTGAGCAAGCTGCCGCGGGACGTCGGCGGATTCCATTATCATCCCAATGCCAGCATGGCCGGCGGCGAGCTGGATGAGGACGGGCGGCAGATCTGGCATTCCTATGGCAACGCCACGGCGCTTGGGCTGGAGTGTCTCCTCGAGGCCCACGTGGACCGCAAGGACCCGCGCGTCGCCGCGACGGTCAACTGGCTCCGCTCGAACTATAACCTCGCTGAGCATCCCGGCGGCATGGGCAAGTCGGGATTGTATTTCTTCTACCACACCCTCGCGCGGGCGCTCTCGATGTACGGCGAAGAGCCGCTGAAGCGCGCGGACCAGCCGGCGGCGGACTGGCGGCGCGGGCTGATCGAGAAGCTCGTCGCCCTGCAGCGCACCGACCCGCAGACCGGCCGGAAGTACTGGGTCAACGACGACGCGCGCTGGATGGAGAACGACCCCGTGCTCGTCACCGCCTACAGCGTGCTGGCGCTCGAGACGCTCGTGAAGGCGCCGCAGAAACAGTGAACCGGGTCAGCAACTCGTTGAAGAAGCCGTTTCCTTTGTCACTCTGAGCGCAGCGAAGAGTCTCACACCCCTGGTCCCGCTTGCGCCAGAGGTGTGAGATTCCTCACTTCGTTCGGAATGACAAATTCTGAACAGCCCGGCGGTTACTCCAGCGGCGTCACCTCAGTCATCTGGTCGTAGAACCGGACGAAGTCGCTGTGGTCCGCGTCGGCCATGAACTTCATGGCGCTGCGCGGGTGCTCGTTGAGCGCTCCGGTGATCAGATACGGGATGTGATATCCCCACTCGATGGACTTCTGCAGCGGCAGCAGATGGGACTCGATGACCGCCAGGACCGGCCGCAGGTCGAACTTCGGGTTCTTCAGGAAGGCCATGAGCAGCTCGATCGGGCAATTCCCGGCGCCGCGTCCGATGCCGTAGAGCGACCCGTCGAGCCGGTTGCAATTGCGGATGATCGCCTCGATCGTGTTCGCGAACGCCAGTTGCTGGTTGTTGTGCCCGTGGAAACCCAGCGTCTTGCCCGGCAGCGCGGCGGTGCACTTCTTGACGAGTACGTCCACCTGCTCGCTGTACATGGCGCCGAAGCTGTCCACGATGTAGAAGACCGGCACGCGGCTCTTCGAGAGGTCGTTGAGCGCCTCGTCCAGGTCGCGCTCCATCACCTTGCTCATGGCCATCAGGTTGATCGTCGTCTCGTACCCTTTGTCCATGCAATGCTCGGCCAGCGCGATCGCCTTGTCCATCTGGTTCACGTAACAGGCCACGCGGATCATGGATAACTGGCTCTCGCTCTTCGGCGGGATGTCGTCGAACTCGATGCGCCCGATGTCGGCCATGGCGGAGAGCTTCATCGCGGTCTTGTGGTCGCCGACGATCCGCCGCAGCGGCGCCTCGTCGCAGAACTTCCACGGGCCGTTCTCCTTGCGCGAGAAGGCGGCATCGGAGCTCTTGTAGCCGATCTCCATGTAATCCACCCCGGCGGCGGAAAGCGCCAGGTAGACCGCGCGCACGAATTCGTCCGTGAATTGCCAGTTGTTCATCAGCCCGCCGTCGCGGACCGTGCAATCCATCACCTTGATTTCGGGCCGATACACAGAATCCTCCCTTTCTCTAGACAGCTAGTCCTTACCACCAAGACACCAAGGCGCGAAGAACGGATGAGTGAGGAGTACGTATTACTGTATACCGAATGGCAAATGCCGCGCAACACTTCGCTCACCCTTCCAGGTCCGCGAGCGCCTTCGCCAGGACGCCCGGATCCACGGCGCGGACGTATTCGCCCTTCTCCTCGCGCGCGTGTCCGACCCGGTCGAGCAGCACAAACCGCGGCCGCGCCTCGAGCGCCTTCTTATCGCGCGACATGATTTCCAGCAGCGCGCCGGCGTTGATCTCCGGCGGAAGCTTCGCCGGCATGCCGAGCTTTCCAAGCAGCGCGGCCGAGCGGCGGCGGACGCTTTCATCCGCCAGGCGAAATTCCTCCGCGATGCGCGCTGCGGCCAGGATGCCCAGCGCCAGCGCTTCGCCGTGCAGCAGCCGGTAGCCGCTGGCCGATTCCACAGCGTGGCCGACCGTGTGCCCGTAATTGAGAACGCGCCGCGCGCCCTGCTCCTCGACATCCTGCTCCACGACGCGGGCCTTGATCGTGACATTGCGCTCGGCGACCGATTCAAGCGCCGCCGGATCGCGGGCCAGCAGCTCGTCCAGGTGCATCTCCAGGTACTCGAAATAAGCGGGGTCCGCGATCATCGCGTGCTTCACCGATTCCACCAGCCCCGCGCGGTAAGCCCGTTCGTCAAGCGTGGCCAGCGTCGCAACATCCACGTACACGCGCGCCGGCTGCTTGAAGACGCCGTACGCGTTCTTCGACAGCCGCGAATCCACGCCGACCTTCCCGCCGACGGACGAATCCGCCTGCGCGACCGTGGTCGTCGGAACCTGGACGTACGGAACGCCGCGCTTGAAGATCGCCGCCGCGAAGCCGCCGATGTCGCCCACCGTCCCGCCGCCCAGCGCCACGAGCAGCGAATCGCGGCCGAACTTCAGCGACTCCATCGTTTCGAGGATATCCGTCACGGTCCCGATGTGCTTGGAGACTTCGCCCGGCGGGTCAATGACGTACTGTGCCATCGGCCGGTCGCCCGTCAGGGCCGCCGCGTGGCCCGCCGCGCGGACATTCGCGTCCGTCAGCAGAAAAACGCGCCGGCGCGGGTGCAGCCGCTGCGCGTCGGCGAGCACGTCGCCGAGCACGCCGCGCCCGATCAGCACCGAGTAACTCAGGTCGTCGCTGCGCACCAGCGACACGCGAACCTCGCGCACGGGCGAATCTCCTCTTCTCAATCTCGCAGTAGTAATCGGGCTCGTAACCGTAATCGGCGCCATCCATCCACGCCGAGCGAAGGCCGAGTAAGATTGCGATGATGATTACGACGAACGATATGAAACAGGCTCTATGGTAAGAGCGTTCCGTCCCGCTGTCAACAATCGCGGGCGACCTTCCGCCGCAGATTGAGATCCCGGCACTGCTGCATCCGACGGACCGCGTCGTCGCCGTCGCAACCCCAACGCGGCCGGGCTGTCAGAGAGTGTTCGTTTTCTACGCGCGGACTGGTCAAGTTTGCGACGTATGCGACGGCGTTTCCGAGCCTGCGGCACACTTATTCCGTTCACGCAGATGGTCAGAAGTCCTTATTGCCGTTCAATCTATAGCAATTATGTCTTCGTCGAAGACCAGTACAGACTCAACTTTTTCCGTTTCGGTACGATGATTGCTTAGAGTGCAAGAGTCGGCGCGGGCGCTGTGGGCGTCCGGGCATTCTGGTTTTTGGCAATGTGCAGGAAAGGAGAGGCCGTGAAGAAGATTGTGCAGCAGATGCGGCGCGGGGGAGCGTTCACGTTGGTTGAGCTGATGATCGTGGTGACGATCGTGGCCATTCTGGCCTTGATCGCCATTCCGCTCTATTCGGCGAACACGACCGCCGCGATCATGTCCGAGGGAGTCGCCGGCGCAGGCACGATCCGCACCGCGCTGCGGACCTATTACTCCCAGAACGGCAGCTACACTGGTGCGACGATGGGTACCCTTACAATCGGCGCGGCCGACCTGCAAGGCAAGTATTTCGCGCAGACGGACTACTCGCTGCTCAACGTCACCGCCTCGACTTACACGATCCAGGCAGGGCCGCCTTCACAGACAACCAAGACGACCCAGTACTACCAGATCAACCAGCTCGGTTCGGAACTGGGCACGTATTACACGAACCAGTAGGGATGCCGGATTCGGGTAGAAGCCGGAAGACGGGATCGCTTCGCGGATGTCTGCGAGGATCTCCTCTTCCGGCTTCGCTGCGTTGTGAGATGCAGCGCGGCCGGGAAAGCTAAGTCTTCCGCAGGATGTCCGCCCCGCCCTCGGCGATCTCGAGGACCGCCGCCACCAGCAGTTGCGTGCTGCGGAACACGTTCTCGAGGCTCACGCGTTCGGGGATGTCGCCGGGCAGATGGTACTCCTTATCGCCGCCGCCCCCCGTGTTCATCACCGTCGTAGTAAAGCCCGCCTTGATGTACATGCCATCGTCGTCATTCACATGCGGCTTGAAGAACGTCCGCACGTCCAGGCCGATGTTGTAGCGGACCGCGCAAGTCGCGATCAAGTCGGCCAGGGGCCGGCCTTCGTCGGTGCTGTAGCCGATGGCGTGGATCAGCTTGCCGGCGGCCATCAGCTCGTCCGACTTGGAGTCCAGCCCGTCCACGTTCAGCACGGCGATGATGCGGTCGCCGCGCGCGGCGGCGGCTTCCGCCGCGGGGCGGCTGGTCCAGGGCCAATGTTCCTCGTTGCAGAAGAGCACGCGCACCGACCGCTTCAGATCGCACCCGGCCAGAACTCGCGCCACCTCCATATTGGCCACGGTGCCGGTGCAGTTGTCATGGGCGCCGGGCGAATCAATCCAGCTCATGGAGTCCTTGTGCGAGATCAACTGGATGAGCTCCTCGGGGTGCTCGCGGCCGGGATGGGTCGCCTGGAGGTTTGCCGCTTCGAACCATGGGTCGTTCGGTTCGGGCGGGGAGAACCACTGGTTGGGCGGCTGCTTGGTCCTGTCGCAGCGAAAGGCTTGCACCTTGTGCTGCGTCGTCGTCACCTCGTAACCGGCCGCCTCGAGCTGGCCGCGGATGTAGGCGTCGGCCTCGGCCAGCGAGTTGACGCTGCGGCCCGGCCGCGTGTAGTTCACTTTGCGGAACGGCAAGGGATCGCGGCAGAGATAGAAGAGGTCGCGGCGGATTCGGTCAGCGGACACTTTCTGAAGCGTGTCTCGGATCATGATTGAACCCTCTTTGGCAGGATGTTTGTGCCGCCCTCGACGATCTCGAGCACCGTCGCCAGCAGCAGTTGCGTGCTGCGCACGAGGTTCTCGAGGTTCACGCGTTCGGGGATGTCGCCGGACATGTGGTACTCCGAATCGCCGCCGCCGCCGGTGTTCATCACCGCGGTGCGGTAACCCGCCTTGATGTACATGCCGTCATCGCCATTCGGCTGCGGCTTGGCGAAGATCCGCACGTCCAGGCGGATGCCGTAGCGGGCCGCGCAAGCGGCGATGAAGTCGGCCAGCGGGTGGCCTTCATCGGTGCTGTAGGCGATGGAGTGGATCAGGTTCCCCACGAGCATGTCCTTGTCCGGCTTGTCATCCAGGCCGACCTGGTTCAGAACGGCGATGATGCGGTCGCCGCGGGCGGCGGCGGCTTCCGCTGCGAAGCGGCTGGTCCACGGCCAATGCTCCTCGTTGCAGAAAAGCACGCGCACCGACCGTTTCAGGTCGCAGCCGGCCAGAATCCGCGCCATCTCCAGGTTCGCCACGACGCCGGTGGCGTTGTCATGAGCGCCGGGCGAGTCAATCCAGCTCTGGGAGTCCTTGGGCGAAATCAACTGGATGATCTCCTCGGGCTGTGCGCGGCCAAGCCGGGTCACCTCGAGGTTCGCCGCGTCATACCAGGGGTCGCTCGGGTCGGGCGGAGAGTACCAGTGATGCAGCGGCTTGGTCTTATCGCAGCGCCAGGCCTGCACCTTGTGGTGGGTCGTCGTCACGTCGTAGCCGGCCGATTTGAGCTGGCCGCTGATGTAGGCGTCGGCCTCGGCCAGCGAGTTGACACTCTGCCCAGGCCGGGTGTAGTTCACCTTGCGGAACGGCAAGGGATCGCGGCTGAGGTAGAAAAGATCGCGGCGGATGCGGTCGGCGGACACTTTCTGAAGCGCATCTCCGATCATGATTGAACTCTCCACAAGATTATGCGGTCGAATTGCGAGTATCTCGTTCAGGGATTAACACGCATAAGTCCAGACCGCGTCACCCTGAGCGCAGCGAAGGGTCTCATACCACAATCCGTTGCCTGCACGCAACGTATGAGATTCCTCGCTTCGCTCGGAATGACCGCGCATTACACAACCTATCTTGAAACGCCACACTAGAGAGATCGGCGACTTCGAGGACGCGGCGCCACACATGACCGCCCTGCCCGGCGCGCGGCGCTATTCCGCGGCGGCGAGCCGTCCGAGCAGCGTGCCCAACTCGCGGAGCTTCTGCGTCGCCTCCTCGTCCGGGCGGTTCAGCACCAGCACCGGCGCGCAGGCGAGCCGGAACTTGAAGCTCCGGCAGATGGACTTGACGCTCTCGACGGCTTTGCCGCCGCCGCCATGCGTCAGGAAAACGCCGACCGGCTTGTCGGTCACCTTGCCCTGCGTCGGATAGTAGGCGCGGTCGAAGAAATCCTTCACGCCGCCGGCCATGTAGCTGAAATAGTCCGGCGTGCCCACCGCCAGCGCCGCGCAGTCGAGCAGGTCCTCCGGCCCGGCCTTCAACGCCTCCATCACCTTCGCCTCGACGCCCTCGGCTTTCCGCACGCCCTCCGCGACGGCCTCGGCGGCCGCGCGCGTGTTCCCGCTCAGCGAATGGTAAACGATCAGAACTTTCGCCATCGTTCTTCCTCCCGTGTTCATCGCCCGCGATCCGCCCAAACGCGCCGGCGGTCATCATATCATCCCCGGCGAGACCGGACAATGCCGCAGTTCCGAAAGCGAGACTCGCCCGGCCGATCGCGGTATAATACGCGCTGCGATAATGACCGGCGCACCTTGGAGGATGGAGCAACGATGACACGCAATGCGACGAGTGAGCAGCTTTTCGGGAAGACGTTCGCCTGCGAGTGCGGCAAGACGCACCGAATCGAGCCGCGCGAGGTGCTGTTCGAGCGCGGGGCCGCGGAGAAAGTGCCGGCGCTCTGCGCCCGCTGCGTGAAGGGACGGCGCGTGGCGGTCGTAATGGACGTCCGCACGCGCGAGATCGCCGGCGCGGAGGTGTCGCGCAGGATGGCCTCGGGCGGGTGGACGGTTTCCGAATTGCTCGTGCCGGACCGGAGCAACGGACACGTGCCGGAGTGCGATGACGTGACGAAGGAGAAACTCGCCGCGGTCCTCGGGCCGGTGGACTTCCTCCTGCCGGTCGGAAGCGGCGTGGTGACGGACCTCAGCCGGTGGCTGGCGGAGGACCGCAAGCTGCCGTTCGTGAGCTTCGCAACCGCGGCCAGCATGAACGGCTACGCCAGCTCCAACGCGGCACCGACGATCGCGGGGGTGAAGCGGGTGAAGTGGGCGCATCCGCCGGTGGCGCTCGCGGCCGATCCGGCGATCATCGCCGCGGCGCCGTGGAAGATGACCGCCTCCGGCCTGGGCGACGTGCTGGCCAAGTCGGTCAGCACGACGGACTGGCGGCTCAATCATCTGCTCTTCGGCGATTACTATTGCGCGCGGTCGGTGAACCTGATCGCCGACATCGAGCCGCTCTACCTGGAGCACCCGGACGAATTGAAAGCGCGGTCGCCGCAGGCGATTGACGCGCTGTTCCGCGCCCTGCTGCTGACCGGCGCGGCCATGACGATGGCGGAGACTTCTTCACCGGCCTCCGGCGGCGAGCACATGATGAGCCACACGCTCGACATGTTGTCGCTGCGCGACGAGACGGAGCACGACATGCACGGGCGGCAGGTGGGCGTCGGCACGGTGCTGGCGTCGGAGCTTTACCGCCGCGTGCTGGCGGTGGAGTCTCCATCGGTCGCGGAGCCGCAACTGTCGCCGGATGAGCGCTTCTGGGGGAAGCTCGCGGGCGAAATGCGGCAGGAGTACTCGGCCAAGGCGGAGCGCATGCGGCTGGCGGCTCGGAAGCTGGCGCAGCCGGGCGAGTGGGACCGCATCCGCGCGGACCTCGCGCCGCTGACGCGGACGCCGGAGACCATCCAGCGCTGCCTCTCGCGCGCCGGTGCGGCCTCGCGGGCGGCGGACATCGGCATCAGCAAGGAGCAGTTGCTCGGCGTGCTGCTGCACTCGCACGAAATCCGCTCGCGTTTCACCATCCTCGACCTGGCCCGGCTGGTCGGAATAATGCCGAAGGCGGCAGTGGAGATCGTGGAGCAGTGGGCTTAGGTTGGGAGATTAGGAGATTAGGAAACTGGGAGATTGAGATAAAAGGCGACTGCAAAGTCTAATGCGCAATCTCCCAATTTCCTAATCTCCCAATCTCCGAATATGTCACGCCGCAGGCCCGTGCGGCTTGAACGGCTTCGGCGGGGGCGGCTTCTTCTGCGGCGGGCGCGCGTGGACTTCGAAGCTGTCCAGAATCCGCATGAGCAGATCCTGAAACGCGTTCTCGTCCCGGGTCTCGCATTCGAAAACCAGGATATAGCTGCCGTCGGGCTGGATCAAGTGGAAGCGGAACCGGGTGATGCGCGTATCGTCCTCGGTCGCGGTGACCTTGAGTTCGTGGTAGATTTTCTTCCCGACGATCAGATTCTTCTCGCCGTTCGGGAGACTTTCCTCGCCGTTCGCCGGGCCGAGTTTCAGCGGCACGTCCGGCGCCGGGATGATGAGCAGGCCCTCGCCCAGCGGACCCAGGTACTGCACCCGTTCCGGCTGGACGAGCGATATCCAGAAACCCGGCACCTCCACGCTCCAGCCGCGGTCCGGAGCCTCGCGGGTCACCAGCGGCTGGGGCTTTATCGGATAGCCGCCGCCCTCGACGTTGCGGACGACGTTGAACAGGCTGACGGCCACAACGAGCGCCATGGCCAACCCCGCGACGTGGAAGGCGGTTTTCCGCCGGCCTTCGGTCCCCGCCGGACGCAGCAATAAGCCGATCGCCGCGCCGCCGACCAGTCCGCCGAGATGCGCGAAGTTGTCAATGTGCGGCTCGAAGAATCCGAAGAGCACCTGGAGCACGGCGATGAAGATGAAATTGAAGAAATAGACCTTCCGCACGTGCTTCGGGATCGACTTGAAGGTGATCGAGATCACCGCCGCCGCGCCGAGCAGCCCCATGATCGCGCCGGAGGCGCCCGCCGACAACGGCGGGTTGCCCAGCCACGTGCTCGCCACCGAGCCGCAAATCCCGGCGACCATGAAGACCACGAACATCTCCCAGCGGCCCGTCAGTCGCTCGACGAAAGCGCCGAAGAGATACAGCGCGTACATGTTGAAAAGCAGGTGCACCGCCCCGATGTGAAGGAAGACGCTGGCAACGAGCCGCCACCACTCGCCGGCTTTGACCAGGCCTGACACATTCGCGCCGAACTGCGCCAGCGTGTAGGAGGACTCGCTCGAACCGGAGAGTTCCGTGACGAGCCACACGCCCATGCACGCGGCGATGAGGCCCCAGGTGAGCGCCGGTTTCCACGCGACGGCGGGGACGAGCGGCCGAGCGACGGCGATCGGCGCGCGCTCCTCGAGCAACTCGATCGCGTCGAGGTCCGCGTCCGTGCCGGCGGTGGGCGCCGCTTGAGCGGCGCCGCCGGTCGCGAGATACGGCTCCGCGATGCGGCGCAGCCACGCCTCGCCTTCGCGCTGGCGGGCCAGCGCGGAAGCGATCACGGCATGGGCGGCTTCCGGCTCGCCGTGCCGCAGCAACGCCACACCGCGCCAGAGGCGCACGTAGGCCGTCGGCAGGCTCGAGGCGACCGCGCCGTTCCTGTCGAGCAGGCGTTCGAGGGCGTAGACCCGGCCGGCCTGCGCATAAGCGTGGATGAAGGCGACGAAGCGGCGCAGGTCCTGCGAGTTCGGCTGGGCGACCAACTCTTCCGCGCGGCGGAGGCACCGGGCCGCTTTGGGCAGGTCGCCCGCCTCGCCATAGGGAATGACCATCGTGTAGAGTATGTCGGCGTCGGGGCGCAATCCGCCCGGCCCGAAGTGCTTCTCGAACAGCTCGACCGCGGTGCGGTACTCGCCCAGTGCGGTCCAGGAGTTGATCCGGCTCTCGATGAAGCCCTTGCGCGAGGTGGCGGCGGTGAGGCGAACGAGCCAGTGGCCGCGGGGAACGCTCTCGAGGAAGCCCGCGCTTCCGCGCGCCGCGGCGGCGTAGATCGGTTCGATCGCGGGAAACGTGGCCGACCGCGGCCGCCACAGCAGCAGCGACAGCGCCAGTCCCCAGCGCCGGGCCGCGGGCGCGTTGCCCCGGGTGAACAGTGCGTGGATGCGCCGCTGGAGGAAGATCGGCACGAACAGCGTCACCACCAGGAGCAGCACGACGGCCGGGACGTAAACGGACTGCAGGTCGGTCCGATGGGTGAGGAGGAGCCACGCCGCGAACGCGCCGCAGAGCACGCACTGAATGACGCGGCCGAGGTTCCAGCGCCAGTCGCTGTACAGCAGGAGCGCGGCGACGTAAAGCCAAATGCCCGCGCAGAGAAAGACAATCGCCAGGCCATAATCCATCGAGGGTCCTTGACGGAGGGCGAAGTGCGGAGTGCGGAATGCCGCCCGCGATCCGGCCTCACTTACGCGTTGAGGTTCATGGAGCGGAGGAACTCCTCGTTGCTCTTGCTGCGCGAGATGCGGTCGCGCAGGAGCTCCATCGCCTCGACCATCTGCATTTCGCTCAGGACCCGCCGCAGAATCCAGATGCGCTTCTGCTCGTCATCGGAGAAGAGCAGTTCCTCTTTCCGCGTGCCGGAGCGCTCGATGTCAATCGCCGGGAACACGCGCCGGTCCACCAGGCGCCGGTCGAGATGCAGGTCCATGTTGCCGGTGGCCTTGAACTCCTCGAAGATCACTTCGTCCATGCGGCTGCCGGTGTCAATCAGGCAGGTGCCGAGGATCGTGAGCGAGCCGCCTTCCTCGACGTTTCGCGCCGAGCCGAAGAAGCGCTTCGGCTTCTGCAGCGCGTTGGAGTCCACGCCTCCGGAGAGGATCTTGCCGCTGTGCGGCACCTCGGCGTTGTAGGCGCGTCCGAGGCGCGTGATCGAGTCCATCAGGATCACGACGTCGTGCCCGTACTCGACGAGCCGGCGCGCCTTCTCGATGACCATCTCGCTGACCTGGCAGTGGCGGCTGGTGGGCTCGTCGAAGGTGGAGCTGATGACCTCGCCCTTGATGGAGCGCTCCATGTCGGTGACTTCCTCGGGCCGCTCGGCGACGAGCAGGACGATCAGCTTGACTTCGGGGTGGTTCTGCCCGATGGACTGGGCGATCTTCTGGATGATGACGGTCTTGCCGGTGCGCGGCGGCGCGACGATGAGGCCGCGCTGCCCCTTGCCGATCGGCGTGATGAGGTCCACGATGCGCATGTCCACGTTCTTCGGGTCGGTCTCCAAGCGCAGGCGCTCCTGCGGATAGAGCGGGGTGAGTTCGTCGAACGGGATCTTCTCGTTGATGAGGTCGGGCGCCTCGTAGTTGATCGCCTCGACGCGCAGCAGCGCGAAGTACCGTTCGCCGTCCTTCGGCGGGCGGATCTGCCCCTGCACGATCGAGCCGGTCTTGATCCCGAACCGCCGGATCTGCGAGGGCGAGATGTAGATGTCGTCCGGGCACGGCAGGTAGTTGTAATCGGGCGAGCGGAGGAAGCCAAAACCGTCGGGCAGCACTTCGAGCACGCCCTCGCCGTACATCAAGCCGTTCTTGCTGCAGCGCTCTTTCAGGATTTTGAAGAGCAGGTCCTGTTTGTTGAGCGAGGAATACTCGGTGATGTTCTCGCGCTTGGCGGTATCGCGCAGTTCCTTGATCGTCATGTGCTGCAGGTCCGCGATGAACAACCGGTCGCTGGCCTTGACATCGGCCGCCGGCCGCGCGGGCTGTTCCGGCGCTTCGCTCTCGGCGGCGTTGTGATTCGCGTCTTCGTTCGGTGTCGGCGGCATCGGTTTCTGCCTAGCCATTCCTCTCTCCTCCTGATGGACAGCCAGAGCGCGCAGGGTCCTGCGCGCGACATGGAGCTGCGGTTGAACTCGGATCGGAAACCCATTGGCGGAAGAGCCGCGCCACAGCGGCGCGGGTGTCTTCCATGGAACCATTATTGTCGAGGACGATGGAGGCGCGCGCGCGCTTTTCCGCCAGGGACGCCTGGGCGGCTTCGCGGCGGAGGACCTCGTCGTCGGACCAGCCCCGGTCGGCGCGTGCGCGCGCGAGGCGGAGCGGGTCGGCCACGTCCACGAAGATCAGCGCATTGCACCACGGCGCCAGGTCGGCCTCGATGAGAAGCGGCGCGTCAATGATGATGAGCGGCACGCCCCGGTCCGCCAGGGCGCGGTCGAGCTGGGCGCGCATCTCGCGCAGCGTCGGCGGGTGCACCCAGCCGGTGAGTTCCTTCAATTTCGCGGGATCGCCGAAGGCGATCTGGGCGATTCGTGCTCGGTCGGGGCGGCCGTCGCGGAACGTCTCGTGGCCCCAACTCTTGCGTAATTTTTCGGCGATCTCCGGCGACCGCAGGACCTCGCGCGCGATGGCGTCGGCGTCAATCACCGCCGCGCCGAGTCGCGCGAATATCGCCGCGACGGAGCTCTTGCCCGAGGCGATGCCGCCGGTCAGGCCGATGACTTTCGGGGTTATCGGCGTGGGAGTTATGGGATTTATGGGAATGATGGGCACGCTATTTGGCTTCGCTCCACGTTCGGCCCAGGGCCACATTCACTTTTACCGGCACGTCCATCTTCAGCGCGGTGCTCATCTCCGTGGAGACGAGATCGGTCGCGCTGATCTCCTCGCTGGGCGGCACTTCGAAAAGTAGTTCGTCGTGGATCTGGAGGAGCATCTTGGTGCGCATCTTCTCGTCGCGTAGGCGGCGGGCGATGCGGATCATGGCGACCTTGATCATGTCGGCGGCGGTGCCCTGGATGACGGTGTTGACCGCGGCGCGCTCGGCGAACGCGCGCGTGGCGTGGTCGGGATCGTTCAGGCCGGGCAGCGGCCGGCGGCGGCCGAGGAGCGTGGTCACGGAGCCGTTCTTCCGCGCGTCGGCGACGGTGCGGTCTATGAACGCCTTCACGCCTGGATAGCGGTGGAAGTACGCCTCGATGAACGCGGCGGCTTCCTCGTTCGGGATTTTCAACTGGCGCGCCAGGCCGTACGGGCCCTGGCCGTAGATGATGCCGAAATTGGTCGTCTTGGCCACGCGCCGCATCGCGGGGGTAACCTCTTCGGGCTTGACGCCGTGGATCTGCGCCGCGACGAAGCGATGGATGTCCACGTCCTGCGCGAACGCCTCGCGCAGCGCCGCGTCGCCGCTGAGGTGCGCGAGGATGCGCAGCTCGATCTGCGAGTAATCGGCCGTCAGCAGCCGGTTGCGCGGGTCGGTCGCGACGAAGGCCTTGCGGATGCGCTCGCCGATTTCGCTGCGGATCGGGATGTTCTGCAGGTTCGGGTCGCTGCTGCTGAGCCGTCCGGTCGTCGTCGCCGCCTGGTTGAACGAGGTGTGCAACCGGTTGCTGCCGGGCGCGACCATCTCCGGCAGCGCGTCCGCATAGGTGGACTTGAGCTTGCTCAACTGCCGATATTCGAGCACCAGCGCGGGCAGGCGATGCGCGGCGGAGAGCTGGTCGAGCACGTCGCTGTCGGTGGAGCTTCCGGTGCGGGTCTTGCGGCCGCGCGGCAGGCGCAGTTTCTCGAAGAGGATCTTCGCCAGTTGCTGCGTGGAGCCGATGTTGAACTCCTCGCCGGCCTCCTGGTAAATCCGTTTTTCGAGTTTCGCCATTTCCTGCTCGAGCCATTGCGACATGGTGCGCAGCGCGGCCACGTCGAGTCCGATGCCCTGGAATTCCATCTCCGCGAGCACCGAGACCAGCGGCATTTCGACTTGCGCGAAGAGGTCGTGCATCTTCTGATCGCGCAGCAGCTTTTCGAGAATCTCGGAGAGCCGCAGCGCGATGTCGGAATCCGCGCAGCAGTAGTCGCAGACCTTCCGCGCCGGGACGCGGTCCATGGTGATCTGCTTCTTGCCCTTGCCGATGAGGTCGCTGATCGGGATCATCCGGTAGCTCAGGTAATCGGCCGCGAGCTCGTCGAGGCCGTAGCGGCGGCGCTCGGCGTCGAGGACGTAGGCGGCGATCATCGTGTCGAAAACGATCCCGCGCAGTTCCACGCCGTGGCGGCGCAGCACGACGGTGTCGTACTTGATGTTCTGGCCGATCTTGCCGACCGACTCGTCCGTGAGGATCGGCCGCAGCGCGTCGAGCACTTTCTCGGTGTCGAGCGTCGGGTCGGGCGCCAGCGCGCGCGTCGGGATGTACCAGGCCTCTTTCGGCTGCCAGCAGACGGAGAGGCCGACGATCTCGGCGAGCATCGGCGAAGTGCTCGTCGTCTCCAGGTCAATCGAGAACCGCTTCTGCGCGCGCAGGGCGGCGAGAAGAGACTCGAGCGCTTCCTCGGTGTCCACCAGGTGATAGGCGGCCGCCTCTTCGCGCGTCGGCGCAACGGGGAACTCGGCGATGAACTGCCGGAAGCCCAGTTTCTGGAAGACCGGAACCAGCCGTTCCGGCTCAGGCGGTTTCACCCGGCACGCGTCGAGCGAAAGCTCGACCGGCGCTTTCGTGTCAATCGTCACCAGCCGGCGGCTCAGGCGCGCCGCATCGGCGTGCGTGGTCAGGCTCTCTTTCAGCCGCTTGCCGCGGATTTCGCCGACGTGCGCCAGGACGTTCTCCAGCGTGCCGTATTCCCGGATCAACTCCAGCGCGGTCTTCGGGCCGACGTGCGGGACGCCGGGGACGTTGTCGCTCGCATCGCCGGAAAGCGCCATGACCTCGATCACCTGTTCGGGCGCGATGCCGTCGCGCTCGCGGAGCTTTTCCGCCGTCAGGGTTTGGTCTTTGCCGGTGTCGAGACAGGAAACGTTCGGCCCCAGCAGTTGCGCCGCGTCCTTGTCGCCCGTGACGATAACCACGTCCACCCCCAAGCCGGACGCCTGGACGGCCAGCGTGCCGAGCACGTCATCCGCCTCGTATCCTTCCAGGGCGTACACCGGCACCTGCAGCGCGTCGAGCACTTCGCGCGTCAGGGGAATCTGGGCGATGAATTCATCCGGCGGCTTCACGCGTGTGGCCTTGTAATCCTCGAAAAGGTCGTGCCGGAAGGTCTTGCCGGGCATGTCGAGCGCCACGGCCAGGTAGTCCGGCTTCTGCTCGCGCAGCAGCTTCCGAAGCATGGCGGTGAAACCGAAGACGGCATTGGTGGGCCTGCCCTCCGGCGAGGTGAGCCCTTTGACCGCGAAGAACGCGCGGTACAGGTGCGAGTGCCCGTCTATGAGGAAAAGTTTCTTTCGAGCCATCTTCACTTGCTAATCTGCGAGGCAGCGAACTTTCGCTGCGCGGCGCGAGCGGATGCGACGCCGACCCAAGGCGGACGAGCGCGCGGATAACGTACCGGTCGAACATGGGGCTGCGGCCGACCCTGTCGTTGGAAATGCGTGGTTATGGCGAGCAGGATAATAATTGTCTCAGCAGGGGTATTCAGCGATCTCGAATCAGGAAGGATGCCCGGCCCGTCTCCCAGGCCAATCCGTCTAGTATCTTATCCGCACCGGAAGCGTTTGTCAAGCGAAAATGCGGCATTTCGCGCCAGGAACCGCAACAGCGTCGCGTCAGGGTTGAGCCGGACAAAGATTTGTGGCATAATCCGGCCTTGGCGGCATGGGCGCGCCCGTGGTCCTTGGAGCGTTGTGAATGGCTGATCAAAGCCCCGCGCAACCCGAACAGCCGGGACAGGTTCCGCCGGACGAGACGGAGCCGGCCGCCCCGTCTTCAGAACCGGAGCGGGGCACGCCGCCGGAAAGAATCGCTCCGGTCCCGCCTGGCGAAGATTCGGATGAATCATTGCAGGGATCATCCGCTGAACCGCCGACCCAGCCGATCGAGCCGCCCCAGTCCGCCGAGGCCGCATCCCAGCCGCCGGAAGGAGTACCGGAATCGCAGGAAAACTTCCCGTGCCCGTTCGACGAGGACATCGGATACGAGATCGTCGAGCCGCCGGAGGGCGAGGAATCGGACGATGGCTTCGCGAGCATTCCGCCGGGCCCGACCGAAGAGGTGAACTACGAGCCGCCGCGCGTTCGCGGGCCGAGACGACGTGGAGACCGCGGCCGCCGTCAAGCGGCGCGCCCCGCAGCGCCGGTCCAGGACAGGGACAGGGAACCGGCAACCAAGCGTTTTCCGATCTGGCTGGCCGTCGCCGGCGTCGTGCTGGCGGCGGCGATCATCGCTGTGGTGATTTTGCTCGCGAGGAGTGGACGATAGACGATGGACGATTGTCCATGGTCTATGGTCTATCGTCTAACGTCAATCAGCCGTCCTCGCTGCGTCCCCGGCGCACCAGGCGGGCCGAAGTGCCGGCGGCGATGGCGCCGGGCGGGACGTCCTGCGTGACGACTGAGCCGGAGACTACAATCGCGCCCGCGCCTATCCTGCGGCTGGGCAGAACGACCACGCCGTCGCCGATGAAAGCGCCTTCCTCCAGGTGAGTTCCAGCCCCGAGAGTCGTTCCGGCCCCGATGGTTCCATGACAGCCGATCACGCAATCGTGGTCGAGCAGGCTGCCCATGCCGACGAGGCAGTTCTCCTCCAGGACCGTGCCGACGCCCAGCAGCGCGCGCGCGCCGATGACGCACCCGGCGCCGATCTTCACCTCCTGCAAGACCATGGCCGTCGGATGGGTGAGCACCGCCGGCGTCAGCCCCGCCTCGATGCACGCGCGGTAGAGCCGCCGGCGCGAGACCGCCGCGCCGGAGACGACGACGAACTGCCGGATGCCCATGCGTTTCAGCCGGGGCAACTGGGCCTGGCCTTCGAGTTTGACGACGGGCAACCCGGCCCAGGAGTCGCCGCGGAACTTCCCCTGCGGGTCCACGAAGCAATCCACCTCGCGACCGTTCGCGCGGAAGTTCTCCAGGATCATCCGGCCGGAAGGCGTCGGCCCCAGGATGCAGATGCCGCCGTTGCCGCGCCGGCCCGGGAATAGTTTCTTAAGCCTCACGATGGGAACTCCAACGCCAAGGAGAGATGAACGATAGACCACGGTCCGCCGTCTCACCCAATGCTACCACGCGCGCGCGGGGGATTCAAGTTGACGGTTTCCGGCGATGCCCTTATAATCCCATATCCGTGACCCACAGCCGGTCATTCATGGATGGCCGTCAATGACCAACGATCGCAACCCGATGGAAGAGGCGATCCGCAAAGCGCAGACGCTGATCGAGGCGCTGCCGTACATCCGCGCGTTCCGCGGCAAGGTGTTCGTCGTCAAGTTCGGCGGCGCGGCGATGGAAGTCCCGGCGACGCTCGAAAGCGTCCTCGGCGACGTGCTTTTCCTCGGCGCCGTCGGAATCCGGCCGGTGCTGGTGCACGGCGGCGGGCCGGAGATCACGCGCGAGATGAAAGCGCGGAAGATCGAGCCGCGTTTCGTGCGCGGCCATCGGCTGACCGACGAGGCGACGCTGCGCATCGTGCAGGACGTGCTGGCCAATCGCATCAACGCGGGCATCTGCAAGCGGCTCGAACAGCTCGGCGGACGGCCGGTGGCGTTCGCGAGCCCGGCGCAGGGCGCGCTCAAGGCGCGGCGCCGGCTGACGAAAATCCAGACGCCCGACGGCCGCACCGAGGAGATTGACCTGGGCCTGGTCGGCGATATGGTCGGCATCGCCGAGTCTCAGTTCCGAACCGCGCTCGAGGCGGACCTGGTGCCCATCGTCGCGCCGCTGGCGCTCGGCGAGAACGGCGAGACGCTCAACGTCAACGCGGACATGGTCGCCGCCTGCGTCGCCGCCGGCCTCCGCGCCGAGAAGGCGGTCTTCCTGACCGACACGCGCGGGATCATGACTGACCCGAAAGACACCGGGTCGTTCGCGGACACGCTGACGGAGTCGCAGATTGACGACCTGATCCGCCGCGGGGTGATTGACGGCGGCATGCTGCCGAAAGTGGAGGCCGGCCTCACGGCGTTGAAGGCCGGCGTGCGGAAGACGCATATCATTGACGGCCGCGTCCAGCACGCGCTGTTGCTGGAGATATTCACGGACAAAGGCGTTGGCACGCAGATCACCCATTAATCGGTCGGCCACGGTTTGGCGAAGCGCAGGCGCGGCGGCCGCGTTGGCGCTCGGGCTCATTGTTTTCGCCACCGGACCGGCGTTCGCCGATGAGCCGAGCCTGAATCTCTCGCCGCTTTGCCGCCTCGAATCCACGCCCGCGGAATCGGAGCGCAGCTTCGAGGCGCTCTGGCCGCTCTTCGAGTGGCGCGACTCGGCCGCCTTCGAGGAGCTCTACATCCGGCCGATCTACAACCGCCGCACCGACAAAGCCCAGAAGATCACCGAGTCGGACTGGCTCTGGCCGTTCGGTTTCGGCACCGGCCGCCCCGATGTGAACCGGCAGGTGGTTTACCCGCTCTTCCTGCACGAGAATGAAACCGCCAGCGACGGCAGCCCGGAGAGCCGCACGATCCTGCTTCCGCTGCTCTATCAGCATTCCAGGCACGGCGTGTCCGACCTGCTGATCTTCCCGTTCGGCGGCGTGCTCCACAATTTCCTGGACCGCCAGAAAATTGTGATCGTGCTCTGGCCGATTTACGTGTATCAGCGCAGCCACGAGGCGCAGGACTGGAGCATCCTGTTTCCGATCTTTTCGTACATCCGCTGGGACGACGGCTCGCGCGGATTCAAGTTCTGGCCGCTGATCGGCATCAACCAGCGGCCGAATAAGTTCTACAGGCTTTTCGCGCTCTGGCCGATAATACACTACGAGAATGTGATCCTGCCGCAAGGCACGATCCACGCCTGGGCGGTCTGGCCGTTTTACAGCTCCGAGACGGGACCGGGCGGCTGGGACTGGTCGGTCGCGTGGCCGTTCATCAGCGGGCACTTCGAGCGCAACGAGACGCAGCACTGGTTCCCGTGGCCGTTCCTCGGGCGGCTCTCCGGCGAGAAAGTAAGCGGCTGGACGTTCTGGCCGGCTTTCTCCATCACGAAACGCCCGGAGAAGACCGACGGGTATTATCTCTGGCCGCTCGGCTGGTTCAGCCGGAAGAAGGGAGCGGACACGGCGTTTTCGTTCCGGCTCATTCCGCTGATGTTCTACGAGAGCGAGACGCGGCTGCGGAAGTCTCCGGCCGTGCCGCCCGCCTCGCCGGCGGCGCCGGAGGCGTGGTCCGGCGCGACGGGCGCCCTGCCGCCGGGCGCGGAGCCGCAGGCGGAATCCTCCGGCGCCTGGCAGGTCTGGCCGCTGGTAAAGCACCGGTCCGACGCGGACGGCGCGCGCCACCTGGAAGTGCTCTCGCTCTTCCCGCTGCGCTGGTACGCGCCGTGGGAGCGGAATTTTGCGCCGTTTTTCCGCGTCTTCGAATACGAACGTGCCGCCGACGGCGAAACTTCGTGGCGGGCGCTCTGGCGTCTCTGGCGCGTGGACCGCGGGCCGGCGGTCAACGCAGTTGAATTCGCACCGCTGTTCAGAGTATATGATAGGCCGCCGTCGGCCGAGCGCGGCTGGAGCGCCCTGCTGGGACTCATCGCCTGCGATCGGACCCAGGAGACCCGCACCTGGCGGTTGCTGTACTTAATCAAGTTCTGACCCTCGTCCAAGGACCGCTGACGAATGACGCCAACCCTGATCGAGAACCTCGGCCAGCGGCTTTTCGGCGCGTGCGAAGAGGCCGGCAACATGGTCGTGCTGTTCGTGGAGAGCCTCCGCGAATGCGGCCGGGTGATGGAGCATCCGCACCGCATCTTCGTCCAGATGAAGAATATGGGCAACGACACGCTCTTCATCGCTTCGGCGATCTCGCTCTTCATCGGAATGACGCTCGCGCTCTACAGCGGCCACGCGCTGGTGCAGTTCCAGTACACCGAGGCGCTGCCGAGCCTCGTGGCGAACTCCATCGTCAAGGAAATGGCGCCGGTGATCACGGCGCTGCTGCTGGCCGGCCGCATCGGCGCGGCGATCGCCGCCGAAATCGGCACGATGCGCGTGAACGAGGAGATTGACGCGCTCTATACGCTCGGCATCAGCCCCATCCGCTACCTGGCGATGCCGCGCTTCGTCGGCTGCATCACCATGCTCCCGGTCCTGGTCATTTACGCGAGCCTCGTCGGTATGTTCGGCGGCGCGCTCATCGCCTCGGCGTACTTCAATATGACCTGGGGAGCGTATTTCAAGGCCGCTTTCAAGTCCCTGGACATGTCGGACGTCAGCGAAGGCCTGCTGAAGGCGCTTCTCTTCGGCGCGATCGTAGCCGTCGTCTCCATTCATCGCGGCCTGAGCACGCGCGGCGGCGCCGAGGGCGTCGGCCGAGCCATTACCCGCTGCGTGGTGACCTGCTTCATCTGGATCATTGTCTGCGATTATTTTGTGACCCGGTTCATGATGTGAACGAACAGACCACACAACCGCCGGCGTACGATATCGAGTCGCGGGAACTCCGCAAGAGCTTCGGCGACCACGAGGTGCTGCGCGGCGTCAACCTCCAGGTGCCGAAGGGCAGCACCTGCGTCCTGGTGGGGCCTTCCGGCTGCGGCAAGAGCGTTTTCCTCAAGCACATCGTGGCGCTTCTGACGCCCGATTCAGGCGAGATGATGGTGCTGGGCAAGAACATCGCCGAGCTGCCGCCGCAGGAACTTCTGGCGCTGCGCCGCCACGTGGGCATGGTCTTCCAGTCCTCGGCGCTGCTCAACAGCCTGACCGTCGAAGAGAACGTAGCGCTCGGGCTCACGGAGTTCAAGGAGAAATCGCCCGAGGAAATCCACGAGATCGTGAACGAGAAGCTGGCGCTGGTCGAGATGGCGGACACGAACCACCTGCTGCCCGAGGAACTCAGCGGCGGCATGCGCAAGCGCGTGGCCGTCGCGCGCACGCTGGCGCTCGGACCGGAGATCATCCTCTTCGACGAGCCCACCGTCGGCCTCGATCCGCTGCTCTCGACCAACGTGGACAAACTGATCCTCGATCTCAAGGAGAAAGTCGGCTGCACGAACGTCGTCGTCACCCACGACCTGATCACCGCCTTCCGCGTGGCCGACCGGATCGGCATGTTCCACGACGGTCTCATCACCGCCCTCGGCACGCCGGAGGAATTCGCCCATTCGAAGGAGCCGGTCGTGCAGGAGTTCATCGCGCGCAATCGCGATTGGAAAATTTAAACGCGTCCGCCTGGACCACCCCACTTTGAGAGGGAGCGACGGAAATGGCTCTGAGCGTTGAAACGAAAGTCGGCCTCTTCTTCCTCGTCGGCCTGGCGATCCTGGGCGTCATCACGTTCCGGGTGGCCAACGTGAGTGAGTACTTCGAGCCGAAGGCTTATTACAAGGCCTTCTTCCCGTCCGCCTCCGGGCTGAATCCCGACGACCCCGTCGCCGTCGCCGGGCTGAAGGTCGGCAAGATCAAGTCGCTGGAACTCAAGGAAACCGGCGTCCTGATGACGCTGACGATTGACCCGAAAGTCCGCATCCGCAAGGACGCCATCGCCACCGTCGCCTGGGGCGGCCTGCTCGGGAACCGCTACATTGACATCTCGCTCGGCAAGCCGGACCAGCCGTGGCTGGAACCCGGCTCGGAAATCCCCGTCGGGCCCACCATCGAGCTGACCGACGTGCTCTTCAAGATCAATGCCGCCGCGTCGGACCTGCAGGACATGCTGAAGACCACCGGCGCAGGCTCCAAGGTCCAGGCGCTGCTGGACAACCTGACCAAGGCCTCCGCGGACATCGCCAAGGTGACCGAGGACATCCGCGAGCGGCGCGGCACAGTCGGAAAACTCATCGGGTCCGACGAACTCTACAACAAAGCCATGGGCATCGCCGACGACCTGAAGGGCTCCGCCGCCGACGTGCGCAAATTGCTGGCCGACAACGACCAGCGCCTGCGCGACATCCTCGCGAAGCTCGACGCCGCCATCCCCGAGGCGAAGGACGCCTTCAGCTCCATCAAAAAACTCGGCGACGAAGCCAACAACGGCAAGGGTGTCGTGGCCACGCTGCTCAACGACGAGAAGATGGCGCAGGACCTGCGCACTTCCGTGGCGCGCCTGGGCAGCACGCTTGACCGGCTCGACGCGCTCACCAAAAACATCCAGGAAGGCCAGGGCCTCGCCGGCCGGATCATCAACGACCCGCAGATGGCCGACGACGTCCGCGACGCGATCAAAAGCCTGCGCGTCGTCGCGGAGCGGCTCGATACGGGCGACAATACCATCGCGCGGCTGACCCGCGACAAGGACCTCTATGAGGATGTCAAGAAACTGCTCGACGACGCGCGTGAGACGCTGCGCAGCGTCAAGGAACAGGTTCCGGTCAGCACCTTCGCCAGCCTGCTGCTGACGACGTTCTAGCAGGCGCGTTCCCGGGCCTCGGTCATCGTTGTGGCCCTCCGATTTCCGCGTTCCCGCTCTCTTGCAGAGCGCGCACCCGCCGTGTAATATAGGAACCCGTCACGGCCAATCGCTCGAAAGGAAAAGAATGACCGGTTCCGAAACGATCGCGCTCTATCGGCAGTACGTCATCGGCAATTACACGCGCCTGCCCATCGTGTTCGTCCGGGGCGAAGGCAGCTACCTGTGGGACGCCGACGGCCGGCGCTACCTTGACCTCTTTCCCGGCTGGGGCGTGGACGGCCTGGGCCACTGCCACCCGCGTGTCGTCGCAGCGATCCGCGAGCAGGCCGGCAAGCTCCTCCACGTCGCGAACAATTATTACATGGAGCCGCAGGGACGGTTCGCGCAGATCCTTTCGGAGCGCTCGTTCGGCGGGCAGTGCTTCTTCTGCAACTCCGGCGCCGAGTCGAACGAGGGCGCGATGAAACTCGCCCGCCTGGCGACGCACGCCGCCGCCGGCAAATCGCGCTGGAAGTTCATCACCTTCGAGAACAGCTTCCACGGCCGCACGCTCGCGGCGATCTCCGCGACGGCGCAACCCAAATACCACAAGGGGTTTGAGCCGATCGTCCCCGGGTTCCTCTACGCGCCTTTCAACGACCTGAAAGCCGTCGAGGCGCTCGTGGACAAAGAGACCTGCGCCATCCTCGTCGAGCCGATCCAGGGCGAGGGCGGCATCAATGTCGGCACGCCCGAATTCCTGCAGGGCCTCCGCAAAATTTGCGACCGCGAGGGCATGATCCTCATCTTCGACGAGGTCCAGACCGGCTGCGGACGCACCGGGAAATGGTTCGGGTATCAGCACTTCGGCGTGACGCCGGACATCATGACGCTGTCGAAGATGCTCGGCGGCGGCGCGGTGATCGGCGCGATCGTCGCCCAGCCCAAGGTGGCCGAGAAGCTCGCTCCCGGCACGCACGCCTCGACCTTCGGCGGCAACCCGCTCGCCTGCGCGGCGGGCATCGCCACGTTCGAGGCGATCGAGGAGGAGAACCTGCTCAAGAACACCGTGGCCGTCGGCCGGCATACAACCACCCGGCTCCGGGCCATGAAGGCGAAGTTCCCGTTCATCCGTGAAGTTCGCGGAAAGGGCCTGATGATCGGCATGGAACTCGACCGCCCCGGCAAGGACGTCGTCGCGCGCTGCCTGGCCGAGGGACTGCTCATCAACTGCACGCACGATACCGTGATCCGCATGCTGCCCGCCATGACGATCTCGCGCGAGATCATGGACGAGGGACTCGACATCCTGGAAAACTCCCTCGCGGCGGAAAAGTAAGAACGACGAAGAACAAGTTTTTTGACCGCGAAAACGCGAAAAACGGAAACGTCAAACGGAATTGGAACCACAGAGCAATAGCGCGAGCTGGCGAGCGCTGCCTATCGCCACAGATGCGCACAGTTAAGAAACTTCGTATCTGTGCCTATCTGTGTTCATCTGTGGTTTAAACTTTTCTTTCGCGTTTTCGCGTTTTCGCGGTCCAAGATTACGTTTCTTTTCCTGTGGTGAGGGAGCACGCATGAAGAGCCGGCATTTCGTGAGCATCGCCAGCACGCCGCTGGAGGACCTCCTGGAAATCTTCGACGTCACGGCGCGCCAGAAGGAGACGCTGGCGCGTGAAGGCCGCCTCGGCCCCCTGCTCGAAGGCAAGACGCTCGGCATGCTGTTCGAGAAGCCGTCGCTGCGGACGCGCGTCTCGTTCGAGGTGGCGATGGCGCAGCTCGGCGGCCACACGACCACGCTCGGCCAGGGCGAAGTGCAGCTCGGCCAGCGCGAGGCGGTCTGCGACTTCGCGCGCGTCCTCTCCCGGTACGTGGACGTCATCGCCGCGCGCGTCTTCCAGCATCGGCACGTCGAGGAAATGGCGCGGAACAGCCGGGTCGCCGTGATCAACGCGCTGAGCGACTACTCGCATCCGTGCCAGGCGCTCGCCGATCTCTGGACTTTCAAGGAACACGTCGGCCGCTGGGAAGGCGCCAAGCTCGCGTTCGTCGGCGACGGGAACAACGTCGCGCGCTCGCTCGGGTTCCTCTGCGCCAAACTGGGCGTGCGCTTCGCCCTGGCTTCGCCGATCGGCTACGGCTTCGACGACGCCTACCTCGAAAAGCTGGAGCGCACGGTGGAGAACAAGAAGTTCAGCCTCGAGATGGGCGCCGATCCTAAGAAACTTCTGCGCGGCGCCGATGCCGTCTACACCGACGTCTGGGCCAGTATGGGCCAGGAGGCGGAGCGCGAGAAGCGCAAGAAAGAATTCGCTGCCTACCAGCTCAACGAGAAACTGCTTCGCTGCGCGAAGCCGGGCGCCATCGTGCTTCATTGTCTGCCGGCGCACCGCGGCGAGGAGATCACCGACGGCGTGATGGACGGACCGCAGGCCGCTGTCTACGACCAGGCGGAGAACCGGATGCACACCGAGCGCGCGCTGCTCACGCTCCTCACGAAGAAGTAGTGTGGCGACCAGGTAATGACTCGCATAACGCGCGGTCATTCCGAGCGCAGCGAGGAATCTCATACGCTGCGCTCCGTCCACGGTTTGTGGTGTGAGATGCTTCGCTGCGCTCAGCATGACTTCGGTTGAGCTAGGGCGACTTATCCGCGGGAAACGATGCTAGGAGGTCCGCTTGGCTTCGAGAGGCCGGAGCGACGGCCGGCGCGCCGACGAGTTGCGGCGCGTCACCGTCGAGATGGACTGCATGAAGTTCGCGCGCGGCTCAGCGCTCATCCGCGCCGGCAACACTGCCGTGCTCTGCACCGCGAGCGTCGAGGAGAACGTGCCACCCTTCCTGGCCGGCAAAGGCGTCGGCTGGCTCACGGCCGAGTATGCGATGCTCCCGGCCAGCACGCCGACGCGCAAGCCGCGCGAATCGTCCTCCGGCCGCACCGATGGCCGCACGCAGGAAATCCGCCGCATCATCGGCCGCGCGCTCCGCGCCGCAGTGGACCTCAACGGCATCGGCGAGCGCACCCTCCTGCTCGACTGCGACGTCCTCCAGGCCGATGGCGGCACGCGGACGCTGGCCGTCACCGGCGCGTGGCTTGCGCTCGCCATGGCCGTCCGCCGTCTCCAGCGCCAGGGCCTCCTCAGCGGCAATCCCGTCCGCCGCCAAATCGCCGCCACGAGCGTCGGCATCGTCACCGGACGGTGTCTGCTCGATCTCGCGTACGACGAGGACTCGCGCGCCGAGGTGGACATGAACGTCGTGATGACCGACGACGAGCGGTTCATCGAGATCCAGGGCACCGCCGAGAATGAGCCGTTCGACGAGCGCCGCCTCGGCCAACTGCTCGCCCTCGCGAGGAACGGTTGCCGCCGGCTGATGAAAATCCAGAACGCCGCGCTCCGCGCCTGGGAAAAGGGAAAGCGGTGACGGCGCGCGGCCCGTTCGACAATGTGCGGAGCCGAGCGTTGGTGGTCGGGTCGTTCAACCAGGCGAAGGCTGCGGAGATGGCGGAACTCCTTCGCGGGCTTGAAGTTCCGATCCGCTCGCTGCGGGACTTCCCGGAAGTTCGGCCCGTTCCGGAGACCGGCGAGACTTTCGCCGAGAACGCCCGCGAGAAGGCGCTGGGCCTTGTGCGGCAGATCGGCGACGCGGAGATTCTCGGCCTGGTCGCGGACGATTCGGGGCTGGAGGTGGATGCGCTCGGCGGCCGGCCGGGCGTGCGCTCGGCGCGCTACGTGAGCGAGTCCGCCACGGACCCGGAGCGCGTGCTGCGGCTGCTCGAAGAACTGGACGGGTTGCCGCCGGAGCGGCGCACCGCGCGCTTTCGCTGCCACGTGGCGCTCGCGAATGCGGAGCGAGTGCTGATCGAGACGGAGGGCGCGGTGGAAGGACGGATCGCCTTCGCGCCGGCGGGATCGTTCGGGTTCGGCTACGACCCGATCTTCATTCCGCGCGGATACGACCGCACGTTCGGCGAGATCGGCGCAGACTTGAAACCGCGGATCAGCCACCGTGCCGTGGCGCTGCGGGAATTCCGGGAACGCTTGAAGCGGATGCTCGATCAATCATAGTTTTGCAGAGGGACTGAAACCATGGCCCGCAAAATGATCGGCATTGACCTGGGCGGCACGTTCATCAAGGCCGGCGTCGTGGACGATAAAGGGCGCGTCTTGAGCCGCGTGAAAAAACCGACGGATACGGCGGAAGGCCGGGATACGATCATCCGGAACATCGCCGCGGCGGTGGTCGAGGCGCGCGAGCAGGCCGGAGTGAACTGGCGGAGCATTTCCGCGGTCGGGCTCGGTGCGCCCGGGCTGTTCGAGCAGCCGAGCGGGATCGTCAGCCAGTCGCCGAACCTGCCGGTGCTCGCCGGCAAGGTGCTCGCCCCGCCCGTCATGAAAGCCGCCGGGCACCCGGAAATCCCGGTGGTGCTGGAGAACGATGCGAACGTCGCCGCCTTCGCCGAGGCGTGGATCGGCTGTGCGCGCGGCGTCGGCACGATGGCGCTGATGACCCTCGGCACCGGCATCGGCGGCGGCATCGTGCTGAACGGCGAAATCTGGCGCGGCTTTCGCGGGGTGGCGGGCGAAGTCGGCCACCAGAACCTTTTCCCGAACGGCGTGCGTTGCGGTTGCGGAAACCGCGGCTGCCTCGAGGCCTACGCCTCCGCGACGGCGCTGGTCCGCCGCCTCAAGAAGGCCGTCCGAGACGGGAAGCGGACCCGGCTGACGGCGGAGCTGCAGCGCGGAGCGCCGGTGAGCGCGCGCGACATCTGCGAGGCGGCCATCGCCGGCGATCCGCTCTGCCTGGCGCTCATGGAGGAGACCGGCAGTTTTCTCGGCATCGCGGTGATGAACATGCTTCATATCCTTAATATCGAACTGGTCGCCTTCACCGGCGGCATGACTGCCGCGGGCGACCTGCTGCTGAACTCCATCCGCAACGAGGCGCGCGAGAGGACCCTGCTGCTGGCGATGAAGGGCGTGAAGATCGTGTTCTCGAATATGGGCGACGACGCGGGGCTGATCGGCGCCGCCGGCTGGGCGCTGCGCCGGACGCACGGCCTGCGCCTCGGAGGACGCGCGTGACGAAGGCTGACGAAAAGCAGCCGCACAGCCCGCCGGTCCGGCCGCGGCATCCCTGGCGCGACACCATCGAGGGCGTGCTCGGCGCGCTCGTGCTGGTGCTGATCATCCGGCATTTCGTCTTCGAGGTCTTCCGGATTCCCACCGGCTCGATGGCGCCCACGCTCCTCGGTCAGCACCGCGATCTCAAGTGTCCGAACTGCGGGCTGGAATTCCCGGTGGATTCGAACCTGGGCACCAACAGGCTCGCGGCCATCTGCCCCAACTGCAAGTACGAATTCCCGTCGTCGGAAGTCCGGAAGACGTTCTGCACGTGCTTCCCGTCGTGGCCGCCGGAGCTGTTCGGCGGCGGCGACAACCGCGTGATCGTGGACAAGTTCATGTGGGACGATCCGCAGGACGGGCTCGCGCGGCTCTTCTACCGCAACGGCCTTCCCCGCGAATTTTCGCCGCCGAAACGCTGGGATGTGATCGTCTTCCACTGTCCGGTCGTGGATGTGCGATGCAGAACCTGTGGCACCTATTCAACAGGGGTGCGGATAGACGAGAGCGCAAAGTGCCCCGTGTGCGGCTCGACGGACGTGCAGATCCTCAACGAGAAGAACTACATCAAGCGACTCATCGGCCTGCCCGGTGAAACGATCCGGATCCGCCATGGCGACATCTTAGTGAACGGCAAGCTCGCGGTCAGGCCGCCCGACGTGCAGGATGCGCAGTGGCAGTTCGTGTACGACAGCGCGTATGTGCCGAAGGAGCCGGTCGCATCGGCGCCGGCGGCGTGGATCACCGAGGAAGGCGCCACGAAGCTGGACGGCGCCACGTTGCGGCTGACACCCGGCGCGGGCGGAAGAGCCGAGGCGCGATACGGACGCCGGATCAGCGACGTTTCCACGTACAGCGGCTACGACAGCATGCTTCCGTATTACTCGGCCGGCGAGCGCGGCGCGGCTTATTACCCCGTGGGCGAGATCAAGTGTGACGCCGAGGTGACGCTTGACCGCGCCGGTGTGCTCCGCCTGGCCATTGACGAGGACGAGTCGCACTACGTCGGCACGGTCCGGTTCGGCGCCGCCGGCGCAAAGACGAGCCTGCGCGCCTCCAGTGACGGCATCGCGTCGGTCGAGAGCGACTTCGCCGCCGAACCGGGCAAGCGGCATCGGGTGACCTTCACCAATGCCTCGGGCCGACTCGAACTGGCAGTGGATGGCGCGACGGTGCTCTCCTGCGAGCACCCGATGCCGCAGAACGCTCAGACGGTCAGCAGCGGCGCTGCGCTCAGTGTGGAATCGGCCGAGGCTGAGTTCAGCCGCGTTCGGCTCTATCGCACCGTCTACTACCGGCCGCCCGACGGAGGCACCTTTGCGGCTGACATCTCGGGCAGGAGCGTCATGATGCCGGATTCCTTGATCGGCGCGGACGGCTACCGTCTTCCTGAAGACCAATACCTGGTGCTCGGCGATAACCAGCCCAATAGTTGGGACAGCCGGTACTGGGGAACGGTGCCACGGCGCAATCTCATCGGCCAGGGCGTGGTTCTCTGGTGGCCGGTGAATATGCTGCGAGCGATCTACTAAATGCCGGCATGAATTCAGGCCCCCACGGCGCGTTAAAACTAGCCTCTATTAGATATAACCCACGACTCACCCTCCATTTATAGCACTTTTTCCGCCACAGCTCAGTTTACTGACCATATTCATGACTAATAGTCGTATGATTATATGCACAAGTTAGTTACATATACTTGACAAATATGGTATTATACTATCGGCATGTAAAACGAGGCCGAGCAAGTGACAAGGAGTTAACCATGCGTACTGAACATTCAACAATTCGTAATCCGCTGATGCGGCACAGGCGTATGGCGTACATACGCGGCAAACTTCTGGAGACACGGCGCCAACTGCTTGAGCGCATGGAGGCCGAACTGACGGAACCGGATGAGCCGGCAGGCGTTCCGGGCGATCCTGCCGACATGGCTCATTCGGTCTCCGCACGCGAGACGTCGTACGAGATCGGATCGGTCGAGTCGCGGACGGTTGCGCAGATTGATTACATGCTGCAACGGATAGACAGCGGGAAGTACGGCATCTGCGAAGACTGCGGCAAACGGATTCCGCCGGCGCGGCTCAAAGCAATGCCGTTCGCGTACTTGTGCGTGGAGTGCAAGCAGCATGATGAGCAGGCCGATGAGAAGAGCGAGGCGGAAACGGTGATCGAGTCGCTGGAACTCGGCGAACTCGGCGATGGCGACACGGGCGAAGCCGAGGGCAAGCACGAGACCATACGCGGCGGCCGCCCGGCGTGAAATGAGTGCGGATTGCGGAGTGTGGAGTGCGTAGCGAACGGCATGATCATCACCCCGCAATCCGCAATCTCCCTTCCTGCGTCTTGACACGATGAGACTGCTTTCGGATAATCCGGCCATTGGCATGTGGGGATTCCTTTTTCGAGGTGTGACGCGCCGTGCCACAGCCGGAACCATCTGCGACTCGCCTGAAGGCGTTGGTCGTTGACGACGAAGCGGGGATTCGCGAAGTCTGCGCGATGGCGATCTCTGCGGAGGGCGCGGAGGCCTTCACGGCGGCGACCGGCGTCGAAGGCCTCGCGCTGGCCACTGAACTCCTGCCCGATTTCCTCTTCCTGGACGTCGGCCTCACGGACGCGAACGGAATGGAGCTCCTTCGCGAAATCCGCAGCCGGCTGCCTTCCATCCGCGTCGTGGTCATCACCGGGCTGGCGACGGTGGAAATGGCCGTCGAGGCCATGAAACTCGGCGCATACGATTACCTCGCCAAGCCGCACATCATCCCGCAAATCCGCGAGATGATCGCGCAGTCCATGCGGCCGGGGCCGGCGGCGGAGAGCGCGGCGCCCGTGGATAGTTTCTGCGGGCTCGTCGGCAGCTCGCGCGTCATGCAGCAGGTTTACGTCCTCATTGACAAGGCCGCGCGCTCCGACAGCACCGTGTTGATCCAGGGCGAAAGCGGCACGGGCAAGGAACTCGTGGCGCGGGCGATTCACATCCGCTCGCCGCGCGCCTCGCAGCCGTTCGTGCCCGTGGACTGCGGCGCGATCGCGCCTTCGGTCATCGAGAGCGAGCTCTTCGGCCACGCGGCCGGGGCGTACACGGACGCGCGGACGGCCGGCGTCGGCCTGCTGCGCAGCGCCGGCGGCGGGACAGCGTTCCTGGACGAGATCGGCGAACTCCCCACGGCGGTCCAGGTTAAACTGCTGCGCGCGCTGCAGGAGATGGAAGTGCGGCCGGTCGGCAGCACGCACACCGAGCCGCTCGGATCGCGCATCATCGCCGCCACCAACCTCGACCTGGGCCAAGCCGTGACGCTGGGCCGCTTCCGCCGCGACCTGTTCTATCGCCTGCACGTCGTGCCCATTTTCATCCCGCCGCTGCGCGAGCGGCGCGAGGACGTCGCCCTGCTCATCGAGCACTTCATGGGCGACTGCGCCGGCCGATCGGGCCGCACGTTCTCCATGACGCCGGAGACGGTCGAACACCTGGCTCGCTGCGACTGGCCGGGAAACGTGCGCGAGCTGGAGAACCTGATCCGCCGCGCCTTCGCGCTGCTCGATGGCGACACGATCCGGCTGTCCGACATGCCGATGCTCTTCGACCCGAAGGCCGCGGGAAACGCCGCGCCGGCGGTCGAGCCCGCAGGTCAGGCCGCGGGGACGAAGGGACACCTGCTGGAGGACCGCGCGGTGGAAACGATCCGCGACGCCATCCGCCAGGCGAACGGCAACAAGCGCGAGGCCGCGCGCATCCTCGGCATCGGAATCGCAACGCTCTATCGCAAGATGAAAAAGCACGGCATCAGCGATTGAGAAATCATACGGTCCGGCATCCCGCCGCCGCCATCTTTTCGACCCGCCTGGTGCTTCCTTGCGGAAATAGGCGTCCTATTTCCGCAAGGAAGCATGACCGCAATAAGCCGCGTCGTTATGCCGAGCACATTAGCCGCGCCGACGGCTGCGCGGCTGGTGCATCAATAGAGAATGCGCGCCGAGCGCGCATTTTCTTAGGAGTTTTACGTTCCGTTGGGCCGTGTTTAGATGCGTAAATTGGTACGCCAATTTACGCAACTAAACACTAGGGATTCCGCTCCACTGGAATGAGTTCCATAGTGATAGCGGACACCCGCAGTGAGCGTATCATCCTTATCTCATGATCTGACAACATGTTACACGCCGAAATGTGGCCAGTTCTCATCCCCGCGCTTCCAAGTTGATAATTCAGATGTAACAGGCCGCTCGCCGGCGCCCAACTGCCACGCACGAGCGCGCAACGTAAGTATTTATTTCTCACCGCCTTACGCCTTGAGCCGAACCTCCAATCCTGCGAGACGATTTTCCTTCGAAATTTCCATTCGCGGCATCCCCTTTGCTTTTCCGACTAACGCTTGCGCTGCGGCGTTACGTGAATTCTTCGAATGAAGGAAGGAATGACATGGCAGCGAACGCAGTGGTGATGGTCGTGGACGACGACGAGAAACTGCGGAGTCTGGTCGGCACCGTGCTCTCTCGCGCGGGGCACGAAGTCATCACCGCCGCCGACGGCGAGGAGGCGCTCGGCCTGCTCAGCGAGAAGTTGCCGGACCTGGTGCTGACGGACCTCAGCATGCCGCGAATGGACGGCGTGCGGCTTGTCGAGGAAGTGCGGAAACGCGACCCCCTGCTGCCGCTGATCGTTCTCACCGGGCTCGGGACGGTGGACAAGGCCGTCGAGATGATGCAGAAGGGTGCGTGCGACTTCATCGCGAAACCGTTCAGCACTGAGCAGCTCGCCCGTTCGGTGAAGAGCGCGCTCCAGAGCCAGCTCTTCCGGCGCGAAGTGCTGCGCCTGCGTTCCGAGCAGCGCTCGCGGCTGGGCGACATCGGCGCGGAGCTTATCAGCGCCAGCCCGAAAATGGCCGCCATCTATCGCATGGTCAAGCAGGTCGCTCACAGCCCGACGACGACGGTGCTGATCCAGGGCGAGAGCGGCACGGGCAAAGAGCTGATCGCGCGCGCGATCCACCTCTCGTCGGCGCGGCGCGGGCAGTGCTTCATGGAGATCAACTGCGCGGCGCTGAACGAGTCGCTCCTCGAGGCGGAACTCTTCGGGTACGAGAAAAATGCATTCACGGGCGCGGCGACCGCCGGCAAGCCGGGCCTCTTCGAGGTCGCGGACGGCGGCACGGTGTTCCTCGACGAGATCGGCGAGATGACGCTGCCGCTGCAGGCGAAGCTGTTGCGTGTGCTCCAGGAGCGGCGCTTCAAGCGCGTCGGCGGCATCGAGGACGTGGAAGTGGACGTGCGCATCATCGCCTCGACGAACCGCGACCTGGAGACGCTCATCCGGCAGGGCCAGTTCAGGCTGGACCTGTTCTACCGCCTGCGCGTCATGCCGCTGCTGCTGCCGCCGCTGCGTGAGCGGAAAGAGGACATTGAGCCGATCGCGCAGCACTACGTCGAGTTCTTCAGCTCGCGCCTCTTCAAGAAGGTCACGGGCCTCACGGCGCAGGCGCTCCAAGCGCTTGAGAAGTATCGCTGGCCGGGCAACGTGCGCGAACTGCGCAATGTCATCGAGCGAGCCGTGATCCTGTCGCCGGGCGGCGAGATCGGCTCCGAATCGCTCCTCTTCCGCGGCGCGCCGAGCGGCCCGGAGGCCGACGCGGAATGCGCGTCGGAGAACCTGTCCATGGCCGAAACGGAACGGCGGCTGATCGGCCGCGTGCTGACGAACACCGCCTGGCGCAAGGGCCAGGCGGCGCAAATCCTGGGCATCAATCGCACGACGCTCTACAACAAAATCCGCGAGTACTCACTGGCGCCGGGCGTCGGATAAAGGAGAAAAAGATGGATCGGGAACGGCCGGGCGCGGCTCATGATCTCCGACAGGCCTCGGCGGACGACGGGCATGAACACCGCGCCGCCATCGCCGGCGGGCCACAGGAAGGCGCCGTCTCCGCCATGAATGCCGTGCTGAACGGTTACCGGGAAGAGGCGGAGATCTATCTTCACGTGCTGCAACTGACATGGCGGCAGCGGGACGTACTCAGGAATGGCTTCGATCTGAGCCTGTTCCGCGATCTGCTGCAAGAAAAAGAGGATCTTCTGCGGATGGCCGCGCAGATCAACTCGGAAATGAAGAACGCCAAATCGCTCGTGCTGTCTTACCCCGCGACGCAGTGGCCGGAACGCCGGGAACTGGAGACGGTGCTCGACCGACTGGCCGACACGGTCGAGGAGGTCCGCATCGCCGAGGACAAAAACGCATGCCTGCTGGAGACCGCCCCTTCGAAGAATTGATCGGAATGTCGTTGTTTGTAATGGCGCCGTCAGGCGCTGCTTCGTATGCCCTGCCGGGCACACTACGGGCGGATCATTTCGCTGAAGTCGCCGCAGAAGACACCGTGGCCGGACTGCCCGTCTCCGGCGTCGAGCCGCCGCGGGCTATGAGTTCGCGGACTCTTTTTCGCAACGGGGCTACGTCCTGTTGATTAAACTGCCTGGCATCGGCCACCAGCTTTAGATTCACTGAATTGACCCCGTCGCGCGCCTTCTGGATCGCGTCCGCGTCGGCGCCGCGCTCAGCCTGCACCAGTTGCTGGAAAGCAAGGAGGCGCGCTGCTTCATCCTGATGCACGACCTGCAAGTCTGCGATCGCCTTATCGAGCAGCGTCTGAACTTCCGGATCGTTCTTGGCATGAAGATTAACCGCCGCGACCATGAGAATCTGCGGCAAATCCCCCGTGTCAGGCCGTTGTGAGTCGCCGGGGCCCGGTCGTTTCGTAGCCGCCCCTTGGCCGGCCACAGGCTGCGTGGCGCCCGCGGTGGAAGGCGAGACGGGAGTGGCATTCGGGTCAGCCGCGTAAGCTACGACCACGAGCATCACGAGGGCTGCCGCGACCGCGACGCCGCTCCAGATCAAATGCTTTCTCATCGTTGTGTCTCTTTGCCCGAATGAACCGGCGTCTCTTGCCGTACTCCGCCATAGGGCTATAGCAACACTCATGCCAACCTGTCTGCGCACCGGCAGGCGAGGCGCATCGCGCGTCTGCATAACGCGTTGTGACTTATTTTCGGCGACAGCCATGCTGCCGGATCGGCATTGCAGTTGCCCACACACTTGTCGCGATAGCCTACACGGAGAGCGCGGCGGGTGGCTTGGGCTGCCTCGGGGACAGGATACTAAGAGAGAATCCGGGATGACGGCCCGTCGGCGGCTCGCTGCGCTCGGCGGACTGCCCACTGGATTGGCAGCAGCAGGATTCGGATCACGAGCGCCGCGAGGACGAGGAGCGGGATGCCGATCGCGCCGGCGAGCAGCGCTACAAGGAGAATGGCGATTCCCAGGCCGATGACGAACCCGATAGCCGGCAGCGCCACGAACACAACGAGGGCGATGATGAGCGCCGCCGTCATCAGGGCCAGCGCCACGCCGGCGACCTTGAGCGCCGGCGGGTGAATCTCCCGCCCTCCGAACCGCACACGCCAGCGCGAAAGCGATTCCGGCCTCGCGCTTCCGGACCCGGCGTCCGGCTTCACCGGGCTGTGGTCCACCGGCGCGACCGAGGCCGTCCGCGCGCTGGAGAGGTAATGAGCGACATCGGCCTGCGGATCTATGTGCAGCGATTCCGAATATTCCACCACCTCGATCCGGCAGCCCGGCCCGATCGTCACCTGCCGGCCGCGCACTGTGCCCGCGCGCGTGGCTTCGAGGTGAACGCTTTCCCCCTCGATCGTCTCGGCCGCCAGGAGGGCCGAAGACCACGGCCATGCGAAATCGAGCAGCCGCCATCGCCATGACGCCCGCCGTACGGCGATCTCCGGCGCGACGATCTCCGAGGCGCGCGAGCGCCCTGCGAGGGCCATCTGGATTCGCTGCCCGCTGACCGATCCGCCGACGTCGAACGCGCCGCTCAACTGAAGCTGGTCCACCTCAAGGTTCCCGCCGCACTCCGCGAAGCCGGAGATCGTCGCCTCGCGCGCCTTCAGCGTTCCGCCGGCGATCAGCCGGCCGGAGAACTTGAGCGTCTCGGCGCGGAGGTCTCCGCCGATCCGGCCCCTGCCGGAGCCGCGCAGCGCCTGCGCCTGCAGGTCGCGTCCGACCTCGAACCCGCCGGAGGCGGAGAACGTCCCGGCCTTGACGCCGCCCTCCATCATGCACGAGCCGGCGATGCTGACCGCAGCGGCCTCCAGGTCGCCGCCGGTCCTGCTCGAGCCGGAAACCGACACCTCGTCATAAACACCGCCGGCGAACTCGGTCTTGCCGGAGAGTTTGAGGGCTTTCATGTCGAGCCAACTTTCCGAAACCACGTCACCTGCAGCGACGCCTCATACAATCCAGAAGATTACCGCCGCGCGCGCGCCGCCGCAAGTCCAATTCAGGGCATCTCGCAGCCCGCGCCGTAGGTCAGCGACTCCAGGCGGCTCAAACAGCTCGAAAGCCAACGGCGACCGAGCCAGGTCTCGCACTCTTCCAGAAGGCGGATCGCCAGGCATCCGCTCAACATCAGGAGCAGCAAGTATGCCGGCCATACGATGCGCTCCTGACCGTATAGTATCAGCGTGATCAGGAGGAAATTCACCAGGACGAAGGCGCAGCCCATGCGACCGGGATCGCGCCAGAGCTTGGCCAGTTCCCGGCGGAACGGCGCGCTGAGCAGTCCTGCGCCGAGAAGCGCCAGCCACAGGATAAAACTGACCACGAACGCCAGGTGAAGCACGAGCAGCGCCGCCAGGAGCACGGCCAATATTCCGAAGCGCATCCACGGCCGTGCGTTCAAACCGTCCATGAATATGCACGCCGTCACGAGCAACAGCAGCGCCATGAACCATCGCGGCGGCCGCTCCCAGGCCGCGTTCTCGAGCTTCCGGATCAGCGCCGTGGGCAAGTACGACGGGTGATCGGCATAGAATCCCACCACGAGCGATAACGCGGAACGCCCCGGCCGCTCCTTCAGCGCGCGGGAGTAAAAGCTGTTCGCGTCATCCTGCCACTGCGGGTTCCAATGACCGCGAGACAATGTGTATTCGTTGTTCCCGGCCAGCAGGATGTCCGGTCCTTGCGTGGAAACGAACGTCGGCCGACCGGTACGAACCGTCGCGTATCCCGACCACAAAGCGACCGGCACGACCGTGACCGCGATCGTCGTCATGACGGCGGACATGCGGTACGCCCTCGATCCGAAGGCGCGCAGGAACGCATACCCCAGGAAGAACGCGGGAAGGAAAATCAGCGAGCCCTTCACCAGCAGCGCCACGGCAAGGCTGGCGCCCAGCGCCATCCCGGCGATCCAGTCGCGCCGGCGCTGGAACAGGACCCAGGCCGCCAGGACCAGGAAAACGCAGAGGCATATTAACACTTCGCTCAGGATGGCCAGCGCGGCGTCCGCATGCAAGTGGACCAGCGCGATTCCGCCGATGATGCCTCCGGCAAAACCGCGCACGCCCAACAGGCCGTGTCCGAGGAGCGGCAGAAGCGCGGCCATCGCCACGAGCCCAAGCAACTGGAGGAGCATGACGATGTCCGGACGCACGCCGAAGAGCCGGTAAATAACCGCAAGCGCGACCGGATATCCGGGCGCCCGGTAAAAAGTTCCCGCTCCAGCGCCCTCTCCGGCTGCGGCAGGCCTGTTCCGGTCGTCGCGCGCGGCCGCCGGTTCGAAGGCATACTGCTCGGACGGCAGGATCTCCGCGACGTCGTACCGGTGCGCCTTCAAGAGGTTAACGGCCAACAACTGATAGTCGCGCGCGTCGGCGATAAACGAGGCGTTCGACGGGACCGGGTATTTGTGGAGCGCATACGCCGCCAGCGCGACAAACAGGGCGACAACAATGCCCCACCGCAATACGCAAGGGGATAGTTTGGGACTGGTGAGGACAGCCACCCGTTTTAGCTCCGGCTTGTAGTGGCGCCGTCAGGCGCTATTTCGTATGCCCTGATGCCCTTGCGGGCACACTACGAGCGGCCCGAGGTCCGCGCCAGTCGGGCGTTCGTCGCGGCGGCGCGTTTGCGCTTGCACGAATCGCAGAGGAGCGTGGCCGCGGCGAGCGACTCGCCGACCTTCTTGCGGACCCGATCGGCCATCGGCGCGCTGCCGATGACCGCGCCGCACTCGGAGCATTTGAGGAGTTTGATGCGGCTCTTGAACGGCGAGATTTCGACCTCGTCCGCGTGCCAGCGCAGCTTGATGGTGCCGACGGGGCAGACGGCGGCGCAGGCGCCGCAGCCGACGCACGCCTCGGACGGCTGCAGGAACGGCGCCGCGACGACGCGGTTCACGCCGCGGTTGACGAACGAGATCGCGGACGCGCCGATGATCTCGCGGCAGACGTTCACGCAGAGCCCGCAGAGGATGCAGTCGCGCTGCGATTGCGTCACCGTCGGCAGCCGCCCGGCCTTGACGCCGAGCAGCTTCGCCATTTCCTTCAGCGGCTCCGATTCCGGCGCGCGCGCCAGGAGCAGTTCCATCACGCCGCGGCGCGCCTTGACGACTTTGTCGCTCGTGGTCGAGACGACCAGCCCGTCGCGGACGTTGTAGCAGCAGGAGGTGACGATGCGCGTCCGGCTGCCCTGCTTGACCTCGACCAGGCAGAGCCGGCACGCGCCGTACGAAGCCACCGCCGGATGGTAGCAGAGCGCAGGGACGAAAATCCCCGCCGCGCGCGCCGCGTCGAGCACCGTCGCGCCGTCGCGAATCTCAACCGTCTTGCCGTCAATCGTCAGTTTCGCCACAGCCTCACCTTCACCACCAAGGCACCAAGGCACAAAGACATGACGACTTCCACGACGGAATACACGGAGCACACCGAATGAATTTCCTAAACAGCTTCAGTGTCTTCCGTGTGTTCCGTGGTTGCAATATCAGCTGACGTTCTTGGTGCCCTCGTGCCTTGGTGGTAAAAACTAGACTTTCGCCACCGCCGAGAACGGGCAGACCTCGTAACATTTCCCGCACCGGGTGCACTTTGCGGCTTCGATGACGTGCGCCTGCTTGCGCTCGCCGGTGATGATCTTCTCGGGGCATTCCTTCTTGCACAGGCCGCAGCCTTTGCATTTCTCGGCGACGATCTGGAACTTGAACAGCCCGCGGCACTCGTGCGCCGGGCAGTGGCGCTCGAGGATGTGCTCGTCGTATTCCTTGCGGAAATAATGGATGGTGCTGCGGATCGGGTTGCAGGCGGTATTGCCGAGCCCGCAGAGCGCGGCGACTTCGAGGATATCGCAGAGTTCCAGCAGCAGCTCCACGTCGCCCGGCTGGCCTTTGCCCGCGCAGATGCGCTCGAGGACGTGCAGCGCCTGGGCGACGCCTTCGCGGCAGGCGGTGCATTTCCCGCAGGACTCCTTGACGAGGAAGTCCAGGAAGTACCGCGCCACGCCGACCATGCAGGTGTCCTCGTCCATGACGATGAGGCCGCCGGAGCCCATCATCGAGCCGAGCTTCGTCAGCGCGTCGAAATCCACCGGCGTATCCAGCAGGCTCTCCGGGATGCATCCGCCGGACGGGCCGCCGGTCTGCACGGCCTTCAGCTTCCGCCCGCCGGGCACGCCGCCGCCGATGTCGCAGACGATCTCGCGCAGGCTCATGCCCATCGGCACCTCGACGAGGCCGGTGTTCGTGATCTTGCCGACGAGCGAGAAAACTTTGGTGCCCTTGCTGCCTTCGGTGCCGACGGAGGCGAACGCCTTCGCGCCGTTCGTGATGATGTACGGCACGTTCGCCCAGGTCTCGACGTTATTGAGCGTGGTCGGCTTGCCGTGGAGACCGACCTCGACGGTGTGGACGTACTTCGCGCGCGGCTCGCCGACCTTGCCCTCGAGCGAGGCCATCAGCGCGGTGGATTCGCCGCACACGAACGCGCCGCCGCCGCGGTTGATGCGGATGTCGAAGGAGAATCCCGAGCCGAGGATGTCCTCGCCGAGCAGCCCGTACCGGTGCGCGTCCTCGATCGCCTGGCGCAGCCGGACGACCGCCAGCGGGTATTCGTTGCGGACGTAGATGAAGCCCTGGTGCGAGCCGATGGCGAACGCGCCGATGATCATCCCCTCGATCACCGAGTGCGGCACGTCCTCCATGACCGAGCGGTCCATGAACGCGCCCGGGTCGCCTTCGTCGCCGTTGCAGATGACGTAGCGGACGTCGCCGTGCGCGTCGCGGCAGGTGCGCCACTTGCGGCCGGTCGGGAACCCGCCGCCACCGCGGCCGCGCAGGCCGGAAAGCTCGACTTCCTTGATGATCTGCTCGGGCGTCATCTCGGTCAGCGCCTTGGCGAGCGCGGCGTAACCGCCCATGGCGATGTAATCGTCAATGCTCGTCGGGTCAATGAACCCGTTGTAGCGCAGGACGAAGCGCGTCTGCCTGCGGTAGAAGGGAATCTCCTGGCTGGTGGCGACGCTCTTTCCGGTGTCCGGGTCCGCGTAGAGCAGCCGGGCGACGGCGCGCCCGCCGAGGATCGTCTCGCGCACGATCTCGGGCACGTCGGCCTCCTGAACGTTGCAATAGAGGATATTGCCGGGATGCACGATGAGGATCGGCCCGATCTCGCAGAAACCGTGGCAGCCGATGCGCTTGAGCTGCACGTCTTTGCCGCCGGCACGGACCTCCTCGACCGCCCCTTGCAAGGCCGCGAAGAGTCTGCCGGAACCTTTGACCTCGCATCCACCGCCCCGGCAGAGCGAAATCACCGTGCCGGTCGGCTTGCCGCGCGCGGCGGCCTCTTCGCGAAGGCGCGCCAGGTCGGCGGGCGAATTCAGCAGCCGTTCCGTCGCGACGATCATGGCTTCTCCTTCGCGCCGTACTCGGCAAGGATCTCCGGCACCTGCGCGGGCGTCACCTTGCCGTAGTACTTCTCGTCAATCATCAGCACCGGCGCCAGCGCGCAGGCGCCGAGGCAGTTCACCGGCTGGTACGTGAACAGCCGGTCCTCCGTCGTGCCGCCCGGCTCGATCTTGAGCCGGCCCTGGATCGCTTCGGCCACCGCCTTCGCGCCCTTGAGGTAGCAGACGGTGCCGACGCAGAGCGTGATGAGGTGCTTGCCGCGCGGCGTCAGCGAGAAGGTCGTATAGAACGTGGCGACGGAGTAGATGCGGCTGAGCGGCACGTCGAGGACTTCCGCCAGCCGCTTCATCGCCTCCGGCGGCACGTGCTCGTTCTCGGACTGGAGGTCCTGCAGCATCGGGATGAGGAAGTCCGGGTCGCGCCCGTAACGCGCGACCACGGCATCCGCAGCGGCGCGGTAGTCGGGCTTTGCAGTCTTCGTCGGCATGGTTGCTTACTCAAAACGACGGCAGGGCCGGATTATTTGCCGCGCAGAGCCGCGGCGGCTCGGCGTCGGGCTTCGAGGACCACGTCGTCCAGTTCCTTGAACTCCATCGCATGGGTCGGGCACGCGGCGACGCACGCCGGTTCCAGGCCGCGCGCCAACCGGTCGGCGCAGTTGTCGCACTTGATCACCGTCTTCCCGTCGGCGGTCTGGCGGACCATCCCGAACGGGCAGGCGACGATGCAGGACTTGCAGCCGATGCAGCGCTCGCGCGCCAGAAGGATCGGGCCTTCCTCGGTCTCGCGATAGATGGCGCCGCTGGGGCAAACCGCCAGGCAGGGCGCGTCCTCGCACTGATGGCAGACGAGCGGCACCGCCTCGGACTCGACCGCCAGCACGCCGCAGCCGGCCTGGGAGAAATTCACGGCGTTCAGGGGCGCATTCGCAGCCGCGCCCGCGCGCCGGTAAGAGCACTCCACCACGCACGAAAGGCACGCGTAGCACTTCTTCGAATCCACGACAATCGCCTTGCGCATCCGCCGCAACCTCCGCCAGGGAACGTAGTTTTTCCGCCATGCGCCGCTCTATCCAGCTTACACCCGCACGGAAAAACTGTCAAGCGAGGGTCGGAAGCCGCAATGCGTTCAGAAACAGCTTGACCTCACCGCCGGCCGCCGATATCCTTCAGGCACAGGCGACTTTGGGCCGCTCGGCTAACGAGAATTCGTCCGGAATAAAGAATTCGACATGAAACGCAACTTGATACTGCTTCTCGCCCTGCTCGGTGTCATTGCTTTCCCTCAGTACGCCTGGGCGGATGCCGGGACGCCGCTGATGTGGGCCGGGATGCTTCATTTGGTTTTCGGGAATGCGCTGATCGGAGTGGCAGAAGGGTTGCTGCTCGGCTGGCTGTTCGCCGTCCCGCAACGCAAGGGCCTTCCGGCCATGATCCTTGCGAACTACACCTCCGCGTGGCTCGGCGGCTTGGTCATCGGCGGCGCGATTGCACGATCAGTGCCGATGGACCTGAACAATGGGTGGACATGGTTCTGGATCATGGTCGTCGTCACATTCTGCATCACCCTGGTGCTGGAGTGGCCGTTCTTCGCATGGTGCTTCCGTGGCACGCAGGATTGGCTGAAACGCAGCGTGCGGGCCACTCTCCTCCTGGTGAGCGCATCCTATATCGTTCTGTTCGGCTGGTATTGGATGGCCAGCGGCACTTCTCTTTACACCACAATGCATATCGTCGCACCGGCCAATATTTCGCTTCCGGAGCAGGTGGTTGTCTATTACATCGCTCCGGCTGACGGCAATGTTTACAGGCGGCAGTTGGCAGGCGGAGGCGAGCAAAAGGTAAATGATCTGCACTCGACGGACGAGAACGACCGATTGTTCGTTCGGCCGAGTGCAGCGGACAAGAACCGCTGGGACCTGGTGGCACGCCTTCAACCGAAGGGGTATCCCGATCACCGCTTCGTAGACGTGCTGACGAATTTGCCGCTTGAGGCGGCGCCAGACTGGCGCAGCACTGGGATCAAGTCTCCTGAAGATGAGGATACATGGTTTAACTTCGGGAAGGTGCCGAGCCTTGGGAGCGCGACGAGCAGCCAATGGGAGTTCACGACCGGCTTTTGGCCAATGGCGGGGCTTCACGCCTTAAATAAGGCGACCGGCGAGGAAGAACGGTTCTCTTACGAGACTCTTTTTGGCGCCTGGATGATCCGAAACGCGGTTAACCTGCCCTCAGACAAGGTCTTGTTTCAGTTGGGCGCTGACCAGATTTGCGCGTTTGATCCTGTGACTCGACG